>WNFC01002824.1_pt1 | contig 18735 bp, 24 predicted proteins | sample 5400541 | NCBI WGS metagenome assembly WNFC01 (sample SAMN13153342, study PRJNA577476) | soil metagenome | isolation source: 120 cm saprolite under Douglas fir tree site 2 hole 2 replicate 1 | place: USA:California | collected 2015-04-18 | reverse complement strand
CGCATCGTCGGGTTCCTGGCCAGCGCCGCGACCGGATCAGCGGGAGCGCCAAGGCGCTGCATCAGGAAACGGCCGATGAGGATGACAACCGCGACGAGGACGGCAAGCAACACGACCGCGATCGCGACAACCGCCGCGGTAGGCGTGCGCGGCCACGCCACGCTGGTGCGGCCCCGCGCGACGTCGGCAATGAAATTCGTTCCGAAAGATTCGCACGCTCCGCCCGCCAGCCCGGAGACCAGTCTGGCGGCGACCCAGATCAGCGCGCCGAATCCGACGAGCCCCCAGCAGCCGATGAGCACCGCCCACCCGGCAGCCGAGCCGCCCGGCGCGATCGACGGCCTCGGCCCGAGTGCCCGGCTCACCACGGCCCTCGCATCTGGCCGGCCGGGGCGTGGCTGGCCCGGATGGCCTGGTCGGTGTCGTACAGCTCGCGTTCCGGTCCGACGAGAGTCAGCTGCACCGGAATGCCGAGCCGCTCGCCGGTCTTGATCAGGTACTTGCCGCGGCCCGGATGGCGGGCGCCGGGCTGGTAGGACTCCGGCGCCGACCAGGAAGCGACCAGCGCTCGTTCCGGTTCGGTCAGCGGGGTTATCTCGTTCACCCGCGCCAGCTCGCGTGGCGGCAGGCCGGCCAGCACGGTGATCGCTGACCGGTCCATGAACCCGCGTGCGCGGGCACGGTCGGCCTCGGTTGCCAGGGCGTCGAGGTCGGCGAGCGAGTGCGTGATCATGATGCTGGCCATGCCTTTGGCGCGGTTCAGCCTGGTCAGCGAGTCGGCGTGCTCGACCAGACCGGGCGCGCCGTGCAGTGCTCGCCAGAGCTCGTCCATCACGGCGACGTAAGACCGGCGCGCCGCGGTACCAAGATCGGTTAGAGCGCTCGCGGCGTCGACGCAGCCGAAGCCGTAGCTCCAGGTGCACAGCATCGCGGCGGTCAGCAGCTTGTCCCCGGTTGCCTTGACGGCGGAGATGTCGACGCTGACGGCGGGCGCATCGAGGTCGATCGGTTGTGAGGTTGCGCCGTCGAAGACCCCGGCCAGGGATCCTGAGCAGAGCAGGTCCAGGGTGAACACCAGGTCGGCAGTGCGGTCGTAGTAACGCTCCGGCGTCATGACGCGGGCGGCAGACCGGAGCGTGTCGGGGCCTTGCTCGATCACGGCCAGGACGTCGGGGACGGTCGGCTCGGTGCTGCCGTGCTGGCGTTCGTCGAGCAGGTCGATGGCCCGGCCGAGCACGACTTCCTCGGCATTGGACAGCCGGGCCTCGCGGATGAGCGTGGCCAGCGCCATCAGCAGCGACAGCCGCCGAGACCGGACTTCCCAGCGGAGCTGGCGAGCTTCGGGACCAGCAAGCTGGCGGAGGACGTCACCGAGCGGACCGGAGTCGAGCGGGTTGATCTTGTCCAGGCCTCGCCCGATCCTGATCACCTGGCCGCCGACGTGCTGCACGAGCGGGGTGTAGTCGGGCTTGGCGTCGCCCAGGATCAAAGCGCGGGTGCCGGTCGCGACGGCTCCGGTGACCAGGCGTTTGACGAGGGCGGATTTGCCGGTGCCGGGCTGGCCGAGCACGAACATGCCGGGGTTGGTGACCAGGCCTGCGCGGAGCCAGGCCAGCGGGTCGAGGCAGACCACTTCGCCCCAGAGCTGGTGCCGGCCCACCGGTGTGCCTGCGGTGGGGGTGCCGCTGCCGGCGACGAAGGGGTACAGGCCGCACAGCTGGGTGGTGGTGCCCTGGTACTCCGGGCCAGCCGCCACGTGGGTGGCGCGGCCGCTGTCGGCGAACCGCCAGCCCCACGCTGGTGCGAGGCGGGCGGGCCGCGTTCTGCGGCTGGCGGCACTGGGCTCTGGTCGCGAGGCGGGGCGAGCTGGCCGGGGGTGATGTGGTCTGGGTGGGTGAGTTGGTCGTGGGATTGCGTTCTGCATCAGGGGTGTAGTCCTTGCGTCAGTGCCGCGAGCGGGCAGCTAGCTCGGTGAGACAGATGCCGCACGGCAGGGTCGCGGTGAGTCCGGCGGCCTGGCAGCGGTAGAGGCGGCGCAGCTGGATCTTGGAGAACTCGGCCGACGCCTCGGTGTCGGCCACGGCGCGGCCGAGCTGACCGGGGTCGGTGACGGTGACGGTCACGTACAGGTCCATGAGGCCGACTCCGGCGCCGCGTGCTTCTTCGTCGGCGGCCTGGCGGGCGCGGGCGTGGTCGTGGGCGTCGCGGGAGGTCATGTCGCGGCGGGTGCGGCGCGAGTACTCGCGGCGGAACTCCGCCGCCCGGACCTCGCTGTCCAGCACGCTCGCGGCGGTCGCGGCGGGGAATGGCCGGTACTGGACGGTGACGCGCTTGGCGTAGGCGCCGGGGCCGACGAGGCGGGCGAGGACGTCGCTGCGGACGTTCTGGCGTGGTGCCTCGCGCCAGGTCCAGGTCACCGAGGTGCCGGAGTCGTGCTGGTAGCTGTCCCACCGCTCTTCGGCGGCTTGCGGCCCGGCGCTGGCCCAGTTCAGCTGGTTCTCCAGCTCTGGGCTGATGTCGGTGGCCAGGAGGCGGGACACCTCGCCGCGCACGGCCGGGTCGAATGCGATCCGGACGACGCCCGCGATGTCGGCGGCGCGGGCGCGGCCGAGCAGGGTCAGGCCGCAGGAGGCGAGCGCGGATTCCAGGCCAGCGAGGGACTGGCCGGTCTCGGCGATCGCTGCGGTGATCGAGCGCGGGTTGCCCGGGTATCTGGCGGGATCGAAGGTGACGCTGACGCGCGTCTCGACGTCGGCTGCGGCGGCGGGTGCTGTTGCCACGAGCTGGTCCAGGATGTCGAGCGCCGCACTGGGTGCGGACGGGTCGATGGCAGCCGCTACCTGGTCCGTGAGCGTGGAGCCGGGATCGGGCGCGGTGTCAATGGTGACGCTGACCCAGCGGACGGCCGGGAGGTAGCCGAGGGAGGCTAGCCAGGCACCCCAGTTCGCGACCCAGGAGTCTGAGTCGCCGGTGTCGGCCAGCCAGGTCGAGGTCGGGACGACCCGCAGCGTCGCGGTCAGGTAGCCGGTGTGGCGGTCGCGGACCAGGCCGTACCGACCGCCGTAGCCGTCTTCGGCGGACAGCAGCTCCGTCGGCGCGAGGGTGCCGGGCAGCTCGAGGAGGCCGGTGTGGCGCTGGACGACTTCGGCGCGGTAGCCGGTCTGGCCTGTCCTGGTGCCATGCCACCAGCGCAGGCGCTGGACGGCGAGCTGGGCCAGCGGCATGCCGCTCGGGCGGACCAGCGCTGCCGTGGCTATGAGCAGGGCCGCCGGGGTGCTGTAGAGCAGCGTTCGTATGGAGAGAGCGGCGATGATCAGGACGGTGATGAGGCCGCCGAGCAGGACGGAGGTGGCGGCCGGGCCGAGTCCGAGCAGGCCGATTCCGCGCGAGCGGCGCCAGCCGCCGTAGGTCCTGACGTGGTTGTGCTCGGATGTCATCGTTCACCCTCCGGTCCCATCGCGCCGTCGGCGAGGCGGGCGGTCGTGTCGACTGTGGTGTTCGCGGCTTGGACTGCGGCGGCGGCGGCAAGGCCGGCCGGGCCTGCCGCTGCTGCGGCTCCGGTCGCTGCGCCTGATGCGGCTCCCGCGGCTGCGGCGCCCGCACTTGCCGATCCCGCAGAGGCCTCGGCGGTGCCGGTCGCTGCCGAGGCGCTGCCCGCGGGTGCCGCGCCGGGAGGTCCACCGCCTGCCGGGCTGGCATAGACAGGAGTGCTCGCGGCCGCGCCGCTGAGTCCGGATCGGGCAGACGGAGGCGCGGGCGCGGCGGCGGGCTGGGCTGCGGCGCTCGCCGGCGGTGCTGCGCCGGGTGGACCGCCGGAGCCGCCCGCTCCGGTAGGGCCGCCTGGGTCAGGCGGCCGACCGCCGCCCGGAGGCGGGCCGAGCCGCGAGTTCATGTAGGCGGCTTGGTCCTGGGCCGCTGATCCGCCGCCGGAACCTGACCGCATCGCGCCGACTGCGACCGCGCCGACAGCAGCGGCGCCGACCAGTTGGCCACCGCCCCCGGACTCGGCGAGCGAGCCTGTTGTCCAGGTGAAGAACTTCATCAAGGCTGGGAGCGCGATGACGGACAGGAGCAGCGTGACGAAGCCCATGAGCACGGTGCGGGTGCCGCGGCCGGACCCGATCATCGTGAACGCCGCCGCGTACACGGCCGCCGCCGCCGGCTTGTAGCAGATCAGGGCGAGCATCCACGAGCTGATCTTGCGAATCCACGGCCTGGTCAGCGGGGCGACCGCTCCGGCGGCTGCCAGCGGCAGGACGCCGGCCAGGATCACCAGCGCGACCTGGCGGAACAGCATCAGCACGGCCTGGACCAGCGCGAGGACGATCGCTACTAGGCCAAGGATCAGCACGACGGCTGGTGCGGCGTTGCCGCCGAGTTGCAGGATGCCGGTCAGCCGCTGGGTGAAATGACCGCCGGTCGAGGCCTGGAGCACCCAGGTTGACCAGGCGTCTCCTGCTTTGAGCAGCAAGGTAGGCACGATGACGCCGAGAGTGATCGCGGCCGCCAGCGCCAGCAGGCCGCTGGAGACGTCGAGCAATGGGTTCGCGCGCCGGGTGAGCGCCATCCGCAGGCCTGCGGCGATCACGCCGCCGATGCCGATGGCGACGGTGATCGGGAGCAGCCAGGCCTGGATGCGGGTCACGGCCGGCTCGGTGGCCAGGTTCGGGGAGGGGATCTGGATCCACCAGGTGGCGGTGTTCACCACGATCCAGCGGATGCCTTCGTCGATCGCCTGGGCGATGCCGCCGAGAATGCCGCCGGTGACCGCTCCAGTCACGGGCGCGATGACCTTGGTGATGATGCACGCCGGGTTGATCAAGGGGTCGCAGGGCATGTCGGGCTCACCTTTCGGCGGTCAGAAGGGTGTAACCGGCCAGGGACGAGATGGCGGCGGCTGCGTTGGCCCAGTCGCCTCCGGGCGGCGCGACGAGCCGCCAGTCGCCGTGGAGCCAGACGACGTGAAGCCTGGTCGTCACTAGGACGGGTGTGCCGTTGGCGCCCGGTCCGACGGTTACGACGTTGACTATCGCGCTGGCAGGTGCGTAGGCGACGAATCGGTAGGCCCGCTCTACGGCGTGCGTGTTGCTGGCGAGAGGGCCGTCGGTGGTTCGTGACGTTCCGTGGAGTTGGGCGTAGGCATTGGTGTCGGCCCGGAGCAGCGCGGCGGAATTCGGGCCGGTGACCTGATGGGTGATCGTCGGGCGGAAGATAGCCGGTCCCCACTGGGCGGCGGTTCGGAGCGCGATGTTGATCGCGGCCAGCAACGCGCCGGTCTGCGAATGGGCGAACCCGATGGCGAGGCCATTGCGCGTGTAGCGCGGTCCGGCTGCCGTGGAAGTGGGCAGCTCGATGCCGTGGAAGTTCGTCCAGCTCAGCGGTGGCTCGGTCCTGCTGTGATGCACGCGGCTGCCGGCTGGCGGTCGGTGTGACTGGCCCGATCGGGCTGGAGAGGCAACTTGGCTGCGACGCCCAGGATGCGGTGCGCGGGCAGGCGGAGGTGGTTTCTGGTGTCCTGGCCGCGGGCGACCAGACGTGAGGTGATCCCTTGCACCGTCGTGCGACGCAAGGCGGCTCGCGTGAGCACGGCCCGGGTGACGATGGCTCGCGAGCCCGGGGGCGTGGAGCAATCCGTAGACGACGATGGCCAGGATCAGTAGCGAGGCCATGCCGCGCCGGAAGCTGAGGTGGCGGTGGTGGTGCCAGCAGTAGTAGCAGCAGTCGTGACGCCAGAACATTGCGCGCCTCACACGAAGACCGCGACGATGCCCGATGACAGGGCAATGAGCGTCAGCCCGGCCAGCACCCACGGGATGCCGGCGGCGCCGTCGGCGGCCAGGTTCGAGCGGTTGCGGCGGCCGATCGCCATCATCGCGCCGCACGCGATCAGGCCGAAGACTCCGGCGACCAGCGATCCCCACTTCCACCACGCCAGCAGCGTGCTCACCCGGCCTGTCAGACCAGGCGGTGCCACAGGTGCCGGATTGGGAACACCGCCCGCGACACCATTGGGCGGCGTCGGGGCAGCCCTATGGCTGATCGCGGCGGGATACACGGTGGCGAGGTTGTGCAGGGCCAGTGCGTGGATGAGCACCGACATCGTTAACTCCTCTGCGGAAGATCTGGAACAGGCGGAAGCATCGGAGGCAGGCCAGCGGCGGCACGGATGTGCTCGACGGCACGCCGGGCTTGCCTGGGAAGCGGGACAGCGGCCGGGTCATCGGCCAGGCGAAGACCTGGCACGAACGGGACCCGGATTGCCGCGCCGAGCTGCGGTTCGAGCAAACGAAACCGCGCGGCCGCGGCTGCGGGTTCCGGCCATCCGTCGCTCATCACGGCCAGCACACAGACGCGTGCACCGGCTCTGCTCACTGCGGTGACTGCCGTGGTGGCAGCTCGCGCGGCGTAGGCAGTGGTGCCGCAGGCCACGATCACGGGTCGGCCGTTCGCCACCCAGGCGGGATACCGGGGGTAGAGTCCTGGCCGCATCGCGCCCATGTCGCAGGCCGGATGCAGCCAGGCCACGAGCGTCGAGGTACCAGCACCGCCGTGAGCACCCCAGACCAGGACCTCGGCTGGCTGCCAGTCAGCAGATCGAAGCCAGGGCACGCCAGCAAGGCGGCGGCCGCTGGCCGGTGCCGGGCTCGCCGGAGCAGGCCGGCCAGACGGCGGCCGGTTCTGCAGGCTTGATGCCAGACCGGGCAGGGATCTGGTCATCGCCGGGTCAACAATCGGCCCCGACCGGGCTCTGAGCTGGGTTCGGGAACAGCGGGTGCGGGCACTGGTCGCTGCTCCCCGCTGACGCCGAGCAGCTCAAGGAGGCCGGGCGTCGGGATGCGGTAGGTGTCGCCGATCCGGATGACCCGGCATGGAAACTCGTCCCGTCGGGCGAGCTCGTAGGCCTTGGTCCGGCCCAGGCCCAGCGCCCGGGCGGCGGTTATCAGGTCGACGGTCGCGCTGGATCGCAGCTGGCTAATGGTCACTGGTTTCATGGCAATCGGTTCCTCTGCGGGATGGGTTGGTCAGCTGCTCAGAGCTAGGGCGGACGGCCGCGTGGCGACCACCACCCCGGACAGGTCGAGGGGATCGGTCTGCACGTCCTGGCCTGCCTGCGGCGCCTGAATGATCACGCCGCCGCCGAGATACATCACGACGTGACCGGGATTCGCGGGAGTGCCATCGGCCCCGGCCGAGAACAGCAGGTCACCCGGCTGGATCTGAGACAGCAGGACCTCCGGGCCGTCCTGCCGCCAGCCGAAAGTGGTCCGGGCAATTCGGATGCCCGCAGCGGAATAGGCGGCGTAGACCAGGCCCGAGCAGTCGAAGGCATCTGGCCCGGCAGCGCCCCATTGATAGGGCTTGCCGAGCTGGCGGACCGCGAACGCGATCGCTACCGCTGCTGCAGGTGACGGGGCTGGGACCGTGTAGCGGGCGGCCCAGGTCAGCACATCGGTGACATAGGCGCCCGAGCGGTTGTAGGCAAAGACGGCACGCTCGATCCCCGCGGGAGTCCCGGTTGCGGCACCGTTGGCGCAGAGCATCGCCGCCGCCGTGTAGATCGCGTCGGCCGGGTCGTACGGGCTTGGCCTGCCGTTGTGGTCGGCGTCGACCGCGAACTCGGCGAACGTGGCGGGCTCGAACTGCATCGGCCCCTCAGCCCCGGCATAATTCGCGCCTGAGTGCACACCGGGCAGGTTCGAGCGGCCGTTGTCGCTCTCCACGGTGCCGATCCCGGCCAGTACACCCCACGGCAAACCGGGGCAGGTCTGCGCCGCGCCCAGGTACAAGATCAGGTAGTCAGGCGGGATATCGGCCAGCGCCTGCGTGCTCGGCCCGCCGGCAAACCCTCCAGCGGCCAAGCTGACATCTGGTGTAGCGGCGGCCAGCAGGAGCACGGAGAGCGCGAGAGCAGTCACAACGGTAATCGCGCCAGCGAGCCACTTGACCACGAGCTGCTCCTTCGACCAGAAGTCCTGAAACGTTCAGCCGGGTCCGATCACCCGGTGCGCAACCCATGGAAATGGCAGTCAGCAGCAGCCGAAAGACACCACTAACCGTCATTGATGAGTTGATGACACCGAGCGGCCAGAGCCAGAAAGGACTGGCCACCGGCCCGCAGTTGCGCATGACCTCGCCAGCAGCAGTGATTAAGCGACAGTCAACGGGTGTCGGCGCCTGGCACGGTAAAGGCAACTAGTCGCCAGATGGTGACTTGTGGTCATGCCCGGATATCAGCTGCCTGAGCCCGGATGACGCTGCTGCCCAATGGTGATGCCGCACGATGTGTGTAGTCCTAAGCGGTCGGCGCGGAATCCGCACGCCAAATGACCACGCCTAGTGGCAGGTCGACGAAGTCGGTTAGTGGGCTGCCTCGTACCGCTGCATGATCTCGGCGCTTAGGCGGCCGCGCTCCGAGACGTTCAGGCCCGCTTCCCTCGCCCACGCACGGACAGCAGCTCGGTCAACCGACGGTCCCGCCGCACGACTGCTGGTCTGGCGACGATTGCCACGGCTCACCCGGCGGCCGGCAGCGACGAACGGAGCAACGCTGCTTTCCAGACGGGCCTGATTCGCTTCCCCAAGATCGATCTCGTAGCTCACGCCGTCGAGCTCGAAGGTGACAGTTTCGGCGCCCTCCGAGCCATCAAGATCATCTGTAGTCACCACGGAAACGTTTCTGGACATGAGACAGATAGTTCGCAGCGACGTGGCCCGTTGTCAACGCACCACACCGCCGGTCGGCCGGTCACGCCGGACACGCGCGCATAACTGGAGCGGGAGTTGGCGCACCGGCTGTCCGCAAGGAACTAGCATGTGTGTTCTAATTTGTCGATGAACGCTGCTCGGTTGCCAGACTGGTGGCCTTACCCGGAATCCTGCCCGGCAGGCCACGCCTGGGGTCCTGGCCTTGTAATCGTAAGCTGGTCACCCTGTGATTGCCCAGGAGCAATGACCCATCCGGGACGAGGACACCAGTGCGTGCGGTGCGGGACGCGTGGCTGCACTGCGACGTGGTACACACCAAGGCACGGCTGGTCGACAGCGCAACACCAAGAATCTCGGCCACGCACCAGCTGATCAGTACCGTCACCTATGGGAGGATTGCCAAGTTCCGCTGGCTGACCTCTAGGCCTAGGCGTGCCGAGTACGTGCCTAAGCGGGTGACCCCGTAAGTTCCTCGGGGGTTGATCGGCGGGCTGAGCTGCCACGGCGCGGGCCGCCAGTTTGGATCGGGGTGAGGTGGGCGGGATCATCGTCCGGTCGTCTGCGCGCCCGGAGGACTTGGGCGCTTCTCGCGGCCGGGCGATCATGGTGGAGTGAGGGAGGAGCCGCTGGGCGGCGGCAACAACGCCCTGGATGTCGTCCGGGTCGGTGACACTGTCCGGCGTGCCCGGGATGCTGGCAGCGGGTTCGCCGCGCGGGTGCTGGCATTCCTGGAATCCGTCGGTTATCCCTATGCGCCGCGCTTTCTTGGCGTCGATGACTGCGGCCGGGACATCCTGAGTTACATCCCTGGCCGGACGACCGATCACCCCAGCCAGCGCGCGGAAGGCGCGTACGCGCGCGGCGGCGCGATGCTGCGCTTGCTGCACGAGACCACCGTCGGCCATCGGCTGGCCGCTGGCCGGGAGTGCGTGATCCACGGCGACCCGGGCCCGTTTAACACCGTCTTCCGGGAGGGGATGCCGGCGGCCTTCATCGACTGGTCGTCCTGCCGTCCCGGGGACCGGCTGGATGATCTGGGCTACATGGCGTGGACCTGGTGCATCCAGTCCCAGGGCCGCGTACCGGTCGGCGAGCAGGCACGGCACCTGCGGGAGCTGCGCGACGGCTACGGCGACGTCGAGCCGGAGATTGTCCTGGACGCGATGGTGCGCAGCCAGACCAGGATCGTGAACCTGGAGACGGCGAACCTCGGTAGCCTCCGGCACTCGGCTGCCCGCCGCCAGCACGCCAAGACAGCCATCGCGTGGGCCGCCGCCGACCGCGCGCTCGTGCGCCAGCACCAGGCACTGCTGCTGTCGGCGCTGTGCTGACACCGGGTGCGCACGAGGCGAGGTCCGGCGCCGGGGCTCTTCAGGCGGCCTTGGGCAGGCTGAGGGACTCATGGGCGGGTTCGTCGTGGGCGCTGATCCGGTCGAGCAGCCCGGCCAGGTCGGCGGCGGTGTATTTCCAGTTGAACGGCCGGGCGGTCTTGTACCTGTCGGTGAAGGCCAGCAGGGTCGCTGACAGCTGGCCGGCGCCGGCGAAGTCATTGGGCGAGATGACCTTTTCCGCACTATTGAGAAGAAAATTTCTACCTGGTTCAGCCATGAGGCGTGGACCGGCGTGTGGATCATGATGCAGTTCGGGTAGGCATCGCGGAGCCGACGGGCGGCTTTCTTGCCGGGTGGTCGGACCCGTCGTCCACGATGACGAATACCCGTGGTGCGCTGGCGTAGCGTTTCTGGCTCATGACCTGGCCCATCAGCGCCATGAACGGCTTGATCCCGGTGGTCTTCGGAGTGGCGGCAGCGGGCACCGCGCCGGTGTACACGTCGAGGGCGGCGAGCAGGGCGAGGACACCCTTGCACCGGTATTCGTGCTCCACCCGCATCGCCCGGCCGGGCCCCGGCAGGGTGGTCTGGTGGCGGCGGTCGCGGGCCTGGATGGAGGGCTTGGCCTCCACGGACACGATCCGGTCGCCCGGCCCGAGTGGCTCGCCACCGTAAAACCCCTGGTACAGGTCGAGGACGACAGTCGCCCTGGCGGCGAGGTCCGGGTCGCGGGGGGAGATCCACGACTGGTACTGCCAGGGCTTGATCGGGTGCTCGGCCAGCATCCGCAGCACCGACGATACCGAGACCGGGCTGACCAGCCCGGCCTTCGTGATCTCGGCCGCCAGCTCCGGCCCGGTCCGCCGGGCCAGCGGCACCCGGTGGCGGCCGGAAGCTGGCAGGCCAGCGCGCAGATCGCGGCCCGATCCAGGGCACTGATCCGCCGCGGCCGCCCGCACCGGGGCGCATCGGCCAGCCCGCCCAGGCCGCGGGCGGCGAACCGGCCCCGTCACTTGCGGACCGTGTCCTGGGTGACGCCCGGGCAGCGGGCGATCGCCGCAGTCGGCCAGCGCCGGGCGGCCAGCAGCACGATCTGCGCACGCTGCCGGTCCCGGTGCGCGGTCTTGGCCCCCCGGGCCCTTTTCGTCAAGGTCTTGCGCTCGCTGGCGGTCAGCCGGACAGGCACCGCTCGAAACGCCGGCATCGGCGGCTCCCAGGTAAAAGCATGCGCCGGAATCCACCCCCGCGAACGGTGATGCTAGCGGGCCGCCAGGCCGGTGCGGCACACTGGGCAGGCCATGCCCGCCATCCCCGACTCCACCAAAAGCTCGGTCACGCTGCGGCTGCTCGACCACGCCGAACAGCACTGGCCCCAGCTCCAGCGGGTCGAAGTCGCCTACCGCGGCGCCTTCGGCGACGTCACCGGCGTGCTGCCCGACGGCGAGAAGATCCCGCTCTGCCGCCTGCGCTACGGCGGCTCGGCCCACTCCTTCGGCTTCGCGATCTACTCGGCCGCCCGCGACCGCTACCAGGAAGCAGCCCTGCTCACCGGGCTGCCCGCCGGCACCCCCCAGGAAGCCCTCGACACCGCCTGCACCGTCCACCTCGCCGCGCTGGGCCCATAGCTCCTGCCGCCGTAAACGCGGTCGAAGCCGGGGAGGCCCCGGCTCAGGAAAGATCCAGCACGAGACCAGACGTGGCGACGCCGACCTCGCCGTCGTATCCGGCCCCCGCGGCGGCTTGCGCGGCTGCGGCGTCGGTGCCGGGCAGCAGGTGGGTCAGTACCAGGTGCCGGGCGCCGGCGTCGCGGGCTTGCTGGCCTGCCTGACGGGCGCTTGTCAGGTAGCGCCGCGAATCCTCCGGGACCTGGTCCACATAGCTGGCCTCGGCCAGCAGCAGGTCAGCGCCGCGCGCCAGGTCCACCACATCGGGGCACGGGCCGGTGTCACCGGTATAGGCGAGCACCCGCTCGCCTACAGTCAGCCGGATGCCGGCATTGGCTACCCAGTGTGGCAGCAGACGGGTCTGCGCGCGGAACGGCCCGATGTCGATCCGGCGGCCGGCGGTGAACTCGTGCAGGACGCAGGCGCCGGCCAGCATCCCCGGCCGGTCCAGCGCCAGGACCGCATCCAGGGCGCCAGGCAGCGCATACACCGGCAACGGCGCTGGCGGGTCGTCACCCCATGCGCGCGCCCGCAGCAGCGGGTTCAGGTCGGCGCAATGATCGGGATGCCCATGACTGATGAACACCGCGTCGACCTGACCGGCGGTGACCCGTTCCAGCAGCCGCGGCACCGTCGCAAACCCAAGGTCAACCAGCAGCCTGAACCCATCGTGCTCCACCAGGTAACCACTGCATGCCTGGCCCGCCCCCGGCCACGCACCGCATCCACCAAGGACCATCAGCCGCATCCCACGAACCCTAACGGCCGGCTCGCCAACCCTGCGCCGCCCTGTGGGGTGCCAGAAGTCTGCTCGCTCCTGCGACTTGCGTCGATAGGCGTCTCATGGCATCTGGAATGATGATCAACCGTGTCTCTCCGTCTGCTCTGCCTGATCTTCGTTCGGCTCTGCGGCTGGCTGGTCTTGCCCGGCCGGTCCACGGCGTCCAAGGACATCGAGCTGCTGGTGCTGCGGCACGAGGTCGCCGTGCTGCGCCGCACCCATCCCCGGCCCCGGCTGGACTGGGCCGGACCGCGCTGTCCTCGCCGCGCTGACCCGGCTACTGCCCGCCAGGCGGATGCACCGGCTGGTCACACCCGGCACCGTCCTCCGATGGCACCGGCGCCTGGTCACCCGGAAGCGGGCCTACCCGCATGGGACGGGACGGCCGCCGGTCAGCGCCGAGATCGCCGCGCTCATTGAGCGGCTCGCCATCGAGAACCACGGCTGGGGATACCAGAGGATCCAAGGCGAGCTGCTCAAACTCGGCCACCGCGCCAGCGCATCCACGACCGAAACGGCACAACCGGCTCCCAGCATGAGCCCGCGCACCATGCTGTCGGTCGTCAAGAACCACACCAGGGTGATCATGGCCGCCAGCCGGTCTGGCACAGCTGGGCGGACGCGAATCGCCCGATGATCGTCCGCTCGCTGTCGGGCCTGGCCTGTTCCGCGGTCACCACCTCCGCGGTGCAACCCGGCTGCCCGTTCTGGCGCAGCCATTCGGCGATGTCGGCCGCCCGGCCGGCATCGACCTTGAACGGCTGGAGGTAGTCCAATGCCATCTTTCCGAGAGAATCGATGGTCATCGGGACCGCCTCCGCTACTGCGCTGACTCGTTGCCGCTTTGACCGCGGAACGGGACCAGCATCTGCTCGCGACATAGCATCCGGAAGCGGGTTAAGAGCCGGTCAAACCCTTCTCAAGGGTTTGTTGCAGGATCCACAGGGGCTGGCACCGCCGGGCAGGTTCGCTTGCAGCACCCGGCGACAGACGGCTCTGGCCTGCGCCAGCGCGCGGCCGCGCCGTGGTGGTACACCGCTGCGCCCTCATCCGGCCAGGCGCCTGGGATCTTATGCCATTGCGGCAATCTGCCTGCCAGACCCGGAGCCGAGCGATGAGGGTGGATGCCGGGACGTAGCGTGAGCCGCAACGATGACGACAGCGGGGACTGGGACTATCGGCCAGGCCGCCAGTCTGGCATCCGCGGGCGGCGCGGGCGGCGGCGGGATCGGCTGGCCCGGCGGATCGCGGGCTGGGTTTCGGTGGCGCTGGCCGCGCCGGGCCTGCGCCGGGTGACGGTCAGCCTGGACTCCCTCGACGACGCGGTGTTCATGGCGCTCAACGACGCCGGTTTCCCGCGCCCGCGTGCTCGGGCTCGAGGACTTCTGGCAGAGAATGCCGAGCCTGTTCGCCGAGCCGCCCGAAGTCGTCATCGGGATCACGCTGCCGCTGGCCTGCTCCCTCGTCCGGCTCGAGGCGAAGGCGGCGCGCAACAAGAAGCACGCGAAGAAGTACCGGCGCGTGCAGCGGGAGGTCCGGGCGCTCCTGAGGACCGAGCCTGCGTCGCCCGTGCCTGTGTCGGCCCTGAGCCAGACGATCGCGTTCGACCCCGGGCAATGGCACGCCGAGTTGCGCCCCGGAGCGGCCATGAAGCTCTCTATGCGGGAGACGCGCCGTGAGCCGGCGCGGGTCGTGGATGCCCCGCCAGCCGGTGATCGCCCCGCCTGTGGTCGCGGCGCGGCAGGCACGCGGACGGCGTCTGGCCGGGGGTGGCAGGAAGCGGAGCCGGGCGCAGATCCCGGCTGGTCAGCAATCTGCGGCCACCGCCCGCGCCAGGCGGGGAGAGGAGAGCCCGAGTTGAGCAAGAGGAAGCGTTTTGCCTGTTGGCAATGCGGCGGCCGGATGAAGAAAAAGACGCTCGCCTGCAAGCGGTGCAAGCGCACCCGGCCGGCGACCGTCAAAGCCGGCATCGCGGCCGTGACGAAGGCTCGCGGCGCCCCCGTCAAGCCGGTCCCGGTCCCCGCCGCTCCGAAGGCGCCGAAGCCGCGCTGCGCTGACCCTGCCTGCCATGCGAAGGGCCGGCGCAAGACCAACTGCTGCACAAGGTGCGGCCGGCCGTTCTCGTCGCCGGCGGCCGCCGCGGCGCAGAAGGCCGCGCGCGGCAGGCAGGCGTTGATGCCCGGCTCGGCCGAGTACCTCGAGGCGCAGGCCGCGAGGGAGTACGACCCGGCGGCGCGCGAGGCGCTCGCGACCGAGGCGATCAAGGCCAGGCGGGCCGGCGGGCAGGAGAACGCCCATCTCGCCGCGCTCCTCGTCAAAGCGTCGGGCGGCAGGTCGCTGCAAGAGGCGTATCTCAGGGAAACGGACCCCCGCGCGCAGCAGATCCTGCTCGGCGTGCTCAGGGGCGAAGAAAGGCGGTGGACAGCGTGATTGGATCTGTGGCCGGAGCGCGGCGCGAGCTGGCCGAACTGGACCGCCGGTACGCGAAGAAGTACCGGGCGCTGCAGCGCTCGGTCGGATCTGTGACCGAAGCGCGGCGCGAACTGGACGGCCGGTACGCGAAGAAGTACCGGGCGCTGCAGCACGAGGTGCGGGAGCTGCGGACCTCGCTAGGAGGGCAGTCCTAATGATTGGATCAGTGACGCAGGCATGGCAGGAGATGGCCGACCTGGCCCGGCGTCGCGAGGCGATCGCCGCGCAAGGCGCAGCCGCCACGGCACCACCGGCCGCGGCGTCACCGCCGGCGGCCGGGCACGCGCCGGTCGTTTTGCCTGCGGCCGGGTACGGCCCAGTGCACTCAGTAGCCAAGAGCGCGGAGCCGGACGTCGGGAAGCGCAAGTCCGGCGCCGGGAACCGGCGGCCGGCGAAGGACGCCAAGCGCGGCAAGCCGGACCTGCTCGACGGCGAACCGGAGCGCGGGGAGCTCATCGGCCACGACCTGGGCGACGAGCAGGCGGATACGGCGGCGCATGACGTGGCCGAGGGCGCCGCGGACGCTGACCGGGCGGACAGGGCCCGCAAGGGCTACCGCGACCGCGGCGCGCAGGAGGGTCCGGCCGATCCGGAGCAGGCTGGCAGCGTCGAGCCGGATGACATTGACCGCCCCTACCTTGACGCGGGCCATGCTGCCGCGTCACCTGGCTACCAGCCGCCGCGGTCCAACCCGGTCCCGCAGCCGTTCGGCCGCGGCGTCCCGGTGCCGATCGAGATGCCGCGCGCACCGGCCGTCGCAGGGAACGCCGGCCCGCTGACCGCGGCCATGGCAGCCCATCAGGCTCGCGTGACCTTGCGACCGCCGATCCCAGGAGGAACCGACCGATGACCAGCGTGAAGCAGGAGCCGGCCGTGGCCATGATGACCACGGCGCAGATGCGAGCCGAGTCGGACCAGATCAACGCCGCGGTCCGGGAAGACAACCGGTCGCTGTTCGAGCGATCCCGCAGGGCCGCGCAGCTGGCCTACGAGGCAGGCCTGATCGACGCTGCCGAGGACGCGCGGACCGCGCTGGCGGGCGCCCGGACGCACATGGAGTTTCTCGAGACGGAAGTCGAGAAGACGGTCGCAGCCGAGCGGGAGGCCGAGGATCTGCTCCGCGGCGAGCGCAGGCACCTGGCCCGGAGGCAGGCTGAGGAGAAGCGTGCAGCGGATGACCTGGCCCAGACTCTGCGTCAGGAGGAACTGGCCATCCGGGTAGGTGTCAGCGCGCGCAGGGTCCGGGAGCGCGAGGGCGTCGTCGCCCAGCGCAAGACCTAGCGCGCGGCGGCTGAGAGCAAGCGCGATGAGTGGCAGGGCGAGGTAGCCGAGCTTGAGGCAGACGCTGCCGAGACGGCCCGCGCGGCCGAGCATCCCGGCACCGCGCCGGACATGCCGGCCATCGCGCCAGGCGTCTCGCGGATCAGCGACCTTGACGATGAGGCCAGGCAGCTTCTCACAACGGTCGTGTTGCTGACAGCGGGACTGGGCAACGGCGGCGCACCTGCACCGCAGGGGACGCGGTACGCGGGCCGCGATTTCCGCGCCGGGCTAGCGCGGCTCGACACGAACACTTTCCGGGCCGTCCGCAACAACAGGAGCACCATCATCATCCCGCCGGCCGGCCTCGGGTGAGCGTGGCGGCCCGGGCGTCAACGTCACGGCCGGGCCGCACTTGCCCGCGGCACAGGCCGAATCTAAGGGCGCTGCCCGGCAGTGGTCTGGACGCCGGCGCCCTGCGCCCGGGACGCTGCTAGATGGCCGTCACGACCTACACCTCTACCGGGTCCGGAACGTGGCTCGCGGAGGCCAGCTTGCGCCGTAGGCTTCCCCCCAGCTGACCTCCGCAGCCACTATTAGTTGGGACGTGCGGTACAGGTGCGCGGTTTACCGGCTTGCACTTAATCGTGAGCGCTGACCGGGCTGGAACCTGCGGATACGGCCTGCTGCCCGGCGAGGATCTGCTCCAGGTAGTACAGGAAAACTTGTTCGGTCACGATGCGCACGCCCAGGTCCCGGGCAGCCTTCGCCTTGCCGGACTGGGACCAGGGGTCGGCCGCGACGAGGAGCGCCGTCTTGCCGCTGACCGAACCGGTCACCCGCAACCCGGCACTCTCTGCCAGCGCCTTCAGCTCGTCCTTGCCGATGCTCATGTCGCCGGTCAGCACCACCCTGGCACCAGGCTCCAGGCCGGTCTGCCAGCGCCTGCCGGACTGCCGTGAAGCATCCTCTGCCTCGCCGAGGATGGCCAGCGCGTCGCCCGGCGGAACGCCAAGCAGGCGCGCTACCTCCAGCAGGTCTGCGTGCTCCAGATCGGTGATGATGCGGTCACGCCATGCCGCGGTGGCCAGGTGGAGCAGGTACTCGCGGTGGGCACGTAGCGCGCCGTCTCGGGTCAGGCCGAGCTCGGCTGCGAGCGAGGACAGTTCGGCGACCTCGTCGGCGTCGACGATGCGATCTTCAAGCACCCGGTCAAGGACCGCCAGGTAGGCATCCAGTTCCGCTGTGCTACCGCGGGGCAGCCGGCCCACGAGATCGGCCAGCGGCGGTCGCTGCGCGGCGGCAGACAGCTCCTGCTGGATTCTGGTGAGGGGCCGGAACTCGGCGTAGCCGGGAGCGGGCAGCCATGAGGCCCGCGCGGCCTGGTCGAGGGCCAGCGCCCACGAGCCGGGGAGCTGGCGGTGCGCTGCGCGGTAGCAGGCGAGGAGGAGTCCGGCGGCGCGGGCATCATCGAGCGCGCTGTGCCATCGCGGCGTGCTGATGCGGGCTGCCGCGCAGCAGGCCGCCAGGCTCCGGCCCGGCAGGTCCGGCAGATAGTAGCTGGCGAGCTGCATCGTGCACATTAGCGGCGGCGGCGGCAGCCGTGTGCCGCAGCGGCTGAACTCGGCTTCCAGAAAGCGGGCGTCGAAGGGCACGTTGTGGGCGACCAGCACGCGCCCGGCGAGCAGTTGCCAGAGCGTGGCGGCGGCCCGGGCGAACGACGGCGCCTGCATGACGTCCGCTGCCCTGATGCCATGAATGCGGGTCGGCCCGACGTCCCGGCCCGGATTGATCAGCGTGCTGAACTCGCCCGTGACCTGGCCCTCGCTGCCGACGTGCACGACGGCGACCTCGACAACGCGGTCCGTTCTCGGATAGAGGCCCGTGGTCTCGAGGTCGATCACCGCGAAGCCACCGGACGCGGGAGCCTGCTTCAGCCGCATTTCAACCTCCGCTAACTACTCCCGCCAAGACCCTTGCACTCGCCTACCAGAAGCTGGAGATCGGTCACGAACCGGCTGGCGTCGGCCTTGTAGGTCACGTAATTCTGGCTGGCCACGTCCTGCTGCGCGGCCAGGGCATCACCGGAGGCCGTGCGCGCTTGCCCCTGTACAACCGATGACTGCCGTGCGGCGTAGGCGAGTGAGCTCGCGTACGTGCCCATAGCGCCGCCGTTCACGGCACCGCCGGCCATGTCTTTCACGATCAGGCGGGCGACCTTGCAAGCGCGTGGTTGTGCCGAATGGCTGTTGCCGCCGCATCCGGCCAGAACAGCCAGACTTGTTATCAGTGCCGCAGCGGCGATGAGGATCTTCACCGGCAGGTTATACCACGATATCCCGGCAATTTTTAAACCTCGCATCGGCATTTTTAACGACGCACCATTCCTGCGCCGGGATTACGAGCTCGTTTCCTCCCTTCGATGCGGGCGGCCAGCTGCCGGATCGGGGCGTCACGGGGGATGTCAGGCGACGGGTCGCCGGGGTGCCGGATCGCGGCCCGGTCGCGGTGCAGCAGGTAC
>WNFC01002823.1_pt1 | contig 18737 bp, 16 predicted proteins | sample 5400541 | NCBI WGS metagenome assembly WNFC01 (sample SAMN13153342, study PRJNA577476) | soil metagenome | isolation source: 120 cm saprolite under Douglas fir tree site 2 hole 2 replicate 1 | place: USA:California | collected 2015-04-18 | reverse complement strand
CGGCAATGAAATCCCGCCCGACATGATCCGCTGGCATGGCGCCGATGCGGTGCGGCATTTCCTCAAGGATCTCGTGCGGTTGGTACGGCAGGAACACCCGGGCGCGCTGGTCAGCTACGCCAACTTCCCGTCGACCGAATACCTGACGATCGATTTCACCGATTTCCTGTGTTTCAACGTCTATCTCCACGATGAGACTGCGTTTCGCCGCTACATCGCCCGGCTGCACAATCTGGCGGTCGACAAGCCGTTGGTGCTGACCGAATTCGGCATCGATTCGATGCGCGAGGGCGAAGAGGAGCAGTCCCGCATCCTCTCCTGGCAGGTCCGCGCCGCCTTTGCGGCGGGGGCCGCGGGCACCTTTGTCTTCGCCTGGACCGACGAGTGGTTCACCGGCGGCCACCTGGTCGAGGATTGGGCGTTCGGCCTGGTCGATCGCGATCGCCAGCCGAAAGCCGCCCTCCCCGAGGTCGCGCGGCGCTACAAGGGGCCCTTGCCGCCGCCCCTGCCGCGCTACCCGCGCATATCGGTCGTGGTGTGCGCCTACAACGCCGAGCGCACGATGGCGGCGTGCCTTGCCTCGCTCGAGGCGCTCGACTATCCCGATTACGAGGTCATCGTCGTCAATGACGGCTCCAAGGACCGCACCCTCGAGATCGCCGAGTGCTTCTCGTTCTGTCGGATCATTAGCCAGCCCAACAAGGGGTTGAGCATCGCGCGCAATGTCGGCGCCGAAGCGGCCACCGGCGAGATCGTCGCCTATACCGACAGCGACTGCGTCGCCGATCCGGACTGGCTGACCTACCTCGTCGCCCGGATGGAGAGCGGCAATCTGGCGGCGTGCGGCGGGCCCAATTTTCCGCCTCCGGAAGACAGCCTGGTTCCGGCCGCGGTCGCCGTGTCGCCGGGCGGCCCGACGCATGTCCTGCTCAGCGACGAGGTCGCCGAGCATATCGCCGGCTGCAACATGGCGTTCCGCCGTGAGGCGTTGCTGGCGCTCGGCGGCTTCGACCCGATCTACCGCGCCGCCGGCGACGATGTCGACATCTGCTGGCGCTTCCAGGATGCCGGGCATGCGATCGGCTTCAGCCCGGCCGCGGTGGTCTGGCATTTCCGCCGCAATACCGTGCGCGCCTATATCAACCAGCAGCGCGGCTACGGCAAAGCCGAGGCGCTCGTTTATGCCAAGCACCCGTTCCGCTTCAATCTGTTCGGTCAGGCGAAATGGCTCGGGCGGATCTACGGCGATCTGTCGGCGGCGCTTCTCCTGTCGAGGAAGCCGGTGATCTACTCCGGCGTGTTCGGGCGCGGTCTGTTCCAAACGATGTACGAGCCGCCCTCGTCATTGACGGCGTTGTTGCCGTTGACCTTCGAGTGGAGCGTTGCAGCGCTCTTTCTTGCGCTGATCGGCATCGTTGCGGGGGGCTGGCTATGGCTGCTCGCGGTGCCGCTCCTGGCGACCTGGGCGATGTGCATCAACGGCGCGCTGAGAGCGCCGATCGACCCGCGATTTGCCGGGCTGAAGGCGCGGGCGCTGGTCGCCCTGTTGATTTATCTCGGACCGCTGCTGCGGGGCTGGGAGCGCCTCAAATGGCGCGTCAAGACGATGCAGACCCACGATCATATCGGCCTTGTGCCAGTGGAGCAGCGGGCCCGCATCGTCTGGCCGGAGCGCGCCTTCGTTCTGTCCTACTGGAACGAAACCGCGGGCGAAAAAGAGGCGCTGCTCCAAGGGATGATGGATTTTCTCCTGCCGCAGAAATATTTCGTGATGGCGGACACCGGCTGGAGCAAATGGGACCTCAAGATCGCGCGCGGCTTGTGGAGCCGCGCCCTGGTCACGGTGTGCGGCGAGAACCACGGCGGGAATAAGCGCCTGTTGCGAGTGCGCTGCGCGATGCGCTCGTCGAGCCTCGCCCGTGTGCTGCTGCGCTGCTACGCGGCACTCGGGGCGGGCAGCCTGATTCTCGGCGAACCGGGCATCGCCGTGTTCTTTCTGATGCTGGGGATGTTCAACCTCGCGGTCGTCGGTTGGCAGCTGATCATATTCGGCCGGTTGATGCACCGGATCATCGAAGCGGTCGCCGGCCAGGCCGGGCTGATGCCGGCCGAGCCGATCGGCGCCGCCGCGCTGCCGATCGGTCAGCCGCGCACGGTTTGAACGTCACCCCTTTGGCTCACGCGATTGTCCATCGCCGACCGCTTACTCCCTCTCCGCCCCTGGGGGCGGAGAGGGTTGGGGTGAGGTGGGGGATTCCAGAGCGCTCCCCGACACCCACCTCACCCTCCCATCGCTCCGCGATGGGCCCCTCCCTCTCCCCCCTGAAGGGCGGAGAGGGGCAAGGCTTGCGACCGCGCGATGATCGCTAAGTTCCTGCCCTATCTGAAAGCGCATCGCTGGCAGGTCGCCTGGGCGCTCGCGCAAGTGTTCCTGGTCGCCGGGGTCGAGCTCTTGAAACCCTGGCCGCTGCAGATCGTCATCGACTATGTGCTGGGCGGCAAGACGCCGCCGGTTGGTCCGAATGGCGGCGGGCTGCTTGGGGAATTGCTGTCGTTGCCGCCGAGCTTGTTGCTGCTGCTCGCCTGCGTCGCCCTCGTCATCGTTCACTTCAGCGCCGGCGCGCTAACCCTCTGGCACAATTACACGACGATCCGGGTCGGCCAGAGCATGGTCAACGATCTACGCGGCGACCTCTATGCCCATCTCCAGCTTCTGTCGCTTGCCTATCACGGCCGGCAGCGGGTCGGCGATCTGCTCTACCGGATCACGGCGGACAGCTTCGCCGTCCAGACGATGATCATGAATGGGGTGCTGCCGATCCTCTCGGCGCTGATCCTGCTCGGCGGCATGCTGCTTGTGCTGTTTCCGATGGACCCCTTCTTGACCCTGCTGTCGCTGGCGATCGTCCCCGTGCTGTTCGCGCTGATCGCCGGGTTCAATAGGAAGATCGTCGATGTCGCGACCGAGGTGCGCGACCTCGACAGCCGGGTCTACTCGCTCGTGCAATGGGGCATGGCCGCGATCAAGGTCGTGCAGGCCTTCACCAAGGAGGAGGAGGAGCATCGCCGCTTCATGGGCGCCAGCCGCGACAGCCTGCGCGCCACCTTGCGCCTCTATAATTGGCAGACGCTCTATTCGGGCGGGGTCAACGTGATCATCGCGCTCGGCACCGCGATCGTCGTCTATGCCGGCGCCCGGGCGGTCATGTCGGGCACCTTGTCGCTCGGGCAGCTGATCGTCTTCATCGCGTATCTGGCGCAGCTTTACGCGCCGATCAACCAGATCACCCAGAGCTGGGGACTGATTGCCGGGGCGCGGGTCGGTGCCGCACGGGTCTTCGAGGTGCTCGACACCGAGGCCGACCTCAAGAGCGGCAGGCGCCAGTTTCCGCCGGAGGGCGCGCATGGCGCGATCGCCTGGCGCGGCGTCAGCTTTCGCTACCGGCCGGGAACGCCGGTGCTGAGCGATATCGATTTCACTGTCGACGCTGGTTCGAAGATCGCGGTTGTCGGGCCGACCGGAGCGGGCAAATCGACCTTGCTCGGCCTGTTGCCGCGCTTCTTCGATCCGAACCAGGGCAGCGTCACGATCGACGGCGTCGATATCCGCGAATTCACGCTCCACTCGCTGCGCAGCCAGATCTCGATGGTGTTGCAGCCGCCGCTGATCTTTCCGCTTTCGGTCGCCGACAACATCGCCTATGGCCGTCCTGGCGCCGATCATGCCGCAATCGAAAGCGCCGCCCGACTCGCCCGCATCCACGAGCTGATTGTCGGATTGCCGGAGGGCTACCAAACCCTGCTTGGCGAAGCGGGGGTGCCGCTCTCCGAAGGCGAGAAGCAGCGCATCACGATCGCCCGCGCCCTGCTGCGCGACGCGCCGATCCTGATCCTCGACGAGCCGACCTCGGCGCTCGACGTCTCTACCGAGGCGCTGGTGATGGAAGCGATCGAGACCCTGATGCTCGGGCGCACGAATTTCATCATCGCGCACCGGCTGTCGACGGTGCGGCGATGCGACCGCATCATCGTGCTGAAGGACGGCACGATTGCCGAACAGGGCAATTTCGCGGAGCTGGTGCGGCGGGGTGGCATTTTTGCCGACTACTACCGTACGCAATTCGCTCCCGAACACGCCGCCGAGGCCGGCCTCTCTGTCTCGGCGTGAGATGACCGGCGTTGCCGATATACCACAGGCGATGTTGCTTTATTGCCGCCCTACCCGCCTAGTCCCCGCTGGAATTCGTTGATCGGGGCTAGGCAGTGTTGCAGCCCTGCCAGTACAGCTCCAATATCTCGGAACGGCGCTACGCATAGCGGCAATGGCTGCACTGCGGCGCGGGTTTTATTCTCGTTGCAGCATTGTGGTTTGACTGAGTCCATCTGCTGTCCCGGCTGGCGCATCGCGGATATACAGGGTCCGGCGATGTCGTAATCCGTCATTTGCTGTTGCATGACCGATAATGTCGCGTTAGGTTGAGCGCGCTTTGGGGGGATGCCGCCCGCCGTTTATGCGGGGTGGGGAAGCGGCGGTCTCGGTATCACGGACCGCAGCTTCACGAGCATACGGCGGCGGCGCCACGAGAACATGCTTTGCAGCCTGGTCGAGTGCTCGGCGCCCGACATCGACGGCTCGATAAAGCGCGGGGGGCAAGGGGTGACTGATCTTTTGCGCTGGGGGAGTCTGAGCTTCCCTGAAAAACGATGGTTGTGGAGCGGCGCGAGCGGCGGCGTCTTGTTCATATCGGGACACCGCAAAGCGGCCGCGCTTGGGGCCGTTGCGGCGGTCGGTCTCGCGGCGTCGGTTTATTTTGGCATCGGCTACGCCCGTTATGGGCTGCTGGCCACGGCGGAGCAGCGCGCGGCGATGCGCGCCGAAAGCGCCAATGCCGATTTGCAGGATGCGCTGGCGCGGCTGCGCGACCAGCTCGGCACCGCCAACCAGGCGCTCAACCTGGCGCAAGGCCGAATCGGGGCGTTGAGCGACGAGGCAAAGAACCAGCAAGCGGTCTCCGACCAAGCCGCCACCTCGAAGGCCGATCGCGTGACGCAGCTGACGCGCGCGCTCGAACAGGCGCAGCGCGACTTGCATCTCGCCGAAGCCCAGCGCGTCACGCTGATGGCGCGGCTCAGCAAGGCCGTCGCGGATTTGACCGAGGAACAGGCGCGCCAGCAGCAGGCCCAGTCCGGCATCGAGCAGTGGCAGAAGAAGGTTCAGCAGCTGACCGCCGATCGCGACAAGGCCGCGAGCGAGCGCGACCATCTGCGCGCCCGTATGGGCGAACTCGAACAAAAGCCCACGACGCAGCCGGCGCGGCAGCCGCCTCGGCCGGAGGCGGACGCGCGGCCAGCGCCCGCGTCTCCAGCGCCGGCCGCGGTCGCACCGGCACCTCCGGTGTCCGCGTCGATCGCCGCTCCAGTCGGGGTCGCCGAAACCCCGCCCGTCCAACCGGTGGCGCCCGTCCAACCGGTGGCGACTGTGGCCGTCGCCGGGGCGAGAGGCGGTGGGATCGCGCAATTCGAACGCGTGCTCGCCTCGGCCGGGGTCGATGTCGCGCATCTGTTTTCGCAATACGGCATGCGCACCGGCGAAGGCGGCCCATTCATCCCGGCGCCGCGCGGCCAGCACCCCGACACCACGCTGAGCGCGGAGAAGCTCGTCGCGCTGAATAGCCTGGTAAAGGTGGTGCCGGTCTCGGCGCCGCTCGCGAGCTATGATATCGGCAGCCCGTTCGGGGTGCGCGGCGACCCGATGAACGGCCGTGCGGCGTACCACACCGGGATCGATCTGCTGGCGCCCTACATGACGCCGGTCTATGCGACCGCTGCCGGCGTGGTGGCCTATTCGGGGTATCGCGACGATTACGGCAAGGTCGTCGAGATCGATCACGGCAACGGCATCGCAACGCGTTATGCGCATCTTCATCGCCAGACCGTCTCGGTCGGGCAGCGCGTCGCGGCGCACACCCAGATCGGGTTCCTCGGCAGCACCGGCCGCGCCACCGGTCCGCATGTGCATTACGAGGTGCTGGTCAACGGCGAGCCGCAGGATCCGGCGAAATTCCTCAATCTGGCGCACCTCGTGCCGATGGTCCGGCAATAGCTTCGGTTATCCCTTCCCTCTGCGCTGTCGCTGTGCGATGAAAAAACCCTCGCAGCGAGGCCCCTGGCGCTGATGCGGTTGGCGCCGGTGTCGCGTCCGCTGCTGCCAAGGCGCAGGCGTGGACGGGATGGCCAGTATCGCGACGGGTTTCGAAATTCCAGGTGTGCTGTGGCGCCGGGACCCGCACGGCGACAGCGTGCCGCTCGTCCTGGATTCGCCGCATAGCGGTGCGCTTTACCCCGAGGATTTCGCCTATTGCTGTCCACTGCCGGTGCTGCGCCGCGCCGAGGATAGCTATGTCGACGAGCTCTTCGAGGCGGCGCCGGCCTATGGCGCGACGCTGATCGGGGCGCTATTTCCGCGCAGTTATGTCGATGTCAACCGGGCGGCGGACGATCTCGATCCGGGGCTTCTGGCGGGCGCCCTGCCGCCGGTTCTGGTGCCGCGGCCGGCGACCCGGGTCGGCCTAGTGCGCCGCCATGCGCAGCCCGGCGTGCCGATCTACGACAAAAAGCTCAGCCCCGACGACGTTCTCGCCCGGATCGAGCGCTATCACACGCCCTACCATCGCGTGCTCGACGAGGCTTGCGGGCGACTGCATCGCGAATTTGGCGCGGTGTGGCACATCAACTGCCATTCGATGCCATCGCACGGCACCCATCGCGAGGACCGGCACGGCGATTTCGTGCTCGGCGACCGCGACGGCACGACCTGCGCCGGCGATTTCACCGATTTCGTCGCCCACTTCCTGCGCGGCCTTGGTTACGACGTGCGCATCAACGAGGGTTATAAGGGCGTCGAGATCGTGCGCCGCCAGGGCCGCCCCGCCGAGAACCGGCACAGCCTGCAGATCGAGGTCGACCGCTCGCTCTATGTGAATCAGAAGACCTTGGAGAAACTGCCCGGTTTCGAGGATCTGCAGGCCGATCTCGCGCGACTCGTCGAGGCGCTCTGCGGGTTCGTGCGCGTGCATTTCTAGGCCCGTCTGGACAGTGTGCCGCCGCCGGGGTGTATGCTGTTCGGGCGAAATTGTTGAGAGCGGGAGCGGAAAGATGGATTTCGGCGTCTTCATGTTTCACACCGACTATTCGATGCCGATCGTCGATCAGGCGCAGGCATGCGAGGCGCGCGGCTTTGAATCGCTGTGGGCGCCCGAGCACTCGCACATTCCGCTCTCACGCAAAACGCCATTCCCGGGCGGCACCGAACTGCCAAAGATGTATTACGATGCGATGGATCCGTTCGTGATCCTGGCCGCCGCGGCGGCGGCGACCAAGAATCTAAAGATTGGCACCGGCGTCTGCCTCGTCATCCAGCGCGATACGATCCAGACCGCCAAGCTTGCCGCCTCGCTCGACCAGGTCTCGGGCGGGCGCTTCCTGTTCGGCATCGGCGGCGGCTGGAACCAGGACGAGATGGAGGACCACGGCACCGTTTACGCCACCCGCTTCAAGCGGATGCGCGAACAGGTCGAGGCAATGCGTGCGATCTGGACCGATCCGAAACCGGAATATCACGGCGAGATTGTCGACTTTCCGCCGATGATGACCTGGCCGAAACCGGTGCAGAAGCCGCTGCCGATCATCGTCGGCGGCGCCTTCCCGCATGCGGCGCGGCGTGCGGTGCGCTACGGCAATGGTTGGATCCCGATCGCCGGCCGCGCCACTTACGGCAGTTTCGACGAGTATTTCCCGCTCTATCGACAGATGCTGACCGATGCCGGACGCAGTCTCGCCGACGCGCCGATTACGATGTTCGGAGCCGCCGAGAATTACGACCAGCTGATGCGCTATCGCGAACTTGGGGTGGCGCGGGTCGTCGCAGGATTGGCCCCGGAAGACGCCGACAAGACGCTGCCGGCCCTCGACCGCTGGGCCGAGCTGCTCCGCAAGGTCAATTCATAAGGCGGGCCGCAACCGACCAGGGACCGCAGCCGTCTCGGCTGCATGCGGGCCGGAGGCCCGCGGTCCCGATCGACCCGCACGGGGGCTAGGCGGTTCGCCGCTCCAGCTGGGTTTCGCGGACGACCCGTTCGTGCCCGTCGGTCTTGCTTTTGATGCGGTATTGCGGGGTGCTGCCCTCCTCGGGAAGCAGGCGCACGATCGTATAGCGGCCCCGCGCCGAGCCGTCATCCCGCCGATCCGGCGAGAAATGGACGGCTTGGCCGACCGCAAATCTGTGTCCGGCCATGTTCTCCTCCGGCAAAACCGGCGCCGCCCGCGTGACACAAAGAGCGGGCGGCGCTGGCGTGGTCGGAACTATTCCCCGTGGAGGTTTACCGCCGAGGTCTTGCCCTGCTGGCCGCGCTCGAGCTCGTAAGTGAGCTTCTGGCCTTCCCGCAGATTGCCCATCCCCGACCGCTCGACGGCGGAAATATGGACAAAGACATCCTTGGTGCCGTCATCGGGCTGGATGAACCCATAGCCCTTTTGCGCATTAAACCACTTAACCGTACCCGTAGCCATTCTTCGCTTCCTTTAAAGAGATCTCACAGCCGGCTGCGTAGCCGGCTGGACCATATTCCAATTTTGGGAAGCACACTCGGGTAGCTGGGTAGCAGGCCGGGATAGGGCAAACCAGCGTCGAAACACGATCAGGTCGATAATTGGCACGACTCGCGGGCGGTTTCAATGGCGCAGCCGATTTTTCGGGCGGGCGCATTGACGGCGGGCACCCTCTCGCGACAGAACTAGTATCGACTGTGATGGGAGGAGAACAGCATGGCCGACATTCGGATCCTGGCGAGCGGTTTGGGATTTCCCGAGGGCCCGGTGGCGATGGAAGACGGCTCGATAATCCTCGGCGAGATCTCCGGACGCAAGGTGACCCGGGTCGCGCCCGACGGAACCAAGACGGAGATCGGCAAGGCCGGCGGTGGCCCGAACGGGCTGGCGCTCGGGCCCGATGGCGCGCTCTATGTCTGCAACAATGGCGGCGCGGTGTATCAGACGACGCCGAGCTTTCTGTCGACCGGCCCCGCGCCCGATTACACGGGCGGCACCATCCAGCGGATCGACCCGAAGACCGGCGATACCCGGGTGCTCTACAGCGAATGCAATGGTCATAAGCTGTCGGCGCCGAACGACATCGTCTTCGACAAGGCGGGAGGCTTCTATTTCACCGACCTCGGCAAGCGCTTTGCCCATAATCGCGATAATGGCGGGCTCTATTACGCGCTGCCCGACGGGTCGGCCGTAACCGAGCTGGTCTATCCGATCATCACGCCGAACGGGGTCGGTCTGTCGCCGGACGAGAAGGCCGTCTATGTCGCCGATACCGAAACCTCGCGGGTTTATGCCTGGGACATCCTCTCCCCCGGCAAGGTGAAGCACGAGCCGTTCCCGGCGCCCTACGGTGGTCGCTGCGTGGCGGGCCTGCCCGGCTTTCAGCGCTTCGATAGCCTGGCGCTCGAAGCCTCGGGCAACATCTGTGTCGCGACGCTGGTCACCGGCTACATCACGGTCATCTCGCCGGCCGGGCAGGTCGTGCGGCAGATCAAGATGCCTGACGTCTACCCGACCAACATCTGTTTTGGCGGGCCGGATCTGCGCACCGCCTACATCACGCTGTCGGCCTCGGGCCAACTCGCGGCGATGGACTGGCCCGAGCCGGGCTTGCGGCTCAACTTCATGGGGTGAGCAGGACTGCAGCGTGTAACCCACATTTCAGTGTCATTGCGAGGAGTGGAGCGACGAAGCAATCTCGAACGGGTTGCGCTCTGCCCGTCGAGATTCATTCGTCGGCCTTGCAGGCCTCCTCGCAATGACAGCGTTTGGAGGTTAATCAGAAGAATAACGCATGGAATATTTCCTGAAGACGGCGCCGGAGTATAGATTTTGGTCTATCCGGGGTTACATCACATTGCCCGAAAGGCTTGGCTAAATGCTGATCGAGATCATCTGTACCGGCGACGAAGTCCTCACTGGCAAGATCGTCAACACCAATTTCAGCTACATCACCCAGAAGCTCGAAGATGTCGGGCTGTCGGTGCGCTGGGGGACGACGGTCGGCGACGACCGCGACACGCTCTTGGCGGCGTTCCTGCACGCCGGCGAGCGGGCCGATGCGGTCATTGTCAATGGCGGGCTCGGGCCGACGGTCGATGATCTGTCGCAAGAGATCGCCGCGCGCGCCGCCGGGGTCGAACTGGTGCTGAGCGAAGAGTGGCTGACGACGATGGAGGCGTTCTTCCTGCGCCGCAGCCGGGTCATGTCGGCCAACAACCGGAAGCAGGCGATGCTGCCGGCGACCGCCGAGATCCTCGACAACCCGATCGGCACGGCCTGCGGGTTTGCGATGGACATCGGCAAGGCGCGCTTCTTCTTTACGCCGGGCGTGCCGCGCGAGCTGCGCCGCATGCTCGAGGAGCAGATCATCCCGCGCCTTCTGGCGCGCAGCGGCGCCCCAACCGCGATCCAGCTGAAGCGCTTTCATTCCTACGGGCTCGGCGAGAGCCATGTCGATGCGCTGCTCGAAGGGGTCGCCGCACTCGTCCCCGACGGCAGCGCCAAGCTCGGCTTTCGGGCCCACTACCCGCAGATCGAGACCAAGGTGACCGTGCGCGGCGTCGACCCGGCCGAAATCGAGAAGAAGCTCGGACCGGTCGTCACCGAGGTGAGGAAGCGTCTCGGCAATTTCATCATGGCCGAGGATGACGACACGCTCGAAGGGGTGATCCTCAAGGCGCTGCGGGAGCGCAATGGGTCTCTGACCCTGGTCGAGACCTTCACCAGCGGCCAGATGGCGGCGCGCATCGCGCCCTTGCCCGGTGCCGAGAGCGTCTTCCGTCGCGCCATCGTCGCCCGCGAGATCGGCGAACTGTGGGACGCGCTGCGCCTCACCATCCCGCTCGAAATCACCCGCGACAGCGCTGAGGCGGTCGCTGAGGCCGCGCGCCGCGACAGCGGCGCCAGCTACGCGCTGGCCGTGCTGATCGATCTCGACGACGGCCCCGACCGGATCGATTTCGGCGGCACGATCTGCATCGGGATCGCGACCGAGGGGGCAACCGAATCGCGCCGCTCGCGCATCCTCGGCGGGCGCGAATGGGTGCGCCTCGGCGCGGTCGAATTGGGCCTCGACTGCCTGCGCCGCCACCTCTACGGGTTGCCGGTCACCGAGCGCATCGATTTCGAGCGCACCTGATTTAGCGCCTGAGTGGCCGATGACACTCGCGGAGGAGATCTCCCTTGCAGCAACCGTCGGAACGTGCGTGGCAGCGATCGCGGCCTGCATTGTCGCGTTCTTGACATTCGGCACTCTGCGAGAGCTTAGAGCGCAGCGCACCGCCGCGTACAAACCGGAATTAACGCCGGTTCAACAGCAAATTTTTGCACGGTTTCCGCAAGCAGCGACTGCTTCTATCGGGATTGATTGGGCCGAAGTAGACTCCGGCACGTTGAGCGACGTCGGGCTTGGCCATCGATATTTCGTCCGACTGTTCAATCTTGGAAATGGAGCCGCGAAGGATGTTAAGGTATGCTGGACCTATGACGTACAAAAATTCGTGACTGTGATTAATTCTATGGCGCAGCGTGGGTTTTTCGATTTTTTCGTAGTGCTATCTGCGAACCAAGCCCTCAGCTTCGAATCGAAAAAAGGAAGCAGGGCAACATTTTTTCTACGTACCGAACTAAACTCAAAATACGACTACATTCTACCATCTTCTGTCGAAAAGGAAGGCTTGCGCGTTCATCTACCATCATCATTTCAGCGCTTGGTATCTCTGTATTATTCCATGTTATTCGACAGTTCGACGTCTAAGGAAGAAATTAATAAAGATCAGTTGGGAAGTCCTTCGATCGACTGCGTAATAGCGTACAGAGATATAGCCGGAAACTCCTACCGCTCAAAGTTTCGGTTCGTCGTTAATGTTTTCGTGTACCAAGCCGGGTCGGTGACGGAGCCGAATTCGCGATTTGACGGGCTCTTGGAATTTTCCGCAGTGCAGGCCTGACCGAATCTCTCTGGTCATGGACAGCGCTGTGACAATAGTGTCGGCAAAGCAATCTCTGCATATGCAAGGCACATCGCTTGAGCCGCCACCCTGTTTCTTATAACGACATCATCCTCGTCCACAGCTCGGATCTGCATGTCGATGACGAGCGCATCGCGACGCTGCATGGCGGCGACGGCACCGGCGGCCTCGCCCGTGTGCTCGCGACCGCGCGCGGTTTTAGGGCCGACATCGTGCTGCTCGCCGGCGACACCTTCGACAATCACGCAGTCACCTCCGGAACGATCGACCGCGCCGGGCAGCTGCTTGCCGATGCCGGGTTGCCGGTCGTGATCCTGCCCGGCAACCATGACCCGGCGACCCCCGATTCGATATGGCTGCGCGGCCGGTTCGACGAGATCGGCAACGTCGCGATCCTCGGCATCACCAACGACCGCACGATCGTCTTTCCCGAGCGCGAGCTCGAAATCTGGGGCAACGCGCATCGCGACTACATGGACATGGTGCCGTTGCGCGACCCGCCGCCGCGCGCGGCACGCTGGCAGATCGCGCTCGGCCACGGCCATTACGAGCCGCCCGAGACCTGGCACAACCCGCTGCGCCCGTCGTGGCTGATCAGCGACGCGATGATCGCCGCGACCGGCGCCGATTACCTCGCGCTCGGCCACTGGGACCGCGCCGCCCAGGTCGGCGGCGGCACGGTTCCGGCCTATTACTCGGGCTCACCCGATTACGTGGACACCGTCAACCTGGTGCGGCTGACCGCCTCGGGTAAAGTCCTGGTGACGCGCGAGACGGTGAACGGAGCGGGAAAATGATAATACCGCATTTGTCCATTGACAAAACGATGCGATTATAGTAAGCTATTTTTGGTATATCGGAAGCGCTAGTAAGGATTTCGGCCGCGCCCCTTTGCTGTATTTTTCCTGCAGATAACAGCAAAAAACAGCAGAAAAGCGGGTCAATCCGCACGAGTGGAGCTGCTCTGCCATGCTCTTCCACTGTGACATCAACCGGCGGAGGTGCTGATGCCGCAACAGGTCCGTGCCGTTGTCGTCGACCCCGCGGCGCCGGGGAAGCTGGCGATACGCCCCGTCGAATTGCGCGACCCCGACCGCGACGAGGTCGCGGTGCGGGTCAACGCGATCTCGTTGAACCGCGGCGAGACCCGCCGCGCCTTGCAGGTGGCCGAGCCGGGCTGGCGGCCGGGCTGGGACTTCGCCGGCGTAATCGACACCGCCGCCGCCGACGGCAGCGGCCCTAAGCCCGGCACCCGGGTCGTCGGCATCCTGCCCTCGGGGGCCTGGGCCGAGCGGGTCAATTGCCGAAGCCATGCGGTGGCGGCCTTGCCCGATACGGTCAGCGACGCCGAGGCCGCGACGCTGCCGGTCGCCGGGCTGACCGCGCTGCACGCGCTGCGCCAGGGCGGGCTGCTCCTCGGTCGCAAGGTGCTGGTGGACGGCGCCACGGGCGGGGTCGGGCATCTCGCCTGCCAGCTCGCCGTCGCCGCCGGCGCGCTGGTCTGGGGCCAGGCGCGCCGGCCGGAATCGCAGGGCGCGGTTGCCGGGTGGTGCGGCGGGCGCGTCGTCGTCGGCCGCGATCTCCTCGCCGCCAAGCCGCACGGGCCGTTCTGGCTGATCCTCGATTCGCTCGGCGGCCCCGCATTGAGCGCTGCGCTGTCGATGCTGCAGCCGGGCGGCACCTGCGTCGCTTTCGGCGCGTCGGATTCGAGCACCGCTACCTTCGAGGGCCGCGAGTTGTACGGCACCGGTGGCGCCAAGCTCTATGGGCTCACCCTGTTCCACGAGCTGATGAGCGTCGAGCGCGCCGGCATCGGCTTGCGCCTCCTGGCGGAGCTGATCGCGGCAGGCAAATTAAAACCGCAGATCGCCGTCGAGGCATCGTGGAACGAGATCGGCACAATCGCCCGCCGCCTGATCGACCGCGAATTCGCCGGCAAGGCGGTGCTGCACATTGGTTGAACAATGAGGCAGTGAGACAGTGAGACGAAGGAAAAAAGACAACGCTTTAACGCAGACGACGCAAAGGGCACGCTGAGGACGCAGAGGAGAAATTATTCCTGCGAACGAGAAGTTCGAGGGTAGTGCCTTGGATTGACGGTTTTTAGGCGCGAAGCGCCATCAATCTCCTCTGCGTCCTCAGCGTGACCTTTGCGTCCTCCGCGTTAGAGCGTTTATTTTTTCTTCTCACCGCCTCACCGCCTCATTGTGAACAACCCTTACGCCGCCGGCGACAGCACGTGGATCTCCCGGTTCGCCAGCAAATCCCGCGTCTTGGCGCCATAGGCGGCCATATGCGGCGAGGCGGCATGCGCCTTGAGATGGTCGAGGCTTTCCCATTTCTCGATGACGACAAAGGTGTCCGGCCCGTATTTGGCACCGGGCCCGCCCTCGGCGTCGGATGCCGGGCCGTATTCGATGCAGCCTTGCTCGGCATGCACGGCCGCCATGTTGGCACGGAACGCGGCGAGCACTTCCTCGCGCTTGCCCGGTTTGGCGGTCAGGATGGCAATGACGTGGATCATGTCGGTCTACCCCGTGCGTTCGGTCGGCAATCGGGGCAGGATAGAGGCGATGATTGCTGGAGGATACCGGGATGGCGCAGCGCGGCATGAAATTCGGCATTTTCCTCGCGCCGTTTCATCGGCTGGGCGAGAACCCGACGTTGGCGATGGCGCGCGACATGGAGCTGGTCGAATGGCTCGACTGGCTCGGCTATGACGAGGCGTGGATCGGCGAGCACCATTCGGCCGGCTGGGAGGTCATCGCCTCGCCCGAGATCTTCATCGCCCAGGCTGCCGACCGCACCCGCCAGATCAGGCTCGGCTCCGGGGTGACCAGCCTGCCCTATCACCACCCGTTTCTGGTGGCCCAGCGTTTTGTCCAGCTCGACCACATGACGCGCGGCCGGGTCATGCTCGGCTGCGGCCCGGGCGCGCTCCCGTCGGACGCCTACATGATGGGGATTGAGCCGGTCGATCTGCGCCGCCGCATGGAAGAATCGCTCGAGGCGATCATCCGCCTGTTGCGGATGGACGAGCCGGTGACGATGGCGACCGACTGGTTCGAGCTGCGCGAGGCGCGCCTCCACCTCGCGCCCTATTCCGACCCGCGCTTTCACATCGCCGTCGCCAGCACGATCACGCCGTTCGGCATGGTCGCGGCCGGCCGCCACGGGCTCGGCGTGTTGTCGATCGGCGCCGGGCTCCCCGGCGGGCCGGAGGCGATGGCGAAGCAGTGGCGGATCGCCGAGGAGACCGCCGCCCAACATGGCGTCACGATGAACCGCAAGGATTGGCGCATCGTCGTCGGCATGCATATCGCCGAGGATGACGAGGAGGCGCTGCGCCAGGTCAAGGCCGGCGAGCGCCTCGAGACCACGACCTATTTCGAGGAGACCCTCGGCCGCGTGCCGGGAACCTCACTTGACCCCGTGCGCGACGGGGTCAAGGCGCTGACCACCTTGGTCGGCTCGCCCGAAACCGCGATCCGCGTCATCGAGCGGCTGCTCGCCGCCAGCGAAGGCGGGTTCGGCGGCATGATGTTCCGCGCCCATGAGTGGGCCAATCGCGAACAGACGATGAAGAGCTACGAATTGTTCGCCCGCTATGTGATGCCGCATTTTCAGGGATCGGCGGCGCCGCTCGCCGAGTCCAACAGATGGATCCGCGACAACCGCCGCCGCGTGCTCGGCAACAATGTCGAGGCGGTGCGCCGCGCCTTCACCGATACGGGCCGTGCGGTGCCGGACGAATACCGCTACCGCACGGTCGGCGCCCAGGACGTCGACCCGGCAGCGGAGCGGTGAAATCCCGCCAACGGTTGGCCTCGGATTAACGCATTCGCGCAAATGGTTCGCAAGCCATTGTAATTCAAGCGGACTATGGGGCAGACGCCCGCAAACAAGGCAGGTTTAACAAACAGGTAACAAAGTAGTTTCTAACCTTTTCTCAGAAGTGCCGGATTCATTGAAATATTACGTAAATATTTGTAAGTATGTGACCTACTTCACAAGCATGGGATCGCCTTACGGCCATATTCGTGCGCATACCGAATACGGCGACGGGCAGCAATCCAATGCGAAAGCCAATGCCGTTACGATGGATAGAGGAGGCGGAGGCGAGACAGGTGCTCGCAATCGCGCGCTGGGAATCGCCGGCGCCGCCTTTCGCCCCGGTCGCGACCAAGGCGCCATGGGGTGCGCGGGTCCGCCGCTGGATCGTCGCCGAGCCAGCATACCCGAGCCCCGAGGAGCCCGCCGTGCCCGACGCCGCGGTCGAACCGCGGCGCAGCTAGGCGAAAGGCTCCGCTCTCAACCCCTTGGCCGGGCTTGACCCGGCCATCCACGTCTTCCTTTCGGGCGTCCGATCTCTAAGGCGTGGACCCCCGGGACAAGCCGGGGGTGGGGAATATTTCGGTGTTTCAATTCGATCGGATAACGCTCTACACGCCCGGCCGCAGTAGTTCGGTCAGCCCGGACACCCCGGCGAGACCGCGGAATTCGTGGATCATGCCGAGGCTCGCCTCGATCTGTCGGTGCGGCAGCCCGGCCAGTGGCACCAGCGTGCGGTACTTGGCGTCGATATCCGCCCAGGCGATCCCCAGCATGCCCGCTCCCTTCGGCGCATACACAGTGCTGGTAACGCTGCGTCCATCGCGCGTGCGGATCGTTACGCTCGCGCCCTGCCGGTAGCGTCCGGCGCCCTCTGCGGGCGACGGACCAACCCGGACCTTGTCGATCAGCCCATGAATGATCGGGTCGGCGATTTTCTGCGGGCTCGCATGCGCCCAGGAGAATTCGCGGTCGGCGACCCCGGCGGCGAGGAAATACGCGGGGCTGTGCGCCATGTCGATCAAGTCCGCGGGATGCAGCGGACCGGTGAGCGCGGTCATCCCGGGCCGCGACACCGTGATGCTTTCGACATCGGCGGCGTCGATCTTGCCGTCGCGCGCGGCGTTGGCGGCGGCTTCGGCCAGAGCATGATAGGGGTGGCCGCCGGGCACCAGCTTCACCGCCATATCGGTGACGATGTCCCAGGAGGTGCCGAAATCGCTTGTGGCGGCGGCGGCCGCTTCATCGCCGTCGACCCCGCCGAAGACCTCGAAAAACCCGAGCTTCATTTCGAGAATGCGCTCCTCGGCGCGGTAGCCGCGCTGAGCCGCGCGCACCGCCTGTATGCCGCTCATCGTCGCCATTCCGGCATGGTATTCGCGCGCCACGCTGGTATCGGCCGCCTTCGCGAGCCCACCGGTCGAGGTCGCGGCCAGCGCGATCGCGTGCGTAGTCTGCTCGGCATCAAGCCGCAAGAGGCGCGCCGCCGCGCCCGTCGCGGCGAAAATCGCCGCGTTCGAGCCGTGGAAGCCGCGCTCGCGAAACCCGGTCATTGCGTCGATGATGCGCCCGGCCAATTCGTAACCGACGATGATTGCCGCCAGCAAATCCTCGCCGCTGCCGCCGTGGTGCTCGGCAGCGGCGAGCGCGGTCGCGACCAGGGGCGTCCCGCAATGCACGATCGTCCGCAGGTCGCTGTCGTCGGAGGCGGCGGCGTCGCTCATCACCGCGTTGACCTGCGCGGCAGCGACGACCGGCAATTTGGCGCCGGCGTCGAACCATACCGAGGCACGCGAGCTGCCGCCGAGGCTGCGCGCCATGTCCTTGATGATTCCGGCGGACTCGAGCCCCGACCCCATCGCCGCGCTGGCAATCGTGCTGGCGACCAGCATTGCCGCATGGTCCAGGGTTTGCGGCGGCAGGTCGGCGACGGTGACCCCGGTGAGAAACTTCGCCAAGTCACGCGCTGCGCTCATCGCGTCCTCCTTTATTGCCATGGTTGAGTTCGTCGCCGCGTGCTGCCAAGCTTCGTCCGCGAACGTCAGCGAATCCTACCGGAGGAGACGAGCATGGCCATGGAAATCGGGCACGTCCATATCAAGACGTACGACCCCAAGAAGACCGCACAGTTCTACATCGACAATTTCGGCGCGACGATGAAGAACGAGGCTCCCAATGGCAATATCCAGCTCAACCTGCACGGGTTGCAGCTCAACGTCACGACGATCAGCGCCGCCCAGAACCGCAAGCAGATGATGGGGATCGAGCACATCGCGGTGCAGACCGACGACTATGCCGGCGCGATCGCCAAGCTGAAGGGCAACGGCGCGCACGTCATGTTGGAGCAGTTCAACAACGGCCGCCACGTCGCCTTCATCGAAGCCCCCGACGGCGCCCAGATGGAGCTGATCGAGAAGGTGTAGCTAGCCTCCCTTCGTCACCCCCGCAAAAGCGGGGGTCCAGGGCAACAGCGAGAGCGTCGGCCCTGGATTCCCGCTTTCGCGGGAATGACGCTGCTCTGAGAAGGACGCCGTATGGCATTGAAGGACCGGATCCCGTTTGGCATGGCGCTGCCGCATCGCGCGCCGGAGCCGATCGACGTCGCGGCGGTGCGCCAGGTCGCTACGCGCGCCGAGGCGCTCGGGTTTCAGGATCTGTGGGTCACCGAGAACACGCTCGACCATGTGTTCTGCTTCGACCCGGTCGTGGTGCTCACCTACGCGGCGGCGGTCACCAGCACAATCCGCCTCGGCGCCTCGGTCGTGGTCCTGCAGATCCACAGCCCGCTATTGGTGGCGCACCAATGGGCCTGCCTCGATTACATCA
>WNFC01010180.1_pt1 | contig 18738 bp, 25 predicted proteins | sample 5400541 | NCBI WGS metagenome assembly WNFC01 (sample SAMN13153342, study PRJNA577476) | soil metagenome | isolation source: 120 cm saprolite under Douglas fir tree site 2 hole 2 replicate 1 | place: USA:California | collected 2015-04-18 | reverse complement strand
CAAATATGGATTTCCGCTGGGCGAATCATTGACAAGTTGCCTGCAGGCAGGACAACGTGGTGCGCGTTCTCACCGCAAACGGGAGTTAATTATCACCGAACGGACACAGAAAAAAACAGGAGAGGGCGTCTCGTTGATACGCACATCTCTTTCGCTTTGCAGCTCCATCCCTTTCTGCAAGGCCGCATTCGCGCTATCGACCACCGCCCCTTTTCTCCATATTCCCCAAAACATACCGTCTCCTGCTCCTACTCTGGCTCGACTTCTGCCTTGTGAAAGCCTAGCTTAGTGCTGGGTTCCCCCTTTTTTTTTCCCTGGCGTCCAACCTTGCATCTTGCAGAACGCACACAGTCCTTCCTTGATTGACCCCAGTCCACTCCTTTCTATATTTCCAGCTCACCCAGCACCCACTTTACCTTCCCCAAACCGTCTAATTTCGCGGCCAGCACATCGTCGCCAGGTCGCATTTCATCAATTTTCCCCCGTCGGTGAAAGCCTCGTTCCTTGTGCGAGATCTACGTATGCAATTGTTTTCGTTACGTTCCGAGGTGTCAAGACTGATCAAGAACCTTTTTATTTCCGCGGGGATTTTGATTGCAGAAGAAAGCCGACAGAAGATACCACCCTCGGTGAGCATCGACGGTGACAGAATGATGACGAGTGACTGACTGGCGTTTGTAGTGATAAGTAGGAGCGGAAGAGACTCGACATATACATAACAGGTAAGTCGGAACTGCTCGACGTCGAAAAACGTGGGGCGTGTGACAGTTGGCGAAATTGGGGGTAATTGGATTTTAAAGAGACGCCCATGATTGCCGGCTATCAGCGGGTTGGTGAATTGTCACCCGACCCGAGGGAAGTCTGTCGTTTCTGTGGCGGTTGGTAGATGCGATGGGGCGGTGGAGAGCCGTGTTCGGTCACAAAATTGATTCGGTCTCTCGTTACGATACAGTACAGTACTGCTCAGCATTGGCCATCGCTTGGCCCTTGCCCAATCCACACCGGCTGACTGGCTCCCTTATATTATTATTCTTCTCCTCCCCCCTCCTCTCTTCTTGACTCTGTCCTTCCTCCTTCACGACCAAGCAACGCTCACGATTTCTTTTTTTTTCTCGGTTTCAGCCTCCCTCTTACCCTCTTAGCCTCCGCCCTGTGTCGACTTGACCGTCGATCACAACCCCCGCAGTGAGTGAAATCCGCCTTTTCTTTTGTCTCGCATTCCCCTCCAGCCACTGCCACGATCGGCTCCTTCCTCTTTGGATGTCAATCCTCCTTTAGACAAAACATGTTGACGGATTCCAAAATTCCCTCTTCCTTATTTCTTTCTTTCTGGACCATCACTCGAACTATGTGCGCAATGCGCGTAGTGTTCGAACCTCCTACCATCACCTCTACTTCGGCGTTCCATCTCAACTCGTGTGCTGACTCTACCCCAATTCTTTCCTATCGCCCGCCTACTTCTAGTCCCCTTCTCGTCGCATCAACGGCAAACATCGTCCCCATTTCTTCTCTCAACATGAAAGATACCTCTGTTTCCTCCAGACATTCCCGTAACAACCCGCTCTACCCAAAGAAGCGCCCATCACCTCATGGCGTCACCAAGTCCCGAAAATCGCAATCCCCATTTACACTGTCTGTTGTTGCCGCTGCCGCCGCCGCCGCATCTCGCCGATCTCCGCGAGCGGCCAAGGTGGAATCTGTGCTTCAGCGGCGGCGTGAGCTACAGCTAGCTGCCTTGCGCAGGGAAGGAATTCTCCTGGAAGATGAATACCGCGAGGAAATCCGTTACTACATGTACGAGATGGAGGTGCGCGAACCTTTCTTCGTAATTTTGATTTTGATTTGCTCATCTTGTCAATTTGCTCATCTTTGTAGAGGTACACGATGGGGACTACTTCATCGATGGACCAGCAACCCGAAATCAAATGGCACATGCGACCCTGCCTCGTCGAGTTTCTCGTAGAACTCCACTTCACCTTCCGCTTACGCCCCGAGACACTCTACCTCACCTTGAACATTGTCGACCGTTACGTCTCGCGCCGGATTGTGTACATCAAACACTATCAACTTGTCGGATGCGCCGCTCTGTGGATAGCTGCCAAATTCGAAGATTCCAAGGAACGAGTTCCAACTGTCCAAGAACTCGTCCACTACTGTCGTAATACTTACGACGAGTCGGCCTTCATTCAAATGGAGGGGCATGTTCTTGCGACCATTCAATGGACCCTTGGTCATCCGACAGCAGAAGCATGGCTCCGGTTGATGTGCTGTGTTCCGTCCGTTGTCGTTAGGTTTCCAGCATCGGCTATTGCTCTCGGCTCTCTGACACTTGCAAGATTCCTCTGTGGGAAAGGGCGCAGAATATTTGAAGAGACAGAGGAGTGTTTGCAGATCGTTGAACACCTCGACAACCGGCTGGCCAAGCACGTCAACGATCTGTCTGAGACGCTCATCAAGAAGTACTCGTATGCTTTCTACTCGAAAGCAGCGACGTTCGTGGTCCAGTACTATCTCCAAGGCGGTCGCTTTGTCCGACAAGTCGCTCTCCCGATGCCCATGACACCGGTACGACCTTCCAACTCGCTCGTGGGCACCCCGATGAGTGCGACGACGACTGCCTCTGATCTCTCTGATGATATGCCGGTCACACCTACGAGTCCTTACTTCTCCAGTGACCCTTTCTCCAGCTCTGCCATGTCTGACGACGACAAGGAGAACTTCTCGTCCCCAAAGTTCGAGCCTGTGGCAAATAAGCACCACGCTGAGAATCCTCCAGAACAGTTCCTTCCCCACGACTTCGTCCAGTTTGGCCGGCCAGCACTTCACAATCTCAACGTGTCACCCCGGGCGATGGTCTCATAGATCTCGAAGAGTTGCAACCCCCTTCATTTCGCCGCCTCCATCCATCAACCACCTTGCGCCTGGTCTTAGCACCTTCCTTCTATTCTCATCCGCATTCTTCACCTCAATAAAATGTATCACCATCCCACACTCGTCGTCGACAATAACAACCCGTGCAATTCTGTCTCCGCAAGCTTCATCATCCCATGCATTCTCTCGTCGCACTGCCTCGTACTTTTCATCTGTCATCACTACAACGCATCGAAAGCGCAGAGCCTGCCCCCCGCGTGAGAAGATGTTGGCTTCGCAAACACTCTCCGGTATATATTGACTATTTCTGTCTATATTGTATACTTAGCGGATTGCCAGCCGGACACATCATATCTCATTGGTGTAGGCTTTGTCGTTCTATTTGCGCACATCCTTCCCATCGTTAAACCCTTTTTCCTGTGTTCCCTCCTATGCAAACCCTCATTCTCATTGCGCATAGTACTCCCTCCCTTTCTAGTTCCTCACACGATGAGGTCAACAGTCTACATTCTTTCCTTAGTGTCCCATTCTCTTTATCTTATTCCTTCACTTTAACCCCCGTTCTACCTTCTCGGCCGTCGACTATTCCTGCATCGCATGGCGGCTTTATTCTCTGTTACAATAACAAGGGTTCTTGAATGGTGGTTTGTGGGGTGTGCACGGGCGATAAGATCCGATGTCATGATGAGTTGCGCTTAGTCCGGCGGCCGAGGATACGATGTTACGGATGTGAGATTCGTCCGCAATGGAAGTGGTTAGCAACTGTCAAAAAGTGTTCTGGCTCAGAGGCGCGCGGCATTAATAGGATGCGGTCCGCTCCACAAGTCGATTGTCCCACACGATGCGATGACCATTTCGTTGCCAGACGTAACACATGTCAGCCCTGAGACATACATATATGTGCGGAGTTTGTCCCTCGAATGGGCGGTGAACTCGGAAAGCTGTCCGATATCAGAAAAAATGATATTTCCGGAGATACAATTGATTTCAATGCATCCCAAACACGGCAGTACAGTGCGGAGCGAGCGGCTCATAAAGCACAAACATGGGTACAAGTGGTTTTTTTGTTTTTTTGATCGACAGATCCGCGATACCTTGCCCCGATTAAAGCAGGATCCACTTTCCATCCTCCTTGGCAATGCCCACAGGTCTCTTCTCGTCCAAACTAATACGCCCGGCGTTGAGTATCGCGGTGGTCAAGACGGTGTTCGTGATGGTAGGCAAGCCTTGGATATCAAAATCGATCGGCTGGGCGATCCCCGCGTTCACGCTGCGCGCGGCGTCAACAAATTTCTCAATGGAAATGTAGCCATATCCCCGCTGGCCATCAAAATGGCCGCTTTCGGAGGGCGAGTATTTCATGCTATGCAAGCGAGCAATGAAGAAATCACGACCCCAATCATGAGCCACGAATCGTCTCGGGGCAGGTGTGGCCGACAGGGACACACGTACTAGAACGGGTTGTGCCAGGCCTTGCCGGTGTCATCGACGGTCACGTCGTACCCACGGTGTGCCTGGTCAACGTTGATGTCACCCTGTGCAACAATGGTTGTTCGTTTTTTGGAGAATAGTTTGAACAAGGGAAGGATCCGACGGACCTTTTCGCCCATATAATACCAGTGCTGGGCGGAATGGACGCCGGATCTTAGAGGCGCCGTCCATGATGCCGTATAGACAGCGGTACCCTTGTGCTTCGGACTCGTGAGCGACTGCCAATCAACGAGAAGCGTGATGGTATCCTCAGTCTCCGGGACACAGTTGTACGGTTCGCTTGTGGCTATACCGGTGGCGGCGCTGGCCACGACACGGGTAGGAATAGCCTTGTCTTGCAAGATCCAACAACAGATATCGATGTGATGAGACGATAAATAATAGCTGCCGTTTCGGTTATGAAAACACCGTGACTGATGCCTCATGGCTGCAACTGTACTCTTACCTGATGTCGGAGTCCTTGCCCGCCCAGGCTCGGAAAGTCTCCAACTGACTCTTTGGCTGGCTCATCCAGGCGTTGAAGAAATTAAACTCGCCAAGTGTCCTCGCACGGACTCGTCCATCGCTGTAGACAGGGTCATATCTAAGAAATACAAGACGGCCATTGGCGTAAGGTAGGATTTTGTGGAGCGGGAAACTGGGGCGAACCGCTTGTGATGCTCCACAAAGCAGACGACATTGTGTTTTCTTGACAGTTCAATCAACTCTAGATGGTGCGAAAGCAATTGCGTGGCTGGCTTCGTAACAAGGACATGCAGACCGCGTTCAATCGCATAACGAGCCATGGCATAGTGGGTATCTTTCAAAAAACAATGCTCCACGAACGGCCAATTTTCGCGCGTATGCAGGAGGACACTTACTATCTGGAGTAAAAATCACAACAGCGTCTCCAGGTTTGAACTTGTCAATGGCTACTTTGTCTATGTAAAGATAAGAATGATTGATGGGTTCCACGGCACAACTTTGGCATACAGGACTCCGGGTTTGTCTCGTTGTCTCCAGGGAAGCTATCGAAGCTGAAAGAAAGGTTCCAACGACCATAGCGACTCGGATGCCGGTCGCGCGGAGACGTACGAGATATCAAGATCCTTGTATACTTGTGCGATATTTTGCTCGAGATGTGCACGTATGGCAGTGAATTTGTTGCCGTTGACGCCGACCATGCCAAGTTTATCGACCTTAAGGGGATATTAATTGATCAGAGGAGCGCACATCTGATGGAGGTACCTTTCCCAGTCTCCGCAGGTCAAACAAAGTCAATGCTACCACCTAGACAACCGGCGAGGTGAGATGATATGCAATCAAGAACGAGAAGCCAGACATACGCCGATCTAAATGGATACAAAGAAGATTCATGGTCTCAAAGGCGCGCAAGACTGAATGCAGACCTTCTTGTCTGATTTAGAGGCACCAGATCCAGTCCACCCAGTGGTGTATTCGCCCTACGGAACGGAAAATGGTTATTAGAGGCAATAATGGACGTTAAGAAAAGCTTGCTCACGGTTCCACCTACGATACAATATGATGATGATCAAGTGGGACGGGGGGGTACTCTTTTACTTACACATTAACAAGTTCAGTTTGTTATCCATGCTGGATGGTGGTTGGGGAAAGAGGGATGGGGGGCACCTCTCGAAGTTTGGGGCGGCGCTCGTCAACGAGGCAGGGAGGCCAGACCATCGAGTTGGTCGGAAGGTCGGAAGGTCGGATATGAGTTCCTTAAGAAAGCGGAGGATCCGGGCCGGGAGAGTGTGTGATCGGTGCGTGACGCAATGCGATAAAGGTCAGGCGGGGGCTGTGCAGGTGCAGAGCTGCAGCTGCAATTTTAATACGCAGTCTGGTACGGTACGTGGTATTGGCGTGGCAGGGTACGAGGCTCAGTGCCGGGTCGTTATAGCTCACCCTCACGGCGCGGCAAGGGGTCCCTTGCGCAAACATTCTTCACCATGCCTCCCATCTCCCCTACAGACACTAACCTCGTCCCAAGACGCGAGTTCATCCGCGATCAACGCCCCGCATCATCTTTCTCTATCCTCGCTCTTTCAGGCGCAGCTCTACTCAGGCTTTACAGCTTTCCTACAGACGCCATTTTCGAATTACGCAAACATCTCGACAGCGCACATCTTATCCTCAGCTCTCGAGAACTCATTCACGACAACTTTTACGAACTCTCGTTGGACGGAAAGCCATGGTCAAATCCAAAGTCAATGCGCTCGGAAAAGATCCTCATCGAAATCATCGATATTCTCTACCGCACTGGCCACAATTTTCTCTCCACCTTGGACTATGGTCGTGAGCAGGATGACCGTATCATCATGGCGTTTTCCCGCACACCACCGTCCCAACCACCCCAGCCGCGGCCGCCACCTCTCCCTGGCTCCACCACCCCTCCTCCCTTCCACAGTATGAGTAACGATTCCTCGACCGTCGTCTCACACCCTGTCAGACTTCTCTTCGCCATCTCCTTCCTTAGTCAGAATCATCTCCGTGTCATCGGCCCTCCTTTACATTTAACGCCGGCGATTCTCCAAACAGTCCGAGGTTCATGGCCTCGTGGAATCGTCTCGGAAAAGAAGGTGGCTGAGAATGTTTACGAATTTAAGCTCAAGGGCTACAGATGTAACGTCATCCACCTCCTCGACTCGCCGGCCTCACTCACAGGTTGTCCCCCCATGTGTAGGGTTCCAAGAGGATACCTTTCCGACAGATTCTCTTCGTCACATCCTCTCGTTGGTCGGTACTTTGGATGGCTTTGGCTTCACACTCCTAACATCACTCTCACTCCATAATAATCGATCACGCTCCAAGGACTTGTGGATCTTCACCGGTCTCTCACAAACTCCTTCGCCTGAGTCACAATCTAGTAGTCCTCTAGGGTCCCGCACGGAGCTTCAAGTACCCTCCTCCGACAGAGCTCGTGAGCGTAGACGTAGCCATCAAGCCCCGGCCCACTCGGCCACAGCTACCAAAGGGCCATCACATACTCGAGCAGCAACAGAAAGCTCAATTTCCCCCTTATCGCAATATCTCTCCACTCCAGGCCCGATCTCGTCCAAGTCGGGTGTCGTGCGAAAACCCGCTCCACGAGCTCAACTCCCTGTCTCCGTCGCTCACTCCAACGCCTCGAACTTTAACCTACATGATGGAGAGATACCATCTGCCCGTTCTGCCCCTTCGGAGGAGCTCAGAGTGGAGCTACAAAGCTCTGTTGGAAGCGCAGTAGACATGACTGGCATAGGCACACAGAAGTACGGGCGTGAGCCCGACGTGACTCTATACCAACAGGCGCCATCCAAGGTTTACAGCGTATCTCCAGGCTTCACCCGCCATTATCCGAGCATGTCAGCCTCAATCATGAAGGCATCACAACCCAGCGAATCCCTTCAAGGTGTCCAAACACCAGGGCGGACGGAGACGCCCTCGCCCACACGGGAAGTAACTACCTCCACTTCGCACCGATCGCGCCATCCACCTGTGAAGGCAACCCCTCAGCCTGTAACACCCCTCCTTAGCCCAGGGGCCTTCCGTGACTCTGCTATAAGCTCCAACACAAGCCAAACCGTAGATATACCATCTACTTGGCACGGCGCAGGGAGAGCGCGTACCCCCTCTGGTAGCGGTGCCCGTAACCGTGATCCAAAGGAGAACGTCTTGAACGTCTTGCCCGGCGCATGGGTCCCGGCGTCAGCCGAAGCAAAGGAATCCAAGGTGACAGGCGATTACTTTGACGAATCAAATGCACACAGCCATGCGCTAAGACCTCCACCAGACAGACCAGAGGAACAGGAAGTGAAGGTTAGCGTCCCAGAGCTAGTGCACCCTAAGCACCGACTGCCAAGGAGCGGTGAGGCGACGCTTGTCTCAGAAGCTTCTCGTGCGGACATCGACAGAACCAAGGGTGCGGACCACTCTCCATCCACGAAATCGACATTGGATAAGAGAGATAACGATTCACACAAAGCGCCTGCTGAGGGTTGGGTCCTTGTGAGCTATGGTCAACCGAGCACGACCAGCGCATCGCAAGCACCCAAACCGACTTCACAACCTCGCCTTCGAAGGAAGCAGTCATATCCTCCTACGACGTCACAGAAAGAGAAACCACCTCTTGTTCGAAGCCCATATTCAACTGATGCTCGGGGAGCACCCACAAGTTCTCCTGTTGGCAATGGCCACAAGAAGTCACCATCGAACACCAATCCTTCATCCATGTCTGCTGCGGCCAAAGCGATCGTCATCATTGATGCAATGCAGGCAAAACGCAAGGCTACGTCAGGAGACGCCCCCCAGTCGAGCTTTCGCAAATTCTTCTCTTTATCTCGTCCGGACTCTCCTAAGTCTCCAAGTAAGGAAAGCAAAGTAGCTTCAAGTTTGTCCGGCGGCAGGGGCAAGGGCAAGATGGCAGAATCGGAAGATAGCCTTAAGAAACGCGAGGGGACGCGGGAGCGCTGGCACGTCAGGCGCGCGTCGGAGGCAGCCAAGGGCGACCGGCGCATGTCAGTGGAGTAGTTTTCCCTCACCCTCAGTACACGACTCATTTCATGATATGGCCCACTAATCGAGAAACACCATTTCTTTGCTATTTCCCCAAATGCTCTATTTATTTTTTACCACTGCTATCTTCGAGTTCGAGTAGCGTCTGTTCCATTGTATAACGAAATGTTTGGATACCCCGATTACAATTATACTACGCTTGCCTTTAAAACCCACATGGCAAAATGACAGCTCAACTTCTCCGCTTCTTCGCCCTGTTTTTCATCGCATTGTTGGGGCCAGCCTGTCGTGGTAATGTGGCCGTGGCTGTGGCGACTGCGGACCGCCCCTCACCAGTCCTCGCGAGAGCCGGCAGGCTAGGCATGTTATGCGCAGGCTGTCAGGGATCACGTACGGCACGGCTCGACGTAAGACGCACCCAGACTTCGAATCACCGCTATGAAGGGCATTCCTGAGCCGTGCCTGGTTCTGCTGCGCTTCTTGCAATACTTCAGGATCCATGGTTTTCTGCGGCGAGGAGGTCATGGACCGCATCAGTTTTCCGGAACGAAGAGAAGAGAGATGACTTGCCATGATATAGGGCATCGCGAGCATCATCAGGCCACCAAAGACCATGATGAGCATCATGGGATTCTGGAACATCCCCACGACGCTGAAGGACTGGTGCGGAACAAAGTAGCTCTTCTTCTGCCGTGGGACGAGTTTGATGGGGTAAGGAAGCTTGATGGGCGAGGGCGGGTTTAGGGGAGTGCCGACGGCGTAGGGGTGTACCCCGGGAGGGGATTCTGGCTCTGGAGGGACATCGACGCGCAGCTGCGGGCATCGCGTTTTCGGTAGGAAGTGAGCATGGAGGTGAGAAAAACTGAAGGTCGCGGCGGTGCCCACCTTGTCAAAGACATGATCACGGGATATCACAGAGACGATGTACGTTCCAGCTGCGACGTCTGGGCTACCAGTAGGGATGACGCAAGTCAGCAAGAAGGCTGTATTCTAGTCGTATTAACCATGATGTAGACGAAAACGTACATGACGAATCGCCCGTCTCGGGTGATACTCCCCGAAGCTATGGAGTTGTCAAGGACAACTTTTGCGTGTCCGAGTTGGAAACTGTCTGGCGTGTGAGGATGAAGGAGTCAGCCTATTATGCAGGGAGGGTACGTGTAACAAGCGCACCTGCACACTGCTCGTTCCATTGTACAAAGCCGGATAGATCAGCAGACAGCGCGGCGGTGCATGCACTCCTGCATAAGGATTGTGAAGAAAATGCCCCTCGAAGATAACGAGTTATGAAAACACATACGCGACGAGGAGGGCGATGGTGACGAGGCGGGTGATAGAAGTCATGTCCTAATCCGGGCGGTGGCGGTGGTCCCCTCGACTGGGATTGGGATCATTTAACTTTGTCTCTCCCAACATCGAAAAACTCAAACAGAAAAATGCGTCAAAATCGCTCAAAAGCATATCGGAAGCTGATGGCCATGTATTCCACCTCGTTTGGCTTCAGGCAGCCGTACCAGGTCCTCGGTGCGTGCGTCGCCATTTGGCAACGTGCCATCCACCTTTTACGCTTCGACCTATCAGTGGACTCTGAGATGTGCGGCACAGCAGCATCGCAAAAAATCAACCTCGTCACGCGAATGGAGACCGTGCTGGTCGGGTCGGTAAAAATAAGTGAGTAGAGCGACCTCGCCCTGCCGCCATCATGCCCAACGCCGCTTCGATGATCTCGTCTCATCTATCTGCCCAAGCGGCTTGTCAGTGATCACCCAATGCTGCATCCACGAGCTGTACCTCCAAGGCAAATCGCACCAGCCCGCCACAGACCTCGCCAAGTCGTTCGAAAGGCGGAAATGCAACCACAAAGAGGCGATACCCGGAAACGAGTGCATCGCCGCCGTCGTCGGTGGGTCTCCTTCTTCCTACACCCTCGCCCGCCCCTTGTTTCTTTTTTTTTGTCCTCCGCTGACCGAAGAACTATGGGCACCACATCTCAGGCGACACCAACAAACATCGATACGTGATCGCGACGCAGTCGAACCCTCTCCGCGTTCGCCTCCGCGCCATCCCCGGAGTGCCCATCGTGCACGTAAATCGCTCCGTCATGGTCCTAGAGCCAGCCAGCGACGCTACACTCCAATCCAAACAGCGCGTACGTTGCGTGGTCGGTTATCTACAAACGCTATCCCCTTTACTCATACGTTAGAATACCTTACAGACCGAGCAGAATGCGCTCGGACCGTCTATATCAGAAAAGGCTATGCTGAGTGCAGCCGCACCTCAGGCAGAACCTAGGGTCAAGAGAAAGAAAGGCCCAAAGGGACCAAATCCTCTCAGCGTGAAAAAGAAGGCGCCGAAGCACGGAATCCAGGAAGTAAAGATGGCTGTTGCGACTGCTGCCCGGGTTGAGGAGGTTGGCGCCGGAAACAAGAGAAAGCGACAAGAACCAGACGGTAGTGGCGGTGTATCAGTAGAAACAGAACTCAGGCCAAAGCGGAGGCGAAGACATAAGGCCGCTGCTCGACTAGTAGAGGGGTCCAGTACCTAGATCCTCTTCCCTACCGCTGTCCTTACTATCACTCGCTGGATAAGTCTCATACCACAGATGAAAATGATGAATTCGAGGCAACTACGCGACACAAAGGCAGAGTACTACACGTGAATCAAGAACGGTGAAAGTTCACAAGCCACCACGGAGGCGCAGCACTGCATTGACAGTCAGAAATGATGGCGAGGACAATAGACGAAAGTGAGACTAACCGAGATGAAGTGTGCTCTCCTTCTGGATGTTGTAATCAGAGAGGGTACGTCCATCCTCGAGCTGCTTGCCCGCAAAGATCAGGCGCTGTTGGTCAGGCGGGATGCCTTCTTTGTCCTGAATCTTGGCTTTCACATTGTCGATGGTGTCCGAGGACTCCACCTCTAACGTGATGGTTTTGCCGGTCAACGTCTTCACAAATATTTGCATGCCACCCCGGAGACGAAGGACGAGATGGAGGGTCGACTCCTTCTGAATATTATAATCCGAGAGGGTGCGACCATCTTCCAACTGCTTGCCCGCGAAGATAAGGCGCTGCTGGTCCGGTGGAATTCCCTCTTTATCTTGTATCTTCGCCTTCACGTTGTCGATCGTGTCCGACGATTCCACCTCGAGGGTGATGGTCTTTCCAGTGAGGGTCTTGACAAAGATTTGCATACCTCCGCGTAGACGAAGGACGAGGTGGAGCGTCGACTCCTTCTGAATGTTATAGTCCGACAACGTGCGGCCATCCTCCAGTTGCTTTCCGGCAAAGATGAGGCGTTGTTGGTCTGGAGGGATACCCTCCTTGTCCTGAATCTTCGCCTTGACATTGTCAATAGTATCCGAACTCTCCACCTCGAGGGTGATGGTCTTTCCGGTCAACGTCTTCACAAAAATTTGCATGCCTCCACGAAGGCGGAGGACTACGAGAACCATTAGGATGGACCAACACTCACATCGAAGTAGGAGACTCACCGAGATGAAGGGTACTCTCCTTCTGGATATTGTAATCGGAAAGAGTCCTTCCGTCCTCGAGTTGTTTCCCGGCGAAGATCAGACGTTGCTGATCGGGGGGGATTCTAGGTAGATGGTCAAGGCTGTACACAGTAGGGGACAAGGGAAACCGTACCCCTCCTTGTCCTGAATCTTGGCCTTGACATTGTCTATAGTATCGGAGGACTCCACCTCGAGGGTGATGGTCTTTCCAGTGAGGGTCTTTACAAAGATTTGCATGGTTGAAGATGGCCGAGGGTGAAGTAGTAGCGAAGTACCGTGGTGGAAAGGGTAAAACTAAGCCGCTATTTGTACGCTGGGAACGGCGGAGTCTCAATGGACCGGAGTGGCTTGCACTTTCTCGCACTTTCTGATGGGCACAGCACTCAAAGGCTGTGACTCACAACACAATTGCGTACAGCTAGTAGCTACTGAACCGAACAAGACAATTACTCGTCCGACCATAGCCGAATAGTCAGGTCCTTTTCCATTGATGCCGATGCAATCAAATTCCGGGTCGGGTGCGTCTAGGACCGTCTAAACAAAGCGCTTATAATGTGATGCAGCGGCGAAGGGCTTACATCTATCGCCAGAACAACGTCTGTGTGAGTCTGCCCGTCAACAATTTGCCGAGAGATGTGATCAGTGTCAATGCCTCCAACCTTTGTGGCCTTCTAGTATCTGCGCGATGCGGCGAGACTGTAGATCCCAGATGTAAATCTTGGCGTCTTCGCTCCCGCTGACGATATATTGGCCACCCGTGGTGCTGAAAGCGGCGACCAGAGAGTATGTCCGATTTGTGTGGCCCGTATATGTCTTGAGGCAGCGCGAGGTCTGGTAGTTCCACAGCCGGATCGTTGAATCTTGTGTGGATGCTAAAACATACCTCGAGTTTGGTGAGAATAAGACGTGCGAACTGCATAGGGTCGGTGAAGACGTCTGCATCGCGAGGTTTTCCAGTCGGGATACATACCACATGGGATTATCATCGTCCACGAGTGTTTTCAGACATTGACCGGAGTCTGCATCCCAGATACGACTGTGAAAAGCGGTCAGCACATGTCTTTTCCTCACCATAAGCGCATGGTTAAACATACATGAGGCCATCCATAGCACAGGAAACAATGAGCGTCCCATCATGGCTGAAGCTGACCGCTGTGACGGGGTCTGAATGGGCTGGAAGTACCTTCAATGACTTTCCTATGTCCCAAAGATCAGATCCATGGTCCTGCAATGTCGCAAAGGTAGATTGATACCCCTCGCAACATCCCACACTCGTACTGTCTCGTCAAATCCTCCAGAAACCAGGAGGTTGGATTGTGGATTGTAATTCACACAAAAGACAAAGTTTGTGTGCCCTCTCAGTATCTTCACCGAGGAATCCTACAGAGGGGGTTCATGAGTGTCCGGAAAGTGTCTGAATGATATCCCCAGTCGTTGCGTCCCAAATTTTGATCAACTTGTCCGCGGCTTGCCTGTACGGTCTGTAGATATGCAGAGAGGGCTACCAATAGCAACACACCTGCAGACGCAAGTAAATTACCATCCGGGCTGAACTTTATAGAAGAGATGGATTTCTTGTGTCCGCTCAGGATGAGCTTGGGCTTGTACTTCAGGGTCGGCGTGGGCGGTGTCGCGGTCGCGGTGGAATGAGACATGATAATTGAAGGATGGCGGAACGCGTCGGGAATCAATTCTCTTTATCGACCACGACCGCCATGTCCGCCACATCAGACTGGGTCACCCCGCCGACACGGCCAGGGCTCATCGAGAGTCTCGTCTCCGGTGTAGGTCTGTGCCAATTCGAGCACTTTTACCTCAACGGTGCTGAAAATGTGTTACAGACCGCTACAATCCATCAAACGTCGGAATCCTCGAGGATTATCTCTATCACCAAATTCGTAGCCGGGAATATGACTGTCTCGCGAACCTCGCAATTTTAAAATTGTATGCTCTCTTTTTACTTTCTTTCTCCTTTCTAGAGCTTATACTGGCATTCCTTCTTTTCAGATACCAGTTCAATCCCGATCTAAACAATCCTGATGTCGTCGTAAACATCTTGGTGAAAGCCCTGGCATCCGTTCCGTTTCCCGACTTCAACCTTTCCGTCGCCTTGCTGGATGTTAGAACGTCGAACGCCAACATGGACGAACCAGACCCTCTCCCGGGACTTCTCCCATATCTTACAAATCTCCACAGTCTCTTGCAGCAATGCAGATTCCCTGCGTTTTGGGCGTTGTATCGCTCTGATGCTTTGGAATCGTTGCGTGATAATTACACCGTGGAGGTAGTCGGCTTTGAGGACTCGATCAGAGAAGTCGCGGTGCGTGCTGTAAAGGCTACATTCCAGAATATAGGCAGTAAGCGATTAGGGTCCTACTTGGATCTCGAAGGTGCCGTGCCCAACTCTCTTTCTCGATGTGATTCTGTTCGGTAACGCTGATCTATATTGTAGGCGCGGAGTTGGAAGAGTACAGTGCGAGGCTTGGGTGGAAATTCGACTCGTCGACAGGCGTTGTCGAGGTACCACCGAACCCGGATAACCAGATTGCATCAACCGTCGTACAGGAGGATATCAAACTGCAACGTATGTTCCGACAGTTTTCTCTCGACTGCTGTGCTCACTGCTAGCCAGAGCTAACAAAAGTCATCTCACATGCCATTCCGGCAGCGTAGACCAAACAAATAGATGCCTGGGCATAATAGTTGTTTTGTCGTTAATATCGGCGAATAAACCAAGATCATAAGGCACCACCATTGCTGCGACTTTAAGGTGTATTCTTCCTTGATATATGCTGCAATTCCATTACAAGACTGTATACCACTGATTCAAAAGCCTTCCCGTTTGGACAACAAAACTACTTCACCCGAGTTGTAGACCAGAAAGCTGCTCCCGTTCCCCATAGCGCCATGACAGTCGAAGAAATCAGAATCATCACGTCCATAACCGTCGCCTTTCTTTCCAAAGAAATCTTGGCCGCTATCGGACCCACCACGCACAATGTGAAAACCGAGAAGGATCCAAGGATAGCCATGATCGAACCGAAGTCAGGAACGAGTATTGATACAGCGACCGCGAGGAACACAAAGCTGATACGCTCGCAAGCAACCAATACTCGTTTAAGCGAATGATTGAGCATGCGAGCCTGTGTCACAGGTAACTTCTGGTCAGCTTGAAAACTATCACCCAGGGTGTGGGTGTCTAGACCACACAAAGCCTCCAATGCAAGGTTGAGGGGCCTGGTGGTGAGAGCGAATTTGGTCCTGGGTGCAGAATCAGACTATTTTAGGAAAGTCTGCACAGAATCTTGACGTACAAAGGTGTCACTACAAGCATCCAAAGTACTAGCTCGTTCAACATCGGGTTGTACCCCGGTACTTGAAGTAGGTTCTGACTGATCTGGTCCGCCGTGTTCATGTCAAATAGGAGGACGGATGAAAAAACGTTAACTCCTTACTTCGTCATTGACGTCATTCCCAAACATTAGGTATCCCCCAATTCCAATGAGGGCGTATACGGCAGTCGCGAAGCCCTTAAATGAGAGCTCTATTCAATAAAGATATTCAGACAGCACGACGCATCACCTACAAATGAATAATTCATAACTTCTTTGAACCGGTGGGGCTCAGCCATGTCCCGAGCTAGAGAAGGGAGGGCGGCGTGGGCTCCGAACTGAGTGCGTGGGTATTGAGATTATTTATAACGTTGCAGAAAGCGAAAACTGCGTACCCCCGCCATAAACAGACCAAAAGCCAAACCAAGCTCCCCTACGTTGCAAAAGCCGAATGAAGTCTTCGCGGGACTCCATAAGCTCCCGGGTGCGTCAAATTTTGACAAGCCATCAATAAAAACAGCACCGATCAAAAAGACCGTGGACACTATCCCAAGAAGTGAGGCGAATGAGAGAAGAGACAGCGGGATGAACACCGTGGGTATAAGACTGGAGATGAATTGACATATCAGCAAGTGAGGATAGGGTAGGACGACGGATGCATACATGACGAGACCCAACAGCTTGTAGGTATTTGGTGAGACGGTAGGGATGATAGCATTCAATGAATCCGCATACAATGTGACAAGAACGACACTGAAGGTGCGTTAGATTAGGTAGGTGTATGATGTTTAGTGAAGCTTACCCGACGCTAAATGTCTCGAAGCAAAACATGAAATTTACGAGAGGCATGGAACGCACACCAAACGCCTTTGCGCCAATGTCCGCGTAAGTGCGAACATGCGGATCGGAGACCACGATGCTCGCTAAATATTTCGCTCTTCGAACGAGCTCGTTAGTCAAAGACGCAACTGTAGATACCCTGGGGCGGAACGACATACGTATAGCACGTGATGAAGCCGTAAACGATGATAAGCAATGTCCCACAGATCCACCCTGCATAGGAGAACGCAAGAGGCTCCGAAAGCATGCCGATGCCGAGCAATAAGGCGGTGGCATTGAAAAGCTGGTCGAGGCGTCAAATGCTATGAGCCTGATAGAAAGGGACAACTTTCTGGCTCACGGTCTGGTAGAACGTACTCTGTCCAATGGTGGTAGATTTTGTAGGAATAGAGTTTTGAGAGTGTCCCGGAGGGGTTGGTTCTGGCGCTTCTTCGGTCACGCGGGGAAGCAGGGGACTTCGCTCGTCCACTTGCATATGAATCCTAGAAGCTGTCCCTTGTACCTCACCGTGATACCCGTTAGAGGTGTGAACAGGCTGCTGAAGAGAGGGATAGGCCGAGATAACGAGCTCATCTTCATCCCAGTCAAGGTCACTGGCGAAGGCTTCCTGTGGAGTACGGGTGCTAAGACATGGCGCCATCAGATTTTCCTCGTCGTCATCCGCTGGTCTAGGATCGTCCACGTGAAGAGGAAGACCGGTATATGAAGACACAACTCTAGCATGAGAGCACATGAGTTGGGAGCGACGATCTAAGGAGTAAAGGGTGCAATCAGGCATAAGCCAAAGGGCGCATGGAGCAAATGTCCGCGTTAGGGGCACTGACAAGACTCTATCGCGTCTCTTATACTATACACGCTGGAGACAGAACCTACATGGAGTTCTTGGGAATCGGGGGGAGTCATGATATCCGTCAACGTCGTGAGGTGGTTTAGCTAGCGGGGAGGAATATGAATCTGAGTGTATGAACACCGGGCGGGCTTTTTGAGGGGCGGCTGAGCTGCTCGGGCGGAACCTGGAGCAAAGTTTACGTCGATGTGTCGGCTCAATTTCCAGGCAATATACATTCCATATTATTAATCAGCCGACGATAAGTCCAATGAAAGGGGAAAAAACACAAATCAAATGGCGAAGTGCGTACAACGAGTGTGTTTATTGCAAGATGCACTGCTACGACATGCTGCTCACTGCTTTGCGATTTGTCCATGTCATGTAAGGAGCCCGCGAGATATCTGTAGCGCCGCCTTGCTTGACACGCGTACTTCGGCGAGCTTCGGGAAGCTTCGCGATATTGTTCAAATCCTGCATAACGTTAGACTCAGCCCTGGTCAAGCCCCACTGGCATAGAAATTCTTAATAGACTTACAGAGAGGCGCTTCCGGATTCCGGGTACTATGTGCGGCCACCATTTCGTGAGGGTGTTTCTCAATGCCAATTCCCTGTTACCCTTGGGATTCAGCCAAGCTGTAAACTCATCTATCTGCAAGCTTGCTGAGCTCGGAATAGCCACATAAACCCCTCGTTCACTTACCTCCTCCAGATCGGTGTACACTGCCCACTCTCCGACACCAAGCATCCCTTCCTCACCCTCCTCCTCTAGCCGCCTAACCTGGACATCACCTTCCTCTCGCCGGTCTAAGATTTCTTGATCAAACACAGTCGGACCTTGTACGAAGAGGCGGCCGGTGCCGTATTGTACGATTCCACCACTACCAAGGAGTGACGCGGATCCCATTCCATCGAACCACCAGATACGGTTATAAAACCGATCTTTGCCCATAGGCTTGACCCGTACTGAACCGAGAAGTTGCCGGAATTCGCGTTCGATCCCCTCTAAGCGCCGTTCGAGTTTATTGACTTCCTCGTCAAGTCGTCGGTGTTCAGCCATAGCCTGCTTCAGAGATGCAGCCTTGGCGCGAGCTGCCTCACGCTGCTTGGCGTGCGCCTGACTCTGTGCCTTTCGGCGCAAGTCTGTTGCTTTCTTAGACGCAACTCCTTGTTCAGAGCTGTTCTCAGAAGCAGATACATCCGACAATTCGCTCAGATCATTTATCGGAGTATCGTCGTCGGCACCATTAGTAGCTAAGTCGCCCTCCTTGTTCTCGCCAAGAAGGGCTTCGCGAGCCTCGACGCTGCGACGCTCATCAGACATACAATCGAGGGGCAAGACGAGAATACGCACAGGGCTTTCCGAGCGCGAT
>WNFC01002821.1_pt1 | contig 18743 bp, 20 predicted proteins | sample 5400541 | NCBI WGS metagenome assembly WNFC01 (sample SAMN13153342, study PRJNA577476) | soil metagenome | isolation source: 120 cm saprolite under Douglas fir tree site 2 hole 2 replicate 1 | place: USA:California | collected 2015-04-18 | reverse complement strand
TTCCGTCTCCTCGGGCATCGGGAAGGTCACGCTGACCCGCGCGCCCCCGCCATCGCGCGATGATATCGCGGCCTCGCCACCCAGCTGCATCGCCAGTCCGCGGATCAGCGTCAGGCCAAAGCCGCTGCGCGCGTCGGGCCTGATCGATCCGCCGGGTCCTGCCCCGTTGTCCTCAATGACCAGCTCGACCATGCCGGCCTTGTCGGCCGCCTCGATGCGGATCTCGGGCATGGCGACTCCATCGAAGCTGCGGTCGAGCGCGCTGCTGACCGCCTCGGTCACGATCAACCCGATGGGAATGGCGATGTCGGGACCGACCGCCATGATCGGCGCACGGATGTGATAGCGCGGCTGCAGCCGATCGGGCACACGCCGTCCGACCGAGATCTGCCGCACGAGGTCGCTGATGAACTGCTGGAAGTCGACGAGCGCCCAGCTCGACCTCTCATAGAGGTGCCGGTGCAGGATCGACAGGGTGAGCACACGGTTCTGGGCGTCGCCAAAGAAGCGGCGGATGCGCGGGGAGCGGATCTCGCCCGCCTGGAGGTTGAGCAGACTGGAGATCATCTGCAGGTTGTTCTTCACCCGGTGATGGATTTCGCGCAGCATATGATCGCGCTGCTCGAGGCCTGCCCGCAACTCCGCCTCGCGGCTGGCGATCGCATCGGCCATCGCCTTGACGCCCTCGCCCATTGACGCGAGCTCGGGCACCCAGGCGCTTTGCCGGGCGAACTCGATGTCCTCGCCGCGGGCCACCCGATCGGCGAAGTTCTGAATGGAGCGCAGCGGACGCATGCACCAGCGATCGGCGCCCAGCCAGACCGCCAACAGCGCGCCGGCGAGCGCCAGCACGACCGCCGCGAAGCCACCCCAGGTGCCGGCCAGCGCCGGCCAGCCGTCGATCACGCCCGCCGCGGTCACGACGAAGAGCGAGTTGCTGGCCAGCGGCAGGATGTGGAATTCGTAGAACGAGCCGTCCTGGCCGTAGTCGCGGAACGCCATCTGCCCGCCGACGATGGCCGCGGCAAGCCGGGCGGCGGCCGGCAGCGCGCGCGTCGCCAGCGGGTCGCCGCCGATCGAGCCGCCGCCGCGATCGACCAGCGCCACCGCGATGTGCTCGGCGGCTCGCACGGGCGTCACGAGATCGCCGATGGTCGTGAGCGAAATGTCGATGGCGCACATGCCGCGGAACGCGCCGTCCTGCAGGAGGGGAAGCGCCGCCGGTATCACCGTGCGCGGCTCCACCCGGCTCGCGACCTGCGCGCCCAGCGCGAACGCCTTGGTGTCGCGCACGAGGCGGAAGATCTCACGGTCGGAAAAACCCATGCCGACCGCGGTCGGCAGGCTGGCACAGCGCGCCACGCCCTGGGCGTCGGTAACGAGAGCCGACGAATATTCCTTGGGGAATTTCTCCAGGACGCTCGTGAGATAGCTCTCGCAGCGATTGATGTCGGCCGGTGCGGCGTCCGGATCGGCGCTGCGGCGGACGGCACTCTCGGCGCAGGCGGCCTCGAGCAGACGGCGCGAGCCCTCGATCAACTCGCGATAGCGGGCAGCCGCCAGCTCGGCCGTTGCCGCGACGGCCTCGCTCTTGCGGATATCGGCGTGGCGCTGCTCTTCGACGGCGTGCCATGCCGAGAGGGCGAGCGCGGGCAGCACGGCGATGGTCACCGCCACGGCCAGCTTCGTGCGCAGCGACCTTCGGGCCAGCATCGGCCGTCCCGAGCTCAGATCGATACGGTGTCGAGCGCCTGCGCGATCGCCGCGCGAAGAAGATCGGGATCGAATGGCTTGGAGATGACGAAGGCCGGCTCGACCTGCTTGCCCGTCAACAGCCGCTCCGGATAGCCGGTGACGAAGATCACCGGAACCGACATCGATCGCATGATCTGGTTGACCGCCGCGATTCCACTGTCGCTGCCGCGGAGCTGGATGTCGGCAAGAACCAGGTGCGGCGAATGCTGCTTGGCGAGCTCGACGGCGGTCTTCTCGGTCGCCGCGATGCCCACGACCTGGTGTCCCGCGTTGCGTACGATGTCGGCGACGTCGAGCGCGATCACCGCCTCGTCCTCGATCACCAGCACACGCACCGCCGCCACGCGTTGCAACTCGCGGCGCGCTTCCTCGAGGCTGCGCTCGGCGGCATCGGTCTCGATGCCGAGAATGCGCCCGGCATCGGCAACCGTGAAACCCTCGAGCACGGTCAGCAGCAGCACCTGGCGCTGCAGCGGCGCCATGTCGGTGAGGGACTCCTTCAGGCGCCCGCTCACGCTGTCCTCGCCGGCGCCTTCCTCCAGGTTGCCGAAAGGCTGGCGCAGCCGGTGGAACAAGGCGAAGACGCCGAGCTTGGTATCCTCGACCTTGGTGATCAGGTCGGGCTGGCGCATGACGACTTCGGCGCACAGTCGCACCCATTCGTCGCCGCGCTTTTGCGAGCCGGTAACGGCTCGCGCGTAGCGCCGCAGAAATGGCAACGTCCGGGTTATCGCCTCGGACATTTTGTCGGTGGCTGAACTATCTGCCACGGCGCTCTCCCTCGTCTCTCGCGTGCCCCGTCACGACCGGCCGGCGGCCGGCCCGCTCGTACCGCCCGGGTTCGCCGCCGCAATATACAGCATAGTCATCGTCCTGCGGGACAATCCGCGAAGATGTCTCCGCATGGACGATGTCATCAATAGCCGGAAGCTTAACGTTCCGGCGCGGTGACCGCGCCGATGGTCGCGCCGGCGGCACCGCCGACAACCGCGCCCGCGATCGGCGAACCCACGGTCGACCCAACCACGGCACCCGCGCCCGCGCCAATCGCGCCGCCCGTCAGGGCACGGTCGACCGGCCTGTCACCGCAGGCGGAAGTCAACAGCGCAAGGCCTGCGACAGCAGCCGTAATCTTGAGGGATTGGCTAGTCATTGTTATCTCCATTTCTTATTGGCACCGGCGCCGCTCAATGAAGCCAGCCCAGTGCCCACATCAGCAGGAGCACCGGGATCGGTACTCCCAGGAGCCACAGCACCGCCGCGCGTCCCATCCTCGTCCTCCGTGACAACTTGGAATGACAACGCAGGATGACGTGGCGGGTTCCCTGTGGGCATCTACATACGGTTACATGCGGTTCACCCAGCTGTTGACCTGTCGCTCGGCCTCGTCCTTGGCGATGCCGTAGCGTTCCTGGATACGGCCAACGAGCTGGTCCTGCTTGCCGCCAATGACGGTAAGATCGTCCTCGGTCAGCTTGCCCCACTGCTCCTTGACCTTGCCGGTCAGCTGCTTCCAGTTGCCTTCGATGCGATCCCAGTTCATGACGCGCTCCTCTCGATCGTGCTTTTACGCAATGCTCGAGCAACGCAGGCTTTGCGCCCGCGGTTGCCGGCCTAGAATCCCTTTGCGCCGGCCGCATTGGTTGCCCACATAGAAGCACTAGCGATCGAAGATTCACTGCGTCGCGGGAGCCTTCCGCCCGATGATTAAGAACGACATCGTGGGGTTGCTTCCCGACCTGCGCGCCTTTTCGCGCTTCCTTTGCCGCGAGCGCGAAGCCGCCGACGATCTCGTTCAGAACACGGTCCTCGCGGCGCTCGACAAACAGGCTCAGTTCGCGCCCGGCACGAACCTCAAAGGTTGGCTGTTCACCATCATGCGCAACCGCTTTTATTCCGACCTGCGCACGCAACGCCGCCGGCCGACATCGATCGACCACGAGGCGGCAGCACCGTTGGCCGCGGTCGACAATCCGGAAGCCACGCTCGCCTTGAAGGAACTGTCGTCGGCGCTGTGGCAGCTCAGCCCGCAATCGCGCGAGGCCCTCGTCCTGGTGGGCGCCGGTGGCTTCTCCTACGAGGAGGCCGCCGTCCTCTGCGGCTGTTCGGTCGGCACCCTGAAGGCCCGGGTATCGCGGGCACGCAAGCAGCTCGCCGGCCGCCTGAGCTAAAAATCCTTTGTTCTCAGTGTGTTAGAGGGCGTCTCAGAAGCAATGTAACCTTTCGATTGGGTGGGCATTAGTCCGGCACGAAGCTTTTCCTGTCGGGAGACATCTATGGCCATCGAAACGAACGACGTTCACGATTTCCACGAGCAGCTGAAGGCGATCCTTCCGCGTCTGCGGATTTATGCGCTGTCGCTGACGCGCGATCGCGATGCGGCGGATGACCTGGTCCATGACACGGTGATCAAGGCGCTGACCGGACGGCGCAGCTTCCAGCCGGGCACCAACCTTGCGGCGTGGCTTTTCCGCATCCAGCGCAACGAGTTCATTTCCGGCCTGCGCCGCCAGCGGCCCAGCGTTCCGGTCGACACCACGATCGCCGAGTCGCTGTCGCATCCCGCGCATCAGGACAGCGGCCTGATCATGCGCGAATTCGTGACGGCCTTCGCCAAGCTGGTGCCGACGCAGCGCGAGGCGCTGCTGCTGGCTGTGCTCGAGGGACTGCCCTACGAGGTCATCGCCGCGCATACCGGCGTTTCGGTCGGTACCGTGAAGAGCCGCATCTCGCGCGCCCGCGACACGCTGGAGCGCCTGCTGCTGGAAGGCGAGAGCCGCCCGCAGTCGACGGGCGTGGAACCGGTGGCCGAACGCGATCTTTCGGAGGACGCCGGCGAGGCGTCTGCAGCCGGCCGCTAACGCTGTTATCAAGCGTCGCTTAAAAGAAGGTGTGGTATAGTCATGGATGGTCCCTGGGGGAGGAATCAATGGCTCAGGCGCGAGCCCGAGGAGTGGCCCCCATTCCCGGGAAAGTACGGCATGGCCGGTGACGACAAGCTGCGCGGCGGCCGGGGCGGCGAGCCCGCCCGGCCGCGTGCGAAGGCGGCGTCGGCCGAGCGTCCATTCGACATGTGGCTGCAAAAGCAACTGCACGCGATGTACGACGAGATCGCGGGCGAGCCCCTGCCCAACGATCTGCTCGGGCTGATCGACAGCGACGCCGCCAAGACTGGCGACAAGCCAAAGAGCGAGCCCGGCAAGGGCAAGAAGTAGCCGCGAGGAACTTTCCTCGGCGTCGAGCCGTTGTCTGGGTTCACCAGACGGAGGCTTCATCATGCTAGCCACCGAAGACAAAAAGAAGGCGCTGACCAGCCCCAGCAGCGTGTTCAAGCACCCCGCCGACGTCGTCGCCTGTGGGGAGCTCAGCAAGGACGAGAAGACCGCCATCCTCAAGCAGTGGGAACTCGATGCCCGGCTGCTGCAGGTCGCCACGGAGGAAGGCATGAGCGAGGGCGAGCACAGCCTGTTCACCGACGTCAAGAAGGCCCAGGGCAAACTCCACGTCGATGTCCTCGAAGAGGACGGCGCGCCGACCAAGGCCGGACCCTGACCATAAAACCGGGACGATAAAAATGGCGGCGGCCTTTCGGCCGCCGCCACCCTTATTCGCCACCCGTCGGTCAGCCCGGCCGGCGCGCGGCGAATTCGTTCTGTACGCAGCGATCGTATTGCGCCGTGCCGCGGGGGATCCCGTAGCTCGTGCAAGCCGCCTGCGAATCCGTCATGATCCGCGCATCGCCGTAGTTCACCGCCACGCGCCCCAGCCGGCGCTGTTCGGCGATGCGCGCCTGGCAGCGCGCATAGTCGGCGCTTGACGCGGTAAATCCGTAAGCCGCGCAGGGATCATCGGCGGCGACGACGGTCTTGTGTTCCACGGTGCAGGCGCTCGCGGCCAGTGCCACGCCCAGCATCATGAGCTGCTTCATCATCTTCGGGTCTTCCTTGGCGGTTTGTCGCCGCTACGAGGGAGCTAACGGTCTCTTCTGTTTCCGGTTCCGTGCGTTCGCTATACAGACCCTCCACCGAAGGGGGAGGAACCGGATATGAAGCTTTTCGATCTTTCGGGCCGCGTCGCAGTCGTCACCGGCGGCAACGGCGGCATCGGCCTTGGCATGGCGCTGGGCATGGCGCGGGCCGGCGCCACGATCGTGGTGGCAGGCCGCGACGCCGCCAAGAATGCCGCTGCCGTCAAGGAGATCCAGGGCGCCGGCGCCAAGGCAAGCGCCATCCCGGTCGACGTGCTCAAGGAGGAGTCGTGCCGCGCCCTGATAGGCGACACGATGAAGGCGCATGGCAGGCTCGACATCCTGGTCAACAATGCCGGCATGAGCATCCGCAAGCAGCCCGAGCAGTACACGCTGGCGGAATGGCACACGGTGATGGACAGCAACCTGACCAGCGCCTTCCTGTGCAGCCATGCCGCCTATCCCGAAATGAAGAAGGGCGGCGCCGGCAAGGTTATCAACATCGGCTCGATGATGTCGATCTTCGGCGCGCCCTTCGCGACCGCCTATGCCGCGAGCAAGGGCGGCATGGTCCAGATGACCAAGTCGATGGCCACGGCGTGGGCCAAGGACAACATCCAGGTGAACGCCATCCTGCCGGGCTGGATCGATACCGCGCTGACCCGCCGGGCGCGCGAACAGATCTCCGGCCTGCACGAGTCGGTGCTGAAGCGCACGCCGGCCGCCCGCTGGGGCGTGCCCGACGACTTTGCCGGCATCGCCGTGTTCCTGGCAGCAGCGGCGTCCGACTTCGTGACCGGCGCCGCCATCACCGTCGACGGCGGCTACTCGGTGCAGGGCTAGGCTTAGGGCGACGTCACCGCGCAGGCGGCGCGGTCGACGAAGAGGTCGGTCTTGGGGCCGTAGATCGTCATGCCGACGCGAAGGCCGGGACCGACCGCCGGCACCAGCACGTGCGTCTGCTCGACCAGGTTGCCGGCGTTGCTGAACCGGCAGTTGATCACCGGCACCACGACGCCGGCGCTGTTGTTGTCGAGATAGAGCACGACCTGCCAACGCTTGCCGGGCACGGCGCGGAGCGTGGCGTCGCCGAGATTGACGATCGGAACGGTCGGCCCGGCTGTGATCGGCACGGCGTCCAGCGGCACGACGCTCGGCCGTTGCACGACGACGCCCTGGACATAGACGGCCTGCCCCAGCGGATCGAAGGCGAGGTCGGCCGGCGTCGGCGGGCCGCTCTGCTTGCCGACATTGAGCGGCGTCCAGATCTGGCCGGTCTTGGGATCGCGGAATTCCGGGACGCCCGGCGTGGCCGGCATCTCGACCTTGCTGCGCGGCGCCTGTGCGTGCGCAGCCGCTGCCATCGTCAATCCGAGGAGGCAGGCCAAAATCCCCAACACGCTGTCCCGGTACTGCTGCATGGCCATCCCCTCCTCGATCTAGGCGCCACTGGCCGATTGCGGGAAGAAACTCGGATTGCGCCGCAGTTCGGCGCTGCGCGCTTCAACCGGCAGGCTCCTGAGCTGCATGAAATACGACAGCTGCCGCTGGGCGCTCTGCTCGTCAAGGTCCTTGCGGCTGACCAGCAGGCAATTCTCGAGGTCGCCGTTCATGGCATAGGCGAAGGCCAGGTTCTGGCGCACCCGCCCATCGGCGCCGCGGCTGTTCGCCAGCGGCGCGAGTTGAGCGATTGCTTCCTGCGGCTGTCCCGAAATCGCCAGCGACAGGCCGAAGTTGCTGCGCAGCGGCAGATAGGTCGGCGCCAGCTCGATGCCCTGGCGGTACCTCGCCTGGGCCTCGGCATGACGGCCCGTCATGTCGAGCACCACGCCATAGGCATTGAGCGTGCGGTAGTCGCGGCTGTCGGCCAGCAGCGCCGCCTCGAGCTGACGCTCGGCCAGCTCCGGCTGGCCCATCGAGATCAGCGCCAGGGCAAGGCCGCGCCGCGCGGTTTGATTGCTCGCTTTCTTGTCGAGCACATCGCGGAACAGGGCGGCGGCCTCGTCGGCCAAGCCGGCCGACAGGTAGGCCTGGCCGAGCCCGAGCTTGGCCTCGACACCGTTGGGGTTGGCCTCGAGGGCGCGGCCGTAGAGCGGAATCGCCGAGTCGAGGTCGCCGGACTTTCGTGCCTCGTCGGCTTGCTTGACCGACGAATCGTAGGCGTCGCCTTTGGCTTCACCGCCGATGTCGGTGCCGCAGGCGGCCAACAGAAGAGCCACACTCGCACTCAAGATCGGCGACAGCTTCATTCAACCCCAAATGCGCATCGCGCTCCGGCGCGATCTGTCAGCGGTGAGGATATCAAAGTCTTGGGGTCAAGCAAACCAACGTCCCAATAGCTGGGGACAATTCCTTGAAATCGCATGATAAACGGCAATCCTGCGCGCACTGCCTGCGCGGTCGCGCGGATCACTTACGTCAAGGCGAAGGCCGACATGATCGCCGGTGCCAGGAGCACGGTGATGAGCGTCGGCAGGACGAAGACCATGAGGGGAACCGTCATGAGGGCGGGCATGCGCGCACCCTTCTCCTCGGCCTTGGAGGCCCGGGTCTGGCGGAACTCCTGGCTCAGGATGCGCAGCGAATTGGCCAGCGGCGTGCCGTATTTCTCGGTTTGACGCAGAGCATTCACCAGGGCCGCGACGGCGGGCGAGTCAGAGCGTTCCGCCATGTTCTGCAGCGCCTGCTGGCGATCGGGCAGATAGGTGAGCTCGATGGCGGTCATCTCGAATTCGGCGGAGAGTTCGGGCATCGGGCCGCGCATTTCCTTGGCCACCCGGCGGAAGGCGGCATCGATGCTGAGGCCGGCTTCGACGCATATCGTCAAGAGGTCGAGCCCCTCCGGCAGCACCAGCGTCAGGACCTCGCGCCGCTTGTCGGCAACATTCTTGATGTAGAGCTCGGGCAGCATGAAGCCGGCGAGCACGGCGCCCATGCAGGTCGGCAGGATCATGTTCTCCGGCACGTCGATCAGGCTCGAGGTCGAGGTCAGCAGGATCATCAGAAAGCCCAGCGCCAGCGGCAGGGCGAGCTTGATGAAGATGTAGACCACGGCGGCGTCGCGCGACACGAAGCCGGCGCGGCGCAGCTTGCGCGTCGTCTGGTCGGCGGCCGCGCCGCGCAGCAGATTCAGGCGGTCGGCGAGCAAGCGCATGATGCCGAGCGACGTCGCCTTGGGAGACGGCCTGGCCGGTCCCGCCTGCTCGCTGCGCGTCTTCATGCGACGCGTGCGCAAGGCGCCCAGCCGCCCCTCGATCGGCGGCTGCACGGCGAACGCCGACCACAGCGCCCAGAACGTCATGAACGTGGCGGCAGCCACGACGACCGTGAAGATCAGCTCGGTGTCGGCAAGGTCCATGGTTGCGTCAAACCTTGATGGTCGCGATCTTGTTCATGACGAAGATGCCGATGCACATGCTGCAGGCGGCGGCCGCGGCCACCATCTGGCCGGTCTCGGTGAAGAACAGCGGGCCCATGTACTTGGGCGAGATCAGGAACAGGCCGCCACCGACCAGGAACGGCAGGCCGGCCATGATCAGCATCGTCGCGCGCGCCTCGGAGGTGAAGGCACGGATTTTTAGGCGAAGCTGCTGGCGGGCGCGCAGCAGGGAGCTGAGGTTGGCCAGCGTCTCGGCGAGATTGCCGCCGGTGTCGCGCTGGATCGACATGGCGACGATCAGGAAGTTGAACTCGTCGGTCAGGACCGTCCTGGCGACGCGCCAAAGCGCTGCCTCGATCGGCGCGCCGAGCTGCATCTCCTGCTGGGCGCGGCGGAAAATGCCGCCAACCGGCTCCTTGATGTCGCGCGCCACGCTGGCGATCGCCTCCTGCACCGGCAGGCCGGCGCGCAAGGCGCGAACGATCAGGTCGATCGCCTCGGGGAACAGGAGATTGAACCGCATGGCGCGCTTCTTCGCCTTGCGGGTGATCCACCGGTTGGGCAGGCCGACACCGGTCACGAGCGCGCCGCCCAGCGTGATCAACGGCGACACGTCGAGCACAAGATGAAGCAGGAAAGCCGCCGCGACGGCGATCGCGATCGAGAGGAAGGCATAGTCGCCCAGGGTGAGGTTCATGCCCGAGGCCTGGAGCTTGCGGCGGACCTTGCTGGCGTTGGGAAACCAGCGCCACAGGAGCTTGTCGAGGGTGGGCAGCCGCCCCGCCTTGTCGACCCGCCGCAGCGTCGCCATCTGCAGGGCCCGCGAGCCCGTGCGCGCACGCGTCTCGATGTCCTCGAGGCGGTCGCGCAGGCGGCGCTCGGCGAAGAAGCCGCCGAACACCAGCGAGAGAGCGACGAAGGTGAGTGTGAGGCCGGTCGCGATGAGGATCGTCACCGACGCAAGATCGAGGCCCTGACCGCCCTCCCCGCCCATCATGCCCCCGCCCATCATGCCCCACCCATCATGCCATCGCCTCCATCAGCACCTTGTCGAGGCCGTAGTAGGCGGCGCGCGGCAGGAAGTACGGGCGCAGGCCCGAGCTCTTGAAAACGCCGCTCAGGCTGCCGTCGGCGGCCTCGCCCTTGAACTCGTAGGTGAACAGATCCTGGGTGATGATGACGTCGCCTTCCATGCCCATGACCTCGGTGACGTGCGTCACGCGGCGCACGCCGTCGCGCATGCGGCTGATCTGCACGATCAGCTGCAGCGACCCCGCGATCTGGGTGCGGATCGCCTTGGGCGGCAGGCTGGCCACGCCCATCGTCACCATGTTCTCGAGCCTGGTCAGCGCCTCGCGCGGGCGGTTGGCGTGCAGCGTGCCCATCGAGCCGTCGTGGCCGGTGTTCATCGCCTGCAACAGGTCGATCGCCTCCGGGCCGCGCACCTCGCCCAGGATGATGCGGTCGGGCCGCATGCGCAGCGCATTCTTCACGAGATCGCGCATGCTGATCTCGCCGTTGCCCTCGAGGTTGGACGGCCGCGTCTCCAGGCGAACGACGTGCGGCTGCTGCATGCGGAGCTCAGCCGCGTCCTCGATGGTCACGACGCGCTCGCCGTTGTCGATCATGCCGGAAAGGGCGTTCAGCATGGTCGTCTTGCCGGAACCCGTGCCGCCCGACACGATCAGGTTCAGCCGGCAGCGCGCGGCGATGCGCAGCAGCGTCGCCATGGCCGGCGAGATGTTGCCCTGCTGGGCCATCTGATCGAAGCCGATCTGGCGCTTGCCGAACTTTCGGATCGACACCGAGGCGCCGTCGATGGCGAGTGGCGGGATGATGATGTTGACGCGGCTGCCGTCGAGCAGACGGGCGTCGCAGATCGGGCTCGACTCGTCGACCCTGCGGCCGATGCGGCTGACGATGCGGTTGCAGATGTTGAGCAGGTGGGCGTTGTCCTCGAAGGTGATCGACGTGAGATCGAGCTTGCCGTGCCGCTCGATGTAGATCTGCTTGGGGCCGTTGATCATGATGTCGGTGATGCTGTCGTCCTCGAGCAGCGGCTCGAGCGGCCCCAGGCCCATCATGTCGTTGACGAGCTGGTAAACCAGGTCGACCTGCTCCGGCCGGTTGAGCTGGAGGCGGTGCTCGACCAGCAGTTCGCCGACCAGGCCCTCGAGCTGGCGCACCAGTTCCTTACGCGGCAGGCTGACGGCCGCCGCGAGGTCGATGCGGCTCATCACCAGGGGCTGCACGACGCGGCGTGCCTGGTCGACCTTGCTGCGCGACAGCTTGCTGGCCGGCTTGGCCGCCTCGGCCGGCCGCGGCTGCGGCGCGAGCACGGCCGCCGGCGCGGCCTGCGGCAGGCGCTCCGACAGGTCGGGCGTCGGCACCGCGGAGACTGCCTCCGCGGGCGCGATCGGGGCCGCGGGCGGCGGGTCGGCCGGCATCACCGGCTCGGCGAAACTGGTCGCCGGCAGCACCGGGCGCAGCACTTCGGCGACGTAGCCGCGAAGCTCGAGCGGCGCCAGCAGCACGCCGTTGCTGCGGAAGTGGAGCTGCGCCAGCTGGCCCGCCTGGCGGGTGACCTCGCCGGCCGGCGCGCCGGCCCTCACCATCTCGCGCAGACGGGGCGCCACGGCGTCCTGCAAGGCGGCCGCGACCGAAGCGAGTCGGGCTTCCTTGCCGACGGACGTGGCCTGGGCGCCGGCGCGCGTTTCGGCCGAAGTGCGTCGACCGAGGCGATCGAGCGGGCCGGCCGGTGCCGCCGCCTCCGCCTCCGCCGCCTCGGGCTTCTTGCTGCGCAGACCGAACATCGTCCTTTATTTCTTCTTCATGCGTTGCCCGAACCGGGCCAACAGGCTGGTGGCCTTCCTGGCATCGCGCTCGACGCCGCCCGGCTGGTCGAGACCGGCAACGAGCGGCCGCAGCGCCTTCACGATGGCGCTGTTCGGCGCCGCCTCCGAGATCGGCTTGCCGAAATTGACCGCGGCAAGGGCCGCGCCGGAATCGGCCGGGATCTGGCAGTCGACCTTGCGTTTCAGCGTGCGCGCGACGTCGTCGACCTTGACCGCCGAGCGCCGCGCATCGATCGCACCGCTGGTGGCGATGTGGAGCTGGGCGTTGGGCGCCACTTCCTGCACGAGCTGCTGCAGCCGCACGGCGTCGCGCACGCCGGGCAATGACAGGTCGGTAATCAGCAGGATGTCCGTCGAGGCCTCGATCACCTGGCGCTGGATCACCGGATCGCCGCGCGGCACGTCGGCCACGATCCAGCGGAAGCGGCGATGGACCGATCGCAGGAAATCGCCGGCCGCGTGCGGGCGCGCCTGGAAGCCGCCGGTCGGCGCCTCCTCCGCGCCCATGGCATAGAGATATTCGTTCTTCTTCTGCGCGACCTGCTGGATGAACAGCGCGTCGATGCGGTCGGGCTGGTCGAGCGCCTCGCGCAGCGCGTCGACCGCCTCGAGGTCGAGCGCCAGCATGAGCGAGCCGTAGTGCAGGTCGAAGTCGATCAGCAGCACCTCTTCCCGCAGGCGGGCGCCCAGCATGGCGGCGATCGTCACGGCGGCGGTCGTGGTGCCGACGCCGCCGCGCGCGCCGATGACCGCCAGCGTCCGCGGCTTGGCCGCCTTCGCACCCGCGTTCGCCGCCATCGCGCCGCCCGTGCGGTCGCGCAGCTCGAGGGTGCGCTCGACGGCGCGGCCCATCGCGCCCTCGGCGAACGGCATCGCAAGGTAGTCGTTGAAGCCCACGGCCACGAGGTCGCGATAAAGTGCCACGTCGTTGATGCGACCGACGCCGATCACGATGCAGCCGCCCGGCACCGCCGTCTTGAGCGCCGCGGCGTCGGCCACCGGATCGGCCGCACTGCCCAGGTCGACGATCAGCAGGTCGAGGTCGCGCGGCCAGTCGCCGATGGCGAGCGCCGCATCGATCGTGCCTTCGCGGATGTTGGCCTTGCCGAGCGTTACGCCGAAGAGATCGGCAGAAACCCTCGACATCGCCGTCGAGTCGGAGACGAATGCCATGGCGCTCAGCGCGGACTTTTCCTCGCCGACGGCTGACACGGACTGCTGCAGGTTGGACATGCCGGCGTCCTCAGTTGGTGGCGCCCGCGGCACCGCCGCCGCCGCCACCCGACATGCCGCCGGCTATGCCGCTGGTGTCGAGCGCGCGCACCTTGCCCTCGCGATAGCGGGCGATCGCCGCGGCATTGACCGTGGCATCGGCCGGGCCGGGCGGCCGGCCGACCGCCGCGTCGCGCGGCCGCGCCAGCATCTGGCCCAGGTTGTAGGCATCGGCGCAGCCGAAGCCCGGCATCAGCGCCTCGTTGGGATTGGCGATGGTGGCCGGGTTGTAGGTCGGGCAGTTCTGCCCCAGCAGGTACTCCGAGCGCACGATGACGACGGCGTTGGGGCCCATCGCCATGGCCGGCTCGACCGAGGTGCCGACCCAGTGGGCGCCCGCCTCCGACAGGCTCTGGCTCACCCGCTGGGCGCGCAGGCGCTGCACCGGGCCGCCGCTGCCGTCCGACACCACGACGAACTCGTCGCGCTGGGCGCGCCGGCCGGCCGCCACCAGGGTGCGCAGTTGATTGACCTGGCCGGCGTCGAGGCCGCTCGCGCCGGGCGCGAAGTTGACCGCCACCATGGTGTCGGCCCGCACCGGGTCGAGGCGGGTGTCGACGGTCGCCTGCTGGACGACCGGGCTTTGCGCGCAGGCCGCCAGGCAGGCGGCGGCCCCGAGCACGACGAGCAGCACAATGGGGGATCGCATGGTCTTGCTACTCCAGGGTGAAGCCGGGGGTCGCGCCGACCGCCGTGGTCTCGCGGCCAACGGCCATGCGGCGCGGCGGCGTCGGATGATTGAAGCGCTGCAGGACCAGGCGGTCGGTATCGGTCGGCGGCACGCGGTCGGTGAGCGGCGTGCGCAGCTTGCCGCTGGTCGGCTCGACCAGATAGGGCGTGATGATGATCACCAGCTCGGTCTCCGAGCGCTGGTAGGCATCCGATTTGAACAGCGTGCCGAGCACCGGGATGTCGCCGAGCCACGGGAACTTGACGATGTCCTGGATCGAGCTCGACTGCAGCAGACCGGCGATGGCGAAGCTCTGGCCGCTCGCCAGCTCGATGGTGGTCGAGGCCCGCCGGGTGCGGATCGCCGGGATAGTGACGACGGCGGTCGAGGTCAGCGGCACGCTGACCGAACCTGCCGCCGACAGCTCGCTGACCTCGGGCGCGACCTTGAGGTTGATGCGATCGCCGATGATGGTCGGCGTGAAGGCGAGGCTGACGCCGACCTGCTTGTATTGCACGGTGATGGTGCCGACCAGGGTGCCGCCCTGCGGCACGATCAGCGGGATCTCGCCACCGGCCAGGAAGCTCGCCGTCTCGCCCGACATGGCGATCAGGTTGGGCTCGGCCAGGATGGTGGCCTGGCTCTGGGTGGCGAGGAAGTCGATCAGGGTGTTGAGCCCGTTGTCGGAGGTCTGGAACTTGAGCGCGCCCGAGGCCACGCCACCGGTCGAGGAGATGGTGTTGACGGCGAAGCCGCCCAGCACCGCGCCGGTGCCGAACAGGGCGATGCTGTTGATGTTCTGCCAGTTGATGCCGACGCGCTTCAGCGCATCGCGCTTGACCTCGGCGACCTTGACGCGGAGCTGGACCTGGGTCGGCGCGTCGATCTTGATGTTGCTGATCACCTTGTCGGCCTTGCCGTTGACCTGCTGCAGGGCGAGCCGCCTTGCGTCCTCGGCGACCGCCGCCGAGCGCACGGTGCCGCTCAGCACGATCGTTTCGCTCTGGTTGTCGAAGACCACGCCGTTGCCCGGATGAATGCCGTCGAGCGCGCCCTTGATGCGGCTGAGCGGCGAGGTCACGCGCACGATGGTGTTGAGCAGCACGCGGTCCTGGGCATCGACGGCATAGAGCACGGTGTCGCCCGGCTTCTTGGCGAAGACATAGACCATGGTGGGCGAGCGGACCTGGACGTCGGCGATGTCGGGGGCGGCCACGAACACCGTGGCGGCGGGGCCGGGCAGCTTGAGCGCCGTGCCCTTGTTGACCTCGAGCGTGAGCGTCGGCGCTTCGGTCGGCACCACCTGGCTCTGGCCGAACGGCCGGCCCGCCGCGCCACCGGTGACCACCGGCGCCGGCGGGCTAACAGGCCCCGCCGCCGGCGGCTGGATCGGCACCGGGGCAGGCGAAGGTGTCGGCGCCTGGGCGAATTGCGGCGCAGGAGCGGACGGGGTGACGGCTGCGGGCGGTTGCGCCGGCGTCGCGTGGCCTGCGCCGACGTCGGTCAGAGAAGCACTCACGATCGGCGGGCGCGGTGGAATGGCGGCGACGGTCGGCGGCAGCGAATCGACGATGGACTTGGTTTCGACCGCCTTGGCTTCGACCGTTCTGCTATCGGCTTGCATCATCGCGGGTGTGGCCAGCGGCGAGGCCATCGCGGGCGACGAATTCATCGCGCGCACGGCCTGTGCGGTGCGCTCGAACTCGCGACGGTTGAGATCGTCCGAGACGTTGTCGGTTGCCGTCTGCCGGGACGCGGCCTTCTTGGCCGGCGCCTGCGACTTGGGCTTGGTCGGAACCTTATCAGGGTCGCTCATCTGGACCTGTGCCAGCAACAGCGAGGGCTGGAAGGCGAAGGCGAGCGATGCGGCAAGCGCCAGCGACGAGCCGAGGCGACGCCAGGCCGGCGGTTTGGACGCAAAGGCGAATGACGGACTCATTGCGGTACGCTCTCTTGGGTACGGTTGAAGATGGTCGTCGTCTTGGGCGTGTTCGGCTTGGCGCCTTCGGGCTTGGCGCCTTCGGGCTTGGCGCCTTCCGACTCGGAGGGCGGCGGGCCGTTGGGTTCGCTGACTACGCTGCCGTCGAGTTCCTGCTTGGTGCCGCGGGCGCCGCGCAGGACGAAGACCGACGTCTTCATGGCGTCGGGCGGCTTGGGCGGCGGGTTTGGATCCTTGATGAGGCGGCTCACCTGGCTGTCTTGGGTGTAGCTGTCGCCGAGCTCGGCAGTGGCATCGTCGCCGCTCGCCGAATCGCGCTCTTCGTCCGCCGGATCCTGCAGGCTGCGCAGCACCAGCGACAGGTCGCCCATCTTGACGGCAAGGGTCACGATCTCGGTCTGCTTGGCGGTGAGTTCCAGTGTCGCGGTCTTGGCGACGTCGGGCTTGTCGCCGGGTGCGAAGTCGAGCTTCTGGTCCATCGCGATCACGCGCGCGTTGCGCAGGATCGTCTCGGTGGCGCTGTGCTGCTGGCCGCCGGCGCTACTCAGCGCGTGGGTGAGCAGGACGTCGACGCGATCGCCGGCATAGATGAAGCCCGACACCGTCGAGGTCGCCGTGGCCGGCACGCTGACGGCGCGCAGCCCGGGCCTGAGGACGGCGGCAAGGAAGCCGCGCGAGCCCGGCATGACGATGTCGCTCTCGACGATCGGCGCGCCGACATGGAATTGGCTGCGCGCGACCGCGCCCACGAAGTCGCTGATCGGCCGCTTGCCTTCGATGATGTAGGACGGCGGCAGGTTGCCCTGCGGCCAGGGCTGCCAGCGCAGGTCGTCGGGTTTGACGAGCTGCCCGGTGCGGATGACGGTGCGCGCCACCAGCACCTGCACCGCGGGCTTGGCCGCCACCTGGCGCTGCCCGCCAAATTGCGCGGCGATCGCCGCGCGCTCGGATTGCAGCCAGGTGCGGGCGACGAACGCCGTGGTGCCGGCGACGATGACGGCGAGCAGCAGGAAAACGATGCGCTTGCTATTCATGATGCCCCCCTTTTGCTCCCCCTGGCGTCACTGATGCGCCAGCGACGCGGCGACCCACAGGCCGCCGGCTGCGATCGCCGGGCCATAGGGCAGGCCGCGGCGCAGCCGGGTGCGGACCGTTGCGTCTGCGGCCGGCGCGGGCAGGCCGATCGGAACGCCGACGAGCACGGCCCCGCCCAGCGCGCCGCCGACCAGCGCGGTGACCAACAGGAAATCCGAGATCAGACCGAGGCCGGCGAACAGGCTCGCAGCGGCCAGCAGCTTCACGTCGCCCCCGCCCAGGGCGCCGGCCGCGAAGGCTGCCGCGCCCGCGCCAAACACGACGGCCGAACAAGCCAGCGCGAGGCCGACGGTGGTGAAAGACATCGTGCCAAGCGCCAGTCCACACAGCGTCCAGACCGCGAAGGCCGCGGCGACTGCCAACGGAACGGCGTCGGCGATGTGCATCGTTCGCAGGTCTTGCCAGGCCGCCACCAACAGCAGCAGCGCGAAAGTGATCAAACAGCCGGTTTGAAGAGGCGCAAACAGCGACATCCGACATCCATCCGACGCTTTAGCCGGGCTCCGCTGCGACAAGCCTGATGCCCGCCCCAACGCCCGGAGGTGTCGCTGTCCTAAGGAATCGCCTGAATGCCGCCACGCAAGCAGCGCTGGAAATTACCTTTTACGCCCAATTTCCAAACGAATGCACAAACGACAAATATGACAAAAGACAGCGACTAATAATGTTACAGAGGATATTTTCAGTACTACCTCAAGTCAAGGGTATAGAGCGTTCTTTTTAAAAGGAAATTTGTGAGTCAAATGCATCTAATAGCAGATCAAAAGAATGGGCGGCCCATTGCTGGGCCGCCCCACTCACAGTTTCACGACAAACGATGCGATCCGTTGATCGCGTTGCTCAGGTTCCGAGCACGTTGGAGACTTTGCCGCCAACCGAGCGCATCGAGGCGATCGCTGCCACGGCAATCAGCGAGACGATCAGCGTGTATTCGATGACCACCGCACCTTGCGTGTTCATCATCAGACGCCGGAAGAGTGACAGCATGACAACCCCGAATCTCAAATGACATGTGGCCTCTGACGTCGAGGCACTGCTTGTTGTTACAAACGGTACTTGAGGTCGTTTCTGAGGTCAATCTGAATTAAGCAAAAACATGAAGAAACTACGTTAATTAATTGATCTTGCTGCTGATTTGTCGAGTCGAAATCAAGTGGTGGGAGTCGATTCACCGACTCATACAATATCTCGCGAGCGCCCGGCGCCGGGCTCCGATCGCCGGGCGGCGAGAACGCGGGCCGCCGCCGTCCAGAAGCACAGGGCGGCGAACAGCCCGGCGAGCCATGGGAAGGCCGTCGGGAACAGGCAGAACAGAACGAAGGCCAGGATGGTCTCCGCGCCCTCGATGATGCCGGCGGCGTAGAAGAACGACTTCTGCCCACGCGCGCCATCGTCGGCCTCGCCGCGCTCGACCGCCATCACGGCGCGGCCCAGGAACGAGGCCGCGGTGCACACGAACGACGCCAGCAGCAACGCCGCCCACAACGCGTTGGTCGGACTCGCCAGGGCAAAGCCCAACGGCACGGCGGCGTAGAAGGCCATGTCGCAGACGATGTCGAGATAGCCGCCGAAGGGCGTTGGACCGTGCTGCCGCGCGATCGCGCCGTCGAGCCCGTCGATCAACCGGTTGAGCAGGATGACCAGCAGCGCCCAGCCGTACTGTCCGCCGGCCAGCAGCGGCAGCGCGAGCAGGCCGATCGCCAGCCCGACCACGGTAATCGCGTTGGCCGGCGCGCCGCGTCCGGCAAGCCAGGCGCCAGCGCGGTTGAGGGGCGGATCCACCCATCGCCGCAAGACCGGATCGAGCATCG
>WNFC01002820.1_pt1 | contig 18744 bp, 14 predicted proteins | sample 5400541 | NCBI WGS metagenome assembly WNFC01 (sample SAMN13153342, study PRJNA577476) | soil metagenome | isolation source: 120 cm saprolite under Douglas fir tree site 2 hole 2 replicate 1 | place: USA:California | collected 2015-04-18 | reverse complement strand
GCGCTGACCTGGTGGAGAGGCTCAGGACATTCCGCCGCCACGGGGTGTACGTGCTCGGCTCTTTCATTTTTGGCTTGCCCAGTGACCGGCCGGAGACCTTTGACGCCACCGCCCTGGCTGCGGCCCAGGCGGAAGTTGCGTTTGCCCAGTTTGTGACCTTGACTCCCTATCCCGGGACCGTGGACTTTATCCGCTGGGAAAAAGAGATGGCGGATTCTCCCATTCGGATCGCGGGCGTTCCCATCACCCGGCGCTGGCTTATTCCTCCGGCCCTTCGACCCAAGCTCTACTGGGCGCACCCCACGATGTCTGCGGAGGAAGTTCGTGAGCGCACCCAATCCGTCTGGGATACTTTCTACAGCCTGAAGTACATTTGGGCGCGGTCCGGGTTCATAAAATCCATGCGTGCCCGCCTAGCATTTGTCCTGATTTCTAAAATCTACCGCCAGATGTATGCCGATACCGGCATCGCCACGGACAGTGCGCGGGTCTCGCGATCCGCCCAATGGGCCCGCTGGCTGGCCAAACCGTGCCAACGGCTGTTTGCTGCACCGCCCATGCCCCACCTCAAGCTGCCGGATGCGTGGGTCGCACCTGCGCCAGTGGAGCAGGTGAGTTCTGTGAGCTAGGTAAACGGGCGGCAAACTCGTTGTCCGGGCCGACCGCTTACACAGTCGATGCTCATTGCCGCAAATTATTGAACGTCAAAGGGTTTGTGCCCATCTGCCCCAGGTGATTTTCTCGCTAATTTGCCGCTATTCATCAGATTTTCATGTTTTTGTAACCTTCCCGTAACACTGCGAACGTAAAAGGGACAGTACTCAAGAAGTACCGGACGAGCATGCACTAAGCGTGAAATTCCAGCCGTTGTTGTGCTCGAAACCGGTTAAGCGTACGGCTCTGCAATCAGTTAGTAGTACGGCAGTATCGAGTCTACCCAGGTATGTGTCCTCTGCAAAATGCCAGAGGCAAAAGGAGAAAGTAATGAAGTCTGTTCTCAGGTGGTGCGTAGTTCCGCTGTTGGCTGGAACGCTGGTGGCGCAAACTGCGGCCAAACCCAGAGCCAAGAAGGCGGCCGCCAAGCCTGCCCAACCTGCCGTTACCCTGCAGGATTTGCAATCCCTAAAGGATGCGCTGGCTGCCCAGCAGCAACAGATTGAGCAGCTCAAGCAGGAGGTGCAGCAGAAAGATCAGGCCTGGCAACAGGCGCAGCAACAGCTGCAACAGGCTCAGAGCACCGCCAGCGACGCACAGGCCAAGGCTGCTTCCGCTGAAACCGCGGCCAACAGTCAAAAGGAAACGGTCGTCAAGCTGGACAGCGACATGGCTGACGTGAAGACCACCTTGACCAACACGGCGGTCGGAACGCAGGACGAGCAGAAGCGCATGTCGGCGCTGGAAGGGCTGTTGGGCCGCTTCCGGTTCAATGGCGACGTCCGGGTTCGCGGTGAAAGCTTCTTTCAAGACCTTACCGCCTTCCAGAATCGCAACCGCGCTCGTATCCGCGTCCGTTTCGGATTCGACGGCAAGTTGAATGAAGACTTTGTCGGCGGCATCGCACTGGCTACCGGTTCGCTGGGAGATCCCACGACGACCAACGAAACCTTCACCAACTTCTTCGACCGCAAGACCATCGGTCTGGATCGAGGGTATATCACCTACAATCCGGTCGCGCACAAGTGGCTCTCTCTAACGGGTGGCAAATTTGCTTACACCTGGCAACGGACTTCGGTGACCTTCGATCCCGACCTTAACCCCGAGGGCTTCAATCAAAAACTGTCGTGGGACCTGAAAACGCCGTTCGTGAAGAACTTTACGGTTCAGGGTATTGAGATGCTGTACAACGAAGTCTCATCTGGTCAGGACTCGTACGCCCTGGGTGGACAAGTCTCAGCCAAGCTCGTGTTCGGGCCTTGGACGGCGACTCCGTCCTTCCTGAGTATGAAGTGGAATCGCCCCGACGCCATCCTGGCAGCGAGCGCTTTCGCAGTGCAGGCAACGACCACCGGCGCGGGCGGGACTACTCCCGCCGGCCCGTTCCCGACTCCTGGAGAAGGTCCGGGCTGTACGGTCGCGAACGGATCGGCCAAGTTCGCTCCTTGTATCTTTGCTCCTAATGGCATGACCAACGCGGTCACCCTAGATGCCAAGGGAGTCGCTCACTTCCGTTCAGAGTTCAACTATCTAGATTTCATTTTGAACAACCAGATCAAGACCGGAATTGAGCGGTTGCCACTTAACGTCCTGCTTGAGTTCGAAGACAACCTGGGCGCTGCCGACCACCCACTCAGTTCCAGTGGAGCCGTGCTCACGGGCCTGGGCAAACAGAACCATGCCTACCTCGCTGATGTGAGTATTGGCCAACAGAAAAATAAAGGCGATCTTCAGGTCGGCTACGCGTGGGGACGTCAGGAGCAGGAATCGGTGATTGCCTCTTTCAATGAAAGCGATCAGCGAGCTCCGACCAACATCCTGCAGAATCGCATTTACGCCCTCTACAAGGTTCGCAGCAACACGGTGGCCAGCTTTACCCTGTGGCACGGACGAACTCTAAACAGCGGTCTGCTGGACGCGGTTAAAGGTCCGGGAGTGGCTGCCGGTGCGACCGAGCCGTGGCTGAACCGATTCCAGTTCGACCTGATCTATTCGTTCTAGGGATAGTTTTTAGGAACGGGTCGTTCGAGTATCCAGCCAGGGACCAAGGCGCCGCTCTTCTCCAAGCGGCGCCTTTCCTTTGTGTGGGGGCGCATGGCGAGCTACTTCCACTGAACGATTCCGGCTTCCTTGCAAGCGTCAAGATAATCATTTACGAGTTCGATAGGTAACGGCCCGTATTCCGCGGAAACTGCATCTCGGATTTCTCCCACCGTGCGTTTGCCATCGACAAAATTTACGATTTCGTAGGCGTAGAGCTCCGAGAGGTCCTGTTCGTTGAGCAAAGGGGTAGCTTCGCTATTCAGCAGCTTGATGTTTGCTACGCGCTCCGGAGCCAGGCGAGCCTTGAGAACGTTGTCGTTCTGGTAGGTGAGCGGCCCAAAGTCCCCAATGCGGACGGGTATCTTTCGTGCCGCAGGGTCTGGCGACCAAGGCGCCTTCGGCTCCGGACCTTGAGCACCACGCGCTTTGGCCTGACTGTCGATCCAGACGTTAAACGTCGCCACCTGATCCGCGAGAGCTTTCTCGTTGGTGGTGCCACTTGCAGCGCCTTCCGTGAATTCGGTCAGCGAACGGAAAGTCGCGACCTCGCGCCGGAGAGCCTGCCTCATCAGATTGCGGGCCTCGTACCAGGCGGAGACGGGATCCATTTTCGGTTCGTCCACTAGCCGCTGGGCTTGTTCGAATATTTGTGCCAGACGCATCTCGGACTGGGCGGTGTAGAAGGGGAGCAAGCCTTGTGATCGCTCGGCATCCAGGGTGGCATAGACGTATCCCGCTGCGGCGCCCAGCAGCGCCACACGGCGCAGCTTGGTGGCATCGATCTGTTGCAGCGTGTCATGGTCAGTGTGGATGTAGATGTCGGGCCAATCGCGCAAATAGAGCGAGGGAACGGCAATCGTGGACGAGTCATAATCATCATGATCGCTGCCCTCGGAATAGGGAGTCACGTCCACCAGAAACTGGTTGCGTGTGCCCTGCTCTCCGACGCGAGTCTCGACCACGGCTGCTTCGGGCGCACCGCCGGTATCGGTGTAGTTAGCCGCTCCGGAGCGAATCACGTCAGCGAGCGCAGCGCCAACATCCGTAACAAAGCTTGGCAGCGACCACGGAGTCGCGGTTACGTGAAAAATGGATTTGTTCTTGAACGGGTCGCCACCCACCATATCCATATGGATGTCGGCGACCAGCCGCTTGCGGAGTTCAGGATGCCGGCTGAGATACGCCATCGTACCTTCGATCTCTGGCCCCCAAACGAAGAGTAATGTGCGCTTGGGACGCGGCAGGGCCCCGCTGGCGATAAGTCGAGCTAGGATTCGAGCGGATTCGAGAATGGTGACGCAACCGCTTCCATTGTCGTTCGCGCCCGGCCGCTCGTGATCGAGATGGCAGCTGTAAACGATCACTCCGCTGTTGGGGTCTGTCCCGGGAATGATGCCGCTTACGACCGTCCAGTGTCCTGGGCCAACTTCGGCCTTTACTTTGACGGACAAAACGACCGGTTCTCCCGCGCCCAGTCGCACTCGCAGTGACGCCGCGGTTTCCCGCGAAACCATGAACGCAAATCCGGCAGGTGCTCTGGCATCCAGGTGCCCCCATCGCACCACGGTGCGATCCAGGCCGGACCACGCCGTGGTTTGGTTCGGCATGTCGCTCACTATGCCAACCGCTCCGTGCAGGGCCACGGCCAGTTGCTGTACGCGCGCAAGCACACCATCGGCCAGGACAATCTTCCCGCGCACATCTTTGGCGCTGTAGTCGGCCTCATGCGATCCGTCGCCTACGTCCACCAACGCAGTTTCAACGTCAGCCGAATGGCTGTAGTCGGCCAGACGGATCGGATCAGTGGCCCAGTCTCCCAATAGCACATGCTGCGGCCGCACCTCCCACAACTGGCCGGCTTCGACTTTCCAGCCCAGGTAGGATCGCATCAGGCCGTACTGGGTCTTTCCGTCAATAGGGAACTGTTCGCTCTGAACTTCGGCGAGGCCGTATTCCCGGGCCCGCTCCTGCATGAACTGGGCGGCCTGATCGAATTCCGCAGTGGCGGGCACGCGATGCAGTCGCGTCAGGTAGCGGAGGTTTTCATACGGGGCGGCGCCGCCGGCCTCGTCGCGCAGCTTGACCCACTGCTCCGAAGGGAGAAACGGCTGCTGGGCAAACCCTGAAGTGGTTGCAGAAAGCAGAATTAAGCCTGTGAGAAGCAAGCGAAAGGAAAGGATCATGGAGGGAGAGCATACCGTTGCCCTGTGCTCTTGTGCAATGCTCGGCCCGTCGCTGTCAGCAACACTCCCGTAGAGACGTAGCTTGCTACGTCTCTACGACCGACCGTGGACTTCCTATGCGCTGAGCGCGCGGTTTCGCGACTGATCCAGGCCGGAGTTGGTCATGAATCTCACCTTGGCTGAACAGTGCCGCTCGTAGACCCGGTTTGCGATGCTCCAGACGCTCTCAAAGTCGTGGTCGCCTGCTGCGATGGCAGTTGCAATGCCGGAAATGAACTGGTTGAAATGTTCCAGTCGGGTTAACTGGTTTGCGAATCTCGAATCCTCAGTGGTGCGTGTGGGGGACATGGCGCAGACTCCTAAAAGTATTTTCTAAATCTATAGATGTTCTATCGCGGGCGAGTGAGCCGCGCCATCGGCTAAATTTCCGATTACTTTAGTGTCAGACTCTGCGGGGTTACCCGACCAGCGTGGCTACTGGCCGTTTGCGGTTTGAGGGCGCGAGTCAACTCTTACCGAGGGCAGGTTTGCGGAATTCCACCCTCCGCCCAAGGCCTTGATCAGGGAGACGCTGGCGGTCATGCGGCGGCGCAAGATGTCCACTGCGGCGCGCTCGTCAGCCAGAGCTGTGCTCTGCGCCGTGGTCACTTCCAGATAGCTCACGACCCCGCCTTTGTAGCGGTTGGTAGATAGATCAAGTGAATGCTCGGCCGCTGCGACTGCGGCTTGCTGGGCTTTGGCTTCGTCGTTGAGAGTTCGCAGTGTTGCCAGATTGTCTTCTACTTCTTGTAAGGCGGTTAGAACCGTCTGGTGGTAGTTTGCTTCCGACTCGTCGTAAGCGGCGCGGGCTTGCTCGGAAAGCGCGCGGCGACGGCCTACATCGAAGGCGGTAACGACTGCTGAAGCTCCAGCGGTCAGGAATCCGCTGGGGCCTTGAACCAAGGTTGTGATCGAAGTGCTTTCGAATCCGCCCGAACCGGTCAGACTGAAGACCGGGAAATATGCGGCTCGCGCCACTCCGACCTGGGCATTGGCGGCTGCCACGCGCCGTTCTGCGGCAGCGATATCGGGACGGCGCTCCAGCAGTTCCGAAGGCAGGCCCGGTGGAATCACGGGCGGCGGCGTGTTCCAGGCTGCGGGAAGAATGCTAAAGGTCGAAGCTGGCTGTCCGGTTAGCGCCGCGATCGCATGTTCATTCTGCGCCCGTTGGATCAGCACATCGATCGCTTGGGTACGCGTATTTTCGAGTTGAGTCTGGGCCTGCGCCACATCGACCGCCGACGCTACTCCGCCTTTGTAGCGGTTTTGTGTAAGGTCCAACGCCTTTTCAAAAGACGTCACGTTCGAGTTCAGCAGTTGCTCTTCGGCGTCGAGTGTGCGCATCTGGAAATAGTCGAGAGCGAGTTCGGCGTGCAGGCTCAGGCTCAGCGACTCCAGATCGGCAGCGCTTGCCTGGGCGTTTGAACGTGCCGCCTCCACGGTCTGGCGCACTCGTCCAAAAACATCTGCTTCGTAGGACACATCAAAGGGAATTACCAGGTCGGTTGCATTCGTCTGCGTGGAGCTGGAAACCAGAGGCCGATGCTGTGAGAGATGCTCGCGTGCTGCCGAGGCGCCCGCCGTGACCGTGGGATAGTACGCCGCGCGGTTGAATCGTACCAGCGCTCGCGCCTGGCGGAACTGGGCTTCCGCAGCCTTCAGGTTCTGGTTGGAAACGTTGATCTGTTCTTCCAGCGCGTTCAATTGCGCGTCCTGGAATATCTCCCACCACTTGCCCCGAGCGATTTGATCGTTAGGTTGAGCTGCCTTCCAATCGGGGAGCACTTCTTTGTAGCCGGGCGGAGTAGCGGCGGTTGGTTTTGAGTAGCGTGGGCCAACGGCACAACCGCTCAGCAGAAGAAGGAGCAGGAGCAGACCCAAGAGCGGGCGTCGGGCGTCGGACGTCAGGCGTCGGCTTGAATCGCCGGGGTCTGAAGTCGGAAAGCTGAAGGCTGACGTCCGAGGTCCGACCCCTGACGCCCGCTTCTTCACTGCGCCCCCTGCGACGATTGGGCAATCCGCACGGTTTCACCGGTCACAACCGAGTCCGGAGGATTGACGATCACATTTTCATTTCCGTTCAGGCCGGCGATTACTTCGACCTCGCTGCCGAAGTCATGGCCGAGCGTGATCTGCTTGAGTTCGACCTTTTGACCCTCTCCTACTGCGGCGATCCTCAGTCCTTCGGCGCGGAAGAGCAGCGTGTTGACCGGCAGAATAAACGCCGATGCGGCGGTCGGCAGCTTCAGATGCACTTCGGCATAAGAGCCGGTAAAAAGTTGGCCGGTCGGATTATTCACCGCAATCTCCACCAGCAGTGTGCGTGAGGTCGGGTCGATCGCGTTGGCGGTCCGCACTAGCTTTCCCGCAAAGGGGCGCCCTGGAAACTCCGACAAAGTAAGGTCTGCCGTGAGCCCTGGCTTGGCGGCTTGCGAGTAGGCCTCGGGCACGCTGACGTAGACGCGCAGTTTGTCCGGCTGCACGATGTGAAAGAGTTCGGTTCTAACCCCACCGCTGCTGCCGGAGTCGATCAGGGCACCGACGTCCGTATTGCGCGCCGTGATTACACCGGAGAATGGAGCGTAGATCTTTTGAAACGATTGCAATTCTTGAAGCCGCTTTACATTGGCCTGTGCGGATTGCAGGTTGGCCTGCTTCGCCTCGTAGTCTCCAGCGGCGTTATCAGATTCCTGTTTGGAGACCGAATCCATCTTCAACAAGCCGGCGTATCGGTCTGCCGTTATCTTTGACAGATTGAGGTTGGCTTGCGCGGTTGCCAGGTCGGCGAGGGACTGTCGCAGTTGCTGGTTCACCTCCGGAGTGTCGATTTCCGCGAGAAGTTGACCCTCTTTCACGCGGGTTCCGATGTCTACATACCATCGCTTCAGATAGCCGTTGGTGCGGGCGTAAATCGGAGCATCGGCGAACGCCTGGACATTGGCGGGAAGAACGATCTCCTGAGCCGGAGCGGAGCGCTTGGGTTGCACCACCACAACCGCGGGCACCGCCATTTCTGCCGTCTCCCGGCGCAGAGCGGTGCGTGCCTGGATGCGAGGCAGGATGCCAGCGACTACGATAACCGCTGCGGTCACCACGGCGAGCAGAAGAATCCACCACTGAGAACGGCGTTTTTTCTGGTGACCACCCGATGGGCGTGCTTCTTCTCCCGCGGTTTCTGCAAACGCGCGGCCTTCGTTTTCAACCCTCATGACTCTCCCAGACCCTGATTCTGTCGAACATGGGCTCTCCCAAACATATAGAAATACAGATGATTTTACCTAGACGCCAGACTCAACTTTCGCTTGTTGCCTGGCGTCGTTCCGCCGTCCGTGCAACAAGGTGAAGAAAACGGGAACAAAGAACAGAGTAGCCGCAGTGGCAAAAATCAGTCCGCCGATCACCGCGCGGCCCAGCGGCGCATTCTGCTCTCCGCCTTCGCCTAGACCAATCGCCATCGGGACCATACCGATGATCATGGCCAGCGCCGTCATCAATACCGGTCGGAAGCGGGTAAACCCCGCCGCCAGCGCGGCTGTTAATGCGTCCTTGCCCTCTTCCATTTGCTCCTTGGCGAAGCTCACCACCAGAATGCTGTTGGCTGTGGCCACGCCCATGCACATGATGGATCCGGTCAGTGCCGGAACGCTGATATTGGTATTGGTAACGAACAGGAACCATACGATTCCCGCCAATGCCGCAGGCAGGGCTGCGATGATGATGAACGGATCCAGCCAGGACTGAAAGTTCACGACGATCAGGAGATACACGAGCAGAATGGCGAATGCCAGGCCCGAAATCAGCCCTGAGTACGAACTCTTCATAGTCTGGACCTGCCCGCGCGTTACCAGTTCGGAGCCACGCGGCAGTTCTTTGCGGCTGTCGTCAACAATCTTTTGAATGTCGCCTGCTACTCCGCCCAGATCGCGCCTCTGTACCGAGCCGTAAATATCGATCACAGGCTGAATATCGTAGTGCGAGACCAGAGCCATCCCGGCGCCCCGCTGGATGGAAGCTAGCGTGCCCAGGATCGTCGGAGTGGCACTACTGGCCCCGGTGATCGGGATGTTTTCCAATTTTTGCAGCGTATCCAAACGATACTGCGGGGTTTGGGTTGCGATCGAGTAGCTTACTCCGTTCTTCGGGTTGAGCCAGTATGTCGGCGTGGTCTGGAAGCTGCCGCTGAGCGAAATCAGCAGGTTGTTTGCAATATCGCGCTGGGTGAAGCCCGCAAGTTGTGCCTTGGTCCGGTCCACATCGATGTGCAGATGTGGTTCATCGAAGGGTTGCTGGATTCGCAGATCGGCAGCGCCGGCAACCGTCTGGATTCGTCGCAATAGCTTATTCGCGAACTGACGGTTCGCCTGCAGGTCGTACCCGACGACCTGGATATCAATCGGGGAAGGCAATCCGAAGTTCAAAATCTGGCTGACGATGTCGGCGGGTAAAAAGGAGAAATCCACCCCGGGGAACTGGTCGGCAAGTTTCAAACGCAAATCGTGAACGTATTCTTCCGTCGGACGATGGCCTGGCACCAGCGCGACCATGATGTCGGCGTCGGCCGAGCCGGTCGGCGCTGACGTACTGTAGGAGAGGTTGATACTGCTATAGGGCAACCCGATGTTGTCGATGATGCTGGAGATTTCGCTGGGCGGAATCTGTTCGCGGATGAAACCCTCGACGCGGTCACAAAGATTTGCCGTCTCCTCGATTCGTGTGCCGGCCCGTGCTCTGAGGTGTAGCTTGAACTGGCCAGCGTCCACTTTTGGAAAAAAATCGCGCCCCAGCCACGGTACCAGTAGTACGAAGGAGCCCACGCAAACGATCGCAAAACCCCACAAGAATGCCCTGCGGTAGTGCAGGCAACGGTGCAACATTTCGTGATAGCTGTCTCGGAATCTTTCGAAAGCCAGCTCAAAACGCACCTGCAACCGCACTAGCGGGTTGCGGCTGGTCGTGTTCAGGTGTCCCGCTTCCTGTTCGTGGCCACGAAGCAAGTACTTGGCCATGGTTGGGACGAGAGTCCGAGACAGCAGGTAGGAGGCGAGCATGGCGAACACCACCGCTTCCGCCAGCGGGACGAACAAGTAGCGGGCTACGCCGGTCAGAAAAAACATGGGCAAAAACACGATGCAGATGGCGAGCGTGGAAACGAAGGCGGGCACGGCGATCTGCTGGGCGCCATCCAGAATCGCTTTTTGAATCTCTTTGCCCTCCGCAATATTCCGGTTGATGTTCTCGATCTCCACCGTAGCATCGTCCACCAAGATGCCGACGGCAAGCGCCAGCCCTCCGAGCGTCATGATGTTGATGGTCTCTCCCAGCGCGCTCATGACGATAATGGAAGTAAGAATCGAAAGTGGGATGGAGATGGCGATGATCAACGTGCTGCGCCAACTCCCCAGGAAAATAAGAATCATCACCCCGGTGAGAATCGCCGCGATGAGACCTTCCTTTAATACGCCATCAATAGAGGCGCGCACGAAAATCGACTGGTCCGCCAAAGGCCGAATCTCGAGCTCCGGCGGAAGCTGTGCCTGGATTCGCGGCAGCATGCCCTTGATCCCGGAAATGATATCGAGGGTTGAGGCGTTCCCGGTTTTCTGAATGGTCAACAGGGAAGCCCTTTGCCCGTTCACCCGCACGATGTTGGTTTGTGGCGGGAACCCGTCGCGCACGAAGGCCACGTCGCGGATGTAGATGGTTGTGTTTCCTACCCGCTTAACGGGGAGGTCGTTCAATTCCGCCACGGTTTGCGGGCTGCCGTTGAGGTCGACGTCGTACTCGAACTGTCCGATCTTAGAAGTTCCGGAGGGCAGAATCAGGTTCTGGGCGCTGATGGCGTTGACTACATCCATCGGCGACAGACCTTTGGCCTGCAGGGCATTGGTATCGAGGTCCACCTGTACTTGCCGCTGTTTGCCGCCATATGGGAAAGGGATGGCAGCGCCGGGAACCGTAACCAGCCGGGTGCGGATGAAGTTCACACCATAGTCGAAGAGCTGCTGCTCGGAAAGCTTTTGCCCTGACAGGGCCAACTGCAGAATGGGGACCGTAGAAGCGTTGTAAGTGATCACCAGTGGCGGTGTCGTCCCGGGTGGCAACTGCCGTAACTGCGTCTGGGATATGGCCGTGATCTGTGCGATCGCCTTTTCAATATTCGCGTGCGGCTGGAAAAATACTTTCACCACCGCAATTCCGTTAAGCGATTGCGACTCGCTGTGTTCGATGTCGTCCACCGTCGTAGTGAGTGTCCGCTCGGTGAGAGTTACAATCCGGTTGGACATTTCCTGGGAATTCAGGCCGGAGTAATTCCACAGAATGCTGACGACGGGTATGTTGATGTTCGGGAAAATGTCGGTGGGCGTCCGGAAGATGACAATCGGGCCCAGGATCAGTAAGAGCAAGGCGACAACGACGAAGGTATAGGGCCGGCGCAGCGCCAGCGCAACAATCCACATGAAGGCCTCTTAAACTATATTCCCTAAATTGAATTGGATGAATCGACCAGCGCGTTGGGTGTAAATTTTGCGGCCTCTCTGTGTTGATTGGAGGGACGCACGGCCCGCAAGGCTCTCCAGCAGCCGATTTCCAGCGATTTTCCCCAGCAAAAATCCACGGCAAAGAAAAAGGGTCGGCCAAGGCCGACCCCTTCTCGAGTGCGCTTTACAAAACTTTACTGATTGGGATCTGACTGATTGGGGCTTGACTGATTCGAGTCCGATTGATTCGGAGTCAGTCTGTGGCGTCCCTCATTCGGTCCCCTGTTGGTGGCTACTACGGTCAGTGGAGCCTGCAAAGTGAAGTTGAGCACGGTTTCCGAGGGCAACTTGATCTGCTGACCCTTGGTGGCTGCCTGTACTCCGCCACCCAGCCCACCGCCGGCTGCGGCGCCAATTGCGGCTCCCTTGCCGCCTCCGGCGATCGCGCCAATGATGGCTCCGATGCCTGCACCTGCGCCGACTTTTTCAGCGGTATTTTTGCCGCGTGAAGTGCCCTTGCGGGAGTACTGATCGGTCTGGATGCTGTAATTCTTGCCCGAGGCAGAGAGGCGGTCAAGCTGCAGTACAAGGAGTGACTGGCCTGCGAACTTGCCGGCGCTCTGTACAGTCACGATGTGACCCTCAACGTTGAAGCCAGAAGGAATGACGGTTTCTCCGTCAACGGCCAACGGTGAATCCAGGGTGGCGTGGAAAGTCTGGCCCTGCTGGCTGGTTTCTGAATCAATTGTGTCGACCAAGCGAACGGCCAGCGTTGTCCCCGAAGGAATTGTGACCTTCTGCGGTGGAGGCGGAGGCGGCGGTGTCACCGGCGCGGCCGGGGCCGCAGGCGGAGCAGTCATCGCAGCCACCGGCGCTGGAGACGTGTTGTTGCTACTGGAGGAAGAGGACGAGCTGCGCTCGCGAGGAGCCCGCGGACGCGGCTTGGGGGCCGGTGCGGGGGAAGGTTTGGTTTCCTCCACCGGCGGTGTTGTCTGCGCGGCCTCGGCCGGAGGTGGAGCGGCCACCTGCAGGTTATTTATGACCTGCTTAACCCCGGGCTCGGAAGCGGCATAGCGAGCCGCAGCTTCGCGTTGACCATCGTTGTCCACGGTACCAGTCAGGGTGACGGTTCCGTCTTCGGCTTTCACCCCGAGTTGCTTGCCTTGCAGGCCCGAGTCCGCAACCAGTTTGTTCTGGATGTCGCTGGTAAGTTGGGCGTCATTCGGCGCTTTGGTGCAGCCAACCCCGAGCGCCAGAATTGCGACAAGCGCAATTGCGGTGACGTAAAGAGAGAATTTCGCTTTCATCGGATCACTCCTGATTGTGATAAACCCGGTTATCACTAGTTTAGATGCAGAAAAGCTTCTGGTCTCGGGCAAAATTATGCTCCGGAGCCCGGCAGGTGAAGGGTCGATAAGCGGTTCCCCAGGAAGCACTTATCCCTGGCTGAGGGAGCCGGTTTGGGAAAACACTGATCTTGAGCTACTCCGCTGATTCGGTCCTGGGTTAGTTCTGGCGCAAAAATTTGTAGTCGAGAATCGAGGCTGCCAGCCCAACGGATTCCGAATCGCCCACTTCTTTGCGGCGAGTAATCCGGCCCTGGCAGAGAACCGTGCTGTTTTTCTGACCGGAAATTTCTTCCGGCATCTCGAACACCATTTCGACCAGAGTGTTCTCAGGCAACTGCTGAGGTCCGAGCAACAGAACGCCAGATTGGCTGAGGTTCTCGACCGTGCCCTCGTGCCAGGTTCCCAAACCCTTGGGACGGTAGCGAAGCGGAGTCTGCAGGGTTAACCGCCGGGCGCGTGGCACCCAAGTCGGCTTCTTCTGGCCGCGGCCGCGCGGGGTTTCAGAGACGGCTTCAGCTGCGCTATCGGCGCGCTTGATGCGCTTCATGGTTTTCCAGTCGTACTTGTATTCTGCGGCGCAGAGTAAGCACACCTGGTAGTAGTGGCCATCGGCAGCGCGCCGAGGCCAGGAAAACTCGTGGGAACACCGGCCAAGCATGAGGACGTCCAGTAACTTCTGTGGCATGGTTATATTCCGGAGGGGGAACCACCGGGATGAACTATCATCTAACGGCGTTTGGCAGTTGGGATAGGTTACTTTCGTGTAATAAAATCATCGTCCTGCAACGGGCTGGCAATCTCGAGGGTTTTGTGATTCAGGCGTCAAATTTTTTGACCAGAAAAAGTATACAACCGGTTAGCGGTTCATCTGGAGTGGAGGGTGCGGTCAAGGCCTAGGAAGCAATAACTTGAACATGCATGATCACGGCGTGGATCCGGTGACCGCATTTGTCCTGGCTGGCGGAAAGAGCGTCCGGATGGGCGAGGATAAGGCTTTCCTGCGACTGGGGGATTGTACGCTCCTGGCCCACGCCCTGGATCTGGCACGGGCTGCGGCGGGAAACGCGCGGATCGTGGGCAGTTCGGGGAAATTTGCGGCCTTCGGTCCGGTGGTTGAGGATGTGTACCCGGAACATGGTCCCCTGGGCGGAATTCACGCGGCACTGGCCCAGACCGCCACTGACCTGAATCTGATGGTAGCAGTGGATTTGCCTTTTGTTCGCCTGCGTTTCCTGAACTATCTAATTTCCCAGGCGCGTGAAACCGCCGCCGTGGTCGTGGTACCAAGAGCATGCGGAGGCTTGCAGCCGTTGTGCGCGGTTTACCGCCGCGGCTTCGCGGAAGTCGCAGAACGATCTCTGTGTGCTGGAAAAAACAAGATCGATGGTTTGTTCGCTGAAGTCCAGACAAGGGTGATTGAGCGGGAAGAATTAAGACAGAACGGTTTTGTGGAAGATATGTTCCGCAACCTGAATACCAAGGAAGACTGGGAGGAGGCCAGACTTCGGACTTCGGACCTCGGACCTCAGACCTCAGCTTGAGCCGCTGGGTTGTGATCGGAGGATTTACTATTAGGAACGTCGGCTGGACGACCGACGACTGAAGACTGATCTGTGGCCACGAACGGCAATCCCGAACCGTACATCGAGTTCAAGGATGTCTCCAAAGCTTTTGGCGACAATCGCGTGCTGGACCACGTCAGTTTCAGCGTACTGCCCGGAGAGACGGTCTGCATCTTGGGCCGCAGCGGCGTGGGCAAATCCGTATCGTTGATGAATATCATGGGATTTCTCAAGCCGGATTCAGGCCGGGTGATTGTGGCTCATGAGGACATCACCGACTACGGCGAGGAAGATCTGGAACGCATCCGCAAGAAGATCACGATCGTATTCCAGAGCGGAGCTTTGTTCGATTCGCTGACCGTGGGTGAGAACGTGGCGTTTCCGCTGCGAGAACGGCGCCAGCTTTCGGAAGAGCAGATTTATCAGATCGTGGATGGCCTGCTGGATATGGTGGGCGTGAAGGAGATGCGCGAGCAACTGCCGTCGGATTTGTCCACGGGCATGAAGCGATCGGTCGCGATTGCGCGAGCCCTGGCGGCACAACCCGAATGCGTCCTTTATGACGAGCCCACGACTATGGTCGATCCCCTAATGGCGCAGCTGCTGGGCGATCTGATCAAACGCCTTAAAATCCAGTTGCATCTGACCAGTGTGGTTGTAACTCACGACATGCGCCTGGCCAAGAAGCTGGCCGACCGGGTGGTGTTTCTTCACGAAGCCAAGGCGCTCTTTTTTGGAACGTATGACGAGATGGAGAGGTGCGACGAGCCCATCGTGCAGGAGTTTCTGAAGCTGGATGAACCGGGAATAAAGGCCTCGATTGAAGTGAACGGGTAGTCTGCCCGACGAGTGTTAGGACAATGCGATAACGCGAAGGAGTACGACGATGCCGCAGTCCGAGAATAGAAGTCTTCGAGGATGGCTCAGAAGTATCAAGCGCTTTTTTAAGCGGAAGCCTGACGCGCCCGAGGACCCCTACGCCTACGTGACTGCCCCGAAGAAGCCGCGACCGCCATACCGAAATGCCACCGCTGTTGCGGATCGGCCTGAAGCCTAACCTCCAGGCGCAAAAGAGGTTGTTCTAGAAGCCTTCGCGCACCAGTCGTTCCACTGTGAGCGATGAGTTTGCCGATTCGCCCTTAATCATCTTTTCCACGTACTTCGCCACCATATCTACTTCCAGGTTTATGGGATCACCCGGCTTAAGCGACTTGAGGTTGGTCATCTTGACGGTATGGGGGATGATTGCGACGGTCACTTCGGTTCCTTCGATTTTGGCGACGGTCAAGCTGATGCCTTCGATGCAAAGCGAACCTTTGAAGATCACGTAACGCGCCAGTTCGGGCGGGATTTCAGTTCGCAGCCAGTAGTCGTCCGCTCCGTGGATCCGGTCCAGAGCGAGGAGCTTGCCGGTGCCGTCCACGTGGCCCTGCACGATGTGACCGCCAAAACGTCCGTCGGCGCGCATGGGAAGTTCCAGATTGACCTGAGCGCCTTTCTTGATGCGAGAGAAAGAAGTCCGTTTCCAGGTTTCATCGGCCAGATCCGCGGCGAACGACTTGGATGTGATTTCGACAGCCGTGAGGCACACGCCGCTGACGGCGATGCTGTCGCCCTGCTTCAACTCCTTGGCCAGTTGTGACGCGGAGACGGTCAGGCGGCGATTGCCGTTCTTTTTTCCGATGTCGACGACGCGTCCAACTTCCTCGATGATGCCGGTGAACATAGATTCTCCGGGAGCTATTGTAAACACCTGGCACTCAGCATTCAGCACTCAGCATTCAGCCGGCATGCAGCGTTGGCACTTCCGATAAACATGTTCTCCGCCGGCTGAATGCTGACCGCTCAGTGCTGAAAGCTCAATCCCCGTACGGATCGCGCAAGTATCCCTCTACCGCGAAGTCTTCTCCAAAGCGGTGCAGCTTGATCGTCTTCACGTGTGCCGCGTCGCTCATGCGGTCGAAACCGACGCCGGTGGCAAACGGTATCGATCCGATGCCGGCAAGGATTTTGGGTGCGTAGTAAAGGAATACCTTATCGACGATACCCGAGGCCAGGGCGGCCCCGTTAATCATGGCTCCGCCTTCGACCAACAGGCTGATGATCTCCATCGTCCCCAGTCGCTGCGCAATTCCTCTCATGTCCGGCCGTCCGTCTCCCACACCCACCTGGACCTGCTCGACGCGGATTCCCTGATTTTGCAGCTCGCGCTTCCTTTTCTCCTCGGCGAAGGAGCAGAGCACGAGCACATCGTCCTGAGCGGTTTTGACTACGCGCGACTGGGGAGGCAGGCGAAGGCGCGAGTCAACAATTACACGCAGGAGCGGTTGCCGGCGGGGAAGACCGCTGCGATCGGTGAGTAGTGGGTCATCGGCGATGATCGTCCCCACTCCAACCATGATGGCGTCATTCTGATGACGCAGTTGCTGCACATGAGCACGGGCAATCTCGCTGGTGACCCAGCCTCCGCTGGCGCCGCCACCACCGAGCGCTGTGGAGTGATGCGACTCGCTCGGAGGAGGCGCGATCTTTCCGTCGAGCGTCATGGCGGCCTTCAGCGTGATCATCGGCGTGTGATGTCGAATATATTTTGCGAAAGCCTCATTCAGCAGTTTCGCTTCTTCTTCCAAAATGCCTGAAGCGACTGAAATTCCAGCATTGCGCAGACGCTCAAAACCCTTTCCGGCCACCAGCGGATTCGGGTCCTGCATGCACGCGACCACCCGGCGAACGCCAGCGGCGATGATGGCATCCGCGCAGGGTCCGGTGCGGCCCTGGTGGGAACAAGGTTCAAGGTTGACATAGAGAATGCCACTGCGGGCTTTTTTGCCGGCCTGCTGCAGAGCGAGAACTTCGGCGTGCTTGATGCCGCCAAATGTGTGCGAACCTTCGCCGACAACCCGGCCTTGGCTGTCAACGATTACCGCCCCAACACATGGGTTGGGCGAGGTCAAACCAATGCCTTTACTCGCCAGCTCAAGTGCACGGCGGAGAAAGGCCTCGTCACCCTCCCGGCTGCCAATTGAACCATGCTTTGTGGCAGACGCCGAGGCCTTTCCTGGCTGCTTCCGCGGTTCGCGGTTGACTGCTTTCTTGGAGGCCATCTCTGTCTTGAAAAAACTCAAGTCTCGGAAAAACAAGATCAGGCGAACAGGGAATCCACGAAGGCTCTGGGATCGAAGGGCAGCAGATCCCCGACCTTTTCGCCCACGCCCACATAGCGCACGGGAACGCCCATCTCACGAGAAATGGCGACCACGACGCCGCCCTTGGCCGTGCCATCGAGCTTGGTCAGCACAATGCCGGTTACTCCGGCCGACTGGGTAAACTGCCGCGCCTGCTGCAGGCCATTCTGTCCGGTGGTGGCGTCCATCACCAGCAGGGTCTCGTGGGGCGCGCCTGGAATGACGCGCTGCGCAATGCGTCGCATTTTCTCCAGTTCCGCCATCAGATTGGCTTTGGTATGAAGGCGCCCAGCCGTGTCCACGATCACGTAATCCGTGTGCCGGGAGGACGCCGCCTGGAGCGCGTCGTAAAGCACGGCTGATGGATCTCCGCCGGCCTTGGTGCGGATCACCTCCGTGCCGGTGCGGTGGCCCCAGACTTCAAGTTGCTCGATGGCCGCAGCGCGGAACGTATCCGCCGCGCACAGCAGGACTGTCTTGCCGTCGGAACGCAAGACCTGTGCCAGCTTGCCGATGGTCGTGGTCTTGCCGGTGCCGTTCACGCCCACCACAAGAATCACTTCCGGCGACCCCTCTACCTTGGACACCGGTTGCGAATCGACTGCCGCCAGAATCGCGAGGATTTCTTCCTTGAGCAGCCGCTTGAGCTCGTCCACATTCTTGATCTGCTTGTAGTTGGCCTTTTCGCGCAGTTTTTCCAGAATTTCATGAGTAGTGCTGGTGCCCAGGTCCGCGCTTAGGAGTATGGCCTCAAGGTCGTCCAGGGTGGCCTGGTCGATCTCCTTGCCAAAAGAAACTACCTCTTCGATACGCTCGCTCAGGTTTTCCCGGGTGCGCGTTACTGCTTCCTTCATGCGCTCGAGGAAGCTGGGTTTCTGCTGTTCGTCCAGGCTGCCAAAAAGAGTTTGAATCATGAAATTTCAGGACGTGGAAGTCCAGAATTCAATTATAGCGGTCGGAGAGGCCAGGCGGCTTTGCGTCCTCTGCGCACGCGCCCTCTGCGGTCAAAAAGCTTTGTACCGCAAAGTTCACTAAGTCACCCGCAAAGGACGCAAAGAAAACTTGAGTACAGTTTATCGCGCTGCCGCTTCAGCCGCGGCGGCGACGACATCTGCACGAGCTTCAGGCGCGGATGAGGGCGTAGTCAGAGGTTTGGCCGGAGAATGGGCCGAAGGTGAGGCAATTTGCACACTCGGCTGTTGTATGCGGATTTCACCGCGTTCATAGATTGCGCTCAAAGCGGCAACCGC
>WNFC01003601.1_pt1 | contig 18749 bp, 18 predicted proteins | sample 5400541 | NCBI WGS metagenome assembly WNFC01 (sample SAMN13153342, study PRJNA577476) | soil metagenome | isolation source: 120 cm saprolite under Douglas fir tree site 2 hole 2 replicate 1 | place: USA:California | collected 2015-04-18 | reverse complement strand
TGAACGCAAAGGTGTAGGAGTCGGGCGCGATAAAACAGTCAAAGCGTGCAAACGCGGGTGGCTCGCCGGGGCCCAGATAGGCGAACAGGATGCCGTTGCGTTCGCGAACCGGGTAAGCTTTGTGCCGAATCTTGGTGTACAGCTTGCTGCCCTCCGGCTCCGCCGGCGTCTCGAGACATTTGCCGCCGACGTCAAACAACCATCCGTGGAACGCGCAGCGCAGCCCTCCGCTTTCGAGCCGTCCGAAGGCCAGGTCCGCGCCGCGATGCGGACAGGCGCGGTCGACGAGCCCGTAGCGGCGTTGCTCGTCACGAAAGAGGACGAGGTTCTGACCGAGGAGCTGGATCGCTTTGACCGCACGCTCCGCCGGCAGCTCTTCAACCAGCGCGGCAGGCTGCCAATAAAGCCGCATCAGCTTTCCGGCCGGCGTCTCCGGCCCGGTGCGCGTGATCAGCTCGTTTCGCTGTGCACTCATCATGATGAGATGCCTCGGCAGGACTGCGCGATCGCCGTTCCTCGTCCGCTCAGTTGATTGACGCCGAGTTTATCAAGCCCGATGTGGGGCTTACAAACAAGCTTGCGGATAGCTAGCGGCTCCTTCAGAGCTTCGGGATCACGTCGCTAGCCAGTAGTTCCAGATGCTCCATTTCATCGAAAACCGGGTTCAACATTAGATGCCGCGCGCCGGCGCGAACGATCTCTCCCAGCTTGTCGATACATTCCGCTCGACTGCCCCAGATGGAAACGCGCGGAGCCATATCTGCGTTCTTATAGCGCATGCCAAACCAATCGCGTAGCCGGCGCTCCGCACGCGCACGATCGTTGTCGACGGCGATATAGACCCGCTTTGAGATCGGGAATTTGTTCGGGTCGCGCTTCGCTTCATCCAGAAAGCGCCGTAACAGCTCGACGTGTTTGACGAAGTCGGCCGAGGAAGACGACCCGGCACCCATCCAGCCGTCCCCAAGGCGCGCCGCGCGCTTCAGGGCAACAGCCTCGCGAGCGCCAAACCATATCGGGGGATGAGGCTTGTGCGCCGGCTTCGGCTCCATCGCCACGTTCTCAAATCGCCAGTATTCTCCGTTCATTGTCGCCCTGGGCTGCGTCCACAGCGCCTTCATGACCTCAAGTCCTTCAACGAATCGCCGTCCACGGTGTTCGCTGGAGACGCCGAAGACCGCTTCAGGCACGTGCGGGCCACCGACCCCGACGCCGACAATTAGTCGTCCGTGACTCAGTTGATCCAGCGAGGCCAGGCTTTTGGCTAGTTGAACGGGATTGCGGATCACGGTTATCAGCACCGATGTGCCCAAGTGAGGTTTCGTCGTAAGTGCGGCCGCGTATGTGAGTAGTGTGACCGGCTCAAGGATCGGAGCGTCGCCGACAATCTGTTCCTGGACCCACAAGCCCTCGTAGCCGAGCGCTTCCGCTCGCGGAATGAACTGGCGGATGACGCCCGCATCGATCGAGGGGTCAGCGAAGCTTTGCGGGATTGCGATGCCGCAAGGAATATTGCCTGATGCCATATCCACACCTTCCTTAGTTTATCTTACGAAATAGCCTGGTAGGAGATTAGGTAGCATGCGGCGCGGTATCTCTTCGACCTCACCCTGCCTCAACCTCCCGAGTTGGAACGGTCCATAACCGGTACGGATCAGCCGAGTCACCCGCAATCCCACTTGTTCGAGCAGCTTTTTGATTTCGCGGTTTTTGCCTTCGCGAAGCGTCATGGTAAGCCAGCAGTTGCTGCCCTGGCGGCTGTCGAGCGAAGTCTGGACCGGGCGATAGCGGACGCCATCCACGGTGACGCCTTTGGCCAGTTTGCCGATCGCCGTTTCATCCACATCGCCATGGGCTCGGATTCGGTAAGTTCGAGAAATCCCTTGCGCCGGATGTTCGAGATAGCGCGCCAATTCGCCATCATTGGTCAGGAGCAAAAGCCCCTCGGTGTTGATATCGAGGCGCCCGACCGAAATCAAACGCGGAAGCGTTTTTGGCAAGGCGTCGAAGACGGTCGGGCGTCCCTGAGGATCGCGCGCCGTCGTCACCAGTCCCGCGGGTTTGTGATAGCGGCAGATTTTTGATTGTTCAAGGCCCGCTACCGCTTTGCCGTCGACCGCGAGCGCATCGTCCGTACCGACCAGCGTCGCGGGATGGATCACGACGACGCCGTTCAGCGCCACGCGTCGCGCTTCGATCAGGCGTTCAGATTCGCGGCGCGAGGCAACCCCGGCGCGGGACAGAAACTTGGCGATCCTTTCCTTTCCCATGCGATCTTTCGTTTTATACGATCTCTCTGTGGTGGTGGTCACACGTATTCGGTAGGATCGCGCACGCCGGCCTTTTCGAAACCGACCTGACGCTCTCTGCACTTGTTGCATTGACCGCAATGTCTTAGACCGCGCGGAGCCATGCAGGTTAGGGTCGATTCGAGGGGTAAGTTTTTGAATTGCCTTATGATTTCCCACTTGCGCAGATCTCGGAACGCCGCCTTCACCTCGATGGGGTGGTTCAGCCCGCTGCCTAGTGCGGACGCGAATTCGCTGAAGAACTCCGGCGTAGCGTCGGGAAACGGATTTCCCGCGAGCGAGCCGATCGCGATTCGCGATACATCGTGCGTGCTGCACCAGACCGCGGCGAGACCGATCAGAAGGATGTTCCTGCCAGGGAGATAGACGGAACTGTCCGACTCCTCCGCCCCTGGTACCGAGTCGCCGGAAACGCTCCAGTGGCCGCCGTACATCGTCTCGATCGGCGCCGATAGCGTGGTGACCGCATTAATCCGCGGAGAATTCAAAACGCGCAAGAACACCTCGAGCGCTTCACGTTCCATTTCCTCCCATGCGAGTCCGCATCGCACATAGATGGGATAGACCTCGGCAGATTTAGCTTCTTCCGCAAGCAATACAGAGCTATCCAGGCCGCCGCTCGACAACACCGCGATTCTGTCCAAGCTATTTCTCCCTACCGAGGACTCGATCTAATATAGCGCGGATCCATCGCAATTCGAGGGACCGTAATGGCAACGGAACATAGCGCCTGGTACGTGAACTTCTTTGGCGAAGACTACCTTAACATCTATCGTCATACGCTTACTGCAGAGCGGACCGAAAAGGAGGTCGCCTTCGCGGAGCGGAAACTCGCTCTGGATGCCGGTGCACGCGTACTCGACCTCTGCTGTGGGCCCGGCCGCCACAGCGTGCTCCTGGCAAAGCACGGCTATAAGGTAACCGGTCTTGATTTGAGCCAGTCTTATCTCGACCTCGCGCGGCGCACCGCCTCCGACTCCAAGGTCGAGCTAGACACGGTGTCGGCCGACATGCGCGAGATTCCGTTCAATGACTACTTCGACGCCGCAATCAACATGTATTCTTCGTTCGGCTATCTGGAGTCGGAAATCGAAGATCTGAAGGTTCTCGAGTCGATCTCACGATCGCTCAGGCGGGGAGGGCGTCTGCTGCTGGACATGTTGAATCGCGAATGGGCCGTCACAAATTATATCCAAAACGACTGGCACGCCGAAACTGACGGCACATTATATGTAGAACATCGGGCGCTCGATCTTGCGTCGAGCCGCATGCGGGTGCGCTTTGTCATCGTCGCTCCAAATGGAGGCCGACACGATTCGATAGGCCACGATATCCGCCTTTACACTCTCACGGAAATGACCCGGCTCCTTGAGCGAGTTGGATTCACTGGAATTGAGGCGCTCGGAGGTTTCGATGGCGAGGCATACGGGATCGAGACGCGCCGAATGATACTCTGTGCCCGTAAAAGCGCATAGCCAGTTTCACTCACTTCAAATGGCAAGCACGGATACAAATACTTTTGTAGTCAAAGCATACTGGACCGCGATACTCATTATCGTTGCTTCAATTGGTCTTGGCGCTTGCACTTCGCCGCGCAAGAGCCCGGTCGATTCTTCCAGGTTTCGTGTCGCCCTCCTGACCCCTGGACCTGTCAGCGACGCCGGCTGGAATGCCGCGGCGTTCGACGGATTGCAACTCATAAAAGATAAGCTTGACGCTGAAACCGCGATGGTCCAGACCAGGTCGCCCGCCGATTTTGAAGACGGCTTTCGCGACTTCGCCTCGCGGGGCTTCAACCTGATTTTCGCGCATGGTTACGAGTACACGGATTCCGCTATTAGCGTCGCACGGGATTTTCCCAAGGTTTATTTTGTAGTGAGTTCGGGTAGCCAATCGTCGCGCAATGTTGCCTCGCTAACCTTCAAATTCGATCAGGCGGCGTACGCCGAAGGCGTGCTCGCGGGCGGCGTCACAAAGACCGGAGTTGTGGGAGCGATCGGAGGTATCGAGCTGCCGTCGATCCGGCTGACCTTTGAGGGTTTCAAGCGCGGCTTCCTCTCGGTGCGGCCGAAAGGGCGCTTGCTGGTCAGCTACATCGGCAAGTTCGACGACGTAGGCGCCGCAAAAGAGGCAGCTTTGGCGCAGATCAGCCAAGGTGCGGACCTTATCGTGCACGATGCTGACGCGGCTGGATTGGGCGTTTTTCAAGCCGCCGCGCAGGCGCATGTCTTGGCGTTCGGTGCGATCCGGGACCAGAACGACGTCGTGCCTGGCGTGGTCCTTGCCAGTGCGGTCACTTCGACCGCGCAGGCGTTTCTCAGAATTGCGACGGAGGTCAAAAATAATCAGTTTCATCCGGCGATGCTCGAGTTCGGAATGGAGGACGGTATGGTGAAGGTTGTGCTGAATCCGAAACTTGAATCGCGCATCCCGGAAGCGGCGATGGTGCGATTCCTCGCCGCGGAGCGGGAATTCGGTCAGAGAAAGGACTGATCGAGCGCAATCCATTTATCCGCGTTTCCATGCGCTCGTTCTCGACGGCCTGTCATGCCAGCATCTTTCGCGTGAGAAACCTTAGCCCGAGCTGGAAGAACGCGCTTCCGTATTTCGGGACGCTGCTTATTTTCGCGCTGATCTTCTGGCGCATTCCGATTGCCAAGGTCGGTGCGGCGCTCGAGCAGGCGCCGGTACTGAAATTCTTTGGCGTCTTCCTTCCGTTCTGCGCGTTCTACTGGCTCGTCGACTCTCTTTGTCTGACCTGGGTCGTTTGCCGTTTCAACGCCGAACTGCGATTGCGCGACATCCTGCCGATTCGCGCGAGCATGTATCTGCTCGCGCTGATAAACAGCAATCTCGGGCAGGGCGGCGTCGCCTGGTATCTGCATCGAAAGACGGGAGTCCCGTTCCTCGAGATGCTGAGTTCGATCCTGTTCATCGCCCTGATGGAGGTATATCAGCTCTTTTTCTTCTCGACCCTGGGCGTGATTTTCTATCATCCAAACGCGCCCGCTCAATTGGAGATCGTTCGCGTCCTCCGAGTTGCCTATGTTGTCGCATGGCTTTTACTGGTTGCGGTCATGGCTTTCTTCGCCCAGGCGCGGCGCAACAGTCGCATCCGCGCGCGGATTGTGGGCAGCAGGCTTGGTGCGATCGCCGGAACGTTTCTGGCGGCACGTCCCTCGGACTACGCGATCGTGCTCGGAATCAAGGCGCCCGGCTTTATGCTGTCGGTGCTGGCGCAATACTGGGCGCTCGCGCTGTTTGGCATCGCGATTCCGTTCGTCAAGCTGATGCTGTTTCTGCCTTTGGTATTTCTCGCTGCGGCGTTACCGATCTCGGTTGCCCATCTGGGCACCAGCCAGGCGGCATGGCTGCTGTTCTTTTCCGGTAGCGTTCCAAACGCGAAGATTCTTGCTTACAGTCTCGCCGCGCACTTCACGTTCATGTTCTGCAATGGATTGATTGGACTATTCTATCTGCCGCGCGCTAGCCGTGAATTGACCGCGCTCGATGCGACGCCGCCTGGCGATAAATAGTGATGTACCCGAGCATTCGTTCAAAGATTGCGGCGATGTAGAAAATCGCTATCAGCGGCGAGGCCTCGCGGACCACGATACCGGGCCATCGCGCGCCAGATGCGAACGCCAACAGAAGAACCAGCGCGAAGTTGACGACACCTCCCCAATGTCCGAGTCGGCTCCTCACGGGAGTCGAAGAACCGCTTATTACCATGGAATCGATTGCATATTGAGCAAACGAGACGGCGATCAGGACGGGTATGTAGGCGGGGATCGCTCCGGCCTGAGCTTCACAGGCGAGAGCGGTTAGAACAAAAGCGACGTCGGCCACACTGTCGAGCCATCGTCCGAACTGATCGGCGGAACGCATCAGGCGGGCGACGCGGCCGTCGACGAAATCGGAAAGAGCAGCGGCTAACGCAATCGGGCCGAGCACTTCGGGACGCCGATCGCCGTGAACAAACGCGACCAGCCACATAGCGCCGAGCACGAATCGCGATGCACTTAGCAGATTCGCCGCGCGGCGCGCGGACTGGAATGCCATGTCCGGGTTATTTGTGCGCGCCGTCGATACTCGGAGCGGGCGTGCCGGGCTGCGAAGTGAAGCTCTCAGGCAGGTCGCGAACCGGGGTGATTACGATGGAGAGAATCCCGCCCTTGTCAAAGATTTCCTGTGTCGGTCTATGGAACCCGAAACGGGCCAGCAGGTATTTCTTCGGATAGTCTTCGATAATCTGACGCTCGACCGCCGGGTCGCTGCTGATTTCCGCTTTGCCGATAAACGCCGGGCCGTGCTTCCTGCCTATCCAGACGATCACGGGGCTGCCGCGGCGAATGCGCTTTGCCTTCCATGTTGTGGGTTGCGTCTGAATAAGCACCAGATGGTTCGGCGACACCGTGAACCAGACCGGCGCCGCCGTGCTCTGGTTACCATCCTTGCGGACCGTGGCAATATAGAGAATGCCGGCGGTGGAAAGCGCGTCGAGGTCGCGCTGCGAGGCCTGAGCGCCCGCTTGTTTGCCATCCGAACTCGATTGCGCGGAAGCGGTCGTCGCAATGCGGGGCGCCATCGCGAGACCGCCGAGTGCGACCGCGCCCCATGCGATTACCTGCCGCCGTGTGAGCGCGTTAGAGATAGCTCCCGCCGTGTTGCGGCTGTGGCCAATGGATGTTCGATTCACTGTTATTCCTTAGACAGCGTCTGCGGATCTCGGTACAGACGCTCTAGTTTCCCTCCAGGCTAGGATCATCCATCGAGACGCATCGAGCGGCTTTCACCTGTTCGACATCGGCGGGCTGTCCTTGCTTGAGTGCAAGCGAACTAAGCGTGGTACGAAGTCTCTCGCATTTATCCTGCGAGCCGGCGCCTTCCTCGATTTTCCATTTCGATACGGGAGCCGTGACGTCGTAGTGGCCATTGGACAGCTCCGGCGGAGTGATCAGGAACCAGCCGGCTTCCGCGCTGGGATTCGAACCTGGAGATATCGTGACTGAGGTAAGGAGTTTGATCGCGCGTTGCTTTTCAGGAGGAGGCAGGTTGTCGGTCGCGCTCATCGGCGCATAAGTCACCTCGAGCTCCCAGTGCCCGATGAAGGCGATTCGCTGTAGGAGATAGCGCTCGCCCGTCTGACCGGCGCATCCAAAACCCCGAAGCTCGAAAATCAGTTCTCCCGCGCTCTTACTAAGCGGCTTGGCGCTGATCTTCTGGCACTGCTGCTTCGCGGTCTGAACGATCGTATCGAGGATCGCCTGAGGCGAATCGAAGGCCGGCTTGGGCCTTTGGGCGAGCACCAACCGCACTTTCGCGGTTGCTGGCGCCTCGCCCTTGCGTACAAAAACTTTGACCGTCCCGCGATCGGCGTGCTGCTCGCGAACGACCTGCCAATCCTCCCATCCAATCCCTTGCGGCACGCTCAACTGATCGCTGGGCGCCGTCGCTCCGCTGCCAGCCGGTGCGGCCGCGCTCGTCGCGGGCCGAGCAAGGATCATGAGGCAGGCAAAAAAGGAAAGTTTGAGCACGACTCCGGCCCATCCGCGAAGTCGAAAACGGGCGCACAAAGCGTCCCGGAGAGATGCGCTAATTCCCATTCACATTCACTCGCGTGAAATACGTCTGTTCCTCCAGATGCGGATGATAGGTAATCGAGCAATCCTTTCCCAGACGAGCTTCGGCCTCGCGCAAGGCGGCGTCAATCGTGGGGAACGGCTCGAAGCCCATACGACGGGCCACGTCTTCATTCTCGTTCGGCACTCCGGCGGCGAACACTGAGCCCAGGTGATTCAGTGCGTACAACCCTTGCCCATAGAGAATGCACGGATGCGCGCCGTGAAATGCGAAACCGGTGCGATACTTGTGCACGAATTCCGGTCGATGGGCATATTCCTCGGAATACGTGTCCCATACTTCAACCGGGTCTTTTACTGCCGGAAGGACATCATTATATAGTGCCTGGTACGAGGGATGGTTAAGCAGGCTGAACTTCAGTTCGAACGGATTGGCAACGATAAAGATTCCGCCTTTCCGCACCAGCGGGTTTTCATGATATGCGTTGAACAATCCCGAGAGCGCCTTGTTGCGGCAATGGATAGGATTGAAAACCGACAGGCGTGAGTAACTGTCACCGTCGGCCATTCCGATCAACAAGACGTCGGTCTGTCCTTTCACATCGGTCACCAGCTCGGAAACAAGCATATCGAGGTGCATCTCGCGCACTGGCGTGATCAGGCCGGCATCGATTGCGGCGAATTTCTGCGGCTTGCTGGTGGTCAGGATCCCCTCGATCTTCATGATTGGCGGATGCCCCCGCCGCGCCAACTCGGCATCGACCAGTTCTCCCATCTCGTTCAACAACTTATGGAACGAACTGTTCTTCGGGTCCTGGACTGAATGACCCGAGGCGAAAGGCCAGGGGCGGTGATGATAGCGAATCGATTCCCAGTTGCTCATGCCAACCAGGATCGATTTCCAGCCGCCCTGAAAGAACCCTTGCGGCGCGGACATGAAGATGAACAAATCGGACTCGACGACCGCGCGATGGACCATCACCTCCATGCCTCTTTTGGTTATTCCCAGGTCGACGAACTGACTAATGTCGGTCGCATCGATGCACGACAGTCGTCCGCCCAAAGTATAAGGGAGCTTGGGCCCGAGGATGTGAGTCATTTCCTTGCGCGTCCACATGCGGTGCAAAGCGTTAGCCACTTTGATCTGAATATCTTCGGGCCGCACACCGCATTGTTGGAGCAATTCCATCAGGATCGGCAGCCCTAGAATGCGCAAATCCTGATCTTCCGGGTGATAGTGGACGGCCCGCCCGTCCTGAATTCCGATCGTGACTTTGGCGCCTTTCTTGACCAGTTTCTGTAGCGCCGGCATGCCCACCGGATCGGCAAGAGCCTGGCGGAACTTTGCTGCCGCGTCGGGCAGTGGCGTTGCCGACGCCGGCGGACCGGGCGCGATGCGCGTGCGCTCCAGCGGCAAGCGGGCGGGAACCTTGGTGGTGCCGCAATTCACCATGAATTCCTGAGTTTGCGCCATGGGAGTATCTCCTTGCCTATGGCAGGCTCCGGCCTGATCGCTTGCGCTGCTTACCTTGAAGAATTTGCGGCCACGGCCAAGTTCTGCCTAATCGCTGACGAAACTAGGACTTGGCTTGAATGTCCGCGAGGACCGGCATCAGATATTTTTTGAATTGAACCGGATCCTCGGCCATCGGAAAGTGGCCCATCCCTTCCATCAGCATATAGTTCGCGCCGGGCACCGCATCCGCCAGGGCCTTGGCCGCCGCTGGATACGCCGACCAATCGTAATCGCCACTGAGCACGTAGAGCGCGCACTTGCGCGTATCGATGTTCTTCGCGGTCTGCCGCAAATCATGCTCGAAGGAGTAGTAGTACAGGTCGCCTTTGAAGACTGGCGGCGCGCCCTGGCTATATTCCCACACCGTCTCGCGAACGTATTCTTCCGGCGCGTTGGGCGAGCACAGGCTCAACATGAGAGCCGGCTTCGACTCGTTGGACAGGCGGGGATGATGGAACCACTGATTCACCAAACGATCGGTATTGCCGCTCCACATCGACGCCTCCAACCCGATACAGGCGCGGAATTCGTTCGGATAGTTGAGCGCCAGGTCGGGCGCGAGATGACCGCCCATCGAGCAGCCCATGTACACGGGCCGATTCAGTTCAAGCTCGTGGCACAGCTTCACCCAGTAGCGCATGAACCAATCCTTGGTCAGCTTGTATTCCTGTTCCCAGTGCCTCACGGAAGTCGGGGGAAGCGACTTGCCGTGATAGGGCAAGTCGGCGGCGACCACGTGGAAGCGCGACGTGATGTCGCGATCCTCGAGCAGGTGCCGATATTGGCGCCCATCCGATCCCGCCGTGTGTTGGCACACCAGCGGTATCCCCTTGCCCGCCTCTTCGATATAGACGCGGTACTCGATGCCGTCCAGTTCAAGATAAATATAGCGGCCGATAATGTCGGCAAATTTTGCCATTGTCCTGATACTCCCTAGACGGCACGCGATTCGATCACTGTCTGGCGCATGATCGCGTTGATGCGGCGGATTGCGTAATAGTGCGCGTAGGCCGATTCGAGATCGCCGCCGAACGTGAAATCATGATGGAACGAAGCCGCGAACCAGTCGTGGTAGAAGGGCTTCGGCCGCCGCTCCATCATTTTGTTCCAGACTTCCTCGGGACCGCCGATATTGATGGTGTATGGGTCGAAGCCCTGGGTGCCGTGCTGAAAATGATCGACCTTGCCGTTCTCGATCCGCATGAAATAGAAATCCTGGCCGATGAAAAAACGGATATCGCAATACCAGAAGCGCGCCGTCAATAGAAATTCCGGATCCCGGTTCAGTCGATCCCGGATGGTGTCGACCGGCAGGACAAGGCCCGGCTTGGTTTGAGTATTCACCGTCTCCCCTCCGTTGCGATTTACTAATCGCGATGCGGGTTTAGCGACTCCGCCGTAACGCCTGAGCAGGGCGGCGCGAGGTATGCGGCGGCGCGTGTGCCCATGTGCTATCGACGCGCGTAGCGTCGCATGGAGCGCCGCGCAATTTCAAGGATTCGCTGGAGTCTGTGCTACCCGGCTCAGGTGCCGGTTCCACTCAGACTGACGACTTGGTGTCCGCTGGACGCGTTGTCGTTGATCGTCAGAGAGCCGGTAACGGAGCCCTTTACCGTGGGCTTGAAGCTGACCGAAATCGCGCAACTTTTCCCCGCCGGAACAGATCCGCCGCATGTGTTGGTCTGGGTAAAGCCCGCCGTGGTCGTGATTCCTGTGATGCTGAGCGTGGCGTTGCCGGAGTTGCTGAGCGTTACGCTCTTGCTCGAGCTGCTGGTGCCGACCGCATGCTTGCCGAAACTCAGGCTGGTCGGCTTGACCGATGCTATCGGAGTCGGTGTCGCCGTGGGCGTAGGTGTAGCGGTGGGTGCCGGAGTCGGTGTCGCCGTAGGTGTCAGTGATGGTGTGCTAGTGGGTGTCGCAGTCGGGGTTGGCGACGGCGACGCGGCGGGATTGAAAGAAATTACCGAGGCGGAATAGGCCGGGAAGCTCATTGAGAAATTTGCCGCCAGCCCGCTCACCGGACTTACGCTCAAGTCGGCCGAGCCGGTTCCGGTCATGGCGGCGTTGTCTTGCGGGATGCCGTACGAATAGAGATTGCCTGTGCTCGAGGGAACCGCGCCACTGATCGTGATGTTCGTGTTGAGCGCCGAGCTGGCGTTCTTGTTGATAATCAGCAGTGCGAGCTTGCCGTTGCTATCCTTCGCCCCGCAGACGGAGAGCAGCGGGTAGTCGCTCGAGGAGGGGACCAGGTGATCGCCGCCGCGCGCGAAGTTTTGCAACAGCTTGGCGACGTAGAAGGTCGGATAGCGATCGGCCGGTCCTGCAGGGTCGGCGCCATCGACTTGGCCGTAGTCGCCATACGGTCGCCAGCCATAGAGCGTGGAGGAATTGTTGTTGCCGGTTTCCTGGCCGTTGCGCAGGTCCCATCGTATGATCGCGTTGAACTCGGTGCTCATCGCGGCGCACTCGCTATCCGCCACAAACAGCCCGTTGACCAGGCTGGTCGTCTGCTTGCCGGGATTGGAAGAAACGGAATTGTTTTCCGTGCAATCGAGTTCAACTTTCGCGGCCGGCGCGCCCAGGTAATCCGTCAATTGCTGACGAAGATCGCTTGCATCGGCGGCCCATGAACTCGACGAGGTCAGCAGGCCCTGGTCGGATTCCGCTCCCGGCGACTGGGGGTAGCGATGATGAATCAGGAAATCCGGAGTGACGCCGAGACTGCTCAAAGTCGCGAGCATCACGGGCGTCCATCCATTGTGCTGCTGGCCGGTGCGAGGATTGAGTGCCGGATGATCGGTGTAGTTGGCGTAGCTGTCCTCGCCCGGAACTGCCACTGCGCCTACCTTGATCGTCGGATCGACCGCTTTCATCTGCGTATAGTAGTTCTTGAAGAGCTGGGCGTAAGTGTAGGGATCGTGCGGACGAACGTTGTTGTCCGTTTCCCAGGAACCATAAACCTCGTTGCCGATCTCCCAATACTTGACGCCATAATTATTGGTGACGTTCGCGGATTGCACCCAGGCCGCGGCCTCGGCCGGCGTGCCCGATCCATAGTTGGCGGTGATGAAGACCTGCGCGCCGGTCGCGGTCGCCACCTGCGCAAATCGAGTGAATGAAGTCGCCCACTGCCAGGTGTTGCTATCGGTCGTATTGGTCGCCCAATGATAATCGTCGGACAGCGATCCGCCGGGGAAGCGCAATGCCTGGTTGCCCATCTCGTCCAATAGACCGATGGTTGTCGGCGTATCGAAGATTGAGTCCCAGACCGCTGCGTTGACTCCGAACAATCGCGCGTCCAACGTACGCCCGGTCTGCGTCGTATCCACCGTGACGTTGACCACCGAAGGCGCCGGCAGTGCCTTGAGCGAGATAGTATCCACGTAAAACGTTGGCTGGGTCGTACCGCTGCGGTCCTGGATCCAGAACCCGTCGAGATTGGGTTTGCTCTGCACGCCCAGCGATGAAAGTGGAATGCTGATCTGTTTCCAGCTATTCGCGGCCAGCGCCGGCAGGGCGACCACGGTCTGCGCGGTTCCGTTCAGCGTTGCCTGAACCTGCAGCAACTGGCCTCCGGTCGCGCCGCCGTTGATCCAAAAGACCAGCTTGCCATAGAGGCTGCTGTCGAACGCGTCGTGATGCAGGTAAAGCGCCTGGTATGCGGTCGCGCTCACACCGATCGAATCACTGCCTGCCTGGACGGGCTGGGTGTTGCTCAGGTTTACGGTCGCCCAGCTCCAGTTCTGCCAGCCGTTGGCGAGCGCGTCGGCATAGACCGTCTGATCTGTTTGCGCCCGCACGATGCCCGGTCGCGCGAGACCGCCTACGATTGTGATCAGGACGAGCAGAACTGGATTGGTGCGTGTCGATATGGCCGCGCGAAATCGCGGAGCCCCTGGGCGTTGCGCTGTATCTGTTTCCCGCCGCTTTACCACGCGATTCCCCTTCATGCGCGTAGTTTACATCCAAATGCACGCAATAGCGGCACAAAATATACTAGGGATCGAGCGTAGAGGGAAGTCTCTCTGATCCCGCTCGCAAGCCCTCGGAAAGGTCGCCCGCCGGATTCGAGCGTCACTTCGGCATTATTCGTGCTTGGACTGACCGTGAAGCATCGTATGGAGCAAGCGCTAAGTAATTGATTATGAGCATCAGTTCCTTATACCTGTTCGCCGGCATCGTCTTGGTGGTGCTCATCTTTTGGGACGCCTTCGAGGTGATGCTTCTGCCTTTGCCAATCAGACGCAATCTGCGGCTGGTGATGCTGTTTGTTCGATACACCTGGAAATCGTGGAGTTTTATCGCGCAATGGCTCGGGCCGGGCGACCGTCGCGAGAGATTGCTCGGCGTCTATGGGCCTTTATCCCTGGTTCTGCTTATTTGCCTATGGGTCGGCGGGCTCATCCTGGGCTTTGGCCTTATCCACCTCGCACTGGGCTCCGGTTCTTTGCTCCAGGCCCTATATTTCAGCGGCATCACATTCTTTACCGTAGGTTATGGGGATCTGGTGCCTGGCTCGATGGCGATGAAAGGTGTCGCCGTCGTCGAAGCGGGTTGTGGACTTGGGTTCCTGGCCTTGGTGATTGGCTATCTCCCCGTCCTGTACCAACTATTCGCGCGGCGCGAAGCGCACGTCATGTTGCTGGATGAGCGCGCTGGATCGCCTCCCACGGCAACCGAACTGTTAAAGCGGCATGCGGAGGGCCACAGCCTCGATTCGCTCGATCAACTGTTGCGAGAATGGGAGGTGTGGACTTCGGAGTTACTCGAAAGCCACATGTCTTATCCCATGTTGGGGTTTTACCGCTCGCAGTATTCGAATCAATCGTGGCTCGCCGCAATGGCGTCGATAACCGATACCTGTTCGCTGATAATGGTGGGAATCGAAGGGGTGCGGACCTTTCAGGCGCGGATGACCTTTTCAGTGGCGCGGCTCGCGATTATCGAGCTGTCGCGGGTTTTGAGGGTCGAGGAAATTGTCGGTGCCAACCCGCGCCTGACCTCGAGCGAATTCATCCGGATGAAAAAGGCGCTGAAGGAATCCGGAGTTGAGATGGTCGAGCGAGATGCGGAGGCGCGTTTAGCCAAATTCCGCGCGACCTACGAACCCTTTCTTGGCGGCCTGGCGGAGTATCTTATGGTGGGGCTTCCGCGGTGGGTCAGTAAGGAGGAGCAGCTCGACAACTGGGAAGAGGACGAGCGTGGGGCAACTGCTAAGAGATTAGTCGAGGCCGTCGCCCCAGAACCGGGTTCATGAGGCAAGACCATCGCTTGCCTGAGCGGGGCGCCATCCGCTGAGGATATCGTCGTCACCTGTTTCGGTTTTGAAAACAAGCTCCAAGTGCATGAGAGACCTTTTTTCATTACTGGGGTATTGCAAGGCCGGATGCCTTCTACTTAGCGTGAGCTAAACGGCTTAAACTCTATATGACTTCAGTGATAGCGGCAGGCATACGTTTTGCTCCGACAAGGACTGCTACCTGATGACAGTAAAAAGCAGCTGCATCGGGAAATAGTAGTCTGTAGCGAGTCTAGGATTTCGCTTCGGCCTACTTCGAAGTATCACGCGGATTGCGCTCGCCGGGGGCCGACTCCTCAAGTGCCGCTACGCGGACCCTCGGAATCTGTTCCGAAAACGACAGATTCGACGTGCTCCGTCGACCATCCGCAAGGGTTTAACTCCGGCGGGTGCCTTTAGATTTCGTTTCATGATGATCGTAAGACACACGATGCCGCTGGGTAACTTAAATGGCGTGCTCCTCGCCTGCCTGGTTTGGCCCTTAACATCTGCGCTCCAGGAAGAGGGGAGGCTTATGCAAACCGCCGTCTCCCGATACGCAAGCGCGGGGAGGCGAAATTGGATAATCAAGGGAATTCGTCAATTCTAAAGCGCAGACGCCTGCGTATCGCTCAGCTCGCTCCATTGTACGAGAGAGTGCCACCGAGGTTATATGGCGGCACCGAACGCATGGTTTCTTTTGTCACCGAGGAACTGGTGCGCCGCGGCCACGATGTTACTTTGTTCGCTTCGGGCGATTCGCGGACCTGCGCGCGGCTCGTGCCGTGCTGCGATGAGGCTTTGCGTCTCTCGGGAAAACCTGAGTTTGCCGCGTCGCTCCAGTTGGCGATGCTGGCGGAGGTGTATGAGAGGGGGCGCGAGCGCTTCGACATCATTCATTCCCATATCGATTACTGGACGCTTCCATTTTCGCGCGTAACGGGGGTGCCGACAGTGTCCACGATGCATGGGCGGCTGGATATAGAGGACTTGCATTGCATCTACCGGCGGTTCCCGGAAGCTGCGCTGGTGTCCATTAGCAACTCGCAACGTCTCCCATTGCCCAATATGAATTGGGTCGACACTATTTATCATGGCTTGCCGCGGGATCTTCTAAAATTCAACGCCAACCCCGGCAAATACCTGGCCTTCATCGGGCGCATCGCGCCGGAGAAGCGTCCGGACCTGGCGATAGAAATAGCACGTCGATCCGGAGTACCACTGAAGATTGCGGCCAAAGTGGATGTCGTCGATCGCCAGTATTTCGACGCCGTGATCAAACCACTCATACAGCCGCCGCACGTCGAATATATTGGCGAGATCGATGACGCTGAAAAGAGTGAGTTTCTCGGAGGAGCGCGCGCGTTGCTGTTCCCGATTGACTGGCCAGAGCCGTTCGGGCTCGCGATGGTCGAAGCGCTCGCCTGTGGAACTCCGGTCATCGCCCGGCCGTGCGGATCCGTTCCCGAAGTAATGAGGCCGGGGGTGAGCGGCTTTGTCGCTAGCGAACTCGACGAACTGATGGCAGCGGTGGATAAGATCGATTCGATTCCGCGCGACCAATGCCGTCGCTACTTCGAAGAGCGATTCACCACTCAGACGATGATAGATAGATACGAACGGGTCTACGACCGCCTTATCGAGTCAAGCGGAATAGAGCCGCAGGTAACTCTCGACCAGGTGGCCGCCGCCGCCCGCTAGGCGGACCTTGAAGTGTAGCGCGACGATATGTCGTGGGATTCCAGATCTTGCGGGATTCCGGGATCGAAATGCGGCCCGACACAATGGGCTCGAGTGGTGATGGGTTCTGGCAAAACCGGAAGACCCATCACCACCCGTAGCCTCTTTCGTCAGGCGCGAGCGCTGTTGGGAACCGAAGCTTCGCCGGTATAGGAAATATCCTCCGCCCCGCCGTTCTTCCGTCCTCCGCGTGGACGGACAGCAGTATATTGCCGTTTTTGATCTTTCCCTCGTATTGCTTTGCCTCGAGTTCGGGAATACCCATCCCAATGAGAGCACCGGCCAGCCCGCCAGCCGCCGCCCCGGCACCCGCGCCGGCAAGCGCCGCCATAATCGGCCCGGCGGCGATGAATGGACCAAGGCCCGGGATCGCTAATGACCCGATTCCAACCATCCAGCCCAAAGCTCCGCCGAGCACTGCGCCGGTGCCCGCCCCGGCAGCTGCGCCTTCAGGAGCCTTCGTATGCTGTTCGTGCGCAAAGTCACGGGTTCCCGTCCTGTCCGGAAAAAGAACCGAAATATCGTTCGGCGAAAATCCCGCGGCTTGCAGTTGATTGGCAATATTGATTGCCTGATTCTCCGTCTTGACGATGCCGAACACAGCTTTTTTCATGAGTTGCTCTCCTTATTACCTACCGGCGACCTCGAGTCGATTATCGACTCTGTCTGTGCCGGCGATTGCTTGCGCCTTGGATCCGACGGTCGTCCTTTCCTGGTCCGATTTCACCGGTCCGCGCAACGTAACCTCGCCGTTCCTGCTGATGATTTTGACGTTGTGCGCCATTGTCGAAAGCGATTTGTCTTTCACAATTGCACGACGAATTCGAGCAGTTAGAGTGAGGTCGCCCTTGGAGCCGGACTGTGAGCCGGCGGTCATGGCGTTGTCCGCGCGATCGCGACTGTTGATTCCGGTATTGTCCGGGGCAGTCGCTGCCGGAATGCCGGACGGGCTTTGTGCGAAAGCGCGAGGTAACATTCCGCACGCCAGAAATGTCACCGTGATTACTAGTACTCTTCTATCCATCATGATCCTCCAGGTCGTCCACGAATCCTACAGGACGTGTGTGACTATCCACCAAATTACAAGAACCGATACCGGCACTCCCAGTAGCCAGGCAATTCCATAACGCATGTGATTAATCCTCTCTTATGGTTTGATTCCGAAGCGCGTAGACTGAATTGTCCTTTCGCGCCCCGGTCCTCTATGTCGAACCCGCGGTCCGACATCGCGGTAATTTGAGAGAGCACGTACTGTGCCTAAGTCTCAAGGATTGGGCTTCCAGCTGGGGGCCACTGTCATCCCCGCTAATTGTAATTGACTAACTTATGCGCGCGTTACGCATGTCGCCCAATTCACCCGTGTCTCTTTCAGGAATGCGAGCAAGGGTGCTTTGAAAGACTTTTTTACAAGATTGAAAAAAGCCCGTACTTCCGCCGATGCGGCGGACGGAGTCCTGAATCCGCCCAGTCGCCGCGGCGTCTCGGCGAGTCCGCTCAGTTGCCGCGGCTTCGCGGGCTTTGTCGAGCATCTTTGCAGCCGACGCAATAAATCGTGGAAGGAATCGCCCTCAGCCTCTCGATCGGGATTTCCTCCCCGCACTCAAGGCAGATCCCGTATCGACCGTCATCCAATCTCGCTAAAGCGCTATCGATCTGCGCCAGTTGTTGTGCTGCGCGTTCCACGATGCTCGCATTGATCTCCGCATCAACCAGAGACTTGGCGAGGTCCATCGCATCTCCCGGTGTCGCCAGCGCGTCCAGATTCCGGTCGCGCCGGGACGCCTTCACCCGCTCATAGAGAGCTTCACGCCCTTGGGTGAGCACGCGTTTTAATTTTTCAATGCGCTGATAATTGTGCTTCATGTCAAGATTTCCTGTGTCTATTTTTCCCAGGAGGCAAAACCCCGCACCTCCCATTCCGCGCTCTTTTTTGTTGCGTCGCTTCTCGGAGTGCGACGCGGCAAATGCTGGTTGAGCAACGCAATGACTGTGCCCGAGTAAGGGTTTCAAGCCCGAGAACCCAATCGCTCGTGCGATCGAGTAGAAAACCGCCGATGGGAGGTTTCACGCCGGAGGCCGGAAAAAGCAATTTGGGCAATTCGTACGCGGAAGATTTTTCCACACTATAATGCCCGGACGATTCTTTTCTGGCATAAATCTTCCGGGCAACACCCTCTTTTCCCGCAGGCATTGGAGGCATGTCGATTGCTTGAGATTTCAAGCGGAATGCAATCAACACCGCCTCGGGCGGTCGCGCATGAGCTGGGTACGCTCGGACGCCTCGATAGCAAGTCGGAGATGCGCCCCGCTCAAAAGGTAGATGA
>WNFC01005749.1_pt1 | contig 18754 bp, 19 predicted proteins | sample 5400541 | NCBI WGS metagenome assembly WNFC01 (sample SAMN13153342, study PRJNA577476) | soil metagenome | isolation source: 120 cm saprolite under Douglas fir tree site 2 hole 2 replicate 1 | place: USA:California | collected 2015-04-18 | reverse complement strand
TCCTCGACGTCGGGTGCCGGCGCGAGCTCGACGGCCTCGACCTACCCGAGCCGGCTCGAGGTGGAGCTCAAGGCTCGCTTCCCGCGGCTATCGATCACCGTGCTCAACCGCGGCGTCGGCGGCGAGGAAGTGCCGCAGATGCTCGCGCGTTTCGCCGAGGCCGTGATCGCCGAAAAACCCGATCTCGTGATCTGGCAGCTCGGCACCAATGCCGTCCTGCGCGGCCATGACGTCGGCAAAGTGGCGGAGGACATCCACGAAGGCGTGGCCCGTCTCAAGGCGATCGGCATCGATGTGATCCTGATCGATCTGCAATTCGCCCCGCGGGTGATCGAGAAGGCCGACGCCGCGCCGATGGTCGGGCTGATCAGCGCGGTCGCGAAACGGGACAACGTCGATCTGTTCCGCCGGTTCGCGGTGATGCGCGAATGGAGCGAAACTCGTCATATCTCGTTTCAGCAATCGCTTGCGCCCGACGGTCTGCACATGAACGATTGGAGCTACAGCTGCATGGCGAAATTGCTGGCGAGCGCCATCGCGGACGCGGCCACCCGGGTGCCGCAGACCGCCGGGGTTTCGACCGCGCCGACCGCGCAGCAGTAACTTTTCCCTCCCCGCGAGGGGAGGGTCGGCGAGCCGCTTTGCGGCGAGCCGGGGTGGGGGTGGTTTCGCCACACCCGAGTTCGGGCCGGGGGTATCAAACCGCATCGAGGGCGCCGAGCAGGTCCTCGACCACGTCGTCGGGGTGCTCGAGGCCGGCCGAGAACCGCACCAGGGAATCATTGATCCCCAGCTCCGCGCGCTCTTGCGGTTTCAGGCGCTGGTGCGTGGTCGTCGCCGGATGGGTGATCAGGCTCTTGGCGTCGCCGAGGTTGTTGGTGATGGCGACCAGCCGCAGTGCGTTGAGGAACCGGAACGTCGCGGCCTGGTCGCCCTTGACCTCGAAGGCGACCAAGGTCGAGCCGCCGCGCATCTGTTTCGCCGCCACCGCGGCTTGCGGGTGATCGGGCCGCCCCGGATAGATCAGGCGGGTGACCTTCGGGTGCTCGACCAGCGCGACCGAGACCGCGGCCGCAGTGTCGGTCTGCCGCCGCACCCGCAGGTGCAGCGTCTCCAGTCCCTTGAGCAGCACCCAGGCGTTGAACGGCGAGAGCGACGGGCCGGTCTGGCGCAGGAACATGTGGATGTGCTGCTGGATGAAGGCTTCGGACGCGAGAATGACGCCGCCCAGGCAGCGGCCCTGGCCGTCGATGTGCTTCGTCGCCGAATAGACCACGCAATCGGCGCCCAGCGCGAGCGGGCTCTGCCACAACGGCGTGGCGAACACGTTGTCGACCACGAGCGTCGCCCCGGCCGAATGGGCGATTTCGGCGACCGCGGCGATGTCGATGATCTCCAGCGTCGGATTGGTCGGGCTCTCGAGGAAGAAGCTCTTGGTGTTCGCCCGCACCGCCTGGCGCCATTGGTCGAGGTCGAGGCCGTCGACCAGCGTGGAGGCCACCCCGAAGCGCGGCAGCAGCTCCTCGATCACCCAGCGGCAGGACCCGAACAGGGCCTTCGCCGCCACGACGTGGTCGCCGGCCCGCAGCTGCCCCATCATGGCCGCGGTGACCGCCGCCATGCCGCTCGCCGTGGCGCGCGCCGCCTCGGCGCCCTCGAACGCGGCCATGCGCTGCTCGAACATGGCCACCGTCGGGTTGGAGAACCGCGCGTAGACGAAGCCCGGTTCCTCGCCCTTGAACCGCGCCGCGCATTCCTCGGCGGTGTCGTAGACGAAGCCCTGGGTCAGGAACAGCGTCTCGGAGGTCTCGCCGAGCTCGGAGCGGATCTGGCCGGCATGGACGAGGCGGGTTTCCGGACGGTAGCGGAGCGGTTTCGACGCAGGCTTGGACGCAGGCATGGCGGCCTCCTTGGGCCAATAGAAAACCCGGCCGTGGGAATGCTCCCAAGCCGGGCCGCATGCGTCCCGGCCTTTTAGCGAGTTCTTTAACGTGGCTGCAAGCCGGCCGGCTCAAATGACCACGGGATAAGCCGGTTCATAGGCGCTGCCCGTCTTTCCGTCAAGGCAGCGGTGCGTTAGACGACGAACGACGGACCACACGGCACGCAAGTGGGTTAACATCGCGCGCAAGACAGGCACGAGGACGGCGGACGGAGAGGGGTCCCCCTTTGCTTCCGTCCCCTGATGTCCTCGTCGTCATCGGTCCTCGGTCCTCCGTCCTCCGTCCTCCGTATCGGAGCCCCCATGCCGCTCGCCTTCGCGGTCAACGACAAAGGCATCCTGCCGGACCGGATGATCGCCGCGCTTGCGGCCGACGGCGTGATCCTGCCCTCCCAGCCGCTCGCGCCCGATCAGATCCAGCCGGCGAGCCTGGATCTCAGACTGGCCGACGTTGCCTTCCGGGTGCGCGCGAGTTTTCTGCCGGGGCCGCACGCGACGGTCGCCGAGCGCATCGACGACCTCAAGCTGCACGAGATCGACCTCGGCGACGGCGCGGTGCTGGAGACCGGCTGCGTGTACATCGTGCCGCTGATCGAGAGCCTGGCGTTGCCGCCGGGGCTTGCGGCCGCCGCCAATCCGAAAAGCTCGACCGGTCGGCTCGATGTCTTCACCCGGGTGATCGTCGACCGCGCCCGCGGCTTCGACCAGGTCGAGCACGGCTATCACGGCCCGCTCTATGCCGAGATCAGCCCGCGCACCTTTCCGGTCCTGGTGCGCGAGGGCTCGCGGCTCTCCCAGATCCGCTTCCGCCGCGGCGAAGCTCTGCTCGATGCCGTAGCCCTCGCCGAGCTCAACGCCCGCGAGCGCCTCGTCGACAGCGCCGACGCCGACGTCGGCGCCGCCATCGCGGTCAGCGTCGATCTGACCGGGGAGCGCGGGCTCGTCGGCTATCGCGCCAAGCGCCACACCGGCCTGATCGACATCGAGCGCCGCGCCGGCTACGAGGTCGGCGAGTTCTGGGAGCCGATGGCGGCGCGCAAGGACCGCAATCTGATTCTCGACCCCAACGAGTTCTATATCCTGGCTTCCAAGGAGGCGGTGCAGGTGCCGCCCGATTACGCCGCCGAGATGGTGCCGTTCGACCCGCTGGTCGGCGAGTTCCGGGTGCACTACGCCGGCTTCTTCGATCCCGGCTTCGGCCATTCGGGCGCCGGCGGGCGGGGCTCGCGCGCCGTGCTCGAAGTGCGCTCGCGCGAGGTGCCGTTCATCCTCGAGCACGGCCAGACCGTCGGCCGCCTCGTCTACGAGAAGATGCTGGCGCGCCCGGGCAAGCTCTACGGCGAGGGCATCGGCTCGAACTATCAGGCCCAGGGCCTGAAGCTGTCGAAGCATTTCCGGTGACGGACGACGGACGACAGACGACAGAGGACGGAAAGCGGAGATCGGATAAACGACCCACTCGTCGCACCTGTGAATTTCTCGGCGGGGTGCTATATTCTCGCAATGGCGAGCAAAGCCGCTGCCAAGCCAAAGCGCCGCCGCACCACCATGGTGCCCGTCACCACGATGGAGGAGATCCCCGTTCTTTCCGAGGAGGAACGCGCGGAATTGCTGGATTCGCTCAAACAGGCCGAGGCGCGGGTGCGGTCCGGAAAAGCGATCGACTACGACCCGAAGACCTTTAGGGATCGCCTCGTTCACATTTATCGAGGTTCCAAGCGGTAGACCTCTATGACTTTTCGCGTGCGTATCGATCCGGTCGCACTGCGCCAAATCGAACAATTCGCCGCCTATCTACGCGACTACAGTGAGGAATTCGCGATCGAGCAGATCGAGCGCCTTGACCGCATTCTGTCCGTCAATCTTAGGGCATCGCCGCTCACCTGGCCTTATTTTGCTTTCACCGGCGCGCCGTATCGGGCGTATCTATTCCGCGTCGGTCGACGGACCCAATACTGGATCATCTATACCGTGGACGAGGACGCTCGCACCGTGGACATTCTTCAATTCTGGAATGCAATGAGCGATGCAGAAAAACTGGATTTGTAAGACAGGGGTTGCAGCCATTCCGCCCCGGAATCCGTGTCTGTGAGATGTTCTCTCTCGCCGAGCTCGAATCCGTCCTGCCCATCGTGCGCGCCGCCGTGCCGCCGACGCCGCAATATGCCTGGCCGCTGCTGCGCGCACGCACGGGCGTGGATGTCGTGGTCAAGCACGAGAACCACACCCCGATCGGCGCCTTCAAGGTGCGCGGCGGGCTCGTCTATTTCCACCGGCTCGCGCGCGAGCGCCCGCAGGTGAAGGGCGTGATCACCGCGACGCGCGGCAACCATGGCCAGTCGTTCGCCTTCGCGGGCGCGCAGAAAAACGTGCCGGTCGCGATCGTGGTGCCGCACGGCAATTCGGCCGAGAAGAACGCCGCCATGCGCGCCTTCGGGGCCGAGCTCATCGAGCACGGGCGGGATTTCGACGAGGCCAAGGAGCGCGCCGCGGAAATTGCGGAAAAGCGCGGCTTCGAGTTCGTGCCCTCGTTCCACCGCGATCTCGTCATCGGCGTGGCAACCTACGCCTACGAGCTGTTCTCGGCGTTTTCCGACCTCGACACGGTCTACGTTCCGATCGGGCTCGGCTCCGGCATCTGCGGCCTGATCGGCGTGCGCGACGCGCTCGGGCTTGCGACGCGCATCGTCGGCGTGATCTCCGACCGCGCCAATACCTATCGGCTCTCGCTCGACGCGGGCCGGATCGTGCCGACGAATTCGGCGCTCACCTTCGCGGACGGGGTCGCGGTTCGCGCCGCCGACCCGGCGGCGCTCGAGATCATCAAAAAAGGCGCCGAGCGCATCGTCGAGGTTTCGGATGAGGAGATCGCCGAGGCGATCCGCATCCTGTTCAGCGACACCCACACGCTCGCCGAGGGTGCCGGCGCCGCGGCCTTGGCGGCGCTGATCCAGGAGCGCGCCCGCCACGCCGGCCGCCGCGTCGGCGTGATCGTCACGGGGCAGAACATCGACCGCGCCTGGATGCAGATTGTGCTTTCCGGCGGCACGCCCCGGGTGGAGTAGGGGTACTGCCCTTGCGGCGAGCGCCGGGCCTTGGCTATGCTCGCCGGCGCAGGCGGGCGTAGTTCAGTGGTAGAACGACAGCTTCCCAAGCTGTACACGCGGGTTCGATTCCCGCCGCCCGCTCCAGCGAACCCGTCGGGCTCGGCCACAACGCTCGTTGCTGTGTCGCAACGATTGCGCTTACATGGAACGGGCCGAGGCCGGATGTTGCGCAAGGTCGCGCCTCGATCCGAACCGGCGCCGCAAGGGAGGAGAATCATGGGGATCACTCGTCGTCACCTCGCCTTCACGGGAGCGCTCGCGCTCGGTGCGGTGGGCCTTCTGCCGAGCCGCGGGTTGCTTGCGCAATCGAGCGACGAGGCGTCGGTCTCCGCCGCGGTCGAAGCCCTGACAAAGGCCATGCTCGATGCGGATCGGGCTCGATTGGACGACCTTACGTCCGATAAGCTCAGCTACGGGCATTCCAGCGGCAGGTTCGAGACCAAGGCGGAGTTCATCGACGTCGTCGCCGGCAAGAAGACGATCTACAAATCGATCGCCTTGTCCGAGTCGAAAGTCGCGGTTGCCGGCAACAATGCGATCGTGCGCCACGTGTTCTCCGGCGAAACCGAGAGCGAAGGCAAGCCCAGCTCGGCAAGGGTCGGCGTCCTGCAAGTCTGGCAAAAGCAGCAGGACGGCCGCTGGAAGCTGCTGGCACGGCAGGCATTCAAGCTCTGATCGGCCGGTCCCGGCGCCTCGATCATTCCGGCGACAGTCGCTCGCAGCAATGATCGGCACGGCACGACGATCGCGATTGAACCAGCATAAAAATCGGCCGGTTGAATTCTGAGATAAGGCAAGGCTATTGCAAATTCTTGCCGGTGGGCGCGGTGCGCAACCCGTCGACCAGGCGGTTCAGGGAGAACAACGCGCGCTTGTCCTCGATGCCGGGGCTCATCTCGTCGATTGCGGTTTCGAGATAGGCGATGAAACGCTCACGGTCGACGATCCCCTCCTGCACGAGGAACCGGCAGGTCAGCACGTGACACGCCAGGAAACCGGCGATCGCCGCCGATAACGCCTGAGGATCGACATCTTTGTTCATGACTTCCTCGCTCGGAGCTGACCCTGGACTACAAAGGCCTCGGGCGATGCCTTCGGCTGGTATCACCCGGCAGCACTATCACTTGTACGCTTTGTTCTCCAGCCTGCGTCAATTTCCAAATCTGCCCGGATTCCGCAAGCGAGCGCAGTCCTGGACTTGCCGATCGGGTCGCGCGGCACGCCGACGAGCGGATCTGCGCGCCTCGCGGCAATATGCCGCCAACCCGTTTGGCGCGCCCAAGGGTGGGGATAGACACTCGGCGCGCGGCGGCGCAACAATCGATCCGGCGCAGGCGTGGAGCAGCGGCGGAATGAGCGGTTGCGAGCCGGTTTGCACGGTGCGGATTTTCGGAAAAATCCGATTGGCGATCCAAGGAGACGGGCGATGGATATGGATTGGGTGGTGCATTATTTCGACCGCAAGCTCAACCGCGAAACGGTTTCGCGGCAATATAGCGCCAAAGAGGGCGCGTTGCGCAGCGCCTGCGATCTGATGCGCCGGCAATGCGACGTGCGATACATCGAAGGTCCGGAACGGGAGCGGGTGAACGCTCCCGAGATTTATGCCTGGTGCAAGGCCAACCGCACCGCCGAGCGTCCGAAGGATTCCGCGTGAATCGCCGCGTGAATCGCTCCCGAAGCGCCGTCGTTGCGTCATCCGCTCTTGAGCGAGCGTCGAACCTGTTCGACCGGCCAGGTCGCGCCGGCTTCGATCACGCGGACGCGCGACCCATCCGAGCGATTGACGAGCGCATGCGAGCAGAATGCGTCGTCGATCACCGCGATCTCCACCTCGGTGGTCGGCAACCATTGCAAGGTTTGCGGCGAGTCGCCCGGCCAGACCCGCCATCGAGAGCCGTCGCCGAGCTCGACAATGTCGCTCTTGTCGTGACGTTTGATCCGCATGTCTGCACCTCTCTCGGCCGCACCCATGATCAAATCGTCGGCGCGTTAGAGCGACGCGCCGTCGCACCAACCGGCTATATATATAGTGATTGCAAGCCGCGATTCACAGGCCAGCCGCGCGTGGGTCTCTCGAGCCAGCGTCCAAACCGCGGCGTACCGGCCAGGAACACCGCCTGCATGTCGGGTCCGATCGCCGCCGCGCGCCCCGATCTTTACAAAGCGCGGCCCATCCCCGATAGAGGCGAACGCGTCGGGCTTCGAAACGGCCCAGCGCCCAGACCATTCCGGGATCGTCGACAATGCCGCAACCAGATTCCACGGTCGCGTCCGATCTGCTCTACCAAGTCGAGGACGGCATCGGTCGCGTCACCTTCAACCGGCCGCAGGCGCGCAACGCCTTGACGTTCGCGATGTACGAGCGGCTCGCGCAGATTTGCGAGGCGGCGGACGGCGATCGTTCGCTCAAGGTGCTGATCCTGACCGGGCAGGGCGACAAGGCGTTCGCGGCCGGCACCGACATCAATCAGTTTCGCGGCTTCAAGACGCCGCAGGACGCGCTCGACTACGAATCCCGGATCGACCGCATCCTGAGCGCGCTCGAGGCGTGCCGGGTGCCGACCATCGCGGCGATCGCGGGCGCCTGCACGGGCGGCGGCGCCGGCATCGCCGCCTGCTGTGACCTGCGCATCGCCGCCGCCAACGCCAAGTTCGGATTCCCGATCGCCCGAACGCTGGGCAATTGCCTGTCGATGGCGAGCCTGAGCCGGCTGGCGGCGCTGATCGGCCCGGCGCGGGTCAAGGACCTGGTATTCACGGCGCGGCTGTTGGAAACCGCCGAAGCCGCCCGCATCGGCTTGTTGAACGAAGTGGTCGACGACCTGCCCGCGCTGCAGCGGCGCACCGAGGAGCTGGCGCGGCTGATCGCCGGCAACGCGCCGCTCACCCTGCGGGCGACCAAGGAGGCGCTGCGGCGGCTGCAGACGCGGCTCTCGCGCGAGGAAGGCGAGGACTTGATTTTGATGTGCTACATGAGCCGCGATTTCCGCGAGGGCATGGACGCGTTTCTCAACAAGCGCCCGCCGCAATGGGCGGGCGAATAGTCCGGCAGCACGTCGCAGCGGAGAAAAGGAGAGGGCAAAGTGGGACCGTTGTCCGGCCTGAAAGTCATCGATCTGACCCATGTCATGGCGGGGCCGACCTGCACCCTCATGCTCGCCGACATGGGCGCCGACGTCATCAAGATCGAGAAGTCGCCGCACGGCGACGACAGCCGGTACATGATTCCGCCGAAAGTCGGGGACGAGCCGGCGGCGTTCCTGATGATGAACCGCAACAAGCGCGGCATGGTCATCGATCTGAAAAAGCCCGGCGGCGCGATGGTGCTGCGTCGCCTGCTCAAGACCGCCGACGTGCTGGTGGAGAATTTCGCGCCCGGAGTGATGGAGCGTCTGGGGCTGGGCTACGAGGATCTCAGGAAGGAAAATCCGGCGCTGATTTATTGCTCGCTCTCTGGCTTCGGTCGCACCGGACCTTACAAGCATCGGCGCGGCTTGGATCTGATCGCGCAGGCGATGTCCGGCATCATGAGCTTCACCGGCGAGGGCCCGGAGGGCCCGCCGGTCAAGTGCGGCGCGCCGCTCTCCGACATCACCGCCGGCATTTTGGCCGCGATGGGCATTCTTGCGGCCTATGCGCATCGTCTCAAGACCGGCGAGGGCCAATGGGTCGAGACCTCGCTCTACGAGGCGGCGCTGGTGCAGACCTATTGGCAATCCGCGATCGCGCTCGCGACCGGGATTGCGCCGCGCGCCATGGGCTCGGCGCATCCGCTGAACGCTCCCTACCAGGCGTTCGAGACGGCGGATGGCTGGATCGTCGTCGGCGGTGCCAATCACCGGAACTGGTTGCGGATGCTCGACGCCATCGGCGCGCCCGAGCTCGCCGAGGATCCGCGGTTTCTCGACAATGCCGCCCGCATGGCGAATCTCGCGGCGCTCGAAGCGGAACTCGCCGAGCGCTTGCGCGCCAGGAACGCCAAGCATTGGCTCGAAGCGCTCGAGGAACGGGGTGTGCCCTGCGGGCCGGTCTGCGACATGCTCCAGGCGCTCGCCGACCCGCAGACCATCGCCCGCGAGATGGTGGTCGAAGTCGCGCATTCGACCATCGGACCGGTGAAGACGCTGGGCCTGCCGGTGAAATTCTCGCAGACCCCCGGGAAGGTGCGCCGAGGCGCGCCCGTCTACGGGGAGCACACCCGCGACATCCTCCGGGATCACGGCTTCAGCGACGAGGAGATCGCCGCGCTCGAGGCGGAAGGGGCAGTCGTCGCGTTTTCGCCCGATGCAGGCCGGCAGAAGGTCGCGTGACCGAAAAGCCGCGGGCGCCCGCTCGCGGCGCAGCCACCCGCGCGGCCTTTACAAAGCCTCGCCCATCCCCGATATGAGTCGAGGGCGGGACATGCGTGGTCCGGGCCCTGGCGTCCGTCAGCCGCGGCGGTCCCGCCGGTTCGGACGTGGCAGACAGGGGAAAAACATGCCGTCACGATCGATGCCGTTCCATGCGCCCGCGTGGAGTGGAGCGGCACTTGCGCTGGCGTCTTTGCTGCTCTCGGCGGCAGCCCACGCCCAGGGTGCCGGTCCGTTCGGGTCCATGTCCGGATCGTGGTCGGGCGGCGGCACCATTTCGCTTTCCAGCGGCGCCAACGAGCGCATCCGTTGCCGGGCCGCGTACGACGTGGGCAGCGGCGGCCGGGCACTGCAGCTGAGCATCCGGTGCGCCAGCGACAGTTACAATTTCGACCTCGCCGGCAGCGTGGTCTCCCAGGGCGGCGCACTTACCGGCACCTGGAGCGAATCCACCCGGGGCGTCAACGGCACGGTCTCCGGCCGCGCCGGCAGCAACCAGATCCAGGCCTATGCCCAGGGGTCGGGTTTCTCGGCCGGCCTGAGCCTGGCAACGCACGGCAACCGCCAATCGGTCGTGATCCGGCCTACGGGCGCCGACGTCACCTCGGTCTCGATCGCGCTCGCCCGCCGCTGAGGATTTCGGCGCTCTGTTTCGAGCGCTCCCCGGTCATTCCGCGGCCTTCGGCAGGGCCGATCGCGCCTTTGCCCGCCGGCTCAAGCGCAGCAGGAACATGGCGGTCGGCCGCAGAATCAGCAGGTCGGCGACGAGCGCGGTGATCATCGCGAACGCGCTGAGCCAGCCGAACAGCCGCAGCGACGGCAGGTCGGAAAACACCGTCACGGCCAAGCCGCAGGCGAGCACCACGGAGGTCAAGATCAATGCCGGGCCGACCAGCACGGTCGCCCGCTCGATGCCGATCGCCGGATCTTCGTCGGGGTGATCCTCGAGCCGCAACCGGTTGAGGAAATGGATGGTCGCGCTCAAGCCGAGGCCGAACGACACCGTGAGCGCCACGATGCTGGCGAACTGCAGGCCCTGGCCCGTCGCCCACAGCAGGGTCCCGGAAACCAGAATCGGAAACACCCCCGGCAGGATGCTCACCAGCATGGTCACGGGCGAGCGGAAGGCGAGCCCGATGAAGGCGGCGACGAAGACGATCTCGACCGTCAGGCCGCGGTTGAGCTTGCCGATCATGTTGGCGCTGTTGCGCGCGGCGATCGCCGAGAGGCCGGTGACCGCGATGCTGTAGCCCGGGTGTTCGGCGCGCACCTTGTCCAATGTCCGGTCGAGCGCGTCGACCACGGGCAGCAGCCGGCTCGCGTCGACGTCGGGCACGCGGCCGGAGACCACGACGGCGTCCTGCTCGGCGGCAATGAACCGGCGCACGAGATGCGCCGGCAGGATGTCGACGTATTGCTTGAGCGTGGCCACGTCCGACCTGCCGGCCCGTTCGGCGAGCCAGCGCCGCAGCGTCTCCAGCGACAGCACGTTGCCGACGCCGGCCTGCTTCTCGACGATCGCATGCACGGCCGCGATGGTCGCCAGCGTCTCCGGGTCGTAGAGCGATTTGCCCTTGGGGAACTCGATCAGCACGTCGACCGGATTGGCGCCGGTGAGCTTGGCGTCGATCCGGCTGCTCGCGGCGACCGCTTGCTGCTTGTCCGGGACCTGATCGGCGAGCCGGTATCGCGGCTCGAGATTCGCATAGACGTACCCCAGGGCGCCGACGATCGACACGCTGATCAGGCTGTAGAGCCCCGGGCGGCTCACCATCCGGGCGGCGATCCAGGCGCAGAAGCTGCGCAGCAGGTCGAGGCCGAAGTCCGATGCCCTGACCTTGGCGACGAATTTCGCCTCGTTGCGCAGCAGCAGAACGCCGAGCACCGGCACCAGGGTCAGCACCGCGATCAGCGCGATCATCGTTGCGATGAGGCCGGCTTCCCCGAAGGTGCGGATCAGGTCGGAATTGGAGAACAGCAGCGCGATGAAGGAAAGCCCCGCCGTGGCGTGGGTCAGCACGCATGCCGGCCCGATGATCAGGATGGCGTTGCGCATCGCCTCGAAGCGGTCTTCGCCGAAGCTCAGCATGCGCACCCGCGCCCCGTACGTCAGCTGCATGCTGTCCGAGAAGCTGATCACCATGATGAGCGGCGTCATCACGTTCAGGAACATGTTCAGGCGGAAGCCGAGCCAGCCGAGCGTGCCGAGCGCCAGCAGGATGGCGAGCAGCGGCGGAGCCGCCGCGATGATCATGAACGACACGCGGCGGAAGAACAGGATGGCGATCGTGCAGCCCGCGACAAATCCGACCGTGTTGTAGACCAGCCGGTCGCGCTCGACCGCGTTGCGGATCTCGAGCTGCATCACCGGCACGCCGGAGAGCTCGCCTTTGAGGTCGGAACCGGCGAGGTCCTCGGCGATGGTCTTGCGGATCTCGCCGATCACGGTACGCAAGCCGTTGCCGCCGACGATGCCGGGATCGAGCGCCAGCACCACGAGCGCCAGCTCGCCGTCCTCGGACAACAGCCTGCCGCGGATGATCTCGTTCGATCGCACGCGCTCGATCAGCGCGTCGTATTCGGCGCCCTGCGGCAATTCCTCGGGGAACAGCGCGGCGGGCAGCCGCCCGTTCTCCGGCGGCTGGCGCGCCGAGAACAGCGAGACCAGGCCGCGCACCCCGTCGATCAGCTGCAGGTCGGTGACGAGGTCGCGCAACTTTTCGAGCGAGTCGCGCTCGAGCAGATCCTTGCCCTCGACGACGAGCAGCACGTCGAACTCGCTCGACGGAAACCGCCGCGATACTTCCTCGTACTGCTTGAACTCGGGGGTTTCCGAGCGGAACAGCTGGCTCAGCGAATCGTCGACCTTGATGCGCGCGACCCCGAACGCCGCGCCCACCGATAGCGCAAGGACCAGGATCGCGGCGGGCACCGGGAATCGCAGCGCGACGAGCCCGATCCGCTCGATCCCCCACGCGAGCCGGTGCAGCGCGCGCGGGCGCGGCGACGGCACTGCCTCGGGCCTTGCCGGACCGGACTGTCCGCTAGCCAAAACGTTCCCCTGCGGCTGCGTCCCCTGCATGCGGGGCGGGCTACCCTCCGCCGCTTCATAGGTCAATGCGGCGATTCTCGCCACCTCGCCGCGGAACTGCGGTGGGGATGCAGCATCGGGAAACACGGCTCCAGTCCGCGGCGCAAGTCGCGAGCGCCAGCCGCCGGCAAAGGGCGGGACAATTTCGCGCCGACCGCCCCTCCAAGGCCGGACATGGTTCCCCTAGAGTCGCTCTCGGGAATCGCCGGCGGGATCCCACCCCGCACGCCATTGGAGAAGCCCCATGAACCCGATTACGATGTTCCTCACCCTTGTCGCCGTGCTGATCGGCCTGTTGCTGCTGGCGGCCGGGCTGCCGGTTGCGGCCGCGGCGTGCTTCGTGCTTGCGGTCGTCATTTTCGCGTCGCTCAAGATGGCGAACGCGTGGGAGCGCTTCGTCATCCTGCGCGCCGGCAGGCTGCACGGGGTGAAGGGACCGGGATTGTTCTGGATCGTCCCCATCCTCGACAGCATCACGGCGATCATCGACCAGCGCATCCAGACCACCGCATTCAGCGCCGAGCAGGCGCTCACGCGGGACACCGTCCCGGTCAACGTCGAGGCGGTGGTGTTCTGGCACGTGCACGATGCCCAGAAGGCGGCGCTCAACATCACCAATTACCGCGAGGCGGTCGACCGCGTCTCGCAGACTTCGCTGCGCGAGATGATCGGCGCCTCGATGCTCGCCGCGCTGTTGTCCGAGCGCCAGGCGGCCGACGAGTTCCTGCGCGCGGAGATCGCGCGCAAGACCGCCGATTGGGGCGTCTCGATCAATTCCGTGGAGATCCGCGATGTGACCATCCCGGAAGCGCTGCAGGACGCGATGTCGCGCCAGGCCCAGGCCGAGCGCGAGAAGCAGGCCCGCGTGATCCTCGGCTCGGCCGAGGCCGAGATCGCCGGCAAGTTCGTCGAGGCGGCGCGAATCTATGCGGAGAATCCGGCGGCCCTGCAGTTGCGCGCCATGAACATCATCTACGAAACGACGAAGGAGCGCGGCACCACGATTTTGATCCCGAGCTCGATGGTCGACAGCATGAACCCCGGCTTGGCGTTTGCCGGGCGCGCGGCCCCGAGTGCCGCGGGCGGGTGAGCGCGCGCGCTCGGGCTTGCGGCGGGCGCGGAGAAAGGCCCCGGTTCGGCTCTTGTTGCGCCGGGAGGCCGCGACCGCATGGGTGTTGTCGGCCGGCACGATCTTGCCTATGTCAGGACCGAGCAAGCTTCTTGGGTCGGGAAATGCCGGACACAGCCCCCTTGCGCCTGCGGCCCGTGCCGCGTCCGATGATCGCGGCAGGCGCGGTATGCGCGGCGCTGCTGGCGGCTACGCTGGGGCTGTGGGCCTATTATGGCAGCGCGGTTTTTTTCGAGACGATTGCGGCGGGAATCGCGGCCTGCTTGTGAAGCTTTGGCCCCAATCTTGATCGAGCCTGAACGATGAGTGCCAGGACGACTCGCCTGCTTCTCGTCTTCGCTGCGTTCCTTGCGGGACTCGGCACCCTATTTGCCATCGTTCTCCTCGTGGTCAGGCCGGAGACGGCCGCAATGGTGCCTTCCGCAGCCGCCATCGGCGGGCCGTTCCGGCTCGTCGACCAGAACGGCCAGGCTGTGACCGATCGGGATTTCAAGGGCGAGCCGTATGTGGTGTTCTTCGGCTTCACCCACTGCCCGGACGTCTGCCCGACGACCCTGATGGAGCTCTCCGACGTGCTCGACAAGCTCGGCCCCGATGCGGCGCGGATCGGGGCGCTGTTCATCACCGTCGATCCCGAGCGCGACACTCCGGCCGAGCTCAAGGACTATCTGTCGAGCTTCAATCCGCGTTTCAGGGGACTGACCGGCGACCTCGCCGCCATCGCCCAGGTCGCCAAGTCCTACCGCGTCTACATGAAGAAGGTGCCGCTCGATAACGGGGACTATACGATGGACCATACCGCGCTCGTTTATCTGATGGACAAGAACGGAAAATTCGTTGCGCCGTTCAATCTCAAGCGCCGGCCGGAGGACGCCGCGGCCGATCTGCGGCGTTATCTGTAACGGGCGACGGACGGCGGACGACGGACGACAGGGAACGGACGGCGGGATCCTTTCGGATGACCATGGATCGGCTGCGCGCAAAATCGAAGGAGGCGCTGTTTTCCGTCGTCTGCCGTCTGTCAGCCGTCCTCCGCGCCGGTACGCTCTTCGGCGCCGCGCTTTGCGCGCCCGCCTTTATGACCGCCCAGGCCCAGCCGCTCGCGCTCAAGCCCGACAGCCTGCAGGTCTCCGCCGGCGTGCCGGGCTTCTGGGACCCGCGCCGGCGGCCGGAGCGGCCGGATCTGTCGCACGTTTCGGCGATCCGGTTTCTCACCGAGGTCGATTTTCCGCCGTTCGATTTCGCCGGGAGCGACGGCAACCCGGCCGGCTTCAATGTCGACCTGGCACGGCTGATCTGCGAGGACCTGAAAGTGAGCTGCACCGTTCAGATGCGCCGCTTCGACACCCTGCTCGCCGCGCTCGGCGAGAACCGCGGCGATGCGGTGATCGCCTCGCTGGCCCCGACGCCGGCGCTGCGCCAAAAAATCGATTCCACCGATCCGTATTACCGCTCGCCGGCGCGCTTCGTCGCGCTGCGGGAAGCCGGGCCCGCCGACCTGGCGCCGGAGCGGCTGGAGGGCAAGAAGATCGCGGTGGTTTCCGGGACGGCGCACGAAGCCTACGTCAAAACCTTCTTCACCGAGGCGGAGGCGCGCGGCTATCCCAACGCCGATGCGGCCCGCGAGGCGCTGCGCCGGCGCGAGGTCGACCTGTTGTTCGGCGACGGGATCGGGCTGGCGTTTTGGCTCAACGGCACGGACTCGGGGAATTGCTGCCAGTTCGTCGGCGGTCCGTTCACGGAAAGCCGGTATTTCGGCGAGGGGATCGGCATTGCGGTGAAGCGCGGCAACGACACCTTGCGCCTGGCGCTCAATTGGGCGCTGTTCCGGTTGTGGGAGCAGGGCCGCTTCACCGATCTGTGGCTGCGCTATTTTCCCATCAGCCCGTTCTGAGGACCGACGACCCGTCTGCCCTCCGGCTGGAGCATCGATGTCGCAAGCCGAGACCCAAGTGCCGACTTTGCGGGAAGTTGCCGGGCATTCCGCCGCCTGGCCGTTCGAGGAAGCGCGGAAAATCGTCGCACGGCTGCAGAAGCATCCCAAGGACACCGTGGTGTTCGAGACCGGCTATGGCCCTTCCGGCCTGCCGCATATCGGCACGTTCGGCGAAGTCGCGCGCACCAGTATGGTCCGCCACGCCTTCCGGGTGCTCACCGGCGACGCGGTGAAGACCCGGCTGATCGCGTTTTCCGACGACATGGACGGCCTGCGCAAGGTGCCGGACAACGTGCCGAACCGCGACATGCTCGAAACCCACCTCGGCAAGCCGCTCACCCGCATTCCCGATCCGTTCGGGACGCATCCGAGCTTCGGCGAGCACAACAATGCCCGCCTGCGCGTTTTTCTCGATCAATTCGGTTTCGATTACGAATTCTACTCGGCGACCGAATGCTATGCGTCAGGCCGCTTCGATGCGACGCTCCTGCGCGTGCTCGAACGTTACGACCAAGTGATGGCCATCATGCTCCCCTCGCTGCGCGAGGAACGCGCGCAAAGCTATTCGCCGTTCCTGCCGATCTCTCCCCGCACCGGCGCGGTGCTGCAGGTACCGGTGCTCGCCCATGATTCCGCGCGCGGCACCATCACCTATGAGGATCCCGAAACCCGGGAGGCGGTGACGACCCTCGTCACCGGCGGCCGCTGCAAGCTGCAATGGAAGCCCGACTGGGCGATGCGCTGGCTCGCGCTCGGCGTCGATTACGAAATGGCCGGCAAGGACCTGATCGACTCGGTCAAGCTCTCCGGCGAGATCTGCCGGGCGCTGGGCGGAACGCCGCCGGACGGTTTCACCTACGAGCTGTTTCTCGACGAGCAGGGCCAGAAAATCTCGAAGTCCAAGGGCAATGGCCTCACCATCGAGGAATGGCTGCGCTACGCCGGGCCGGAGAGCCTGTCGCTGTTCATGTACCGCGAGCCGAAATCGGCCAAGCGCCTGTATTTCGACGTGATCCCGCGCCACGTCGATGAATATTACCAGCAGCTCCAGGCTTATCAGCGCCAGGATCTGCGCCAGCGGCTGTCGAACCCGGTCTGGCACATCCATTCCGGCGATCCGCCGCGGCCCGAGGTCCCGATCGCGTTCTCGATGCTGCTGAAGCTGGTGTCGGCCTCGAATGCCGAGGATCCGGCGACGCTGTGGGGTTTCATCGGCCGCTATTGGGCCGGGGTGACGCCGCAGAGCCATCCCAAGCTCGATGCGCTCGTCACCTACGCGATCCATTATTTTCGCGATTTCGTGCTGCCGGCCAAAAAATTCCGCGAGCCGACGGCGGCCGAGCGCAAGGCGCTGCTCGATCTGCGCGACGCGCTCTCGCAGCTCCCCGCCGACGCCAGCCCGGAGCGGATCCAGGAGGTCGTCTACGAGGTCGGGCGGCGCGAGCCGTTCCTCGACCGCACCGGGAAGATCAAGACCAAGGACGGCAAGCCGGGCGTGTCGCTCGAATGGTTCAATCTGCTCTACCAGGTGCTGTTCGGCGAGGAGAAGGGGCCGCGGTTCGGCTCGTTCGTGGCGATCTACGGGCTCGACAACACCGTGGCGCTGATCGACGGCGCGCTCGCGCGCTCGGCGTGACTCCCTCTCCCGGGCATCGTGTCCCGGGCGCAGCGCAGCACACCGGGCGTCTGCCGCTCATGATTCTCGGCATGTTGCGGTGTGGTGCGCTGCAGAACCGGGAGCCATTGCAGCGCCCAGGATGTTCCTGGACCCCGGATCTACGGCACAACGCTGCGCGTTGCGCCGTGTCCGGGGAACGATCGTCAGCTCCTGTTCCGGGCGACGCGCTTGATGCGTTCGGCGCGGATCGCATCGAGGCAATCGAAATACATCATCGCGGCGGCCTCGATCGGATCGGGTTCGAGCTCGACGGCTCCCCGCTGGATCTCCACCAGGGCCGAGGCCAGCATCGCGGCGGCAAACTCGTCGTTGTCATTCATGTCGCATCCCTTTCGCTTCGCCTCGAAGATTATAAGGATTTGCCGGGCGGAAAGCAGGGCGAGACCGGCACAAGAATTTCCGGCCGTAAGGGTCGCGCGAGTCCCGGACACGTCGTGTCCCGTGCTTGATGAGCCGATGCGGGCCCGCTAGGGTCCGCGCTCCCCATCCGGAGTTTTGGGCGTGATCGGATTGCTCGATCATCTCGCGCGGCCGTTGTTGCGGGCGCTCGACCCCGAGGATGCCCACGCGCTGGTGATGCGCGCCCTGCCGCTGGCGCTCGTGTGGCCGGCACCGGATCCGCCGGCGCTCGCGGTCGAGGCATTCGGGCTGAAATTTCCCAATCCGTTGGGCGTCGCCGCGGGCCTCGACAAGGACGGCCTGGTGTTCGCCCCGTTGCTGCGTCTGGGCTTCGGCTTTGCCGAGGTCGGCACGGTGACGCCGTGGCCGCAGCCGGGCAATCCGCGCCCGCGGCTTTTTCGGCTCGAAGCCGACGAGGCGGTGATCAATCGACTGGGATTCAACAACGAAGGGTTCGATGCGGTGCGCCGACGGCTTGCCGGCCGCGGCGCCGGCGCCGGCATCGTCGGCGTCAATCTCGGAGCCAACAAGGACGCGCACGACCGCGCGGCCGATTATGTCGCCGGGATCGAGGCGTTTGCCGGACTGGCGAGCTATTGCACCATCAACGTGTCGTCCCCGAACACGCCGGGCCTGCGCGACCTGCAGCAAAAATCCGCGCTCGATACGCTGCTCGCAAGGGTGATGGAAGCGCGGGAGCGGGTGGCCTCCGGCCGACGCGTGCCCGTCCTGCTCAAGATTGCCCCGGACCTGGCGCTTCCCGATCTCGACGAATTGGTCGCCGTCGCGCGGGCGCGCCGGGTGGACGGAATGATCGTCGCCAACACCACCGTCGGCCGGCCGAAACACTTGCGCGACCGCGCAGCCGCCGAGGCGGGCGGTCTGTCCGGCCGGCCGCTGTTTGCGCTCTCCACCCGCATGCTGGCCGAAACTTTCGTGCGGGTGGATCGCGCGTTTCCCCTGATCGGAGTGGGCGGCGTGGATTCCGGGGAGGCGGCTTTCGCAAAGATCAAGGCGGGTGCCACGCTGGTCCAGCTCTATACCGCGCTGGTGTTCCGCGGGCTCGGCCTGGTCGGGGAGATCAAGCGGGAGCTGATGCAATTGCTGCGACGAGAAGGAT
>WNFC01008685.1_pt1 | contig 18759 bp, 14 predicted proteins | sample 5400541 | NCBI WGS metagenome assembly WNFC01 (sample SAMN13153342, study PRJNA577476) | soil metagenome | isolation source: 120 cm saprolite under Douglas fir tree site 2 hole 2 replicate 1 | place: USA:California | collected 2015-04-18 | reverse complement strand
CGAGCGGCGAGACGATGCGATCGATGATGCGGCGGACGTGATCGTCGTCGTCGAACTGGACATCGCTGAGGAGCAGGCGACCCTTGCGCTCGAAGTAGATCTTCTTGGGGCCGTTGACCATGACTTCGGAGACGGTCGGGTCGTTGAGCAGCGGCTCGATGGGGCCAAAGCCGATGACGTCGGCGGCGAGCTCCTCGAACAAGCGCTCCTTCTCGGCGCGGGTGAGGACGAGGTTCTCGGCTTCGATGATCTGGTCGAACAGGTTCTTGAGGCGCAGGCGGACCTCGTCGACCATGGCCGTATCGAGGGAGGGATCGAGCTCAGAGATGAGCTTGCGCTTGACGCGGTCCTTCAGGCTGCGCTGTGCCTCGCTGGCCTGGTTCTGGGCTGCGCTGGGTCGGAAGGTGGCGTCCGGAGGTGGAGTCGACGCTATCGCCGCCGTGTCGGCCGGCTGGCGGGTGACCGGCGGGCTCGGCGGCAGACCGCCCTGTTCAAGCCGTTTTAAGAGTGACACGATACAGATCAATCTTGCCGTGGCGACCGCGCACCGCCATTGGACCAAGCAAATCGGCCCGAACGGAGCCGGTCAGCCCGCGATAGACACTGCCGGCCAGGAGGACCTCGCCCGGTCGGGCGCGGCCCACCAGTCGGGAGGCAACGTTGACCGCGTCGCCCAGGACTCCAAGCTCCGCGCGCTCGGGCGGCCCCAGCATCCCCAGTACGATCCGGCCGCTAGCGAGACCCGCGCCACATTCCAGACGGAAGCCCCAGTCCTTGCTCCGGCGTCGATTGAGCGCTTCGTTGGCGCCAATCACCCCGAGCGCGGCGGCGACGGCGCGCTCGCGGTGGTCCGGTTGGTCGGTGCGTGCTCCGAACGTGGCGAGCAGGCCATCGCCAACGAACTTCTCCACCACTCCGCCGCAGCGGGTGACGGCGCCCACCGCCACTGCCAGGTGCTCGTTGACGACGCGCATCACCCGCACCGGATCGTCGGCAAAGCCCTCCATCAACCGCGTGAAGTGGCGCAGGTCCGTGAACAGGGCGGTGCAGTCGCGGACGAGTGCGTCTTCGATGGCGGGCGCCTCGGGGTCGAGTCGTGCGGGGACAAGGCGCTCGTACGCTCGGCGCAAGCGGTTGAGTCGGGCGACATCGCGCGCAAACAGAAGCGCCTGGGCATCCGCCATGGGGGGCGCAGCTGGTGTCACGGTCGCCCGACCGCCTGTTCGACGACGGTCAGCAGCTCGAGCGGCGAAAACGGCTTGGTCAGGTAGCGATCGGCGCCGGCCGCGAGACCGGCCTGGATGTCCGCTTGCTGTGCTTTGGAGGTCAACAGGACCACAAAGGTGCGGGATAAGTCCGGGTCACCACGAATGGCGTGAGTGAGGTCCAGTCCGGTTCGACCAGGCATCTGCACGTCCAGCAAAGCCACCATCGGGTGATGTTCGCGAAGTAGATCCCAGGCCTCGTCACCATCAACGGCTTCCACCACGTCGTACTCGTCAGACACGATGGTCGCGCTGACCAGGAGTCGCAAGCTCGGCTCGTCGTCCGCAATCAATACGGTTGTCAACGCGTGATTCCTCCGGCACCGACTGGCATGCGCGGTGTGATGACCTCCTGGACAACTTCACTGGCCGCTGCCGCGACACCAGCGCTCTTGCGTAGCACGGTAATTACCCCCAGTTCGTCGAGCGCAGTGCGCTCTTCGATGCTCAGATCCTTGACGGTCACGACGATGACCGGTATATCGCGCAGGCCCGCATGCCGCACCCGGCGCAGGAAGATATCGCCTTCAGCACCCGGTAGCAGCAAATCGAGGACCACGGCGCGCGGGAGCTCCCGCTCGACCTGGGCGAGCGCGTCCTCCACCGTCGCGACCGAAACCGCGGTCAGTCCGTAGCCAGCCATCTCGGCTGTCAGGAGCCGTGCAAAGCCGGCGTCATCCTCCACAATCAGGACGTCACCGCTGGTCGCCCGTGCTTCGGCAACGGGCAATGTGAACGAAAAGCGGCTTCCCAGTCCAAGACCGCCCGACTCCGCCCAGATTCGGCCGCCGTGCGCCTCGACGATCTTACGACTGATCGTCAGCCCGAGGCCAGTGCCTTTGATCTGGCGCCGATCCGAATTGTCGACGCGGTAGAACTTCTGGAACAGGTGGGACTGCGCTTCGGCTGGGACACCCAGGCCTTCGTCCTGGACGGACACCGTCACCTGGCCGTCCGCCGTCCGCGCGCCGAGGTGGATCGTCCCGCCGCGCGGCGAATACTTGCGCGCATTCGACAGCAAGTTGCTCAGCACCTGCAGCAGCCGGTCGGCGTCCACCCGAACCGCGGGCAGCCAGTCTTCGATTTCGATCAGAATCGGACACAGTGGGTCGTCGCCGGCGGCTGCCACCGCGCGCTGCAGGAGGGGCGCGAGCTCCTCTGGCTTCGCGCTGATCTGCTGGCGCCCGCTTTCCATGCGTTGGAGGTCCAGGAAATCGTTGATCAGGGCGGTGAGGCGCCGCCCTTCTTCCTCGATCACGGTCAAGAACCGCTGGCGCTGCGGCTCCGCCAGATCGCGCGTGCGCAGCAACTCGGCAAAACCAACGACTGAGGCAAGCGGGGTGCGGAGCTCGTGGCTCACCACGGAGACCAGCTCGTCCTTGGTGCGCACCAGGTCGCGCTCTGCCGTCACGTCGCGCAGGACGATGCCGGTGCCACGCCGGATTCCGGCGTCATCGGCGACGGTGAACGACTGGAGTAGTACATCGCGCCGCGGCGAGCCGACGATGCACATCTCCACCGGCGGCCGCTGTTCGCTGCAGCGCAGCGTTTGGTGTAGGGCGACGCTCACGGACTCGAAATCGACAACGCGGGCGCCGATGGCGGCTTCCGCTGACTCGAGGGTCTGGCCCAGCAGCGCGCCAGGCGCGGTGCCGAGCAGCTCGTCGACGCGCGCGTTGCAGTAGCGGACGAGGTTCGCCTCGTCCATGACCAGGAGCCCGTCCTGCATACTAGCCATGACCGCGGCTAGAGTGGTCCGCTCGCGGGCGTTGTCCTCCAGCAACCGCAGACCTTCGATGGCGAGCGCGGCCTGATCGGCCAGCACCCCCAGGACGGCCAGATCATCGTCGACAAAGGGCGAGACACGATCAGCCAGGACCACAAACAATCCGTATGCACGACCACTGGCGATGAGCGGTGAAATCAGCGCCGCGCGCACGCCGCCGACCTCATTGGCGATGGCTCGCAAACCAGGACCCCACGTCTCGGGATGACTGGTCGCGATGGGCTGCTGGTCGTGCCAGGCGCGCATCAGCGCGGGCGCTTCTGGCTGCAGCGACAGGCAATTGACTCCGGCTGCTTCGAGAGCGCGCCCTGAAGTCGGATCGGCGTGCAGCGTCAGTTGGCGGTTCCGCGCGTCGCCGACCGCGACGGCGGCCCACACGCCGCCAGTGGCGCGCGCCGCTGCCGGACCGAGGTAATCAAGCGCGGTCGCTACCCGGGTTTCGCCGGAGTGTCCAGCCAGACCGACCAGAAATTGCTCCACTTCGATCCGCTGCCAGGTGCGCCGCAGGACTCGGGGACTGGCGAACCCGACGTAGTAGCCGAGCGCCGAGCCCAGCGCCAGCAGGTTCGAGATCGGCTCGGTCGCCGGCGTCGCCGATGGGAACGCCGTGGCCACGCCAGCCACGACGATCACCGCGCCCAAACACCCAGACCCGACCGCGATCGCCACCAGGCGCGCGTGGGTGATTCCGCGCGTGGCCAGCGCGGCGCGCACGAAGCCGACGGCCGCATAGGTTTCGACGTACCCGAAGGCGAGTACGATGCTCATGCTGGCCCAGATCGGCAGTGGGTTCCCGCCGACGAGCAGGAACGCACACGCGCCGGCCAGCATGACGGCGGAGAGGACCTGTTGGAAGCGGGGCACCGGCCGGAAGTAGGTGAGCAGCCGGATCAAGGCGTACGGGTGCGCCATGAACGCGACCACGGCCAGCAGGGATACCCAGGTTGGGACCTCGCCAAGGGTGTGGCTGATGAGCTGCAGGACGATGATTGGCGTCAGGCAGCCGAACAGGATGGCGAGCTCCAACCGCTGAAGGGCCGGGCGGCGGAGGTAGTCCACCAGCGTCAACACAAAGGCGAATACGAACACGCCTTGCGTGACGAGCTGGAGGACTGGGTCGGTCATGTGTTCGGCATTGGCAGTCCCCATACCCAGAGTGCGCAACTTAATAGGGTTGCTCATCGCGTTCGCATCCCGCCGATCGGGTCATCCGCATTCACCCGAATGGGGAGGGTCAGCCTCCCGGTTCGCGGGGGGGTCTGGAGCGGGACCTGGCGGCCTGCGTGCGAGTGTGTTCCCGGATGCGCATAACCGACCTGTTGCGGACGATTGATCTCTTCGCGCGGCTGCCCGCCGACGATCTCGACCACCTGTCGCACCGGATGCGCGAACACCACTTGTGTCAGGACGACGTGCTGTGTCGCCAGGGTGAGCCAGCCAAGGCGATGATCATCGTCACCGCGGGCCGGATCAAGCTGTCGGCGGCTGAAGCCGATGGTCGCATGCGCACGGTTCGCGAGCTGGCCGAGGGCGACTTCTTCGGCGAGATTGCCCTGTTCGCGCGCGAGCGCCACACCGCGACGGCAACCGCCGTGAACGAGAGTCGGGTGCTGGTGCTGGAGCAAGATGAGTTCGAGGCGCTGGTGGCGAGCCGGCCGCAGCTGATGCGCAACATGCTGACGGCAATCTCGCGTCGAGCGGCCCAGACGAACCGACAGCTGGTAACGGATCAGGCGAGCAATGCGACAGTGTCGGCCAACGGCCGCGTGCATCCGGTGTTCTCACCGCGGGGCGGCGCGGGCAAGACGACGCTAGCGGTGAATCTGGCGATCGGCCTGGCGGAGCTCATCCCCGGGCGCGTCGGCCTCTTGGATCTCGATCTCCTGTTCGACGATGCCGCGCTGCTGCTGGATGTGGCCCCATCGACGTCGCTCGCCACCGTTCCGGAGAGCGAGCTGGAACACCTGGATGCGCGCATGTTGAGCAACTATCTGGTCGAGCACGAAAGTAGCCTGCGCGTGCTGGTTGGCGCGACGCGGCCCGAAGACGGCGAACGTGTTACCGGCGCCCACGTGCGCGCGGCATTGGCCGCAATGAAGCAGCAGTTCCTGGTGACGATCGTCGATTGTGGCAGCAATTTCGCGGAGCCGACACTGATGGCGCTCGAGGCTGCCGACAAAGCCATCCTGCTGTGTACTCCGGAGCTGTCAACGCTGCGCGACGTTCGGGACTGTCAGCGAATTTTGGGTCAGGCCCTCCATCTCGACAAGACCCGGCTGATGTACGCGTTCAATCATCCGGTGCCGTCCACCGGATTGTCCCGTCAGCAGTTCGAGACGGCGCTCGAGCAGCCGATGGCGATCGAGATCCCGCACGCCGGCGAGTCCGTGGCCAAAGCGGCGGTGAGTGCCGGGACGGTCGTGCGCGCGACTGGTCGCGGGCAGTTCGCGCAGGCAATCGGTCATCTGGTCCGTGACTTGCAGCCGGCAGACGCTGATCCAGCTGACGGGCGATTGTCGACCGGCGACAAGCGGCGTGCTTCGTCCGGCAGCAACCGTTTGGTGCGGCTGCTGCGTGGGAGTGGTCACTGACGATGACGATTGGCGATCACGGCCGGAGTGTCACTGACATGCTCAAGCAGGCGGAGGTGTTCGGGCGCCTCGCCGACCCGGAATTGCGCAAAGTACGCAAGCTCTTGCGAGAGCGGCACATCCACCAGAATCAGGTTGTCTTTCGCCAGGGTGATCTGGCGGATTCGCTGTATGTCGTCCTCGCGGGGCGGATACGTATCTCCGTGACCAGCCCGACGGGCCACGAAAAGGTGCTCAACTTTGCTGGTGTTGGCGACGTCATCGGCGAAATGGGACTCCTCAGTGGCGATCCGCGGTCAGCCACCGCGACGACGACCACCGACGCCATCCTGCTGCAGCTGCGCAAAGCCGACTTCGATTCACTATTGGCAAAGGACGTCGAGTTCATGCGCGAGCTCGCGCGCGTCGTCGCGCGTCGGCGTGAGGCGACGCAACAGCGAGCCGTCGACGAGACCGATGGGGGCGCCGGCCGACGGGAAGGTCTGGTCAGCGTGGTCTTCTCGCCGCGGGGTGGCGCGGGCACGACGACGATTGCGACCAATCTGGCGGTTGCGCTCGCGCACCGCACACCCGACCGGGTTGTGCTGGTGGACCTCAACGTGTTGTTCGGTCATGCGCCGCTCCTGCTCAACGTCACTCCGCGCACGTCGCTGTCAGCCATCTCGGCGGTGTCCCTCCGCGCGATGGATCGCGAGAGCTTCGAGTTTTATCTGACGACGCACGCCGACACGTCGCTGCGCGTGCTCTCCGCGGTGTTGCGCCCGGAGGATGGCGAGCTGATCACCACCGATCAAGTGCGTGCCGTGCTGGAGCTATTGCGGCGGCACTTTGTGTACGTCATCGTGGATATGGGCCGCAGCTTCTCGGAAGCGAATCTGGCGGCGATTGAAGTCGCCGACAACATCCTGGTCGTGTGCACGCCCGACCGTGTGGGCATTCGCGCTGTGTCCGAGACGCAACGCATTTTCCGCGAGCTACTACGGCTACCGGGCGATCCACTGCAGTACGTGCTCAATCATCCGTCACCGTATACGTCGATGACGCCGGAAGAGGTGGAGCAGGCGTTGCAGATGCGCTTCGTGGGATCGATTCCGTTTGGTGGCGACGCACCCGCGCGCGCCGCCCTGGAAGGTCGCCCGATCGTCACCCGCTGGCCGAGCTCGGTGGTGAGCAAGTCGATCCAGAGCATGGTCGTGCGATTTGAGCAGCAAGTGCGCGAAGCATTCGCGCTCGCTGCGCGCTGAACAGACTACTGCGCAGGCGTGGCACCGGCTTCATCGGGCACGTTGCGGAAAATCTCGGCGAATGCGACGCGCTGGATTGAAGGTGCCGCTTCGCCGATCGCCAGTCGATTGAACGTTGGCTCCAGGATGTTTGCGCGATGCGTTGGGCTGTTCAGTAGCGCGTCGTTGAGATGGGCGACGACCGTTGGATCGGCTGGTGCAGCGCGAGCCAGATTCTCGCCGGCGAGAGTATATGTCACGCCCGCTTCGGCCAGCAGTCCGACAAATGCCAGGTCGCCGAGGCTGTTGTAGTGCGACAACGGACCGTCCGGAATCTGAGCGGCGGCGCGGGCGCGCGCTACGCGCAGCATGGTCTGGTCGAAGGTAACGGGCGACAGGCCATTGCTTGCCCGCGCCTGGTTGGTGAGCGCCAACAAGGCAACTTCGTCATCGGTTGGCTGCGCGTCGCTGACCAGCGCCAGTTGGCTACCCGCGTTGCCAGCAGCGGCGCTGAGCGCACCGTTGGCCAGCTGCGCGAGTGGGTCAGTCCGCGCCGCGGCGTGCTTCTGGGCTTTGCCCAGGTCCACTCCGCCGCCCACCGCCACGAACGCGGGCTCACCGTTTTTCGCGACCAGCACGCCGATGGCGATGACCGCCGTGACCAGTACGACGCGATTCACATGGACCTCCAAACGAAGTGTTTTCCCCCGAGGAAACTCGTTTCGCGATGACGACAATCGATCCACTCCAGGTTCTGCGGCGGGTTGCGTTCTTCGATTCCCTGACGGCGGATGAGCGCCAGAGGCTGTCGGTTTTGCTCAGACCGGTGTCGTTCGACGCTGGCGAGACCATCGTCCATGAGGGTGACCATGCGGACCGGTGGTACGTCCTCACCGATGGGACCGTCGTCGTGGAACGCGCGGACCTCATCGGTCAGAACGTCACGCTCGCCGTGCTCGGCCCAGGCGAGAGCTTCGGCGAAAGCGCCTTGCTTGCCGAGGAGACGCAACGAGTGGCCACGGTCCGCAGCCAGACGCCAATCCGCGGCTTCGCATTGGACCGCGCTGATATTGAACGCGCTGAAGCAGCTGTGCCCGGCCTCCGCGCGCGCCTCCGCCGCCGGTTGGACCTGCTCACGCTGGACAAAACGCTGAAGCGTGCCTCGCCCTTCGCGCGTCTGCCGGACGACACCGTCTGGTCGCTGGCCCGCCAGATGGAAACCCGAGACGCCCGGATCGACGACATCGTCGTGACAGAGGGCGATGAAGCCGACTCCTTTTACCTGGTGCGCAGTGGCAAACTGGAGGTCCGCCGCGGTACGAAGCGGCTGGCCATTCTGCAGGGCGGCGACTCCTTTGGCGAAGTGGCCATCCTGACCGGCGGTCGCCGCAACGCGACCGTGCGGGCCCTGGAGGATTCGGAGCTGCTGTGTCTGAGCCGGTCCGACTTCCAGGCGACAGTCGGCGCGAACGTCAGTCTGGCGGACTATTTCCGCGAGCTGGTCGGCATCCGCTACCGCGGTGCGCCCGGGCAGCATCTGCTGCTGCCCGATCCGATCGCCACCGTCATGCCCACCCTGGGCAGTCGGCGGCGCAAGCGGTACTGGCTCACCCTGTTGGCGGGCATAGTGGTCTTCGCGTTGCTGACCGGACTCGCCCAACTGGGCGCTGGCGCTCCAGCGGTGTACGCGGTGCTGGCGATCGGCTCGTTCATCGGCCCGATCGTCTTTGTCCAATATTTGGCCGAGTCGAACATTCTGAGCGAGCGCCCGCGCGAGCTCGCCCTGACCGCCTTGCTCGCTGCTGGTCTGGGCTTGCCGCTGGCCATCGGCGTGCAGCAGCACACTGGCCTGCTGCCGGGCAGCCTGCTGCCCGCGGTACTCATCGCGCTCATCGAAGAGCCCGCCAAGCTCCTGGGCGTGTTGTGGATCCTCGGCCAACCGTCGCTGCGGTTCCGCATGGACGGGCTGATCTACGGGGCAGCGGCTGGCATGGGTTTCGCCGCATTCGAAACCACGCTGTATGGCCTGGCGCGAGTGGATTTTGTCACCGCGTTGCTGGGCACGTTGTGGTTGCGCGCCCTGCTGTCGCCATTCACCCACGGCACGTGGACCGCGATCGTCGCGGCCACCATTGTGCGCCAGCACTCCGCTGGGCAGGCGCATGGAGTGCCACGGGTGGTCGGCGCGTTCGGCTGCGCGGTCGTCCTTCACAGCTTGTGGAACTGGCGGCCATTCGAGTTCCCGCTGTCGCTGGTGTGGTTACTGCTGGTTGGCGTCGCGAGCGTCATGCTGTTACGGACGGTCATGCACCAGGCTTCACGTGAAGAGACATCGTCCGTTCTGGCGCTCGCTCCGGAAGTACGCGATGCTCCACCTGCAAACGGTGAGACGTTGCGCTGTCTGGGTTGTGGGCGCGTCGCACCCGCCGGAGTCCACTACTGCCCCCGCTGCGGCCTGGCTCTCCGGCGCCCTGTAGTCCATTAGCCGGAGGGCTTGCACGCGGCGCGCCGCTGAATATCACGCGATGGTTACGTTCTCTCGCAATCCGGGCACATCACGAGGTCCGGGTTATGGGGGCCTGCGGCCCCCCTGGGGCCAGTCGTTGCGGAGTCTACCCCGCGAAGCGTGGGCTCGTGCCTCGCTGCGCACTCCTTCCCGCCCCCACCCCCCGCGACGCGCTATCCGCGGTCGGGACCCCTTCAGGCCGATCGCTTCGGAACTTGGAATGTACGGGGTGGGCGAAGCCCCATCAAGCGGGGGGTCGCCGCGGGAAGGAGCGTGAAGCGAGCTTGCGAGCGGAGCAGCGACTGGCGGCGGGGGGCGCAGCGCCCCCGACCCGGATGGGTACATCGCGGACAATGCCGGGATAGCGGTGGTGGTTACTCCCCACTTGGGGACGGTCCCAATCGGCCAGTCGGAGGTACGCTCCAACAAGATTCCAGCGTTCTTTCTCACGTCTTCTTTACCCAATCTTCTGTTGACCGTGTTGGCCGCACTGCTGTAATTCGGAACTCCGACAGTAGGCTCTACGTGTGAGCGACGGATTCATCAGCGTTCTCGTGGTGGACGAGCACTGGTTGGTTCGACTTGCTCTGACCAATCTGTTCGGAAAGCTGCGGCACTTTGCGCTGGTCGCGGACGCTACCACTGCGGCCGGAGCAATCGCGGCCGCACGGACCCATGACCCAGATGTGGTGATCATGGACGTGCGGCTGCCGGATGGCAGCGGCATCGAGGCATGCCGTCAGATCCGGATGAACAACCCGAACACGCGTGTCGTCATGCTCACCTCATTTTCTGACGAAGATGAGGTGATCGCCGCGATTCTGGCAGGAGCGAGCGGCTACCTGCTCAAACAGAGTGAGCCTGAGCGATTGATCGCCGCGGTCGAAACGGCCGCGGCAGGAGGTTCGCTGCTGGACCCAGCGGTCAGCGACACCGTGCTGCGCTGGATGCGCGGTGCGGCGGCCAATCGCGGCCACAGCGCCGATCGGCTGTCGGAACAGGAGCGCAAGATCTTACCGTTGATTGCCGAGGGCAAAACGAATCGTCAGATCGGCGCGGAGCTCTACTTGAGTGAGCACACCGTTAAGACATACGTGAGCAGCCTCTTGAAGAAGTTGCGGCTGGCGCGACGGGCCGAAGCCGCGGCGTACGTGGCGCGCCAGCAACACGCCAGAGCCAGTTGACCCCGGAGGGGACCCCCCCAAAGGACATATCACGATGTCGACCCCACGGGACGTCACTGCCAATCGTCACAGGAGTGACCCTCGGGGCGGAGCCATCCCGCTGGCATGCCCAGGGACGACATCCTTCCAAAGAAGAAGTCTGGGATAGTGGCGAAACGAAGAGGGGACCCCGCCAAAGCTGGGTCCCCTCTGGGGCAAGAGTTTTAGTAGCGGCCGCGACCGCCGCCACCGTAGCGGTTGCCACCACCCGGGCGATTGTTGGCGCTGCCACGGCGCTGCTCGAAACACGTCGAGCAGTAGACGGGCTTGTCCCCGCTGGGCTGGAATGGCACCTGGGCCTCCTGACCACAGCTGGAGCAGGTTGCGCTGAACATTTCGCGCGTTCCTCGGGCACCGCCAGAGGAATAGCCGCCACCACCGTACGACGAACCGCCGTAGCTCCCGTAGGATGAGCCCCCAGAGTCCCGCTGGGACTTGCGCGCTGCCCGACAGTCCGGACAGCGGCTGGGCTCGCTAAACCCGCGGCTAGCATAGAAATCCTGCTCGCCACTGGTGAATGTAAATGCCTGACCACAATCGCGGCAGGTCAAAGTTGTATCGGCCGACATCGTTAGACGGCTCCCTTCAAAAAAACGGCTCGGCAGCTAGCCCAGGCCGAGACATAGGGTATAGGGCTCCGTCAAACGTGCGAAACAGTGCTTCACCAATGCGGAACAGTTCGGGCTAACTGGATCGAGTATGGCATATCAGTTCGGCCTCCCCAAGAATATTCCAAGATAGGGAGACGAGGGAGAAAATGACGTGCAACTTGGAATGATCGGGCTCGGTCGCATGGGCGCCAACATGGTGCGACGCCTCCTACGCGATGGCCACCAATGTGTGGTGTACGACCACAGTCCAGACGCAGTCCAGGCTCTGGTAGGCGACGGCGCCGTTGGGGCGCACTCCCTCGACGAGCTGGCCGCACAGCTGCAGCCGCCGCGCGCGGTCTGGCTCATGGTGCCGGCCGCGGTCGTCGATCAAACCTTGAACGATCTTGTCGGCCACTTGCAGGCCGCCGACGTCGTCATCGACGGGGGCAACTCGTACTACGTCGACGATCTGCGGCGCAGCGCCAGGCTAAAAGAGCTTGGCCTGGACTACCTCGACGTGGGTACCAGCGGCGGTGTCTGGGGCCTCGAGCGCGGCTATTGCCTGATGATCGGCGGCGCCGACCCAGCCGTCGCGCGGCTCGACCCGATCTTCAAGTCGTTGGCGCCGGGCTCAGCGGCGGCAGTCGAGCGCACGCCCGGTCGCAGCGGGCAGACGACGACCGCCGAGCTGGGCTACCTGCACTGCGGGCCGAGTGGCGCAGGCCACTTTGTCAAGATGGTCCACAACGCCATCGAGTACGGTCTCATGGCGGCGTATGGCGAGGGACTGAACATCCTGCACCACGCCAACGTCGGCAAGACGAATCGCTCTATAGACGCCGAGACGACGCCGCTGCGCGATCCGGAGCGCTATCAGTACGACTTCGATCTGGCGCAGATCGCCGAAGTCTGGCGGCGCGGCAGCGTTATCGCCTCGTGGCTGCTCGATCTAACCGCCGCCGCGCTGCTCGGCGATCCTCACCTCGACCAGTACGCGGGCCGTGTGGCGGATTCGGGCGAGGGGCGCTGGACGGTCATCGCCGCTGTCGACGAGGGCGCACCCGCACCGGTCTTGAGCGCATCGCTTTTCGAACGCTTCAGCTCGCGCGGCGAGGATCTGTTCGCCGACAAACTCCAGTCGGCCATGCGGCAGCAGTTCGGCGGCCACGTCGAGCAGAAGAGCGGCGGCTAGGAATGGAACGTTCTGACGCGCTGGTCTTCTTCGGCGCCACGGGTGACCTGGCCTACAAGAAGATCTTCCCGGCGCTGCACAGCATGGCCCGCCGCGGCACGCTCGAGGTGCCCGTAATCGGGGTGGCCAAAGCCGGCTGGACGCGCGACCAGCTCCTCGAGCGTGCCCGCGCCAGCATCGCCGAGCACGGCGGTGGGGTGGACGAGGCTGCCTTCGCGCGATTGACGCAGCGGCTCGACTACGTGGATGGTGACTACGCCGATCCCGAGACGTTCGCCAAATTGCGGAGGGCGCTCGGCAGCGCGCAGCGGCCGACGCATTATCTGGCTATTCCGCCCAGCCTGTTCGGCACGGTGGTCAAGGCCCTGGGGAGCTCAGGGTGCGCGACCACCGGGCGGGTGGTGATCGAAAAACCGTTCGGCCACGATCGCGCGTCCGCGCAAGCCCTCAACGACACCGTGCATTCGGTGTTTCCAGAGTCGGCGGTCTATCGCATCGACCACTACCTGGGCAAAGAAGCAGTCGAAAACCTGCTGTACTTTCGGTTCGCCAACACGTTCCTCGAGCCGGTGTGGAATCGCCACTACGTCCAGAGCGTGCAGATCACGATGGCCGAATCTTTCGGCGTCCAGGGCCGCGGGGGGTTCTATGACGAAACGGGCGCGCTGCGCGACGTTGTGCAGAATCACCTCCTGCAAGTGGTGGCGATGCTGGCCATGGAGCCGCCGACGACGATCCGCCACGATGCGCTGCACGACGAGCAAGTGAAGATCTTGCGCGCGATTCCACCCGTGCAGCCGGCGCATGTGGTACGTGGCCAGTTCCGCGGGTATCACGCCGAGCCAGGTGTCTCGGCCAACTCGACGGTCGAGACATTCGCGGCCGTGCGCCTGGAAGTTGATTCGTGGCGCTGGGCCGGCGTGCCGTTCGTGCTGCGGACCGGCAAGAACCTGCCCGTGACCGCCACCGAAGTGATGGTGCGCTTTCAGCGCCCACCCCTGCTGCGGTTGGCCCCGACCGACGCGAACTATCTGCGGTTCCGTCTCGGCCCAGACATCGTCATCGGCCTGGGGACGCGCGTCAAGGCGCCGGGTAAGCAGATGGAAACGATTCCTTCTGAGCTGGCCGCGGTCTCACACCCCGTGGCGGATGAGATGGACGCGTACGAGCGCCTGTTGACCGATGCGATGGCCGGCGAGGGGTTGCTGTTCGTGCGCGAAGACGCCGTCGATGCCGCCTGGGCGATCGTCGAGCCAATTCTGGACGACATTACGCCTGTACATGAGTATGACGCTGGGACCTGGGGCCCGGCCGAGGCGGATCGCCTGGCGAAGCCGTTGGGCGGCTGGTGCGACCCGGAGTGAGGTGGGAAGCCATGAACATTCTGGCCGTCGACGTCGGTGGCACGCACGTCAAGGTGATGGTCACGGGCCAAACTGTCGAGCGCAAGGTGGTCTCCGGGCCCACGATGACCGCGGCGGACATGGTCGATGCGGTCAAGAAGATGACCGCCGATTGGACGTACGACGCCGTGTCTATCGGGTATCCGGGCCCGGTGGCGCACGGTGCGCCGGTCAAGGAGCCGGCCAATCTAGGCCCAGGCTGGGTGGGATTCGACTTTGCCGCGGCGTTCGGCCGCCCGGTCAAGATCATCAACGACGCCGCCATGCAGGCGCTGGGCAGCGATCAGGGCGGGCGCATGCTGTTCCTGGGGCTCGGGACGGGGCTGGGCTCGGCCATGGTGGTTGACGGCCGCGCCGAGCCCCTGGAGCTGGCCCACCTGCCGTACAAGGACAAGCTGACCTACGAGGATCTTGTCGGCTTGCGCGGCCAGGAACGGCTAGGCAAAAAGAAGTGGCGTCGCCAGGTCCTGGGGGTCATCGCGGATCTCAGCGCCGCGCTCGCGCCGGACTACGTCGTCATCGGCGGCGGCAACTCCAAACAGCTTGACCAGTTACCACCCAACGTTCGGCTAGGTGACAACGCCAATGCGTTCCGCGGCGGGTTTGCGCTGTGGACGCCGCCGGCTGGTGTGGCGGCGTTTGCCCCGCCCGCGGTGCGCGTAGCGGGCGAGCGGCGCGTGGTCGACAGCAGCGACGCGCTCTTCCAGGCCGCGGCGTCCGAGTTTTTCCTGCGCGCGATCGATGCCGTGAACAACTCAGGACGGTTCACGGTCGCGCTCTCGGGCGGCTCGACCCCGCGTGGGCTCTACAAACTGTTGGCGACCGATCCCGCCTGGCGCGACCAATTGCCATGGCAAAACATGCACTTCTTCTGGGGCGACGAGCGGCACGTCCCCCCAGAACACGCTGACAGTAATTTCCGGATGGCCAACGAAGCGCTGCTGTCCGGGGCACCCGTGCCAGCGGCGAACGTTCACCGCATGCACGGCGAGGCTGCCAATGCCGCGGACGCCGCCCGTGAATACGAAGACGAGCTGCACGAGGCGTTCGGGCTCAAGGCGGGCGAGGTGCCGCGGTTCGATCTGATCCTGCTTGGCCTGGGCCCCGAAGGGCATACCGCTTCGCTCTTTCCAGGGACGCACGCGCTCACCGAGAATCAGCGCCTGGTCGTTTCGAACTGGATCGGCAAGCTGTTTGCCGACCGCATTACGTTAACTCCACCTGTCCTGAACAATGCCGCCTGCGTGATGTTCATCGTCAGCGGACCAGACAAGGCGACCGCGCTCAAGGGCATTCTCGAGGGCCCGTACGAGCCAGATCAGCTGCCGGCGCAGCTCGTCAACCCGACCAACGGGCGGCTGGTGTGGCTGCTCGACCGCGTGGCGGCGCAGGAGCTGGACGTAATCGGTTCGTAACTCGCACATAACCCGCGGGACCGATACGTGGCTCAAAAGTTGCAAACCCTCACGTGATTCTCATTGAAAGGTGCGGGCGGCGTACCGACACGATGGGAAAACCTGCCATGTGGCATGAGGTAAGCATGTGACTAGAGAACCCCATAGTCCTTCCCGTTCAGCGGGTCCCGCCGTTGGTTCGGCGATGTTCGTGATTGTGGTTCTGTTGCTGGGCGCGCTCCTGGCGTTGCCGGCGACAGCATTGGGTCAGGGCACCGGCACCCCCGGCACGACTGGGACCCCAGGCACCACCACGACTCCAATGCCGGCGGCCAATCCGAGCCTGACAATGTCGGCGTCGTCTGGCCTTCCTGCCGACCAGGTCACCGCCAGCGGCTCAGGCTTCAAGCCTGGTGAGAGTGCCGACGTCACCTTCAACGGCACGTCAGTCGGTTCAGCGACCGTCGGAACCGACGGCACGTTCAACCTGAGCTTCAAGGTGCCCAGCCAGGCGCCAGGCCAGTACGCCGTAGTGGCCAAGCAGGCCAGTGGCGCGAGCGCCACGAGCTCGTTCACGGTCAATCCGGGCAAGTCCGCCCTGGCGTTCTCTGTGGCGCAAGCCGCGCCCAATACGTCTTTGACCGTGACCAGTAGCGGCTTCCAGCCGGGTGAGACCGTCGTGCTGAGCTTCAACAGTGCAGAAGTCAGCTCGGAAACGGCCGACACCACGGGCGCCGTCAGCTGGACATTTATGGTGCCGACTCTGGCGCCAGGGCAATACGAAGTGATGGCCCACGGCGCCACCAGCGGAACGACCACCAAGGCCTTCTACACGGTGATCGCCGGCCCAACGCCAGTGCCCGCAGCCGCGCCGACAGCCACGCCAGTGCCCGCCGCGCCGCCCGCGGCCGCGCCGAACGCGCCGGCTATCGTGCATGACGACCGCTACTTCTCGCAGACCGGCTACCGCATCGACAACGACACGGTGTGGGGCTTCTTCCAGCAGTACGGTGGACTGAGCACCTTCGGCTACCCGGTCTCCCGCCAGATGGGCTTCCTGGGTTGCCCGGTGCAGATGTTCCAGCGCCAGATCATCCAGGTCTGTGAGGGCCAGGGTGCGGCGTTGATCAACATGCTCGACCCGGAGATCTTCCCGTACACCCAGGTCAACGGCAGCACGTTCCCCGCGCCGGATGCGGCGCTGAAGAACAGCACGCCGCCGGTTGGCTCGCCCACGTACGCGGATGACATGAACGCCTTTATCACGGCCAACGTGCCCGATTCGGCGCTCGGCCAGCCGGTGAACTTCAACCTGACGTTCAACACCCTCGGTGGGTTGACGATCTGGGGTGCGCCGATCTCGAAGCCGCAGGCTGATCCAGGCAACGCCAACTTCATCTATCAGCGCTTCCAGCGCGGGATCATGCACTACGTCGTCGGTCAAGGAACGCAGAGCATTCTGCTGGCCGACTATCTGAAGGCTATCCTGATGAACAAGGACGTCCCGCCGGATCTGGCGGCCCAGTCGCGCGAAACGCGGTTCTTCAATCAGTACTGCCCAGGTTCGACGTTGTGGCTCTGCCGCCCGAACGACCTGCCAGGAACTGATCTGACGTTCGCGTTCCAAAATGGGTAGCTAGCGCGCATTTCCCCTGAGGGAAAAAGTGAGCGGCAGGGACTCCCTGCCGCTCACTTGCGCGCGCTTACGGGTATGCTCGAAAAGCCTTGCCCATCTCCGGAGACGTCTACAAACAGATCGGTCGGTCCGCGGCGGGGGCGGTCTCTATTGTGGCGGCGTACGACCGGACCAGCGATCGGATCGTCGGTCTCACCGCATCATCGTTCGTCACCCTCTCGTTTGACCCGCCGCTGGTCATGTTTGCCATTCAGCACAGCACCGGCAGCTACGTGTCGATGGTCTCGAGCAAATCGTTTGGCGTGAGCCTGCTCCGTGATACCCAAGCCGATGTGGCCACCCTGTTCGCCACTACGGGCCCAGAGAAAACGGGCAAGACCCAATTCGAGCCCGGCACAACCCTGCACGTGCCCTTAATTCCAGGTGCGCTGGCCCACGTCGAGTGCCTTACTAATCAAATCTTTATCAGCGGCGACCACGCTATCGTCGTCGGCCTGGTGGAAGAGGCGCGTACCTTCGACGGCCTGCCGCTGCTCTATTTCGCGCGGCAATACGGCACGTTCTGCCCCCTCGAGGGCAGCTAATCACTTCTGGCTGCTCGTTTCTTGTTTGCGGGATACTCCCGGGCGGGGAGTTCTCAGCAGCATAGGGAGGGTCATCCATGACCCAGCAGAATCGCGTTCCTCTGCCCGGCAGCGAGAAACAGCCCGTTGCCGGCGCCGAGGAGATCGGTGAGGTCCATCCTGATGAGCGCCTCGAAGTCACCATTCGGCTGCGCCGCCGCGCTGAACAGGATCTTTCGGCCCAGCTGACCCTTCTGGCGGCCAAGCCGCCCGAAGCCCGCGAGCACCTCACCCGCGAGGCCTACGCCGAGCGTCACGGCGCCGATCCGGCAGACATAGCCAAGGTGGAGGCGTTCGCGCGGGCCAACGGCCTGAGCGTGGTGGAAACGAGCGCCGCGCGGCATAGCGTGGTCCTGGCCGGCACCGTCACGGCCGTGAGCGCCGCGTTCGGCGTCGATCTCAAGCAGTACAGCCATCCCGGCGGTGGGACATTCCGCGGTCGCCAGGGGCCGATCTTTATCCCCGCTGAGCTCATCGGCATCGTCCAGGGCGTCTTTGGTCTGGACGACCGGCCCGCGGCGCGGCCGCACATCCGCACCGCGGACGAGCTGGACGGCGGCGTTCAGGGCGTCGCCGCGGCCCCACGGGTGTCGTTCACGCCGCCGCAGATTGCCCAGCTATACGACTTTCCAACGGGCGTCAACGGTCAGGGTCAATGCGTCGCCATCCTCGAGCTCGGTGGCGGGTTCCGCGCGGCTGACCTGCGCGCGTATTTCCAGCAGCTGCACATCCCCCAACCCAAAGTGGTCGCAGTTTCGGTAGACCATGGGCGGAACCAGCCCAGCGGCCCGAACAGCGCCGACGGCGAGGTCATGCTCGATATCGACGTCGTCGGTAGCGTCGCGCCTGGCGCGCGCATCGCCGTCTATTTCGCGCCGAATACCGATCAGGGGTTCATCGATGCGATCACGACCGCCGTCCACGACACGACCAATCGTCCGTCGGTGATCTCGATCAGCTGGGGCGCCCCTGAAGTGTCCTGGACCCAGGCCGCGGCGCAGGCGATGGACCAGGCGTTCCAGGCCGCCGCGGCGCTGGGCGTGACGGTGTACTGCGCGTCGGGCGATAACGGCGCGAACGACTTTCCGCCTGGGCCAGGGGCGCAGCCCGGCAATCACGCCGACTTCCCAGCATCGAGCCCGCACGTGGTCGGCTGCGGCGGAACTCGGATCACGGTTGCCAACGACGCGATCACGACCGAAGTGGTCTGGAACGACCCGGGCGGCGGCGCCACGGGCGGTGGCTACAGCGCACTGTTCCCCACCCCAACCTGGCAAACCAATGCGGTCCAGGGCGGCAAGCGCGGCGTGCCAGACGTGTCGGG
>WNFC01002815.1_pt1 | contig 18760 bp, 18 predicted proteins | sample 5400541 | NCBI WGS metagenome assembly WNFC01 (sample SAMN13153342, study PRJNA577476) | soil metagenome | isolation source: 120 cm saprolite under Douglas fir tree site 2 hole 2 replicate 1 | place: USA:California | collected 2015-04-18 | reverse complement strand
GTGAAGGCCCTGACCGGGATCGATGCTGACCGCCTGGAAGAGGAAAAGCGGCGCGGCATCACCATTGATCTGGGTTTCGCGCACATGGAATTGCCCGGCCCCGGCGCAGAGATGCTGCGGCTGGGCTTTGTGGACGTGCCCGGGCACGAGCGCTTTGTTCGCAACATGCTGGCGGGAGTGGGCGGCATTGACGTGGTCTTGCTAGTGATCGCGGCGGATGAATCCATCAAGCCGCAGACCCGCGAGCATCTTGACATTTTGCAACTGCTCGGATTGCAACGCGGCATCACGGTGCTTACCAAATCGGATGCAGTGGATCGTGACACACTCGACGTAGTGCGCCTCGAGGTGGAGGAGTTTCTGCGGGAAACCTTTCTGGGTGGTCCAAGCTCTTCCATCGTCGCGGTCAGTTCGCTAACTGGAGAGGGGCTGGATGAGCTGAAGCAGGCCCTCATTCATGCCGTAGGTGTGGTATCTGCCAGGGATGCTCAGGCGTTGGCCCGCTTGCCGATTGACCGGGTGTTCACCATGAAAGGTTTTGGCACGGTTGTGACCGGCACGCTGGTGGGGGGAACAATTCGCAAAGAAGAAGAGCTTGAGGCTTTCCCGAGCGGCCGTCGAGTGCGGGTACGCGGCCTGCAGGTACATGGCAAGCCGGCGGATGCGGCGGTGGCTGGAGCGCGCACCGCACTGAACCTTGCAGGAGCATCCACGGAAGATCTATCGCGGGGCATGACGTTGGCACCACCCGCAACGTTTGTGCCGGCGCGGCGCATCGATGTGAAGTTACGTTTGCTGCCTTCAGCTCCCCGGCCATTGAAGGACCGGGCACGATTACACTTCCACGCCCACACGATGGAGACGGTCGCTCAGCTTGTTCTCTACAACGCGAAGCAGATTGTGCCGGGCGACGAAGGTTTCGCGCAGTTGCGCCTGCCCGAAGCGGCGCTGCTATTGCCCGGAGACCGCTTCATCATGCGGCAGTTCTCACCGGTGACGACCATCGGAGGCGGGATAGTGCTGGACGCTGCGCCAATTCCGAGAGCGGCGGCACGCGACACTTTCTTGCAGACTCTGGCTGGTGCGGATCCGACATTGATTCTGCGAGCGCGGATTGCCCGCCGCCAACACGAAGGGATTTCCCTGTCGCGGCTCATTGCAGAGACGGGCTGGAACAGAAACGTGATTGAAGCAAAGTTGTCTCCTGCAGTGCGTGACCAGCAGGTGCTTCGGATCGGGGACCGGTTTGCAGAAACTCGAGCAATCGAAGATCTCAAACTGCACTTGCAACGCACGCTTGAGCAGTTTCACAAGAAGAATCCGTTAGTGGGTGGAATCGGTCGAGAGCAGCTGCGTGAGCAACTCAAGGCCTCGGCAGAGGTGTTTGCGGCGGTGGCAGCGGCCCTGGTTGGAGAGAAGAAGTTGGAAATTGCCGGTGACTTGGTGCGTCTAGCAGGGCGCGGCGTGGCTATGAAGGATGAGGAAGCCGAGTCTAAGAAGATCATTGAAGACGCGTTCGCGGCGGCCGGCTTGAAAGTCCCGGCCCTGCGAGAGGTGATGGCTGGGTTGAAGGTAGACAAAGCAAGAGCTCAGAAGATCGTGACCCTCCTGCTGCGGGACAAAACCCTCATCAAGATCTCGGAAGAACTGGTTTTTCATCGCGGCGCGCTGGAGGAGCTGCGCCGCCAGATGGCGGCCTACAGGGCCAAGTCATCAAAGATCGACGTGGCGCAATTCAAAGAAATGACTGGGGTCAGCCGGAAATATGCGATCCCGTTGCTGGAATACCTAGATCGGGAGCGGGTGACAAAACGTGTGGGGGATGCGCGCGAAATTCTCTGAGGAGTGGGTAATTGAGTAATCGCGTAATCGAGCAATTGAAATAGGAGCGATTCTCTGCGGCTCCATCACTTTCCAAATTACCCGATTGCGCAACGACTCAATGTCATTTCTGCTTCAGATCTTTTCTTCCGGAAATTCCAGTTCCAGGCCCAGCGGGTCAGTGAAACGGTTGGTAAGGTTGGCGAGTCCCGTTAGCAGGTGAATGTCCACGATCTCGGGGTCGGAGAAATGTTTCTTCAAGGCAGCGAAATCGCCATCCGCAATGTCGTGCGGGGTGCGAGTTAGCTTTTCCATGTAGTTCAGCGCGGCTTTCTCTTTGTCGCTGTACCGTGAATAATCGCCGGTTTTCAGCACTGCCCAATCGTCGGGCGTAAGTCCCACTCGCTTGGACGATGCGACGTGATGTTGCGTGCAGTAGCGGCAACCGTTGATGAGCGAGACCCGAATGTAGATTAGTTCGTACAGTTTGCGGTCGAGGGAGCGGCCCACACTGGCGTAGAAGCTAAGAAAGTTCTTAAGCATCTCGGGACGGTGCGCTAGCGCTTTCTGCGCGTTGCCCGGCTTACCACGCAGAGTCTTTTCGTAGATTTCCTTCACTTCGGGGGCTGCGGCTTCAGGAGCGATCAAGCTGATGCGGGCCATCGGATCCTCTTCATCTCAAGGGGTTAGGGGTTTTCACCATCATCGCAGATTAGCCCGCTTTCTGCCGGACAACCGCGGAGGTCATGATGCAAGAAATCGGGCTCGACGCCGATAACCTAAGCGAGGATTCCATGAGGACGATATTCTGCGTAGAGCATGACGGCAGCGTCATGACCAAGGGCGGGATACCTAACCACTGTGAAGAATTCCGCGGAAAACCCGGAGCAGTGACGACGGAAAGGACGACAGCGCAGGTTTGGGGAACCACGGCGACCGTGGCGGGGATCTACCACGAGAGAGGCCTCCATGCCAATAAGCCGTACCACCGGCGTGGGCGCTTCATCGATACCTGGATGTTCAAGAACAAGAACTGGGTTTGCGTTGCCGCCCAGGCAACACTGCTGCAACCCTGAAGACCATTTTCTCCTGCGTTTGCTCCTGTTCTATATTGTCTACAACGGCAGTTAATCGCGGACTGTCCGTGCTCAGCCGCGTCCACCGCAATCGCTATCAAGGAAGAAAGGAAAACCGTTATGAAAGCGATGATTAGTGGGACCGGCTTACTTTTCGCAGCTTCTTTGTTTGTAGTTGCTCAGGATCAAAGGGATTCGGCGGCTAACCGGTCAAAAATTATTGCCTTTGAAAACGCGTGGAACCAGACGGAAGAGCGCAAGGACGCCCGGGCTCTCGACGCGCTGATGGATAATTCGCTGGTACACACCGACTACGACGGTACCCTGAAAACGAAGGCTGATTTTCTGGCCGGTGTGAAAGCTGCCGCACATAGGCCCGAACTGCAGGTCACGGAGTCAATGAACGCACAGGTCTACGGCAAGGCCGCGGTCGTGACGGGAGTCTACCGCGTAAAAGGGGTGGACCAGGGCCAGCCATACCAGCGCCGGGGCCGCTTCACTGATACGTGGATTCACCAGAACGGGACATGGGTGTGCATAGCTAGTCAGTACACTGTGATGAGCCATTGAATGGCTGCCCTATCCAATGCTTACTATCCGTGCCGCAACCGAGAACGATGTCCCTCTGCTGCGAACCTTGATCCGCGAACTGGCGGAATACGAGCGTGAACTGGAGTTTGTGGCAGTCTCGGAAGCTGACCTGCTACGAGATGGCTTCGGCGCGCATCCCAAGTTTCGTGCGTTGATCGCGGAGTGGGATGATCAATCGGCCGGATACGCCTTATTCTTTGCTTTCTACTCGACGTGGGAGGGACGGCCAGGATTGTTTCTGGAGGATCTTTTCGTGCGACCGCAGTTTCGCGGCCGGGGAATCGGAAAGGCACTGCTGGCGTCGGTTGCGCGCATTGCGCAGCAGGAGGACTGCTATGGCATCCGCTGGGAGGTTTTAGACTGGAATCAGCCCGCAATCGAGCTTTATCAATCGATGGGAGGGACGTTTCTCGATCAGTGGAGGTCGGTGTTACTGAAGGATCAAGCGTTGCGTCGGCTGGCGGAGAAGGCGCGGTGAGCGGCCGGAGTAACAGCGCCAGCGACGCCACCCCTGTTCGTCTGTTCCGCCGCCGCAACGACTGGGCTGCGTGGCTGGAGAAGAATCATCGCAAGTCCGATGGCTTGTGGGTGCGGCTGGCGAAGAAGGCTTCCAGGTTGCAATCGCTGACTTACGGTGAAGCCCTAGAAGTGGCTCTGTGTTACGGATGGATTGACGGACAGAAAAATAGCGACACGGATCAGACGTGGCTGCAGAAGTTTTGTCCGCGTTCGCACAGGAGCATCTGGTCGAAGATCAACCGGGGGAAGGCTCTGACGCTGATCGAAAGCGGGATAATGCAGCCAGCGGGGCTGGAAGCGGTGCAGCGTGCCAAGAAAGATGGGTGCTGGCGAAACGCCTATGATTCGTCAAGTCGCGCGTGTGTGCCGAGTGATTTGCAGGCAGCACTGGATGCAAATCCGGGCGCGAAGACCTTCTTTGAGGGACTCGACAGGCAGAACCGGTATGCGGTTCTTTTCCGAATCCAAACCGTGAAGAAGGCTGAGACACGCGCCAGGAAGATTCGGGAGTTCGTCGAAATGCTCGAACGGAATGAGAAAATTCATGAGTCTGGCAGACCGAAGCGCTCGAGAAGGTAAGTTAGAAAGATGCGACCCATCAAAATCATCGGGGCGGGATTGGCTGGTTCAGAAGCGGCGTGGCAGTGCGCGCGCCGGGGAGTAGAGGTCGAGTTATGCGAGATGCGGCCGGTGCGCTCCACTCCTGCGCACCAAACGGCCGATTTCGCCGAGCTCGTGTGCTCGAATTCGCTCAAATCCGATAGCGCTAATGCTGCCCCCTGGTTGCTTAAAGAAGAAATGCGGCTAGCGGGTTCGTTGCTGATAGAGATGGCACGGTCGTGCGCGGTTCCAGCAGGGCATGCCTTGGCGGTGGATCGCGTAGTGTTTGCCGCGAAAGTGACGGAAGCCATTTCGCAGGAGCCACGCATTGTAATTCGGCGCGAAGAAGTAACGAACATTCCGGAAGACGCTATTACCATCATCGCCACTGGACCGCTGACGTCGGATGCCTTGGCGCAGGAAATTCTCCGGCTGAGCCAGCCACCTTCGCGATCAAACGATCACAGTGGAATCTCCGCTCCGCGCAATTTGTACTTCTACGATTCGATCAGTCCGATAGCGGAAGCAGATTCGATTGACCGGTCGCGCGTGTACATGGCGGCGCGCTATGACAAGGGATCAGCGGACTACATCAATTGTCCAATGACCAAGGAAGAGTACGACCGCTTCTATGACGCGCTGCTGGCGGCTCAGTCAGTTGAAGAGCGCGATTGGGAAAAGCTTAATTATTTTGAAAGTTGCCTGCCCATCGAGGAAATTGCGCGGCGTGGTCGCGACACGTTGCGCTTTGGACCCATGAAGCCGGTGGGACTGAAGGATCCGCGGACGGGCCGAATGCCCTATGCCGTGGTGCAGTTACGGCAGGAAAATCTGCGAGCGGATTCCTACAATCTGGTCGGCTTCCAGAATCACTTGAAATTCGGCGAGCAGGCGCGCGTGCTGCGGCTGATTCCGGGGCTGGAGAATGCGCGCTTTCTGCGCTACGGGCAGATCCATCGCAACACCTATATCAATTCGCCGACTCTGCTGCGGGAGACGCTGCAGATGAAAGAGCATCCGCATGTGCTGTTCGCCGGGCAGATTTGCGGGGTGGAAGGATATGTGGAATCGATTGCGACCGGGCTGATTGCCGGCATGCACGCCGCTGCGTTCGCTTCAGGAGGCGCCCCTGTGGCTCTGCCGCGGGCAACGGCTTTGGGATCGTTGACCCATTACGTGACTCACGCCGAAGCCAAGAACTTTCAGCCCGCGAATATCACGTTTGATTTGCTGCCCGCGCTCGAAGCGAAGATTCGCGACCGAAAAGAGCGGCACCGGCTGCAGTGTGAGCTCGCGTTGCGGGAGTTTAAAATTTGGGCCGAGAAGACCGAGTTGGTTTCGGCCGCCCGATAAAGCCAGGGCGATATTCCCCTGCCAATCTTGATGGCGACCGTGAGGCTCTCGACGATGGTGCTTTTGACTGTTGGCGTGATCAGCGGGCTGGTTCCGGCGATGCGCGCGTCGAAGCTGGATCCAGTCGAGGCGCCGGGCTACGAGTGATCGGCGGGGTCGAGTCATCACCTTAGAATTCGTTAGAATTCATCAAAATTCATTTGACCCAGTGCACACTTCGCAGTACCTTGCTGCCAAGTCAGTTGGCTACGAGGTAAGAGCTTGCCGATTTCTGCCGTGGATGCGATTTCGCCCGCCTTCGAACACACCAAGCAGCAACTGTTTAAGCCCTTTCGCTTCGGTCAGTGGACGCGGCTCGCGTTTGTTGGACTGCTCGCCGGTGAGCTCGGCTCCGGTGGAGGATGCAACTTCCGCGTTCCCCAAAGTTTCCCGCGCACGAACCCTCAACAGCATTTCACGCATGCCGGATTCCCGGCAGTGGATCCCGCAGTACTCGCAGCGGTTATTGCTGTGCTGGTGGTAAGCGGCTTGGTGCTGGGAATCTTTTTGTTATACGTAAGCAGTGTGATGCGCTTCGTCCTATTCGACAGCGTCATCGCAAAGGAATGTCACATCCGCCACGCTTGGGTTCGCCGCCAGGAGCCTGGGATCAAGTACTTTTGGTGGAAGCTGCTGTACATGCTGGCCATGATTATGGGGATGGTTGTGCTGGTGGGGATCCCTCTCGGCCTCGGCTTCGCCGTTGGATGGCTGCGAGACCCCAGTCATCACATCTTGCCGTTGGTGTTGGGAGGCACCGTTCTTTTTTTCCTATTGCTGCTATTCATTCTGGCCACGACAGTGATCTATGTCCTGACCAAGGATTTCGTGGTGCCGCAAATTGCTTTTGAGAATATTAATGCGATTGAGGGATGGCGAAGGCTTTGGGCCATGATTAAGGCGGAAAAGGGCGGCTATGCCGGTTACATCGCCATGAAAATTGTGATGGCAATTGGGGCCGCAATCGTGATTGGCATCGCATCGGTAATTCTGCTCGTGGTGATAGGTATTCCGGTGGGAGCGCTTGGCCTGGCCGCAGTTGTGACGGGCAAGACGGCAGGCCTCACCTGGAACGTTCAAACCATTACGCTGGCCGTGGTCGCCGGCTGTGTGGTGCTGGCTTTCTTCTTTTATGTGCTCGCGCTGATTTCCGTGCCTGCAATTGTATTTTTTCCGGCGTATTCGATTTATTTCTTTGCCGGCCGCTATCCCGCGCTCCGCGCGGTAATGTATCCGGCCCCGCCCGCACCGGAGATTCCACCGACTCCGGCGAATCCTCCGGAAATGCCTCCCTTGCCACCCTCGGCTGAGCCAATCAGTTAGAGCCAGTGTATTCCGGCGAAGCCATGCGTTCGCGAGACCGGAACCTTTTAGTCATGTGGGGTTTTCAGTTTCGCGCCAGGGCGGTGAGGCCAGGAAAAACGCCGTCCGACGATGCATTTGATGATGAGATGGTCGGTCGAGCGCGTGCTGCCCACGCCGACACCAAAGTTGAACTCCCACTGCGGCCCGAAATCGACGTCAACGCTGGGGAAAAACTGTTGCTGCTGGTCTTTCAAGGCATCGAATCCGGCGAGTGAGCCGTAAGCCCCGTAGTACTCCAATCCGCCTGCAATCTTCTTGGTGAAATCGTAGCTAAACTTCGCGTTGGGTGAGAATGTAACTCCTTGATTCACGCCCGGGCCGTGAAATGAACGGTCGAGCGCGGGATTGAACGACAGATACCAACGTCCAATTTTCTTGTCGATGATCGGCCGTATTTCCCAAGTCCACGTGTCGGGAGAGAACGCTCGCCGCTGGTAGCCAATTTCATTCGACAAACTCACGCCCACCGGCCAATGCCAGGAGTTGGGCACTCGAACGCGCGGTCGGATGTGATCTCCCACCCACTGCCAGCCGCCAGCGGGCTGAATGCTGCTGAAGAGGTAAAAGCCCAACTCCGCCCAATCGTTGATTCCTTGCGTGATTTCCAGCGTCTCATGTTCGGCGTGGTTCGACGGCAGCACGCCATCCTGTACCGTCTTGCTGCCTTCCGCGGTGAAGTTAGAGTGAATCTCCACCATGGTGGAGCGGGGGGCGACGGTGTCGTAGGCATAAACCTGAATTTCGTAGTTATCCTGGGCGCGCGCGGTGGGGGGGAGGCCATAAACGAGAAACCATGAGGCGAAGAAAGCACAGGCTAGTATTCGCGAAGGACGAGTCATCGGCAGCTGTTTCACAGGGCCGCATCGTTCCTACGGCGCGACCGTTACTCCATCATGCATGGCTAGTGGCGGACGGCGCAACACGGATAGCAAGAAGCCGTAGCCAAAATGCACGTTTTGCTCACGGACGGTTTGCAGTGTGGGGCAAAAGCCAAATGCGGGAACTGCAACAGCCCCACAGGTGTCTGATGTTGCAGACACGCGTGCCCGAGAGGAGCAATTTCCATGGCATTCTCGATGGCAGGCGGAGGTGCGTCCGGTCCACAAATTAATGTCACGCCGCTCATTGATGTGTTGCTCACGCTGATTGTCGTCTTTATGATTGTGGTAGCGATGGAGCAGGACAAGGGAGAAAGGGCGCAGATTCCTCAACCGCAGACACAGCAGACTCCGCAGCAAAAGCAATCGCGGACCATCGTGATCCAACTGGTGTGGACCGCGAAGGACCAGCCTCCCCAGCTGAAAATCAACGGAGAGCAGGTTAAGAGGGATGACTTAGAAGCACGACTGGCTGAGATCTTCTTAAAGCGAGCCGAGAAAGTCGCGTTTGTGCGTGGTGACGACGACGTTGATTTCCAGGACGTGGCAGATGTGATTGACGTGGCGCGCCACGCCGGCGTGCAGCGGGTAGGCCTGCTGACAAAGGAGAGAGAATTGGTCGCAGAATAGAACCCCAAAAGCTTTGGAGATGGGAAACCGCGAGCCGGATCTAGTTTCTTGCTCTGTTCTTGATCCAAATCGGCGTGCCTAAAAACCCGAAGGCCAACCGAATCTGATTTTCCAGAAATCGCTGGTAGGAAAAATGCAGCTTTACGGCGCGATTGGTGAAGAGAACGAACGTGGGCGGCGCGACTGAGGCTTGCGTCATGTACAGAATCTTCACGCGCTGTCGCATGGGGACTGAAGCACGCTCGAAGTCCACACGCTCAATGAAGCGATTCATCTGTGAGGTAGTAACACGTTTGCGGCGTTCGGTGGCGACTTCCTCGATCAGTGGAAAGATTTTCTCGACCCCCTTGCCAGTATTCGCCGAGAGGAAGACTACCGGCGCGTAGTTCAGAAACTTGAGGTCGTAGCGCAGGCGCTCTTCATAGGCAGCACGGTCGCCAGGGCGCTTGCTTTCCCGGATCCGCGAAGCCTTCGACGGGCGGCCGGTTTTTGGCTCCTCGCTGGTCAGCAAATCCCACTTGTTGACGAGGATGATGATGGAGCGCCCACTCTCGTGGGCGTAGCCGGCGATGGCAGCGTCAAGCTGGTTGACACCCTCGGTCGCGTCAATCACCAGCAGAGCAATGTCAGCGCCTTCCAGATGTTTGCGCGCCATTACCACAGATAGCTTTTCCGCCATCAGGTGAGTCTTGCCCTTGCGCCGAATGCCGGCGGTATCGATGAAGCGAAACTGCCTTCCGTTGCGCTCGACAATCTCATCCACTGGGTCGCGGGTTGTGCCAGGGATAGGCGAAACAATCGCGCGGTCGGACGAAGTGAGCGCATTCAGCAGCGTGGACTTGCCAACATTGGGATGGCCGATGATTGCGACTTTAGTCTCGTGAGGTGCAGCAACCTCCGAAACCGTCGCGTCTTCGCCATCACGAATGCCAGAGCCCGTCGCTTGCTCCCTGACCTCAATGCCCTCTGTGGTCTGTTCTTTGGCCTCGGGCACAACTTCAAGGATCGCGTCCAGCAGATCATCCACGCCCCGTCCATGCTCTGCCGAAACCGGAAACATATCCCGGATTCCTAAGCCATGAAATTCATCGGGCAATGATTCCTGCTTGGCCGTATCCACTTTGTTGACTGCGAGAAAGAGCGGGCGGCCAGTCTTACGCATGAGCCGTGCGAGTTCAAGATCAGGCGCCGCGGGTTCGCTGCGGCCGTCCACAACCATGACGATGGCAGCGGCTTCCTCGAGCGCAACCCGTGCCTGCCGGTAAATCTCCGAGGGAATGAACTCTCTATCTTCCGGGATAATGCCTCCGGTATCAACGATGAGCAGCCGCCGCCCGCGCCATTCCGCCTCGCCGTACAAACGGTCACGTGTAATGCCGGGCTCGTCACCGACAATCGCACGACGGGAGCCAACGATGCGATTGAACAGCGTGGACTTGCCCACGTTGGGCCGCCCGACGATAGCGAGGGTCGGAACGCCGGTCTCAGTTGCTGCCAGAGTGCTGGTCGAGTGGTAAGTGGGTCGAGTCAAAGCGATCACCTAGGACAGTCGCCTCGGCTGTCCGCCTGGGTCGAAGACCCAGCGGGTGTTTGCACGAGCATTGCCGATGCATGCCGCCCGGAACTCGTATTATAGAGACTCCTATGGCTCTGAGTTCCCAGCCCGCGTCTCCGGCGACAGCGAGCCCTGCCGCGCCCGGTGGTAAACAAGCATCGCTCTACCAGTTTTTCGCCCCGGGCGGAGTGCTCTCGCGCACGCATCCGGCGTATGAATTCCGCCGCGGACAGTGGCAGATGGCGCAAGCAGTCGAGCAGGCGCTGGAAGAAAGGCGCCACCTGATTGTGGAAGCTGGCACCGGGACGGGAAAAACGCTGGCCTATCTGCTGCCCGTGATTCGCTCGGGCAAGCGAGTGATCATCTCCACCGGCACGAAGAATCTGCAGGAACAGCTCTTCAACAAAGACATCCCTTTTCTCGAGCACGCGCTGTTTGGGGTTCCGGTGGAAGGAGACCATGCACGCAAACTTTCCGTGTGCTACATGAAGGGCCGCAACAATTATCTATGCCGCAAGAAACTCTACGACCTCACCGCCCAGCCTGTGCTCAGCGGTCTGCTAGAAATGGAGCAATACAGCGCCATCGCTGCATGGGAAAAAACCACGCAAACGGGAGACCGAGCCGAACTGGCGGAACTTCCCGAAGCAAGCGCCCTGTGGCCTAAACTGGACGCGCGTTCCGACGCCTGCATTGGTCGGAAGTGCAGCCAGTGGGAACGGTGCTTCATCACCGAAATGCGTCGGCGGGCGATGGAGAGCGACATCATCATCGTCAACCATCACTTATTTTTCGCTGATCTCGCCATCAAGCAGGCTGCGGACGGCGCGTCCGATGCGGGTATCCTGCCCGAGGTTGGAGCGGTAATTTTTGATGAGGCGCACGAGTTGGAGGTCGTGGCGGGGAATTACTTTGGCATATCAGTCAGCAACCTGCGGGTCGAGGAGTTGGCACGAGACGTCGAGGCTTCGCTCCAGCACCACCAAATGCTTTCGGCGTCGCTATCCGGAGCGCTGGGCAGTTTGCGCGAGCGCTCGCAATTCTTCTTTTCGCTGTTGCCGCCGGGAGAAGGACGATTTGCCTTCGACGCGCGCCGCGAATTCCTGGAGGAAAATGGCGACGAATTTCTAGCTTTCAACCAAGCGCTGACCCGGCTCGCGGGCGAACTGGAGAACTTGCCGCAGAAACCTGAAGAAGTATTCAACTTCGCGCGCCGGGCTCAGGAAATTCAAGTGCAACTGGGCTTCGCGATGGAATCCGACGATCTTAACACCGTCTTCTGGATCGAGCGCCGGGGAGGCGGGGGAGTCAGTCGCGAAGGCGACGGCGTGAGCCGTGCCGGCAGCAAACAATCCGGCAAAGGGGCTTTACGGTCCGAGGGCGCCGCTCGTGGCCGAACCAATGTCTTTCTTCAAGCCACGCCGATTGACGTAGCCCCCATCCTGCGGGAGTGCCTGTGGTCGAAACTCGACTGTGCCGTATTAGCTTCCGCGACGCTGGCTGTTGGCGGGGGCTTTGAATATATCCGGCAGCGCCTAGGAATTGAGCATGCACGTGAGTCGGTGCTGCCCTCGCACTTCGATTATGAAACTCAGGCGCTTTTCTACGTGCCGCCGGACCTGCCCGATCCCCGCACGCCGCAGTTTCTCCCCCTGGCGGCGGAACGCGTACGCAAGCTGCTTGAGATCACCCGCGGACGTGCCTTCGTTCTCTTCACCAGCTACGCGCAGATGAACGAAATTTACCAGCGCCTGCTGGGTGTGTTGGAATTTCCTCTGCTAAAGCAGGGAGACGCCCCGAAAAGTGCGCTGCTCGAGGAGTTCCGCCTGACGCCAAACGCCGTTCTGTGCGCCACGTCGTCATTCTGGCAGGGCGTGGACGTGCAGGGCGAGCAACTCAGTTGCGTGATTATTGACCGCTTGCCGTTCGCAGTGCCCGGCGATCCGGTGGTGGCCGCGCGGGTGAAGGCGATTGACGCCAACGGAGGCAACGCGTTCTTTCAATATCAGGTGCCCTCTGCAGTCATCACGCTGAAACAAGGCTTCGGAAGGCTGATCCGGTCGCTGCATGATCGCGGCCTGCTGGTGCTACTCGACAACCGCATTCTGAAGAAGCCGTACGGACGCGTGTTTGTGGAGAGCCTGCCGAATTACAAGAAGACGGCGGAGATGCAGGTAGTGGAGAGCTGGTTCGGCGGATCGACGGGTTAGATCGAGGCCGCACAGTGTCAGTGTTGCCGCTGACCAAAGACGCAGATCAGCCCAGGCGGCGCATGCCAGCACCTGTCGCGGCATTCTGGTCGAAGTTGACGGTGTGTTTGCATTCCACCGCGTGGCCACAACGCTCGATCAGGCAATCGGCGAAGTGGGCGCGGCTGGCGCTGAACTTGCGCAATGCTTGCGACCCAATTTGCGCTCGCTCAAGAACCAGTTCCTTGCTCCGCAACAGGGTCTCCAGAACCTGCTCGATTTCTTTCTTCTTGAAACGGTACGAGGGGCAAGTTCCGACTGGGCCTCATTCCGCGCTCACACATATTCCCGCTCCGCCCGCCGAATTGCCCGGTAGCGTTGGAAAGCCTTCTTCTCGTCCTCCAATCCCAGCGCAGAACGGACTGAGCTTCCCCTAAACGTGTGGGCCAGCATCTTGGGTGAGTGAGTCAAGACAAACCAGGGGTCATGGCGAAAGACTGCGGGAATGTGGTGGGTCTTCATCCAGCGCTCGGCCTTCCAGCGCATGAATTCAATTTCTTCTGCGGGAAGGTGCTCGGTGCGGACCACGGCAGTAGTGCCGTCGTATTCCTCGAGCCGCTCATTCTCGATCAGTCCTTGATCACGGAAGTCTTTGGTCATGGGCGTTCGCGGATAAGGTGTTGGGTGCTGGATGTAGGGCCAGTCAACGTAGCGGCGGGCAAATTCGAGGTTGGCTTCGACGGATTCGCGTGTATCCGTGGGATTACCGACAATCAATCCTCCTACCACATACATCTGGTTGCGGTGAAGATAATCGATAGCTTTTAATGTGGCGTTGCCCGCATTGTGGCCATCCTCGCGAGCGGTATTTTTTGCAGAGGCCCGCAAGAACTCCAGGTCTCCCTCAAGAATGTTTTCGATCCCGAGAAAAACATAGCGGAACCCGGCCCGACGCATGAGCGGAGCCAGCGTTTTTCCGTGGTTCGCAATGCTAGAGGTCATTGCTTGTACGAAATAGTCGAGCTTGTTGAGACCAGCCGCAAGGATGGCTTCGCACAGCGCCTCGAAACGATGCACGTTGAGCATGATATTGTCGTCCACCAGGAAGATGGTGCGGGCGCCGTGGTCCCGCGCGTCGCGAATGTCGGCAATTACGCGCTCGAACGCGTAAGTGTGGAAGTTGCGGCCGCGCATTTCGATGATCGAGCAGAAACTGCAGTCATAGGTACATCCGCGCGAAGTCTCGATGACATCCACCTGACGTCCAAGGAGTGTGTAGCCTTTAAGCACGCGCGCATCACGGTTGGGCAGCCGGATTTCCTCGTCATCGAGCTTGTGAACGGGCCGGGCAGAATTGTGTGCCCAGCCGTTTTCGTCGCGGTAGGAGAGGCCGCAAATCCGATCGAAGCCATCTCCCCGCTCGAGGGCACGCAACAGCTCCCGAAAAGTAACTTCCCCCTCGCCGCGCACAACGTAATCGACGTTCAATTCCTCGTACGCTTCCCAGGCCAAGCTGGGATCGTAGCCGCCAACTGCGATCTTTACTCCTGGTTTCAGGGCGCGCACCAGTTCGACAATGCGCCCCGCAGTGCGCCGCTGGAAGGTCATTACCGAGAGCCCAACAATTTCCGGATCAAGTTCGCGCACCAGCTGGGTGACGGTTTCACGAACTCGCCGTTGTACCAGAATCAGATCGGCGACGGCCACGCGATGATGCGGGTCGATATTCCCCGCCAGCGAGGTAAGGGCGCCGTTGGGCATACGGATGGCTACAGGAGGCATGTGCTCGAAAGAATCCGGCATCGAAAGCAATAGGACGTTCATGAGGGCAGTCCTCTGCGTCGCGGGTTCTGGTCCGCGGGAGCGGAAACGACGAGCCACGGTCCCGCGGATGAAGGGATTGTAGCGCAGTCCGGCATGCGAAAGCAGCGGAGCTTGATCGGATTTTGTGCCTCGTCTGGCTGTAGAATATCGGGTTAGGCCAAGGAACTTGACCTGCCTGTGGGGGAAGGAGCCGCCGAGGGCTGCATGTTCGAAGTCACGGTTGACGATACGTTTGCCGCGGGCCATTACCTGCGGAATTACAAGGGAAAGTGCGAGAATCCCCATGGGCACAACTACAAGGTGAGGGTGACGCTGGCCGGAGCCGAGCTCGACAAAGCCGGCCTGCTGCTTGACTTCAAGGACCTCCGCGAGGTGATGCGGCAGGTCATTGACCGGCTCGACCATCAAATGATGAACGATATTGAACCCTTCACAACGTTGAACCCCTCGGCTGAGAATCTGGCCAAGTATTTTTATGACGAGTCCAACTCGCGGCTGCAGCGCGTTACCAGCGGCCGCGTGCGGGTGAAGAACGTAACAGTGTACGAGACCGATACCACGACCGCGACCTATTCGGAGTCATAGGGTCCCCGCAGGGAAACTGCTGTCACGCGAGGCCAACACCGGGCAATCTGTGATGCAGATCACGGAGATTTACAAATCGCTGCAAGGGGAGTCCACGCACGCGGGCCTGCCGTGCCTGTTCGTCCGGCTTACGGGCTGCAACCTGCGCTGTTCCTGGTGCGACAGCGAATACGCATTCTATGGCGGGCGAAAGATGACGCCGGAAGAAGTGTTCGCCCAAGTCGAGCAACTAAGCCCAAATGGGGGCCTGGTCGAGATCACGGGCGGAGAGCCTATGCTGCAAGAGCGCGAGGTCGTGCCCCTGATGAGGCAGCTTCTGGAGGGCGGCTACCAAGTCCTGCTTGAAACCAGCGGCGAGCGCCCGCTCGACAGAGTGCCAGCAGGAGTAATCAAGATTGTCGACGTGAAGTGTCCCAACTCGGGTGAGCCCGATACTTTCCGAATGGAGAACCTGGAAACGCTCGGAGATCGTGATGAGATCAAGTTTGTACTTAGCGACCGCGCAGACTACGAATTCGCCCGCGACTTTACCCGGCGGCACAACCTCGCGAAGCGGGTGAATGCGGTGCTGTTTTCTCCGGCATTCCGCAAGGAAGCCACTGGCGCCCGTGACAGTTCGCATTGCCTGCTCGATCCGCAGGAGCTGGCGGACTGGATGGTGGCAGACAGTGTTCCGGCTCGTCTAGGGTTGCAGTTGCACAAGTTCATTTGGGACCCGGCGCTAAAAGGAGTCTAGCCACTGTGCCGCCGAGCGAGTTTGTTATGAGCATCCCCTACAGCGCAGAAAAGGACGACCTTTACCATCCCGCGCAGCATGCCGTCTTCTTTCCCGCAGGCCGCCCGAAGTCGGATGCAGCGCTATGTGTGCTGGCCGCGCTGAAGGTGGTTTGCTGCCGTTTTCACCGGACACAGTCTGGGAGCGGCGACGGCGACACTGTTGGCGAGCTGGCGCACGCCAGACTCCCTCTACCCCCACGGCTCTCCACGGGTAGGAGACCGCGCGTTCGGGGCGACGCTCAAGGGCCTGGACAAGCATCGGTGCGTGGACGGTTCCGACATCGTCACCGGTGTCCCACCGAAGAGCTTTGGCTACGAACACCTGGGAGGGCCCTACTACATTGATCTTGGATCTTGCCCGCCAGGTGAAATTTAACTCGCCGCGGACGGACATCGACAACGACCGGACCGGACCCAGGCGGAAAAGGAATATATCGAGAAATACGCTTGGAGAATCGGAGATGTGCCCTTGCGTGCCCTCGCCGATCACGCGCCGGTCAACTATGTCTGACCATTGACAGCGGCTACTCCCTAGCACGGGCCACGCCAAGAGAACAGCTTGCAGCGTGACGAGGAAATCTGACTTGATTAGCGAAGGCAAACCGAGAGTGGTGGTGCTGCTCAGTGGCGGCATGGACTCCTGCGTGTGCGCCGCGCTGGCAGCGCGAGACGGAGACGCCGCCGCCGTCCACATCAGTTATGGGCAACGTACGGAAGCACGCGAGCGGCAGTCTTTCCTGGCGGTTTGCGAACGGCTGGGTATTCCAGACAGGCTGATTGTCCGAAATGAAGCGTTGCGGGCCATTGGCGGCTCGGCCCTCACTGACAGCAATATTGCCGTGCCCGAATCGCATGCCATCGGGCGGGACATCCCGGTGACCTATGTCCCTTTTCGCAATGCCCATTTTCTGGCAGTGGCGGTCAGTTGGGCCGAGGTGCTGGGCGCCCGGAAGGTGTACATTGGCGCCGTGGAACAGGACAGTTCCGGGTATCCGGATTGCCGGCCAGCGTATTATGAAGCGTTCAACCGGGTGGTGAGAGCAGGAACCAGGGAAGGCCGAATCGAAATTGTCACGCCGCTCATCGCCATGCGCAAGGCTGAGATTGTACGGCTTGGCCTTGAACTGGGCGCACCCTTCGATTTAACTTGGTCCTGTTACGGCGGCCAGGATCAAGCCTGTGGTGTCTGCGATAGTTGCGTACTGCGGTTGCGGGCGTTCCGGGCCGCTGGCACGAAAGATCCGATTCCGTATGCAGAAAAACAAATTGTTGAATGTTGATATCTGAATGCTGACTGCTGAACCAAAACCAAGCGGACGTGCTTGAAGTCGGTTATCCAATCAACGATCAACAATCAAAATTCAACAATTGAACTCAGGCCGGGAGGCCACGATGAGAAAACATTTCGCAATATTGGTTTTTGTTGTCTTAATCCTGGGACTGTGCGCCACTTCGCTGTTCGGTCAAGCCTCAGGAACGGTCAAAGGTGTCGCCAAGGATGTCCAAGGCAATCCCATCGTCGATGGAGTCGTGCTCTTCGCCAACCAGGACAACGGGCAGAAATATCCTCTCAGGACCAACAAGAAGGGGGAGTATTTCTCTCTGGGAGTTGCGCCTGGCAAGTACCTCGTCACGCTGTACAAGACCGCCGAAGATGCCAAAGCTAACAAAGAACTCTTCCACGTCAACGGATTTCAGGTCCAGTTGGATGAGAACACACTGGATTTCGATTTGAAGAAGGAGCAGGAGAGGACAGCCCAGGGCCAGGGTCTCACTCCCGAACAGATCAAGCAGATGCAAGAGGCGAAGGCCAAACAAGAAAAAGAAGGCAACACGGTCAAAGCTCTGAACGAAAAACTGTCAGCTGCCACTACCGCGCTGCAGGGCGGAGATTATGACACTGCCATCAACTCCTTGAACGAGGCCAACCAGATGGATCCCAGCCGGGATCTGATCTGGTTCAAGTTGGGAGATGCCTACCGTTTGTCGGCCAACAAGCAAACCGATGTGGCAGAAAAGCAGAAGCGGCTGGATGCGTCCGTTGCCGCTTATCAGAAGGCTGTGCAGTTGAAGCAAGCCGTTACTAATGACAAGGATCCCGACGCAGCGAAAAAACTCGCGGCCTATTACAACAACCTGGCAGAGGCCTATGCCAAGGCCGGCAAGACCGACGACGCCATTAAAACCTATGAGCAGGCAGCCCAGACCGATCCTACCGCTGCGGCCCAGTACTACTTCAATGAAGGCGCCGTGCTCACCAACGCTGGTAAAGCCGACGACGCAATCGCGGCCTTCAACAAGGTGATTGCGGCTGATCCCAACCGTGCGGACGCCTACTATTGGAAGGGCGTAAACCTGATAGCGAAGGAAACCATGGACAAGGACAACAAGGTGATCGCTCCTCCCGGCACGGCAGAAGCGTTTCAGAAATATCTCGAACTGCAGCCCACAGGCACCTACGCCGAGGGGGCCAAGGGCATGCTGGCCAGCATCGGAGCTTCCGTAGAAACCAGCTATGGGACGAGAAAGAAGCCGGTCAAGAAATAGATCGCGTTTCCCAGAAATTGCATCAATTATGAGAATGCTGGTCTGAAAGTAGAAGGCTCGACAGGAACTTCAAGGCGGCTGAAGTCGGGCCCTTTCTTGCTTTCTGGCCGCGTAATGTTACCAAGGGCTATGTACTTGCTGTCCTTCGCTTCCTGCCAGCGGCGCGGTACAGTTTATATATCGAATCCTCCTCTTTCTCTGTGGCGCGCGAACGAATCCCAATTGTTGAGGATGAATGGCAGCACCGGGCATTGCTCCAATACTAGTTTCGCTGGAAGGCTCGTCCGCAGCCGGCAAGGTAGCCACACCGGACCTGCTGGCGGCGATGCTGCGCGCTGCCGATAAGATCAGCGACCTTATCTTTTCTCCCGGCCGTCCGCCACAGGTGCAAGTGTATGGCCGGCTCATCCC
>WNFC01002812.1_pt1 | contig 18765 bp, 12 predicted proteins | sample 5400541 | NCBI WGS metagenome assembly WNFC01 (sample SAMN13153342, study PRJNA577476) | soil metagenome | isolation source: 120 cm saprolite under Douglas fir tree site 2 hole 2 replicate 1 | place: USA:California | collected 2015-04-18 | reverse complement strand
GCCATTGACATAGGCGTATAGATTCAGAAGTTCAGCGGAAACAAATCAGGAACTAGGATCGCTCCCACGAACGCGATAATTCCTATCGCCAGGATCCAGCAAATCACCTCCCGGAGTCGACCGGGAAGCTTGAGAATCAGCCAGACAGCCACCCCCCAAGCTATCCCGCCTAGGACGAATCCAATGGAACCGTTGCGCCACCAAGCAGTGGCAAAGGTTTGCACCCCATCCCGCCAAAGACCGACGAGAGTAATGAAGACAATTCCTAGTACTGCGAATCGCAACAGTCCTCGATAAACCAGGAATCTCCAAAAGCCTTCCGACAAATACTTGTGCACGCGATCGTCGGACATCCATCGGAAACGACTGATGTTGCGCACCCTACCTCCTACCTTGGAAACGGAAAATCGTCCGTTTTAGGACGTGGAGTTGGCGGAGCTTGATCTTGTCGCGAGCACACCTGCGTGCCGATCCCAGCGCCGACCACGAAACCAACAAGGCCTCCCGCCGCGCCTCCCCCTGACGCCGTGCCAATAAAACCACCGACACAGCCTAGTGCGATTACGCAGTACCCATTCGGAGGCTGCGGCGGTTCAGGCCTGGGACCCGGATCTGGATAGCCCCTTTGCCGCAGGTCGCCAACTTCGAGGCCAAGGAGATCCTTGAAGATAATAGGATTCGCATTGACATAGGCGTAAGTGTTGAGGCCGCCCCTCAGTCCGATTAGGTCGCTTTCGGCATATCTTCCGATCCCCGGAGCGTAATCCCGGAAGCCGTTGTAGTGGGTGATTGTCTCGCGATCGAAGTACTGCCCCGGAAACCGCAGGTTAAAGGTAAACGCTCCGAGCCCGGACGGATTCTCATCGGGCGGGCTTATGCCGAAGGGCTCCTGCTGGTCCCAGCGCCATACCGCGGCGCCGGCCTGGTTGGCAACTAGGCGCGGCGTATTGAGATGATCAACGTGGATGTAATCGACGGCGCCGGAAACGACCGTCGCCACCGGGACGTCGCCCAGGTGTATGTACTCGGCGAGCACCGCTCCGGTCGCGGCCGCGCTCTCGGCAGTCAGCCGCCTACCCGTATCGTACACAAAGACCCGGTCGTCGCCGCTGAGGGTCTTGCGCACGCGCTGTCCCAGGGCGTTGACCTGGTAGGTTGTCGAGCCGAGCCGGCCGACTGACTGTACCAGGCGCCCGCGCGAGTCATAGATGTACCGGTTCAAGCCGTCATTCGTGGTCGAGCCATTGGCATCGAAGCTGAAAGGAACCGTTGCTCCGCCTGCGGTCACGCTTGAGATCTTGTTGCTCGTCGCGCTATAGGTGTAAGTAGCGCTTGCCGAGCCGATGGTCTGAGTGACCCGGTTGCCCACCGCGTCGTAGCTGTACGCGAATGGGGTCGAAGGCGTCACCGCCTGCGTCAGGCGATCCAGGTTGTCGTAGCCGTAGGTGTTTGAGTTCGCCGGGGTGCCGAGGTCGCTGATGAACCCTATTCTGCTCGCCGCGTCGTAGCCGATACCGAAGGACTTGCTGCCCAGCGTGTACGTCGCAATGCGGCCATCGAGGTCGTAGCTCCTCGCATAACTCTGGCCGTTACCCAGGGTGTAGCTCTTGACCGCCCCAAAGGGGTGGTACTGGACGCTCTGCACGACCACGCTCGCCGCACCGGCCGGGAGCGCGGTGCTGATCTGGTTTACCCGCCCGAGGAGGTCGAACCCATACGAGAGCGTGCGGCCCGAGGGGTAGGTCATGCCGGTAAGCCGCCCTGAAGTGTCGTAGCGGTAGGCCGTGGAGTAAGTGCGGCCATTGAGGGTGCGTGTGTCCGAGGTCACCCGCCCCTTCAGGTCGTAGCCGTACTGGATGAGGCTCGTGACCTGGTTCGCCGGATTGGTCTCGGTGATCGAACTCAAGCGCCCTTTAGCGTTAGCTCCCTGGTCGTAGGCGTAGGTCTGCTTCGACTGGTCCTGGAACGTGATCAAAGTGACCCGGTTCAGCGCATCGTAGGCATAGCGCGTCACCTGCCCCTTGGCGTCGGTCTGCGTGAGGCGGTTGCCCGCAATATCGTACGTATCGACGGTGGTGCCGGTATCGGGGCTTGCCTGCTGCGTGAGATTACCCAGGCCATCCACCATGTAGCCGGTCACGAGGCTCCTCGGGTCCGTGAGCTGCGTGAGCGCGTCCAGGCCGTTGTAGCCGTAGCGCGTGACCCCGAGCGCCGGGTCGGTGACCTGCGCGAGGCGATTGAGCGCGTCGTACTGGTTGGAGGTGACGTGGTTGAGCGGATCCTTCACCGAGACGACGTTGCCCTGGTTGTCGTAGGCATACTCGGTGGTCTGGTTCTGCGCACCCAGCTCCTGGAAGAGCCGGTTCAGGTTGTTGTAGACGCGGCTTCTCGTCTGCGCCAGAGTATTCGCGGGATCGCGGACCTGCTCCTGCGTGCGGTTGCCCATCACATCCAGGGTGTAGGCGATGCTGTTGCCCAAGTTGTCGGAAATGCCCGTCACGCGGTGCGCGGCGTCGTAGCTATAGGAGAGGAACGAGCCGTCGGGCAGCGTCACCTTGGTAAGCTGCCCCACGCCGTCATAGTCGTAAGTCGTGATCTCGCCGCCGGAGTTGCGCGAGGTCAGGCGCTGGCGCAAGTCGTAGGCAAGCGTGATCGTCATGCCGTTCGGGTCGATGACGGTGAGCGGCTGGCCGTGCGCGTTGTAGACGGTGATGCTGGTCAGGTGGCCCGCGGCGTTAGTGATCGTTGCAACGTTGCCGCGTTTAGCAGGGTCCGCGTCGTTGTTCGCGTAATACGTGTACGTGGTCAGGTCCGCAACATCCGTTCTCGGCCCCTTCACCGTAAGCGGACTGCCGTTGGCGTTGTAGGTATAAGTCCAGGTGCGCGGCGCGCCGCTGGGGGTGGCCGATAGCCCCTGCGCCCCGTTCGCATCGGTCGTCGCCTGAATGGACCTGGAACACAGCGCGCCTCGCGCGCCGCACTGCGTGCCATCGGCGTCATAAACGTTCGTCGTGATCCTCAGAGGCGCGGCGATCCGCGTCGGCAGCCGGAAGGTGGCATGCCACTCGGTCGTGATTGTCCGTGTCTGCGGCGTCGTGCCGCCCGCCACGTTCAGGCCCTCGGTCCTCGATGTCTCGAGGTTCCTCGCCAAGTCATACGTGTAGTTCGTCCGATTGCTGTTCCAGTCGATGCGCGACACGACGTTGCCGTGACCGTCGTAGGTTTGCGCCTGGAATGAAGAAGAGCCGGGCTGGTCCAGGCCGTTCACCTTTATCACGCCAAGGACGCTTTCGAACGTGTACGTCCGGGACGTGCCGCGCGCATCGGTGACGTTCGTGCTTGCCGGATTGCCCGATGCATCGACCGTGTAAGCGAGGACGCTCTTGTCCACGCCGCTCCCGTGCTCGGTGGACACGCCGCGTCCCTGTGCGTCGTATTTGAACGTGGCATACCGAATGCCGTTCTCGTCGACGATGCCCGTTAGCGCGCGCGGCAAATTCGCTCCGACCGTGTTTGCGGCCTCGTTGTACAGATACTGGCGCGTGTGCAGATCCGGATACGTGACGGTGGCGATGTTGTTGTTCGCGCCGTATTGATAACGGTATATCCCTCCATCCGGATCGGTGACCTTTGCGATTCGCGAGGACGTGTCATAGCCGAATCCGAGAACACGACCAAACGGATCTGTCACGCGGATCAGCGTTCCGGCCGGGATCACCGTCGTGGTCGGGTTGCCGTTGGCGTCCAGCAGGAATCCGCCATTCGGGCCGCCCGTGCCGTCGCTATGCGCCAGCGTCTGGGTCCGGCCGCTCCTGTCCTGAATGGACGTCAGCCGCCCCGCCAGATCATAGTTCTCGACTTCGTCGCCGTTGCCGATCGTCAGGCGCCTGCCGGTGAGCTGATTCGAGGCGTTGAAGACCTCCACCAGCTGTGCGTTCACGTCCCCGTCGGGTTGCCAGACACCGGATATTTTCTTGAACGCGAGAACCTGCCCGTTCGGGCGGCGCGCGAACGTGGCCTCGTACGGTACGGGCGCCCCCGGGGTGTTGTTGATGACCGCGAGACGGCGCAAATAGCCGTGGATCCAGCTATCGCCAAAACCGTTCGCCTTCTCCGCATCGGCGGCGCTGTTATAGAAGCGCGCGAGCTTGAGCTCGCCGGCCGCGGTTCCCCGGTAGTCGATCTCCTCTTGGGACTTGGCTCCGTAGCCGACGTTGATGGGATTGCCGACGCAGCAGGACCCCGGGTCTTGCTTCGGATTGATGATTTTGTAGATCGGCCAGGTGAATTCGGAGCCATTGCACTGCGACCGGATCGTATAGGTGGTGTCAGTGACCGCGACAAGGTCCGTCGGATCTCTGCACACAAAGTCCAGGCTACAGGTCGAGACCGCGTCATTTGAGGCGTTGCGGAATTGCGCCACAGCCGTAGGGCTGTTGCCATATACCTCCCCGAGAATGCATGCGTCGGTTCCAGGGTATTGCCGTACGGCTGGGAGGTAATAAACGATGGAAGACTGCTGCGCTTGAGTTAGGCCCGGTACAACGAGCAGCAGGGACGCAAAGAGGAGGCGCCTTGCCTTTCCGCGAGCCATTCCCTTGACTGCGTTTTCCATTTCCTTCCCCTCCCCTATGGCGCCTGCCAGTCTGAGCCATGAAAAGCTGAACAGAAAAGCAAGGACAACGGCGCGCAACAATCTCGCGCAGCAGGTTGCGACGTACATCAGCCGGGTGAATGCCCCGTCCGAAAAAAGTCGGACACACGAACAGAATTGCCGGGCGTTATATTGTGCTGACCGGTGCTGATGACCAAGGCTCTCCTCCCTTTCCTGCACTTCCTCCAATATTCTGCGCGTAACTATTAGTGCATGTATGTTCGCTACCGCACGGCCGTCCACGCCACGAAGCGCGCTGCGTTTATCACTCCGTCCGATTCGTTATGCCGCCTGGACGCTTGAGAAGCCGAAGATCTTCGAGCAGTGTTGCATTGACCGGTTGAACTCGCCGCCGAAAGCGGACATTCAAAGTGGGCGCACTTCGGTCGCTTGCGCAGCATCCATAACCGGACCGGAAAAATGCCGTCGGGAGAAAATCTGCCAGGAAACTCCTACAAAGCGCTGCTTGCCCCTCAGAGAGAGGGGCGCAAGCGCCTCGATTGGCGCGAAAGCGTTTGAATCTTCGGCTCATTCTCCGGCGCCGAGAGAAACGGCGTCAGAGCTCTGGACTGTATGGCGGAGAGAGAGGGATTCGAACCCCCGGTGCCCCGAAGGGCACAACAGATTTCGAGTCGTACTATAGGGAAACGGCCCAAACTCTCCAAATTCGAAAACGTAATGTTATCAAGCTCGCAGCGCTTGCCTATTTCTATACCTCAAATCTCGGACAGTTCCGTCCTATTAGGCTTACGGCACAAATTCGGCACACCTAGCAAACGCGGCGGCCATGGCTCCGCCATTGGACTACATCAACCGTCATGATGTTGGACGTCCATGCCTTCCGAACATCTTCGACAACCCAAAGCTGAGGCGCCTCCGGTATTCCTGGGACGATGCAGACCCAGAACGACTCACCGCTATTCAATGCGGCCCTGGCAGCTTCCGGCTCATTACCTACGAGTTGGATTGGGCCGTCCTTCTTGCGACCCTTAATTTCGATCCGTACGAGGGAATTATCCTGGTTCCTTCGTGCCTCACGGTCATAACCGACCTGTTGCCTGTTCTTAGGCACAAAGCTAGACACCTCCGCCGATAGTTTGTCTTCAACGAATGCCATGGCGAACGTCTCAACGTGATTGTTTTCGCCGGATTCTCGTACCATAACTTTGGCGAAAAAATCTTTCCACGCAGATATATCGGACGACGAAACACCCTCGAGGTATTCCGAGCTTAGGAAATCCAGCTGAGGAACATATTGACGGTGACGCTCCCAATCTTCGGCCGGCGAGTAGTCCGTGCCGAGAAAGACTTGATTGGATGGCTTCGCGTCGTCCGCTTTGGTCAAAACCCATATAGGCTCGGTTACGCCAGGCCCCTTCTGTAGCAATCGGGTATAGGCAACTAGTGAGTTTCTTGGTGGCTGCGCGGCTGCCACGCGTACTCGCGGCAAAAACACCCCTCGACATATCTTGTCGAAATCGATTGCTTCAACATGAGTACGTTCGGCGAAAAACTTCGAAAGCTGTTCGGAATCGAGGCACACGTGAAGCAGTCGGTATCCGCGTAACAGAGCATCTACTTCCGGATAGCTCCCCCTAAGCTCTAAAACATCCTTCGGTATGTTTCGAAGGTGCACACCTTTCGCGAGAGCGATTTCACTAGCGTCCGTCGGAACGTATATAGGGTTTTCGATAGACTCAAAACGACCGCGCCGACCCTGCCTTTGCGTATCCCTGAAGGACCTACCCGTTTGGCTCATGGCTTCGTAAAAGCGAGTCAACCATTCCGGGTGATTTAACCTCCGTTCGAGCACTTTCTTATTGCGAGCCACTTCGCCAAATCCGATTTCTCGAATGCATTGGCGAAGCTCATCCGGTAGGGCTTCCATGTCGACGGTCGAATCAATTAGAGATAAATCGGTTCGACCACCAAAGAGTAAAGGCAAATCAGCATCGTCTAGCAGTTGCTCTAGACCCGCCTCGGGACGCACCGCCAAATCGGGGCGCACATATACACCCGCCGCGGTTGGCATAACTTCGGAACTGCGAAGGTATTCGAGCACTGGATTTTTAAGACACGGGCCGAAGAGTTTTTCGTACGCTAATTGCCCTGGATAAGATGTAAATTTGAAAAGTGGTAAGAACTGCGGTCCCCAGCGCGGATCGCGCTTGAAGCGTTCAATTGCCGTCTTGGCAGCTTCGACGGCCTCGCCTACCAGCCAACGGTTCCACGAAAGTTCGTATTGAATAGCCTCGCGACCTGGTTGAACTAGGAAGTCGGCCTGTACTAGAAACTTTGCTCCACTGCGTTCTTCCACGAGCGGCAGGAACGAAGATACCGTCCCTAGGGCACTCGCATTTTCAACTGTACGGAGGTTACCGTCACCATCCACTTCGAAAGCGATGACCACCTCGCGCTGCAATACGTTCTGCCGCTTGTAGAACACCAACGTAGGATCTCTGGAAACTTCATCGGGGACACGTGCTTGCCGACGAACGACAACGAACCTTTTTTCAGAGCCGTTTTTCCTGAGACGGATGAAGCCATCCTGCTCACCCAGATTTTCAACGATGGTCCGTTCGCCGCTCGTTTCATCAATGATTGCCAGGCGCCGGAGCCACCTCAGAAACAAGAAGATGTGCACATCGATCCTCTTCAGTTCCTCGAGGGTTTGGCTGTAGAGAGCTTCGGAGCGGAATGGAAGGACGAATGTGGTTAGAGCGCTGTTGACGGTCTCGTCAGCGTCGTCAACCCAAATCGGCATGATTTGCCAAGGAACTGCACTCGGGTCTTCGTGAGCGCTTCTATCAAACTTGAATCGGAACGGGCCAGAATACAGATGCGGACGGTCCGTCACCTTGAATACCGACTTAAATCCAATACCCAAGAAGCCGAGCGTTCCCAATTCGGGCTTTTTCGTCGATCGAACGCCGCATATTGCGTCAACGTTCGGTTCGGTAAATGGGGCGCCGTTGTGAGCGACCGCGATCCGATTAGGCGATATAGTGAATTGAATCTCTCCAGCCGGCGGTTGATTTTTCGGAGCCGCATCCTCAGCGTTCTGTAGCAGCTCGAGGATGAAATGAGCGCTTCTCGAGAACACGCTTTCGCTTACCGTGTTCAGCATATTTACTGAATCTTTGCCGAGTCTCGTACGGCTCGAGGCTAGAATTTCGTGTCTAAGGCCTTCGACGTAAGCTTTCGCTGCAATCATGTCTGTGTCGCTAGCGTGGACTTAGTAAGAGCATCAATTCACTAGCTTCGTGGCGCGCTTTACGTCGAGCGACTTTGTCTTCCCCGGTGCCCCGGCCCCCGAGAGTGCTGAAGCAGCTCTGAACGGAGTTCTCTTTCACTTTGAAATGCGCTCGCGCGATTGCACGCACCGTATCGCCAGATAACCCGTTAGAGCACTCATGGTCTGGAAACGTGAGAATTGCTCTGGCGCCGTTTACAGACACAAGGAACAACAGCTGCTCAAGCGCTTCCTCTGACTTAGTTACCAAGCTAAAGGCCGACTTTGGGCGATGACACGCTTCTGGGTAGCGGCCGACGCCGCTTACATCGCCACAGTGGCCACGAGTGATCGACTCAAGCACGTGGTAAAAGCGGCTGTATTGAACGCCGGAATACGGAGGGTCAAGAAATACTAGATCTCCGGGGCCGACGTTGGTTGCTATTTCAATCGCATCTGCTACCCGCGCAGCACCCAATTTTCGCGCGTGCTGTTCTGCGAGCGCCTTCAGCCAGCCGGATACTCGAACAACCGGATCGCGAAGCCATGCTTCCTTCAAATAGCGCACAGCGGTTCGGGTAGGCTGAAATGGTTGCGCCGTATGTCCCGGCGCCGCAACGCACTGACTCGAAGCCTTAATAAGCGCCGCCAACGCAACCGTGCGGTTGACGCCAGTATCTGGGAGGGTCGCTCTAAGCGCGTCAATCCAAACTGATTGAACGGGGCTAAAGTAATGACCACCGTAGGCGCGTGTGAGCGGCAAACCGACGCGCGCGGCACACCAATCGCGCATGGCCTCGACTGATGCCCTGGTGAGCCGGTGTTCCTCATTGATATGGGGGGGTTGGAACCGCGCTACAAATGCGCGAGCTCGGTTTATCCACCCATCCCAGAGTTGGAGCCATGGAATCGGGCCACAACGAGCAACTACAGCTTCTGTTAGCAGAACGCTATAGGCCTGCAAGTCGACACCATAGACCGGAACGGCGTGCCGGCGCGCAATGAACGAGGCAACTTCGCCGGTACCGAGGAACAGATCTATAAAGCGTTTGGCATCACGTATTTCTGAATCGAGAGCCTTTCCTAATCCGTTCATCAGCATGGCTCTCTTGGAACCCATGTACTTCATATACCGAGGCCCCACAGCGGAATGCGTTCGGCCGTGCTTAAGGTGTGCGCCGAAACGGCACGCGCGCCCAAAAAGGCTTGGCGAGATCCGGCGGTAGTGCGCCACGCTTTAGACTGGGCTACGGCGGAATCTACGTCAGCCCATAAATCAGCTAAATTAGCAGGAACTGTAGCGGCTTCCCAAAGTCCCCTATCTTCTCCGAATGCGCGCCACCAAAATCTCAGGTTCGATTTTTCAGAAGCGGATGCGGTGGCGAGAAGTGAGGTACAGGCTCCGGTTGCAACCCTAAGCAGCATCGCAGCACGGGCGATTGCTTGCAGATGATAAATGGCAAGGTTCTTGTTCGCTCGTGCTCCTGCTGCTTCGATTATGGGAAGTTCTTGTGTGGCGCCACCTGGAATATCGAGGAACGTTTCCCACTCAGCTTGGAGCATGTCACCCGGACTAACGGCGTGGAGTACCACCTGCACGAATTTCTTGTAAGCACGTGGTGCTTGCCGTGGAGTGGAGCCCTTCGAAGCTGAAAAAGCTTGCGCCATGCTCCTTCGTAGCAAGTACCTGTCGAGAATGCGAAACGGATGAAGTGCTGTTGGCTCAAAGGATGTCCAAAAGCCCTCAAGAAATTCAAGGCTGCTTGAGAAACCCATCCGGGTGGCCGCTGGAATGCACGTAGGCCTGTAGCTCGCTTGGTTGCGCGCCTCCTTGTCTTCTGCGAATAACTTAAGATCCAAGCCCCAGTCGAGTAACCAGGCACTTACGACCTTACCCCGCAGCACGGCGCCAGGAGCGGCAGGGAAATGTTGCAACCATCCGTCGAGGCTAATTCCTCCTGGCTCGATCACCTCCAACACGAGTTGACTTGCAGATGGCTGAGTCGCCCAGTGGCTGAGCGCGTCCCAGGCAAACGTGTGTGTACCGCCCCGGACAACGTGGCACTTCCCGTCTAGTGTAAGAACAAAATGTCGATCGTCGAATACGCCAATACCTGCGGTCGCAAGGACTGACATCGCGGCGCGGAGTTCGGCGTAGTACGCTAGGTGCGTTGCGGCGTGAATATCGCCAGACATCACAGACGCCAAAGCGCGCGCCGCATAGCTCCACCCATCCATGCAATGGACGATGGAAGACGCGGCCATGTAGCGGCTCAATTGCTTATGAGCTAGCACGCCGCCAGCTACGGTGTCAGCTTCGAGTCTATCGACCGTGTCTAGCGCATACCTGTTTCCGGCGCTTAGCCAACGGTCGCGAGGCCACTGCTCAATTACTCTCCGAAACTCTGTACGGAGTTTCTTGGAGTTAGCGCGCGACAACAACGCTCGCTGGTTAGGGCCCAGTGGCATCTAGCTTATGGATTTACGAATCTGCTTGGCGGTTTCCGAAAATTTGTCGTCGCGAGACTCCAGATACCGCAGCAGCTCTAGACGGAGTTCCCTATAGCCTCCACTTCCACGAAAAACGGACTTCAACTTCGACTCGTTCGGGGTGAGGCCAGGTGCATCAGACGCGCGCCAATCGTATGTAGCGAGCGCCTTCGTTAAGTCATCGACGAACGTCCTCAAGTCGGTTTGCTTGTCTAGCGATCGGAGCGCATCAGTAACGGCTTTTTCATCACTGCCGTTCGCTCCAGTGCCGCCCCAGTCCATTAAGTTGATTTCTTCAGCGTTGGCATAAAGAAGATCGTTCGCCAGATATAGGAAACCCCTGATCCCCTGATCTTGGTTCAGAAGTGAGTTCGGACCGTAAAAACGTAGGTCTAGGTTGGGGGCGAGCCCTGCAGGCCGCTGTTGCGATTGGAGTGCTTTCGCCCACGGGAGGGTCGTGCCTTTAATTGCGCTTCGCATTGACTCGCCCAAGAAGATTAGCAATGCCGCCTGCTCAGCGCGATTCCATGTCGGTGTTTGTCGACTCGATCCGATTGGCGCACCGAACAAGCCCCCGACGCGCGCACCCCTGCCCTCCCAACTTTTTACGAATGTCGCGAGGAGGGAACGTATCCATGCAGCCTGAGAGACCATCAACCCCTTGTGTCCGGGCTCGCCGAGCATGTTGATTCGGTGATGCCAAGGACTCCTTGGATGAGCCCAAAGGAGATCTACTAGTTCTTGGGCCCTTGTTTCCCGGTAGATGATGTGACCCTCAAACTTTGTTAGCCAGTCCTCCGTTCTGAGAAGCGGATACAGGTCGAAGGCAAGGCTTGCATTGATGCGCTTGGGCTTTATGTTGATCGTGTAAAAGAGGTATGCCTGCCAACTCAAATCTAATCCCTTGAATGCGACGACGGGCAGTTCAAAATCGTCGGGAAGCGCGGGATCCTCAAAGGCCCATAGACGGTGTTGACCATCAATGATTTCGATTGGATGAAGGGCAGCTGGCTGCCAACTGCGGCCACTGAACCCTGTCGGCAGAGTAACTGTGGCATGACCATCTTTCCCTTCTGCGATTTCAACTAGCTCTGCCGGCTTGACCTTGCGCTCGCGGCGCGAGTCGTTGGCCGTCAGCACGTTGACGACAATCGCTGTTGGCAGCCAACCAGGTTTGCGTAGGTCGTTGTACTCGGATATTTCGCGCTGCTTTGTGCTTAGGTCGGACCATGGATATCCGAATTCAACGAAGCGAGCTATTTCGTTCGATCGTTCTTGCTCGTGGCGTCGTTGGATTCCGAGATCTTCGCTGGCGGTCGATCTGTCCTTGGTGGTTCTCTTATGAACGCCACTTAACGCTTTCAAATAGCCGGCGCGGATACTGAATTGATAGAACCAGTGTTGAGGCTCGGCGCGTCGCTCCTTCTTCGACCACTTCACTCCGCTCCAGGCTGGTAGCCATTGGTTAACTTTGAGGGCCGGCAGTGTCTTTATGACCTCAGATTTGCTCATAGAGGGTCTTCCGTCGAAGTGCCGAAGTGGTAAGAGTTGGGATGTGCTGTTGTCCGCTCTTTATCGTTTTGTCTTTTTAAATCACCGACGTATTGTAACGAGCATTAGCTGGATTGACTTTTTCGCTGATACTGTACGAATATACAGTATCGTCACAAGATGCAAAGGACATAGATCCCGAATAGCGGTCCCGGAAACGGGCGAGCCGCAGCCAGGGATGCCAACGTAAAAGCCGCGTAAGACGTTCGGCATGGGCAAAGACGACGCATTTGAGCTATACGCGCCGTCTTGTGACTTCACGGACAACTTTGTGGAGTCGCCATGTCGAAGCGCGTGGGTGCAGGACATACCGGAGCAGCTGATCCGCTATCCCAGTCGGACGGCGTAGGAGCGGGCGCCGGCGCCGTACGGCCGGCCCCGCCGGCGGACGGCCCGGCGTCCGCCGCCGCATCCCCCCGTTTGGTAATACGGGGGGAAACATTCTCTTCTGATCTGGTTCCTCCCGGATTGACGGGAATCGACCGGAGAGCTGCCAGATCGGGCGCGCCGAATTTTGGCCGGTCTGTGGATTGTTTTTCGCGCACGCTCGGGCCATGAGTAGCGCATCGAAAAAAGAACTCGCATCGCTGCCCGCGAGCGCTCCCGACACTGCGGTGCCAGGCGGCAATCCTCGCGCGGCGTTTACCGACTGGCTGAACGTCACCTATGCGGCATCGAGCGGCGACCCCGCCGCGTTCTTCGATGCCTTCAGCAAGGTGACGCAGGCGCGGTTTGGATTGCTCAACGAGCGCCCAGGGCGAGGCCTTCAGGGCTACAAGCACTCGTTCGAGTTTCAGTACGGGAGATCGTTCTTCGGCTTGGGCGGGCAGCGCGGTACAGGCTTCGTATCGATCTCGGGCGACGGCTGCGCCTTGATTCCGGACTGGCGCGCCTTGGTCGAACTCCTGCGTGACCGGCTCCAAGGCCGGATCACGCGCTGGGATGGGGCTACGGATGACTTCGAGGGCCGCCGGAGCGTTGATGAGGCCGTCAGGGTCTATCTGGCCGGCGGCTTCAGCTGCGGCGGCCGTACGCCAACCTGCGCAGTCGATGGCGATTGGATCGTCCCCTTAGGTAACGGCCGGACGTTCTACGTTGGGAACCGGAAGAACGGGAAACTGCTTCGCGTCTACGAGAAAGGCAAGCAGCTGGGCGACCCGGACTCGCCCTGGGTGCGCTGGGAGGTGGAGTTGCACAACGTGGACCGGGTCATTCCATGGGAAGTGCTGCTCGAGCCCGGGCGCTACCTCGCCGGCTCCTACCCTGCCCTATCTTGGGTGCAGGCCGATGCTAGCCGCATCGAGACCCTACGGCGCACGGACGGCATTACCTACGAGCGCCTGGTTCATCACGCGCGCCAGAGCGTGGGGCGGCTCGTCAACACGATGTACGAGCGCGAGGGCGGTGCAGAGGGCGTCGTAGAGGGACTGCGGCGAGATGGAGTGCCGAAGCGCCTTGCACTGACTGAGCGGCTCGGGCTTCGAGGCGAGAAGAAGCGCAAATGAACTTCGAAGCGGACGATTTTGATTGGGCGCTGGGCGAGCTGCTTCACTTGATCTGGCGCGGCAAGCTCATTGGCATCCCGGCGCATTTGCTGGAGCCCCGGCTATTTCACGCCTGCATGCACGTCATTGGCGCTCAGCCGTTCGTGGTGGGGCAGTGGGCGCACCAGGTTATCACCGGCATGGAACCCTTCCGGTTCATGACGCTGCGGAACCATGAAGTCTCTAGCGCTGAATGAAGCCGCTGCCTTTCTTCGGATGCATCCGGAGGAGGTTCGCCGTCGCGCCCGCTTGGGCCTCATTCCAGCTGCAAAGCCGGGAAAGCGCTGGGTGTTTCTCGAAGCCGACCTTGCCGACTATCTGCGCTCGCTCTATGCTGCGCCTCGGCAAGCGTTGCGAGTGACGCTGAGAAAGGAGACTGAATGTCACTTCGCAAGCGCGGAAACAAGTGGTGGATTGACGTCACCACGGCAAGCGGCCAGAGAATTAGAGAATCGACTAAAACGTCGGATCGAAAGGCCGCGCAGGAATACCACGACAAGCTGAAGGCTGAGGGCTGGCGTAGGCACAAGCTGGGCGACAAGCCGCAGCGGACGTGGGATGAAGCAGCACTGCGGTTCTTGAAGGAAGCAGAGGGCAAGGCGAGCCTCAAGGAGTACGAAAGGCAAGTCGCGTTCTGGACTGAGCACTTCGAGGGGCAGCCGGTAAATGCGATCACGCGGAACGGCGTGGCGGACTTGCTGGAGAAGAGCAAGCCCAACAGCAAACCCGCGACTCGCAATCGCTATATCGCTTGCCTTCGGGCGATCCTCATCAAGGCCGCTGGCGTGTGGGAGTGGCTGGACCGCGCGCCGAAGCTGAAGACGTACCCGGAACCGAAGCTGCGCATTCGGTGGATCACGAGAGAGGAAGCGGAAACTTTGCTCTCAAATCTTCCCGAATGGCTAGCAGCGATGGCCCGGTTCTCTTTGGCGACAGGGCTGCGGCAGGCAAACGTGTACGGCTTGGAGTGGTCGCAGGTTGATCTGAAGCGCGGCGTAGCTCTGGTGCATGCGGACCAGGCAAAGGCGCGAAGGGCAATCGGCGTACCGCTAAACGAAGACGCGATAGCAGTGATCCGCAAGCAGCTAGGGAAGCACCTGCGGCGTGTCTTTGTTGGCCCGGATGGCGGGCAGATCGATACCTGGTACACCTATCCTGCGCAACAGGCATGGGTGGCCGGGTGCAAGCGGTCAGGCATTGAGAATTTCCGCTGGCACGATCTGCGACACACCTGGGCGAGCTGGCACGTTCAGCTAGGCACACCGCTATACGTGCTGAAGGAGCTAGGAGGCTGGGAAACGCTAGAGATGGTTAACCGCTACGCGCACCTCGCCCCCGAACACCTGAAGGCTCACGCAGAGCGGTTAAGCCTTACGGCACAAATTCGTCACAGTGGCGAAGGCTCGGAGAAAACCGAGGTTGCCGTAAGTAGTTGAATCGTGGCGGAGAGAGAGGGATTCGAACCCCCGGTACGGATAACCGTACAACAGATTTCGAGTCTGCCCCGTTCGACCACTCCGGCATCTCTCCGCGGTCCGAACGAAGCGCGAATTTTATCAGGCGCGCGCGATCCTCTCCTGCCCGCTCATGTACTCGCGCAAGGCGCTCGGCACGGTGACAGACCCGTCCGCGTTCTGGCAGTTCTCGAGAATCGCGACCAGGGTGCGCCCGACGGCGAGGCCCGAGCCGTTCAGCGTATGCACCAGCTCGGTCTTGCCTTGCTCGTTGCGGAATCTCGCCTGCATGCGGCGCGCCTGGAACGCCTCGAAGTTAGAACACGAGGAGATCTCGCGATACGCCTTCTGCGACGGCAGCCAGACCTCGATGTCGTAGGTCTTCGCCGAAGAAAACCCGGTGTCCCCGGTGCACAGCGTCACCACACGGTAAGGCAGGTCGAGCTTCCTCAGGATCGCCTCGGCGTGCCCGGTGAGCTGCTCGTGCGCTTCGTAGGACTCCGCAGGGTGCACGATCTGCACCAGCTCGACCTTGTCGAACTGGTGATTGCGGATCATGCCGCGGGTATCCTTGCCGGCCGCTCCCGCTTCCGAACGGAAGCACGGCGAATAGCAGGCGTACCTGAGCGGCAGCCTCTCGAGCGGCAGGATCTCGTCGCGCACGAAATTGGTGACCGAATACTCCGCAGTCGGAATAAGGTAGAGGTCGCGCTCCTCGACCTTGAAGAGCTGGTCCTTGAACTTGGCAAGGCTCGTCACGCCGTCGGCGCAGGCGCCGCTCACCATGTAGGGCGTGTGGACCTCGGTGTAGCCGTGCTGCGACGTGTGCACGTCGAGCATGAATTGCGCGATCGCGCGGTGCAGGCGTGCCACCTGCCCCTTCATCACCACGAAGCGCGATCCGGCGAGCTTCGCCGCCGTGTCGAAATCCAGGCCGCCCATCCCGACGCCGACGTCGACATGGTCCTTGGGTTGGAAATCGAACGTTCGCGGCTCGCCCCAGCGGCGCTGCTCCACGCTGTCCTCGGGCCGGCTGCCGAGCGGAACGCTCTCGTGCGGAATATTAGGGATCTGCGAGACGAACTCGTGCAATCTCGCCTGCACGGCGGCGTTCTCCGTCTCCATCTGCTTCAGCTTTTCGGCGAGCTCGGCCCCCTGCCGCATCAGCGCGGCCGCCTGGGCTTCGTCCTTCTTCCCCTTCGCCTGGCCGACCTGCTTGGCGAGCGCGTTGCGCTGGGATTGCAGCTGCTCGGTGGCGGTCTGGATGCTCTTTCTCGCATCCTCGAGCGCCTTGAACGCAGCGACGTCGAGGTGGTAGCCGCGCGTCGCGAGACGGCGGGCGAGCGCGTCGATGTCGGTCCTGAGTAGCTGTATGTCGATCATTCGCCCTGCTTGCGCGCCTGTTCGTTTCTGCGGCGCAGTTCTGCCAGTCTTTCGCGGATCTTCGCTTCCAGGCCCCGGTCGGTCGGCCGGTACCAGTCGACCGCGCCCATGCCTTCAGGGAGATAAGTCTCGCCGACCGCGTACGCGCCGGGCTCGTCGTGGGCGTAGCGGTAGCCCTTGCCGTAGCCGAGCTGCTTCATCAGGCGGGTCGGCGCGTTGCGCAGGTGCACGGGCACCGGCCGGGTGCCGTCCCCGGCGACGAACGCGCGCGCCGAATTATAGGCCTCGTAGATCGCGTTCGACTTTGCCGCCACCGCGAGGTAAATCACCGCTTCGGCGAGCGCCAGCTCGCCTTCGGGACTGCCGAGCCGTTCGTAAGTCTCGCAGGCGTCGAGCGCGATGCGCAGCGCGCGCGGGTCCGCAAGGCCGACGTCTTCCACCGCCATGCGCACAACGCGGCGGCCGACGTAAAGGGGATCGGCGCCGCCGTCGAGCATGCGTACCATCCAGTACAGGGCGGCGTCGGGATCGGACCCGCGCACCGACTTGTGCAGCGCCGAAATCTGGTCATAGAACTGCTCGCCGCCCTTGTCGAAGCGCCTCAGGTTCTTTGCGAGCGTCTGCTCGACGAAGCCGCCGTCGACGGTTTGCGCACCTGTATTCAGAAGAATTTCAACTGCGTTGAGCAGACGACGCGCATCACCGTCTGCGAAGCCGATGAGCCGCGCCTTCGCTTCCTCATCCGCCTTGAGGTGGGTCCTGGCGAGGAGAATCTCCAGATCCAGTTGGGAGAGCGGCTCGAGCACATACACCGTCGCCCGCGAAAGCAGCGCGCTGTTGACTTCGAAGGAGGGGTTCTCGGTCGTCGCGCCGACGAAGGTGATCAGGCCGCGCTCCACGTAGGGCAGGAACGCATCCTGCTGCGCCTTGTTGAAGCGATGTACTTCGTCCACGAAGAGGATGGTCTGGCGGCCGCTGCGCGCAAGCTCGGCTTCGGCTGCCTGCACTGCTTCGCGGATCTCCTTCACGCCGGAAAAAACCGCCGGAATCGCGATGAACTCGGCGTTGAAGGCCGTTGCCATGAGGCGCGCGATGGTGGTCTTGCCGGATCCCGGCGGACCCCACAGGATCATGGAATGCGGCTTGCCCGATTCGAAAGCGAGGCGCAGCGGCTTGCCCGGGCCGAGGAGATGCTGCTGGCCGACGACTTCGTCGATCGAGCGCGGGCGCAAGGCTTCGGCAAGCGGTGCCAGCGGCTCCTTCTTGCCGAAAAGATCGTTCACTGATCTCCCAATACGTCGGCACCCTTCGGCGGCACGAAGCGGAACTGCGCCGGGTCGACCTTCGGATTGCGCACCAGGTTGAAAAAACGCAGCAAGGTCGTCTGGCCGAAGTTGTCGGTCAGCTCCATCGCCTCGATCCCGCCGCTGCCCAACCCCATGCGGATGCGCTCGAACCCCGCTTCGCGGTCGCGCGGCTTCGCTTCGAGCCATTCGAGGCCGTCGCGCTCGCCGGCGTCGCTGAGCTCGAACGCCGACTCGACGTCGCTCGCGCCCGCGAGCAGCGCCGCCGGGGTCGATCCGAGAGCCTTCGACAGCCTGCGCACCGTAGCCTGCTTGAGGTCCCGATCGTAGATCCAGACCCGTTCGCCGTCGCCGACGATCAGCTGATCCACCGGCTTGTCGTAGACCCAGCGGAAGCGGCCGGGCCTCAGGAGCACGAAGCTTCCCTTTGACTCCTGCACGAGCTTGCGATTGCGGTCGTAGACCTTCTGCTCGAAATCGGCGCGCGCCGACTGCGTCGTGCGCACGAAGCTCTTGAAGCGCTCGATGGCGGCAGCCTGAACGCCGGACGCCACGAGGAGCGCGAGGAGAAGCAGGAACCGCATCGCGCGGGGTCACTCCGCCTTGGCGGGAACCAGCACCTCGCGATTGCCGTTGGACTGCATCGGCGAGACCATGCCCGAGCGCTCCATGTCCTCGATCAGGCGCGCTGCGCGGTTATACCCGATGCGCAGGTGCCGCTGAACCAGGGAAATGGAAGGCCGGCGCGTGCGCAGGACGATTTCGACCGCTTGATCGTAGAGCGGGTCCTTTTCGCCGGCCGGTTCGCCGTTGCCCCCTGCAGCGCCCCCCTCGTCCCAAGCCGCGGGCTCGAGCACGTCGGCCAGATATTCTGGCGCCGCGAGGGCCCGCAGATGCGAGACCACCTTGTGCACCTCGTGGTCCGCTACGAAAGCGCCATGCACGCGCTGCGGCAGGCCGCTTCCCGGAGGCAGATACAGCATGTCCCCCGCGCCGAGCAGCGCTTCGGCGCCGGACTGGTCCAGGATGGTGCGCGAATCGACCTTGGAGGAGACCTGGAACGCGACACGCGTCGGGATGTTGGCCTTGATGAGCCCGGTGATCACGTCCACCGAAGGCCGCTGCGTGGCGAGCACCAGGTGGACCCCGGCGG
>WNFC01005616.1_pt1 | contig 18769 bp, 18 predicted proteins | sample 5400541 | NCBI WGS metagenome assembly WNFC01 (sample SAMN13153342, study PRJNA577476) | soil metagenome | isolation source: 120 cm saprolite under Douglas fir tree site 2 hole 2 replicate 1 | place: USA:California | collected 2015-04-18 | reverse complement strand
GCAAACTCGCTGAGCGTGCGCTCGACGAGAGTGAGCCTCTGTGACCGTGAGGACCTAATGTGGTAAATCCGCGATGAGCACTCGAAAGCGTCGGGGCAACTTGGTCTTTCGACTGCGCAAAGGCCGCGCCCGCACCGAAAACAGCGCACAATGAGAAGAATCCCAGGGCGCGAAAGAATCGGTTACGAGTGCACAAGCGTCCACCGCCTCACACAAAGCTACTTGGATGCGCAGAGACTTGCAAATTCTGCTCGGTCAATATTTGGTAAATTCGTTATCGGAATTACTATGGCCGCGTGATCGCGCCTTCCGACGCCGAAGAGACCAGCGCGCAATACTTGCCGAACACTCCGGTTGCGTAACGTGGTTTTGGTGGCTTCCACTGGGCCATTCTTCGATGTATCTCAGCATCGCTAATTTCGATTTCGAGTACGCGCTGGTTCACGTCAACGCGAATCATGTCTCCTTCGTGAACTGCTGCAATCGGGCCGCCCAACGCTGCTTCTGGAGAGACGTGTCCCATCATCAAGCCGTGAGTCGCTCCGCTGAAACGGCCGTCAGTCAGTAATGCGACCGAGTTTCCCAGTCCCTCGCCAACGATCGCGCCGGTCACACTCAGCATTTCGCGCATTCCCGGTCCGCCACGCGGACCTTCGTAACGAATAACGACGACGTCTCCCGCCTTGATGCGCTTGCTTGTCACCGCGCTCATCGCTTCTTCTTCGGACTCGAATACTCGCGCCGGTCCGCGATGGCTTAGCCGCTCATGGCCGCTGATTTTTGCAACACATCCTTCCGGCGCCAGATTTCCACGCAAAACCACAAGCCCACCAGTTGCCTTCAGCGGTTTGTCGAAGGGTGCGATCACTTCCTGGTCTGGAGTCTCGACGGCAGCCGCGGCCTCTTCGCCAATCGTCTTTCCGGTGACTGTCATCGCACTTTCGTGCAGCTTCTTCCCGCGTAGCAATCGGTTAGCAAGGAGACGAATTCCGCCGGCACGATGCATGTCTGCCGCGACGAATCTTCCGGACGGCTTCAAGTCGCACAGCAGCGGCGTACGCTCGCTGACTTTTTGGAAATCATCAATCTCCAGCGGAACTCCAGCTTCGCGCGCGATGGCCAGCAGGTGTAGCACAGAGTTGGTCGAGCCGCCGGTGGCGGCAACCGATGCAATCGCATTTTCGAACGCCTGGCGCGTGAGGATGTCTTTCGCTTTGGTCCCGCCCTTCAGCAGATTCAGCACGATCTCGCCACAGCGGAATGCGATGTCATCTTTCTGCGGATCCATCGCCGGCACGCTGTTGTAGCCCATTGGCGACAGGCCAATCATTTCCATCACCGTGGACATCGTGTTGGCTGTATATTGCCCGCCGCATGCACCTGCGCCCGGGCAAGCGACATTTTCCATCTCCAGCAGATCGGCGTCGCTCATCTTGCCGGCAGCGTTGGCGCCCACGGCTTCGAACACATCCTGAATGGTTACGTCCTTCCCACGATAACTTCCAGCCGCGATTGTTCCGCCATACAGCACCAGCCCAGGCAGATCGAGGCGCGCCATCGCCATCGCAGCAGCAGGTATCGTCTTATCGCAACCAACCACGCAAACCACCGCGTCGAACAATTGCCCGCGGCAAACGAGCTCAATCGAATCCGCAATCACCTCGCGGCTGACCAGCGACGCCTTCATTCCTTCTGTGCCCATGGTCTCGCCGTCGCTGATCGCGATAGTGTTGAACTCCATCGGCGTGCCACCGGCTGCACGAATGCCTTCCTTCACCTTCGCTGCCAGGCGGCGCAGGTGGAAGTTGCACGGCATAGTTTCAATCCAAGTATTGGCGACGCCAATCAGTGGCTTGGAGAGATCTTCTCCGGTGAATCCGATCGCCTTGAACATGGCGCGGGCGCCGGCACGATCGCGTCCTTCAGTAATAAGACGGCTGCGGTGTTTCAGGTCCATAGGATTAAAAGATTACGACAGTGAGGCCGAAAGAGGAAGCGCGACTCGAATCAGGGCATGCCTTCAGGCGTGCCGCAAGAGCCGCAGAACGAGATCCTTTAGGCGCTGGGAGAGTGTGCCGTCTTCCACAAAGGGCGAGCGCTAATGTAAGCTGCGACAATGCGAAAACGATGCAGGACTCTTCATCTATTGCCCTCGCTTATAGTCTTCTTCAGCACGGCCGGGATCGCCCAGAAACAGGAAATCGTCTGGAGCGATCGGGAAAAGCCCATCGTCGATCAGTTACACAACATCCGCAATCTGCCTGACGACGTTCGTGCGCGCACAACCAAAGATCTTGCGATCCAGATTCGCCAGCTTCCATCCGCACCGAACAAACTGCGCCTGGCTGTGGGACTTGCCGGCCGCGCAACCGAGGGCGACTTCGGGCACGACACGCTGCAGGAAGTCGCAACCACTCTGGCCGACGCAATCAAAGAGCAGCCGCCGAAGAAACAGGACGCTTATCTCGAACTCGCCAGCCTGGTTCGTTACGAACACGTGAACGCATCGCTCGACTCTCCGGAATTCGCGGCGGCAATGGCGAAGCTCGAAGCTGACGATCAGCATCGCAATGAAGCCAATTTCACGCTCACGGATTTGCGTGGCAAGACTTGGACTCTGAGGGATCTGCGCGGCAAAGTTGTGCTGGTAAATTTCTGGGCCACCTGGTGCCCTCCCTGCCGCAAAGAGATGCCCGACCTCGAAATCCTCTATCGCCGCTTCGGGCCGCAGGGACTGGTCATTCTCGGCATCTCCGACGAAGAAGCCGCCAAGGTCAAGCCTTTCGTTGAGCAACAGAAAGTCACTTATCCGGTCCTGCTCGACCCCGGCCGCAGAGTGAATGAGCTATTCCAAATCGAAGGCATTCCAAAGACGTTCATCTACGACCGGGAAGGCAAGATCGTCGCCCAGTCGATTGATATGCGAACCCAGAAGCAGTTTTTGGAGATGTTAGGGAAGGCCGGATTGCAGTAGTTCTCAGCGCGCCGGAATTACGCCATCGCAGCGCTTGCAGATTTTCCATTTGCGCCCGCCGAGGCAGGAGGATGTGGGCCGGCAAATCCGGCGGCGGCTTCCAGCATATCGGGCGTGGGGACACTCATGCGCACATCAGTAACATCCACAATCGCGTGCCAGTCGCGGCAGAGCTGTCCGATCTGCTTCGCGTTGACCTCCAACAGCAGGTCAGCGCGATGGCCGTGGCCGGAGGAGTTGGCGAGCACGTAATGGATTTCCAGGCCGCGTCGGGAAACAGCGGTGAGAATCCGCATCAGCGTGCCTTGTGTGTTGCGATAGTGGATGTGAAATGCGTGCATTTTTTGCTTCTCCCCAAAACTGCTCATGTAGGGACGGGCGCCCTCGCCTGTCCTCGGGCCGAGGCCCGATTTGTCCACCGATCAAGCATGTCGAGCTTCGCTCGACTGGGCAGGTGAGGGCACCTGCCCCTACATTTATCTATTCGTCGTCGAACAACATCTCCGAAAGTGCAGCGCCTGCGGGTACCATAGGATAAACATTTGCTTCCGGAGCGCAGTCGAACACCAGCAGCTCCGGCTCGGACGACTTAAGAAAACGTTCCAGCACATCGCCCGTTTCTTCGGCCACCGGAAATTCCTGCATGGCGTCTTCACTCAACCGCTCGGCATTGATGCGATAAGCTTTCGCGATCTCGACAAAATCCGGATTGTCGCTCAGATCGGTCTCGGCGTAGTTGCGCTGATAAAAGAGCTGCTGCCATTGGCGCACCATGCCGAGATATTTGTTGTCCACGATCACCATCTTGATCGGCAGATTCAGGCGGCGCACAGTGGCCAGTTCCTGAATGTTCATCTGGAAACCGCCGTCGCCGGAAACACAAAGCACGATCGCATCGGGCTTCGAAAGCTGGACGCCAACCGCGGCGGGCAATGCAAATCCCATCGAACCCAGTCCGCCGGAGGTGATAAATCCACGCGGTGATGCGGAACGATAACGCTGCGCGGCCCACATCTGGTGCTGGCCGACGTCGGCGATGACAACGCTGTTTTCGGGCAGCCTGCTGAACAGCTCATCCAGGAAGCGGACTGTTAATTGTGAGAGACCGCGAGGATCGAGTTCCGCGCGGTCAGGCCCACAAGCCACGGCGCGCCACTCCCTCCAATCGGGCAACTTAGCGCTTTGAATTTTCTTGTAAAACGCGGGAATCGTCTGCGCCAGGTCGCCAATCACCGGCAATTCGCATTGACGCACCCGGTCGAGCTGCGCCGGATCAATTTCGAAGTGAACGATCTTTGCATTCGGAGCAAAGCGCGTGGGATCGCCGGTGACGCGGTCATCGAGGCGCGCGCCAAAGACCAGTAGCAGGTCGTTTTCGTGCAGCGCCATGTTGGCCGCGCGCGTGCCATGCATGCCGACCATGCCCAGGTAATAAGGCGAGGAGGGAACGACAGCTCCTAGCCCATGCACAGTCGCAAAAGTCGGAATGTTCAATTCATCCAAGAGCTGCCTCAGCTCAGGGATCGCGCCGGAAAGTTTAGCGCCGGCTCCGATCAGCGCCACCGGCCGCTTGGCTTTTTCCAGCAGCGAGATCAGCGTGTCGCCAAACGTCGCCTCAGCTTGACCGTCGGACGGGCGAGGCTTCGGCGCGAACTTTACCGGACCAGCGAATTCCATCTTCGCTTTGAGGAAGTCTGTAGGGATATCAATCACTACCGGCCCGGGACGTCCTTCGCGCGCCCAATGAAAGGCTTCGGCAATCGCAGTGGGAATTTCTTCAATCGAACGCACCAGACGGCTCCATTTGGTAAGTGAAAGCGTCAATCCAAAGACGTCAGTTTCCTGGAACGCGTCAGTGCCGATCAGAGCGCTGCGGACCTGGCCAGTGATACATACCAGCGGCACCGAATCCATCTTGGCGTCCGCTATCCCGGTTACAAGATTTGTTGCACCTGGACCGCTGGTGGCGATGGCAACGCCAACTTGTCCCGTCGCCCGAGCATGTCCCTCGGCAGCGAACACCGCACCCTGCTCATGACGCGTAAGAATATGGCGAATGCCGCTGCCTTCAAGCGCGTCATACAAGGGCATGATTGCGCCGCCAGGGTAACCGAACACCAGATCCACTCCCTCGGCGCGCAAACATTGCAAAAAGATTTCGGCTCCCCTAAGCATTCACGACCTTTTTTGCCGCGGCAGGTTCGGCCTTGGTGGCTTGCTTGCCGGAATCCTTTTGCAGCCATGACATCATGCTGCGCAGGTTCGCTCCCACTTTCTCAACCTGGTGCTTCTTCTCGGCCTCGCGCAAGGCGGCAAACTTCTTTCCGCCAGTTTTATTCTCGTCAATCCACTCACGCGCGAACGTACCGGCCTGAATGTCAGCAAGAATCTTCTTCATCGCGGCGCGGGTCTCGTCGCCAACAACTTTCGGACCGCGAGTCAGGTCCCCGTACTCGGCGGTGTTCGAAATCGAGTAGCGCATGCGATCCAGACCGCCCTCGTAAATCAGATCGACGATCAGCTTCATTTCGTGAATGCATTCGAAGTAGGCAATCTCAGGCTGGTAGCCAGCCTCGATCAGCGTTTCAAATCCTTTCTTCATCAGCGAAGTCAGCCCCCCGCAGAGCACTGCTTGTTCGCCAAACAGGTCACTCTCGGTTTCTTCTTTGAAAGTCGTTTGCAAAACACCGGCGCGAGTTGAGCCGATACCGTAGGCATATGCGAGCGCAAGTTCATGCGCTCGTCCGCTCGCGTCCTGCTGGATTGCAATCAGGGACGGAACACCACGGCCTTCCGCATAGACGCGCCGGAGAAGGTGGCCAGGACTCTTGGGCGCGATCATGACCACGTCCACGTCTGCAGGAGGAACGATCGCTTTGAAATGAATGCTGAAACCGTGGGAGAAGCCGAGAATCTTTCCTTTTTTCAATCCTGGCTTGATGGCCGACTCGTAGAACGCTGCCTGGGTCTCATCAGGAGTAAGAATCTGGATCCAATCCGCCTTGTGGGCCGCTTCCGCCGGAGCCAGCACAGTAAAGCCATCGGCCTTCGCCTGCTTCGCGCTCTGGCGGGTCGGGTCAAGCCCGATAATTACGTTGTAACCGCTGTCGCGCAGGTTCTGGGCCTGGGCGTGTCCCTGGCTGCCGTAGCCGAAGACGGCGATAGTTTTGCCCTTCAGGGCTGCTGGATTGGCGTCGTGTTCGTAGAAGATGGTGGCCACAGTTGTGCTCTCCTGTCATGAGTGTGTACCGACCGGTCGGTTGGTACAAAGGAATGTTAGCTTGCGCCACAGCAGGGAGTCAATAGATTAGTTAGTTACAGTTGGGCGTACCGTGTATATTGATCGCCGATGCCCCGCGAAACTGTTACCGATCCTCGCCAGGAAATTCTCCGTGCCTCGGCTCGCCTGTTTCAGCAGCAGGGCTATGATGGGACCTCAATGAACGACGTGGCCGCTGCGCTAAAGTTAAGTAAAGGCGGACTTTACCACCATTTCCAGAGCAAAGACGAGATCCTCTTTGACCTCATGAGCCACGCCATGGACATCACTGAGGAGAAGGTGCTTAAACCGGTCAAGGCCATCGCCGACCCAGAGGAGCGCTTGCGAACGCTGATTCGCCTGCACATCGGTGTGGTTCTGAGCGAGCGCGACCGCGAAATCACAGTCATGCTGCATGAGAACCATCCGCTTTCGCCAGCCCTACGCAAACGCATCAACGCCCGGAAGAAAGACTACATTCATTTTGTCGAGAACCTGATTGCCGAAGTTCAGGCAAAACTGCAAAGCACCCGCCAGTCGAAGGGAACGGTAACTCCCAGGGAGGCGGCGTTTGCGCTACTGGGAATGATCAACTGGATTTACCAGTGGTACCGCCCCGAAGGCAGTCTGCAGCAAGAGAACCTCGCCCAGCAGTACACGGAGATTTTTTTTCAGGGAGCGTTCGGGTGAGCGAGAGCGAAGTTTTTGCGCTCGATCAACTGCTCGCGAAACGACTTCAGGCAGGCCGTTCCTACCTCGAATTCCTTCGCATTCCCGCCATAAGTGCCGGAGTCTATGTTCTGCCCCCTAGAGCACGTGATCCGCAGAAGCCGCATAAAGAAGACGAGATCTACTACGTGATTCGAGGCAAAGCAAAGATGCGCCTCGGGACGGAGGAACGCTCGGTGGGGGAGGGAAGTGTGATCCATGTGGAAGCTGGGCTCGAACATCGCTTCTTTGACATAGAGGAAGAGTTGGTGGTCCTAGTGATCTTCGCGCCTGCAGAGAGCGGCTAGAAAAGTCACCTGGTCCCTCCCCTTGTTGACGAGCCTCCTTTGGCGGGTGTACAACTCCATTGGCATACCGGAAGTGAGGGCCGAAGCACTTGCCCTTATTCCCTCACGCAAGCCCCGTCAGAGCTCCAGTCTGGAGGCGGGCATGGACGAACGCGAGGTCGCAAATCACGTCCTGGCTGCTGTAGATGTGGCGGCCTATCGCCATGCTGCAACTCGAATCCTAGCTGTTCATCTCGCGGTTGGAGGACGGCGTGTCCTCGACCTTGATCGCCTGCAAACCGTTTTTGCCGATGTCGCTCGCGGCACCGTTGCTGAAGGCGCCCAGCTTTCAGTGAAGGTCTTACCCTTGCGTCATCGCTGCCAGAACTGCGGCCAGAACTTCGAGGCCTCCCGCGCGGAGTGCCCATGTCCTCAGTGCGGGCATCCGCGCACCGAACTGATTGGCGGCGAGGAGTTGCAACTGCTGGATATGGAGCTCGACGACGTGGCTTGAACCGAACGCTTGGGCGAAAGGAGATTGTATGACTGCTGCCCGGCTTCCTGTTGACGACTCTCCCGTTACAACGAAAGAAGATCTCAACTCTTTTCGAATTGCCATGCGCCAGTTCGATTATGCCGCTGAGAAATGCGGTCTCGAACCTGGCCTGCGCGAGGTCCTGCGGCGGCCGCGGCGGGCGCTATCATTGTCGCTTCCGGTGAAAATGGACGACGGTTCCGTCCGCGTGTTTGACGGTTTCCGGGTCCAACATAATAGCGCGCGCGGACCGTGCAAGGGTGGCATTCGCTATCATCCCAATGTTACTTTCGACGAAGTCAAAGCCCTTGCTACATGGATGACCTGGAAGTGCGCCATCGTTAACATCCCCTTCGGCGGCGCCAAGGGCGGCATTGTTTGCGACCCGCACAAACTCTCCCGTGACGAACTCGAACGGCTCACCCGTCGGTATGCGTACGAGATCTCGCCACTCATCGGACCGGATAAAGACATTCCCGCGCCCGACGTTTACACCGACGCTCAAGTCATGGCGTGGATCATGGACACCTACAGCATGACCCACGGTAGCAATGCGCCCGGAGTCGTGACCGGTAAGCCATTGTTCCTTGGCGGATCACTCGGCCGGAACGAAGCCACAGCCCGCGGTTGTCTGTTTGTGATTCGCGCCGCATGTGAAGTCATGGGCATAAAACTAAATCAGGCTACGGTTGCGATTCAGGGCTTCGGAAATGCTGGAAGCATCGCCGCGCAACTGCTCTCGCCCGAGGGTGCCAAGATTATTGCGATCAGTGACTCTCACGGCGGCGTGCTGAATCGCTCAGGCCTGAACATCGCCGAGTTGGTTGCGCACAAGGCCAAGACTGGCTCGGTTGCGGGTTTCCCCGGTTCGGAGCCGATTTCGAGCGAAGCCGTGCTCGAGTTGCAGTGTGACATCCTCATCCCGGCGGCGCTCGAAAACCAAATCACTATGGAGAACGCGGAACGGGTCCAGGCGCGCATCGTGGCTGAGGCGGCGAACGGTCCGACTACGCCCGATGCCGACCTTGTACTGCACAACCGCGGGATCATGGTAATTCCAGATGTGCTGGCGAACGCAGGGGGCGTGACCGTCTCTTACTTCGAGTGGGTGCAAGACCTGCAGGAGCTGTTCTGGGACGAAGACGACGTGAACCGGCGCTTGGAACGCATCATGGTGAAGGCTTTCGCCGATGTCCACGCCACTGCGACCAAGTACAACGTGGAGATGCGCATGGGCGCGTACATTCTGGCGATTAACCGGGTGGCCAATGCGATGCGCTCGCGCGGCATCTGGCCGTAGGTTTCTGAGGATATTCGCGGACGCTACTGCACGGTCAGCTGCACGGTCGTCGTCCGGGTTGCGGATCCTGATGTTGCATTCACCGTGATCGTGTAAGTTCCAGCCGGAGTTCCGGTTGTTGTGCTAGTGCTGCTCTTGCTGGAGCCGCATCCAGCCTGCAACAGAGCTACGCCCAGGACAACCGCGAAGAAAATTCCGAGCAGCACCCGCCGCTTGCGCGAAATACCAGCACCAACAAGCCCAACTCCAAAGATCGGTAACCAGACCGCGTAGGTAGGACCGGGCCGGAGGAGGCTTCCAGGGGTCGTGACTCGCGGCTGGGTCGTGATTTCAAGAGCCCGGCTCTGCGCGCCGTTGCTCATGTTGGGAATGGGATTGTTTGTGAACGTGCAACTTCCGCCTGATGGCAATCCTGACCCGCACGCCAATGAAACCGACTCCGGGAATCCGGAGCCTGTTGCAGTGGCTGTCACGCTATACGTGGCCGGTACTCCGGCAAGTACGGTGGCCGTGGCGGGTGAGGCGATGACGCAGAAGTCGTTGACGGTGGCCGATCCCGGCGCGTTCGGACCCGGCCCCGCGCTCAAAGCTCCAATATTGTTGATCGGGAACTGAGTCATGTTTTTGCAGCCAGTCGAAGTTGGCACGGTTGGCGTAACCACGACCGTAACCGTGGCCGCAGGCGCAGTTGTGCTCGTGCTCCCGCTGGTGGTGGTGACTGAAGTAGGTATAGTGCCCAGGTTGCAGACAAGGATGCCGCTAACCGCACTCGTCGGGCAGCTACCGACGCTGGCCGCAGCCGAGACCAAGGTTAACTTTGGCCCAAGCGTGTCGGTGAATAGAACTCCGGCTACTGGATCTCCGGTGTTGTAGATCGAATATTTGAAAGTCACCTGGCTGCCGACGCCTACCGGTGTTGGACTCACCGTCGGATTCGTTGGAACCGGGCTCGGACAGCCGGTTCCCGTGCTCGTGATGCAGGTGAAACTCAGTTTCGATGTGTCTGGTCCCAGCTTACTCACGAAGGCGTCCGGCAGACCCAGAGAGGTTGCTTGCAGCGCATTGCTAGTCGGGAAATTACCGGAGGAAGTCTCTCCGGCCACGTAGGTATTTAATGCAGCATCCACTGCGATGCTCGTTCCGATGTCCGCTCCAGATCCCCCCAGAATGCTAGTCGAATTTGAGTTTGCGAGGCTTGCCCCGGTAGTCACAATTCGCGCGAAGAAGGCGTCCTCCCCGCCGCCGGAGGAACCTGGAAGTGGGTTATTGTTGGGGAAACCACCGTTGGTGAACCCAGTAACACGAGCGTTCTGGTTCGAATCTACGGCAATCGCGAGTCCAGCATCGGAACCGCTGCCTCCTAGATATGTGAAATAGCTAAGCGGAACTGCGCCCTGGGTTGTGCCGGTGGTGACGGGTACGCCGAACTTTGCGATAAATGCGTCCGAACCTCCGGCGTTGGCTGCAGGAAACTCATCCCCGGTCACTTGCGCAGGAACGAGCGTGATGCCAGTATCTGCTGAACCAGTGATATAGGCGTTAGTGCCGTCGGTGGCAATGCCATAGGCGACGTCGTTCCCACTGCCTCCCAAATAAGTCCCGTACACCGGCGTGTACAGTTGGGAGTTGCCTGTAGCGGGTTGCAGCTTAGCAATCCACGCATCAAGGCCGCCACCGGGAGAGGAGTGGAACGCATTCACAATCCACGTTCCCGGCACCATATCCGTGAAGTCGGTCCCTCCTGCCAGATACACGTTGAAATTGTTGTCCACCGCGACCGCGCCGCCTGTCACCGTTCCGTTCGAAGGAGTGCTCCCGCCCGCGAAAGTCGAGAAGAGCAAGCTGTTCATTCCGCTCAAAGCTGGGTCCAGTTTGCTGAAGAAGAATTGGTTGGTGGCCAGGGCAGCAGGCTGCAGCGCTCCGGGTGTTGTGGGGAAGCAGATTAATCCCGATGTCGGCGGGCAGTTCGTTGAAGTGGTAGTGCCAAACACGTAGGCTCTTCCCAGGCTGTCAACCGCTAAACCGCTTGCGGTATCTACACCGGTGCCCGAAACATACGTGGAATACAAATTCGCCGAACCGCTTGAATCAAACTTAGACACGAAGACGTGATTTCCGGCGCCACTTGGTGTCGACTGAAAAGCGTTGACGGTCGGAAAATCTGCGGAATTTGTAGTGCCCGCAACATAGACATTGAATCCGCCGTCCACTCCGATGCCAGTGGGATATTCGGTTCCGCTTCCGCCGAGGTAGGTCGTGTACTCAAGCGCAGTGCCGGTGCTGTCGAAGCGCACCAGAAAGGCATCCGCGCCGCCGTCGAGGGTTGGCGGAGTGGTCGTCCCCGGGGGCAAGGGGAACGACGAGCCCGGGGAAGTGGTGGCGCCGGCTACGTAAACTCGGGATGCCGAGTCCACGGCGATGGCCGGGCAGTGAGGCACGAACCCCGCCGTGGCGCCAATGATGGCGGTACAACTCTCATCGCCTGATCCGCCAAGAAAAGTCGAAAACGTGAATACCGGATCGATCACCAGTATCCGGCTGCGATCGTAGTTACCCACTTCGAATCCGGCGCGGTTCGCTCCGAGAAGAATAAATGATCCCGAGACCGCCTGATCTCCTGCGGCAGATGTCTGATAGATGTGTGGAGCCTCAAACCGCAGCTCGCGATCGCCCATTGTGAGCACGAGGGCCCCATCGGCGGCAACCTTAAGACTCTCAGTTCCCTTGAAATCAAGCTTGATCTGGCGCGGATCGCTGCCCGGGGAGACTTCAAAGTCGTACTCAAGCCGGCCCTGCTTGCCATAGAAAGCCAGGTCAATTCCTGGGTAAACTTCGCGGTAATGCACCCGAGCAAATTGAGGAATATTGCGGTGCCAGCGGGATGGGTCGTTGCCGATAAAGTAGCTGCTATGGCCGGGCAAGCGGTCTGATCCTGCAATCTCGGTGTTCTGATTCGCACCGCTGAGCCGCATCTCGACAACAGAAACGCCAGCTGCGGTTTTGGAAGTATCTGGTAGAGTCAGTGCGGCCTCGGCGGGAGTGAGAAACAGCCCGTATCCGTTTCCGCGCGCCAAGAACACCACCCGGCTGTCGCTCTGGCCCTGATTCAGTTCAAAACTGAGGGGTAACCGGCCGAACGCAGCTCGAATCTGCGCTGGGCTGCTCAAGGTGGCGTTGACAGAATGGGGCGGACCCGCGGCATCATGCCTGAGCAGGAGACCACCGCCAAGGACAAGCAAAGCAAAAACAATTGGGGCCCGTCCCCGCGCGAAAACTGCTCCCACCCCACCGCGATTAACCATCACAGAACCCTCCGAGTTCCCGTTTCCTGGAGAATATTGAGAGAATTGCCGACTGAAGCGCGCCCGAGCTGCCGGCAGTGTCGGTCTGCGCACCCGCTAACTGATTGGCTTAAAGCAAGTAATTACTTAAACATCTGACGGATAGGCTGTCAAGTTTCGTCCTCGAAATCGGCCTGCGGTAAGGACCGACCTAGCGCCTGGCGCAATCTGGAAATATCTCTTTTCGATGGCCCTTTGCTCAAGTCTGATGCAGGAGAGTCAATCGTGAGATGCCGCTGTGCTCAGAAAGCGAACCATTGGCAACAAAGCACCGGCAACTTCTACATCTCTTGCAACTGCTTGCGTCCCCTGCCGAAGAGATTTCCCTGAAGAATTGCAAGTATCTCATTCTTCTGACCCGGTCTGCTTCGCCACCCAATGCCTTCTGGAACTTCACCTGCTCTAATCATGCTTTTGAGCGCTTCCCGGCTTCCCCCCTGAATAACGAAAGGCGTTAACCGGCGCTGTTCCCCCTCCGGTTTTGCGCTTGTAATCGCCTGGTGGTTCGGTAAGTCTGGCGCTAGAACCTTTTCTGTGCCGGCGCTTCATATACCAGAATGCTCTTTGGACAGAGACCGGTTTCTGAGAACAGCCCCGAGAGACGCACCATGCGGCGCTTCTCGATGAAGCTGCCTGCCTCGGTAAGAGTGTCTGGAATTCCCAACGAGTTTTCCACTGAGGTCGAGAACGTAAGCGCCCGTGGGATCTTTTTCTATCTGGACAGGTGGATGACTGAGGGCGCCCGGATTGAAGTCACCATGGCCTTCCCGCCGCAGGTCACACTCACCGATCCTGTGCGAGTGAAGTTTCTAGCTCGCGTGGTTCGCGTCGAATCCAATGGACCTGCGACTCGAGTGGGCGTGGCTGCTGTAATTGAGGAATATGAATTCCTTCGCCCGAGCGATGAATCACAGGATTTCGCAGGGATGCAGCCTGGGTGGAACTTTAGCCGCTGATGCCTATTCGAAGCTCGGAACTAGGTCAGCTTTGCGGGATTGTGAATCGGGAAGGGCACGAGTTCCACTCGTGCCGAATTTGAGCCGGGCTTACCGTGTTCGGCACGACTGGAAGTCGTGCCCTTCCCGGTTGGTGACCAGTCCTTTTTGCGTTGACGCTTCAAGATGAGCTCTTTCTGCAGCTGCCCCGGACGTGACTGAGGAAAGGATTACTTTTTCAGGCTCTCCATCTCCTGCCGGATCTTGGAGTATTTGCGCACCAGGATTGCGAGATATGCGAGATATGTCCCGTGAATCACCCAGGTCGCAACGTAGGCGGCGTAGAGATAATTCATCGCGATCCCTCGAGCAGCGATTCGAGCGCCTGTGCTTCCTCAACTTCGCGTTCTAAGACTTCAAGACGGAATCGCGTCCAGCAGACTAGCCACGCCAGACAGAGAAATGCTGCCCAGTTGATCAGCAATACGTGCGCCATGCGAGGGTCGAGTGATCCGCCGCCGCCAATTACTGGAGAAGGATGTTGCGTGCGGAAAAACCAGATTGAGAAGTAGACGAGCGGTACATCCAGAGCGCCGAAAATTGCCAGCACCGCCGCTAGCACCGGTGTTTGGCTGCTCGTCGAGAATCGCCGCAACACAAGATAGCTCACATAAATAAGCCACAGTACTAATGTGAGCGTCAGGCGCAGGTCCCACGTCCACCAGATACCCCAAACCGGACGCGCCCAAATGGGACCTGTGGCCATCACGACGGTGCAGAACACGACGCCAACTTCCGCAGTCACAAGAGCAAGAATGTCGGCCTTGGTGTCACGCCGAATGAGGAAGACCACTGACGCAACAAAATTAATCAGGAACAACAGAAATGCCGTCCATGCCGAAGGCACGTGATAATAAAAGATGCGTTGCACGTCGCCCATGGTGCGCTCGGTGGGCGCGGCGATCAGAGCTTCGTAAAGAGCAAAGCTCAACAGCAAGGCGGTGACAATGGCGAGAATAGAGAAGCCGCGTTTCATTCCGCTTCCAATACAGTCTCAAACAGCAACAAGCATGCGATAGTAAACACGACATCATACGCCACGAGCAGGGCGATCCAAAACCGCGCTGACCCTTCTCCAGTGAGGATGGCCGTCGTCGCATTCACCATTCCAAGAAGCGCCGGAATGGAAATTGGAAACAGCAGAAGCGGCAGCATGATTTCACGGCTTCGAGTGCGCAAGGAAATCGCGGCGAAGAATGTGCCATTTACCACCAGTGCCCAGGTGCCGAGCGCTGCGATGGGCAGCAGCTCCCAGGTTGGACCAAGTGCGCGTAGCTTGTAGAACACGATGAACAAAGGCGTCATGAGCGCTTCAAGCACCGTCACAAAAATAAAATTGCCAAACGCCTTTGCCAGAAACAACGCATTCGCTGGCGCTGGCGATACCCGATACGCATCCAGCACCTGGTTGCGGAGCTCGCGCGCCCAAGTCTGATTCAGGGCGACAATTGCGGCAAACAGGAACGCCACCCACACCAGTCCACCGGCAATTCTTCGTGATTCTTCAGCTGTAGGATCAAAAGAAAAGCTGAAAATCACGACAACCAGAAGCGAAAAGAAAAGCATGGCGTTGATGGCGTCTTTCGATCGCCATTCGAGGCGCACATCTTTGGTGAGAGTCGTGCGCGTGATCCCGAAGAAGCTCATTGCGAGGCCATCCGCAGCTTGGCAGTGCGATCCACAATCTTGCCAGCGTCCATCCGAACAAATTCGTCGGCGACGTCTTCGAGCAAACCGGGTTGATGCGTGATCACGAACAGTGTCTTGCCGCGGTCCCGCATTTGAGTAAGCAGAACGGCCATTTCCTGTGCCGAGCGGGAATCAACATTGGAAAAGGGTTCGTCCAGGAGTAATAGTTTGGGGTCGTTCAGCAGCGCCCGCGCCAGCGACATTCTTTGCCGCATGCCTTGCGAATACTGGCCGACCGGCCGCTCCAGTTCTGGGTCCAGCTTCACGGACGCTATTACTTCGCGACATCGGTCGTTTGCGGTTCCGTCCTCAATTCCGTAGAGCCCAGCAAAATAGCGCAGGTTTTCCATGCCGCTCATCTCGTCGTAAAGCAGCGACGGATGCGCCATGTAGCCGATTTGAGTGCAAACACTTCTTACACTTGTCGTGCCCAAAATTGAGATTGTGCCGCGCGTGGGCTGCGCCAGCCCGGCGAGCGTTCGCAGTAGGGTTGTCTTGCCGGCGCCATTGTCGCCGAGAATTACGTAGAGCCTCCGGAAAGCAAATCGAGCGCTCACTCCACGCAGCGCGGCGAAGCGGCCGAATTGCTTGACCACGCCATCGGCCACCACTGCGGGCAAAGCGTCGGGGTTGGATTGAGCTTCGGCCACGGCTCATTCTTTATAGCACCTACACAAATGTAGGGGCAGGTGCCCTCACCTGCCCCACCCCAGACGAGGGCGTCTGGGTCTACATGTTGCCCGATGCACGCACCGCCGGTTCTTAGGCATTCGTCGTTTAGGATAGAAAAATGCCTTCCGAAACTCCGGCCCAGGAATGGAGCTCCGACCTCTACGCCGAAAATGCGCGCTTTGTTTCTGACCTGGGACAGGCCGTGTTTGAGCTGCTCAATCCGCAACCAGGAGAGCGCATACTCGACCTCGGCTGCGGCGATGGCGCGCTCACGGAAAAGATTGTCACTGCAGGGGCGGAAGTCGTAGGTGTGGACGCGTCCTCCGACATGGTCTCGGCCGCCAAACGTCGCGGACTCGACGCGCGAGTCATGGACGCTTACAACCTCATCTTCAATTCGGAGTTCGACGCCGTATTCTCGAACGCCGCCATGCATTGGATGAAGCACAACCCCGATGCCGTGATCCAAGGCGTAGGTCGCGCTCTCAAGCCGCGCGGGCGGTTCGCCGCAGAAATGGGTGGCCACGGATGCGTCGCTGCCATCACGGTCGCCCTTTGCGCAACGCTCGAAAGATATGGGGTAGAGAATGCCGCGTCGCTCATCCCCTGGTATTTCCCGACTCCCGATGATTACCGTGAGCGGCTCGAACGCGCAGGCTTCGAGGTCGAATCTATCGCGCTGATTTCCCGCCCAACCCCGCTTCCGACCGGAATGCGAGGATGGTTGGAAACATTCGCCATTCCGTTTACGAAAAGCGTATTGAAAGAAGAACGCCCGGCGTTCTTAAATGAAGTAACCGAAAGACTGCGGCCGGCGCTGTGCGACGACAAAGGCAGGTGGACTGCGGACTACATGCGGCTGCGGTTCTTGGCCAGAGAGCCCACTACTCCCGCATAGACGGAGGGAAATTTTTTTCGTAGAGACGTTGCTTGCAACGTCTTGTTTGAACCCCGGTTACGCCTGCGCGACGCCAGAGACGTAGCTAGCTACGTCTCTACGACGTCTTAGACGTCCCGCTCGCCGGCGTCCCTTGCTGCGGAGCATATTTCGACGCGCATTTGGCCTGGATCTGCTTAGCATAGAAAACGCCATCGCGTCCGAAGCTGCCCTCAGCTAGCGCTTGCGCGTTGTCTTTGAAGGTGTCCGGAGGAGGCTCAGTCCCGTTGTAGACCACGTTAAGGATTTGGTCATTTTCGACCAGCACAAAGTTCACATTCGTCCCGCTGCGCTTGATGGAACCAGGCTGCACGTTACCCGCAACGCGCAGACGCTTGCTATAAGCGCCCTCGCCCAAGCCGCGCAATTCCTTGATAGTCACGTAGTAGCTCTTGCTCTCTTGGACCCCGGTGTACGCAAGGTAACCCAGCGCCAGCAGGATGACCGCCACGGCGCTGCCGAATTTGAGGTACTTGCCGGTCTGCGTGGACATGATCTGAACCAAACTTTACTCGCCGCGGAAAAGCGGGTCAAGCCGTGTAGCCCCCAGACGCCCTGGTCTGGACGGGCTCAGGCGAGAACACGGGGAGGGCAGGTGAGGGCATCCTTCGACTGCGCTCAGGACAGGCTCTGCCCTGCACAGGCCTACACGCTAGAATGTGTGGGTGATCCATCCCTGGCACGACGTGACTCCCGGCAGCAAGCTACCGCAAGAGTTCAACGCCATCATCGAGATTCCCTTCGGCTCCAGCGTGAAGTATGAACTCGACAAAGCCAGCGGGATGATCAAGCTCGACCGCGTGCTTTACTCGGCGGTGTATTATCCCGCGAACTACGGTTTCATTCCTCAGACCCTCGCCGAAGATGACGACCCGCTCGACGTATTGGTGCTATGTCAGGAAACGGTTGTGCCTCTCACCATTATTTACGCGCGAGCAATCGGATTAATGACGATGATTGATGCTGGAAAGAAAGACCACAAGATCATCGCTGTTGCAACCAAGGATCCCGAGTTCAACAGCTATACCGAGGCGGAAGAGATGCCGCCCCACAGACTGCTGATGCTGCGCCGCTTCTTCCAGGACTACAAACAGTTGGAAGGCAAGGCGGTGGAGGTGGACCAGATCCGCCCGGCAGGGGAGGCCTACCCCATCATCAGTGATGCCCTGCACCGCTATAGCGAACAGCGCCGCAGGGGCTTTGCCAGTCACTAAGGCTTTGCGAGTTTAACTAAAAATGATCGTCCGCGATTCCCCGCCGCGCTACCCCGATCTTGCCCAGCGCCTGGGCTTGGATGGTGCGGTCCCAGGGGCCGGCCTGCCAATTGTCTTTGATCGTCGGGTCGCGGCGAATCCACGGCGGCAGCGAGATATAGAGATTCTTCGCCATCGCGATTGCATAGGGTTCGTACTGCATGCGAAGCTGGGACAGCTTCTGTTCCGCGTCTTGGCTGTCGCGTAGTCGCAGTCCTTTTTGCGCTAGCTGGATTCGGATCTGAGCCAGATCCTCCGGCGTTAGGCGCTCCGTCGCATTCGGGTCATAGCGAGCATTCACCACCTGCGCTAAATCCACCACCGCATGCCGCGCCATCTTGAAAGTCCATCGCGCCTGTTCATTGCTGATGCCCTCGATTCCAGCAATGACCAGAGCGCTCGCGTCCAGAACAACAGTGAGCGCCCCTAGCCATGACTGGTTGCTATGCTGCGAGCGATAGAAGCTCAACACCGGATAGGAGAGATGGCTTTCCAAAACTTCCGCCGCCCAGCGTTCCCAGTCATGAAACAGCCGGTCGAGTGTTCCCTGGTCCAAACTGCTCACCGCACGAGTCAGCAGTTCGGTAGCGCTCGGAGGCGAACCGGCCCGCGCGTCGAGCAGCGAAATCTCAATCTCTCGTCGAGAAAACGCTGAATATATCGTCGGCAAATAGCCGATGACGACACCGAGGAATGCAAAACCCATACCGGCCTCAGCCACGGAAAGGGCGCGGGAAAAACCCGAGACCGGAGTGATGTCCCCGTAGCCAAGCGTGAAGAACGTCTCGCCACTGTGATACAGCAGCAGGCGGAAGTTAA
>WNFC01004301.1_pt1 | contig 18769 bp, 20 predicted proteins | sample 5400541 | NCBI WGS metagenome assembly WNFC01 (sample SAMN13153342, study PRJNA577476) | soil metagenome | isolation source: 120 cm saprolite under Douglas fir tree site 2 hole 2 replicate 1 | place: USA:California | collected 2015-04-18 | reverse complement strand
TATCGAGGGACGATCATGAGCAAGAAACAGATGGTCATTGGCGCATTGATCCATGCCAACGGATCGCACGCGGCGTCCTGGCTGATGCCGGAGGCGCAGCCGCACGCCTCGACGGACATCGACTACTACCGCGCCATGGCACAGACCGCGGAGCGCGGTAAGTTCGATTTCTTCTTCATCGCCGACACGCCAGCGGCGCGCACCGAAAATCTGAAAGTCTGGAGCCGGTCCCCGCTGTTTATGAACGTGCTGGAGCCGATCACGCTGCTGTCAGCGATTGCGGGCGCAACGAGCCATATCGGCCTCGGCGCGACGGCGTCGACCAGCTTCTTCGAACCCTACAATCTCGCCCGGCAGTTCGCATCGCTGGATCACATTTCCCATGGGCGCGCGGCCTGGAATGTCGTCACCTCAGCCAATGATTACGCCGCGCGCAATTTTGGGCTCGATCGCCTGCCGCCGCATGCGGATCGTTACGCGAAGGCCCGCGAATTCGTTGAGGTTGTCGAGGCGCTCTGGGATACATGGGAGGATGACGCGTTTGTCTACGACAAGAACACGTGCCTGAGCTTCCTGCCGGAGAAGCTCCATGCGCTGGACCACAAGGGCGAGTATTTCACCGTGCAGGGCGCTCTCAACATCGAGAGGCCGCCGCAGGGACGGCCGGTCATCATCCAGGCGGGAGCGTCCGACACCGGCCGTGACTTCGCCGCCGAGTTCGCCGAAGTGGTTTTCGGATCGAGCGGCGCGCTCGCGCCGGCGAAGGCGTTCTATGGCGACCTCAAGGAGCGCATGGTCAAGTTTGGCCGCCGGCCGGACGACCTGAAGATCGCGTCGGGGATTTCCGTGGTGATCGGCGAAAGCGAACAGGAGGCCCGCGAGAAGCTCGAGAGCTGGCAGGAACTCATCCATCCCGACGTTGGCGTGATGCGGCTCGGCCAGGACCTCGAGACCGATCTGTCCGACCTTCCGCTGGATCAGCCGGTGCCGGAGGATCGGATCCCGAAATCATCCAACTTCCACAAGGCCTATTTCGACGAGATCGCCGGCATGATCCGGCAACGGCTGACGCTCCGCGAGATCGCCCGCCGCTACAATCGTGCCAAGGCCACGTTCTGCGGAACGGCGATGCAGGTCGCCGACCATATGGAAGCCTGGATGGAGGCGGGGGCCTGCGACGGCTTCATGATCTCCTTCCTCGCCTTGCCGAGCAGCCTTGTCGATTTCGTCGACAAGGTCATTCCGGAATTGCAGCGCCGGGGCGTCTTCCGCACCGACTACACCGGCCCCACGTTGCGGGACCACCTGGGATTGCCTCGTCCCGAGAACCGCCATGTGTTGACGGCTCCGGTCGCCAAGCGGGCCTGAGCCGAAAGTCTGGAGCCGCGGAGGGACGGCCTGGGTGCTGACATCATGACCGATATTGCATCTCCCGCGATCGTCCCCGGGCAGGCACGGCGAAGACTTAAGGTCGATCCGCTGCTGCTCGCCGTTCCCGGTATCCTGTTTCTCGTCCTGTTTCTGATCTTCCCGACCGCACAGGTCCTGTCGCTGAGCTTGGTCGACAGGGTTACGGGCACGCTGACGTTCGCGGCTTTTGCCCGGATCTGGAACGGCGGGCCCTATCTCAGCATCCTGTTGACGACGTTCTCGGTCTCGCTCTCGACCGCGGCCCTATGCCTCGTGCTGGGTTATCCCTTGGCGTACTGGCTGTCTCGGAAGCCGCCGCGGCAGCAGCGCATAGCCGCGCTGTTCGTTCTGTTGCCGTTCTGGACCAGCGCCCTGATCAAGAATTTCTCCTGGCTTGTTCTCCTCGGGCGGAACGGCATCGTGGGCAAGATCATCACTGCGATCGGCATCAAGGGTGGCGACCAGTTGCTGTTCAATCGCGCGACCGTCGTGTTCGCGATGACGCACACCCTGCTGCCCCTTGCGGTCGTGACCATGCTTCCGGTGATGAATCAGATCGACCGGCGCCTGCTTATGGCGGCGTCAACGCTGGGCGCCAACAGCGGCCAGGCGTTCTGGCAGGTGTTCTTCCAGCTCTCCGTGCGCGGCGTCGCGGCGGCGGGTCTTCTCGTCCTGGTCGCCTCGCTCGGCTTCTTCATCACCCCGGCTCTGGTGGGCGGGCCTCGGGACGTCATGATCGGTCAGTTGATCATCCTGCAGATCAACGAATTGCAGAATTGGCAGCTCGGCAGCGCGCTCGCCTCGATCCTGCTGATCTCGGCGATTGCAACCTGCTTCGCCTATGATCGGATCTTCGGTCTGTCATCGGTGTCAACCGGCAGGGAACGCGAGACGCGGGCGGACGGTCTGGCGCGCCGCGGAGGTCTTGCCGCCGCGCGGTTCATGGGCTTCGTGTTCGGCGGTTTCGAGGACATCTGGAGGCGCAACATTCGCGGGCTGGGTGGCGGCGTCTTTCTTTCGATCTACGCCTGGACGCTTATCGCCCTGCTGCTCGTGCCCATCATCGCCTTCGTCCCGATGGCTTTTACGGCGTCGACGTTCCTGTCCTTTCCACCGCCAAGCCTGAGCACGCGCTGGTTCGAGCAGTTCGTCGACTCGCCGCTCTGGCTCGGCGCGATGATCCGCTCTTTCGGCATAGGCTTCGTGACGGCTGCGATCACGGTCTTCATCGCATCGATAGCCGCGCTGGGCGTGGTCCGCACGCGTAGCCGCTTCGGTGCGGCGGCATTCCTGCTCTTCCTGTCCCCGATGATGGTTCCGTCGATCGTGATCGCGATCTCGCTGTTCTACCTGTTTGCCAGGATTTCGCTCGTGGCGACGGATATCGGCATCATCATCGGCCACACCGTGATTGCCATGCCGGTCGTGTTCATGATCATGCTTGCGACCTTCAAGGGGCACGATTGGAGTCTCGATGCGGCGGCATCGACGCTCGGAGCAGGGCGCTTGCAGATTCTCCGGCTGGTCACGTTGCCGCTGGTCAGGAACGGCCTTGCCGTCGGTTTCGTGACAGGCTTCCTGCAGTCCTTCGAGGAACTCACCGTGGCGCTGTTCGTGGGTGGGGGGCTGAAGACGACGTTGCCCAAGCAGATGTGGGACGGAATCCTGCTTCAGGTCAATCCGGTCATTGCCGCGGCGTCGGTCGTCGTGCTCGTGGTCGTGATCCTCATGTTCGCGATCATCGAGATCGCGCAGGGACGCAGAGAACTCGCGCGTTAAGCTCCTGTGCTACGCGCTTTCGAGCCTGCCGCCACCGAACAGCGTCGGGATATAGCGGGGCGCGCCGATCGCCGTCATGAAGCGGTGCTTGGTCGACACCGGTTCGAGCACGGCCGGAGGCCGGACGACGTCGAGATCCGGCTCGGTCGCGAGCACGAGACATTCGGCGCTGTCGCGCGCCGTGCTGGCGCGTATCTTGGCGGCGAGTGCTTCCGGTCTTGCGATGTTGTCGGCGCGCGCAATCCCGGATGCACGGGCGAGTTGCGCCAGATCCAACGCCGCATTTGTCAGCGCCTGGCCGCCGGACGCGGCGTGCACCCCGTTCTGGATCAGCAGCACCGTCAGGTTGGCGGGATTGATCGCGCCGACCGTGACCAACGCGCCCATATGCATCAATAGCGCGCCGTCGCCCTCGACCACGATCACCGGACGCGTCGGCTGGGCAATCGCCAGCCCGAGCGCCAGCGGCAGCGCCAGGCCCATCGCATCCTCGAAGTAGAAATTCTCAGGCGCATGATGCAGCACGGCCCACAGATAGGAGGCGTTGCCAAGCGACGTCACGACCAGTGCCTGGGGCGGCAGGCTATCGGCAAGCGCCCTGTAGTAATCGGCTCTGGTCGGGCGAGCGGCCTTCACCATTGGACGTCCTCCCGCGACAAAAGCAGCGCAAACGGGCACGAGGCTTCTTCCGCATAAGTCGCGGCCTGCTCGACCTGCGGGCCGATCGGCCGGTGGCGGTCAACGCAGGCGTAACTGAGTCCGATGCCTCGGAACACAGGTTCTGTCACCCGGCCTTTGGGCACATGGTAGAACACAGGGTCTTCCGGTGTACCCCGATACGACACCAGCATCAGCAGCGGAAACTGATAACGCTGTGCCAGGGAGACCATGCCGGCGCCCATGCTGAGCACGCCCGCATTCTGAACCAGCAGCGCCGTGCGAACGCCGCCGAGGCGGATGCCGCAGGAGATCGCCAGCGCTTCCTCTTCATGGGTTGCCCGCACCAGGCGCATCGTCGGCTCCTGCTCGATGCGAACCAGCATCTCGCCGAGCCATCCGTCCGGCACCGAAACCACGGCGCCAAAACCGAGCTGCTTCAGCGTGCTCAAGATCTCCGACGGCCGATGCGCATCTGGGCGTTCTGCACATGACTTGGTCAACTAATGCCTCTTCCGGCAGCAATCGGTAGAAAAGATTCAACCTGTCGCGTTTGCCAACGCGACAGTAGGCGCTCTCCAGCGCAGCCCGCCGGACCTTATCGGCTAAAGATTCTAATGTCGACGAGATGAGCTCATTGCGAGCGTTGTCGGCACCGGTTTGTTGGTGCAGGATTGCGCCCACCGGGGAGTAATCCAGCGACGCGGTCAGCATCGCGAGAGAGGGATTCGATATGGTTCGCTTTTGGCTTGCGCTTTTTGCTCTGCTCATCTCGGCGCCCGTCCAGGCGCAGGACAAGCTCGTCGTCAGTATCTGGGGAGGCAGTTGGCGCGATCTCGTCGCAGAGACAGTTGCCAAGAAATTCACGGCCGAGACCGGCGTGGGCGTCGATTTCATCACCGGCGGTACGATCGACCGGCTGAACAAAGAGAAGCTGGCCAAGGGCAATCCCGAGAGCGACATCACCTTCACGACCTCGCATGTCGGTTGGCTCTATGCCAATGACGGACTGTTCGAGACGCTCGACACGTCCAAGATCCCGAACGCCAAGAACCTTTCCGAAGAGGCGCGGATCAGCCCATATCACCTTGGCGCCTGGGCCTACGTCTACACGATCGGCTATCGCGCCGATCTCATGAAGGACGCGAAGTTCGAGAGCTGGAGCGACCTCTGGCGCCCGGACTTGAAGGCAAAGCTGGCGGCGCCGGATTTCGATCCAAGTCACATCATCGCCGTTTCAGCCATGCTATCGGATGCGGATGCCGCGCATTGGGAGAAAGGGCAGGACAAGCTCAAAGCGCTGAAGCCCAATTTCAAGGCCTTCTACACCAATGATGCCAACAGTCAGCAATTGCTTGCGAGCGGCGAGACGCCGGTGCAGATCGTCCTGTCGATGAATGCCTATTACATGATCGGGCAGGGCGTCCCGATCACGCTTGTAATTCCAAAGGAGGGCGCGGTGCTGGGCATCGACACCGTCGCCATCATGAAGGGATCGAAGAAGGCGGAGCTGGCCTACAAGTTCATCGACACGCTATACGATCCGGAGATTCAAGCTGAGATCGCCAGGCTCAAGAAAGGCAGCCCGGCGGTTCTCAACGCCAAGGTCGATCCGGAAATCGCCAAGCTTCCCGGCGTCTTCACCACCGCCGCGCAATGGAAACAGCAGATCAATATCGACGCCAAGTTGCGCGCCGAGAAGACGGCCGAGTGGCGCAAATGGTTTGCTGAGAACATCATGAACTGAACATGAACTGATCCTGCGCGCCTTGCGCCCGTCCGATGAACCAGCAGCCTTTTCTCCGCACCTTTACGACGCCGGCTGCGTTCTGCGCACTCGGCTTCGTGGCCGCGATGGTCGCGGTGCTGCAGTACAGTCTTCGCGCCTATGTGCCCGGCTCGCTCGATCCGGGCGGTTTCACGCTCACTAATTTCGCCGATCTGCTCAAGCCGCTTTACGCGCGTGTCTTCCTGAATACGGTGTGGATCTGCGCGCTGACGGCGGTGTCGACCCTGCTCGTCGGCTATCCGCTGGCTTATGCGCTGGTGCACATTGAAAATCCGCTCGCCAAGTCTGCGCTGCTCGTCATCGTCGTTACGCCGCTGTTTCTGGGCGAGGTCGTGCGCACCTATTCCTGGATCATCGTGCTCGGCAACAACGGATTTATCAATTCAGTACTGCGCGGGCTCGGCCTGATCGAACAGCCGGTGCAGTTCATGTTCACGACCTTTGGCGTCGTGATCGCGCTTGTGCATGTGACGCTGCCCGTCATGGTGATCATGCTCGCCGCCGGACTATCGCACATCGACCGCGACTATCTGCGCGCAGCGGAGAGCCTCGGGGCCGGGCCGATCCGCGCGTTCCTGACGGTCACCCTGCCGTTGTCGATGCCGGGCGTCATCGCTGGTGTGACGACGGCGTTCGCCTGGACGTTCTCAGCCTTCGCGACCCCGCAACTGATCGGTGGCGGGCGCGTCAACATGATCTCGAACCTTGTGTATCAGCTCGGCTTTGCGAGCTTCAACTTTCCCTTCGCGGCGACGCTGTGCGTCGCGGGGCTTGCGCTCACGATCGCCACGCTGTCGATCCTGCGGCTCGCAGCCAGGCCATTCGAAAACATCGAGGCCCGCTAGATGACGCCGCGTTCGACCTATCAGCGGATGCTCGGATGGGGCGGACAATTCGCCGTCGTCCTCATCCTCGGCTTCCTGATCCTGCCCGCCGCTGTCGTGACGATCGCCGCGTTTAACGACAAGGCGATCCTATCGTTCCCGCCGCAGGCGTGGTCGTGGCGCTGGTTTGCGCGGGCGCTCGCCTACCAGGATTTTCGCGACGGGTTTCGCAATGGCTTGATCGTCACCGCCTGGAGCTCGGCGACCGCCCTTCTGGTCGGCGCGATGTTCGCGCTCGTGATCGACCGCTACCAATTCCCGTTCAAGCGGGCGATCGAGGGCGTGCTGATGTCGCCGCTGGTCATCCCGCATTTCACCGTGGGGCTCGGCTTTCTCATCCTCTCCGCCCAGATCGGATGGAGCCGGAGCTTTGCGGTCGTCGTCGCCTGCCATGTTGTCCTCGTGCTCCCGTTCGTGCTGCGCAGCGTCTACGTCTCGCTGAAAAACCTCGACCAGAGCTATGAGCTCGCGGCGGCAAGCCTCGGCGCTACGCCGCTGCGTGTCCTGCTCACGATCACGCTTCCGCTGCTGCTGCCCGGCCTGGTGAGCGGCTGGCTGTTTGCAGCCATCCTATCATTCAACGAATTCACGGCGTCGCTGTTCGTCACCTCGCAGCGGACGCAGACCTTGCCGGTCGCCATGTACAACTATGTGCGTGAGTTCGCCGACCCTTCGATGGCGGCGCTTTCCGTGATGTATATCGTGGGTACGGCCGCGTTGATTGCCTTTGCCAACAGCTTCCTCGGCCTCGGCAAGGTACTCAGCATCGAACAGAGCCACTGACGGGCGAGACATGGATCAGCCAGCTTCGATGGTGGGACGGGACAACGCCGCGGTGCATTTCGACGCTGTCACCAAGCGGTTCGGCGACGTGGTGGCGCTGAACGAGGTGTCGCTTGCGATCCGTCGCGGCGAATTCATGACCTTGCTCGGGCCATCCGGCTGCGGCAAGACAACGCTGCTCAAGCTGGCCGCGGGTTTCCTCGGTCTGGATGGCGGATCGATTGCGATCCACGGAAAATGCGTCAATGACGTGCCGACCTACAAGCGCGAGATCGGCATGATGTTTCAGAACTACGCCCTGTTTCCCCACATGAGCGTCGCCGAAAACATCGCCTACGGCCTGAAGACGCGGCGCGTCCGGCGGCCGGAACGGCGGCAGCGCGTGGCCGAGGCGCTGGCGCTGGTCAAGTTGAAGGGTATGGAGGATCGCAAGCCGCGGCAGTTGTCAGGCGGCCAACAGCAACGCGTGGCGCTGGCGCGCGCGCTCGTCATAAATCCCACGGTGCTCCTGCTCGATGAGCCGTTCTCCGCGCTCGACAAGAATCTGCGCGCATCGATGCAGGCGGAATTGCGTGAGATCCAGCGTAAGCTCGGCTTGACCACGATCTTCGTCACCCACGACCAGAGCGAAGCCTTGGGTCTTTCCGACCGGATGGCGGTGATGTCGGAGGGGCGGATCCGCCAGCTCGGCACGCCGGTCGAGGTGTATCGCCGGCCGAGCGACCGCTTCGTGGCCTCCTTCGTCGGCGATACCAACAAGCTGCGCGGCCGGCTCGTAGGCACCGCGGCGACGGATGCCTTTATCGCCTTGGGCACCGCACAGGTGAAGGTGCCAAGCGAGCCGCTGTCCGGTGCGGCGGACTCTGCGCCGGTCGATGTGTTCGTGCGCCCGGAACAGCTTCGCGTCGTGAGCGCAGGCGAGCCCTGCGCGATGACCGGCAATGTCGTGGCTCAGGTCTATCAGGGCGGACACGTCGATCTGCAGATCGAGTGCAAGGCTTCCGGCCACGACCGCTTGCTGGTGCGTTCGGCCGGCGATCAAGCCGTCACGCGCTGGCCGCTCGGGACCGAGGTTGGGATCTCGATCGATGCCGATGGTTGCGCTGCATTCCCGGCCGAGTGAAGTCGCACGTTGGGTCGCCGCGCATCGACCCCGAAGTCTTTGTGATGGATGACGCGTTCGCGGCGCTCGACGCGCAGACCCGGGAGACCCTGCAAGCGGCACATCATGCGCTGAAGGTTTCGGCTACGCCGTGCGACGTGAGGCAGGCTTAGCTAAGCTAGGATGCACCGGGCGTGTTTCGGGCGGTCGCCTGCGTCACCACGCTGTTTGGCGGAACGTCCTTGGTAAGCCAGACATTGCCGCCGATCGTCGATCCGCGGCCGATGGTGATCCTGCCGAGGATCGTTGCGCCGGCATAGATGACGACATCATCTTCCACGATCGGATGGCGGGCATCGCCCTTGATCACATTGCCCTCGTCATCGGTGGGGAAATGCCGGGCGCCAAGTGTGACGGCCTGGTAGATGCGCACATTGTTTCCGATCACGGCGGTCTCGCCGATGACGACGCCGGTGCCGTGATCGATGAAGAAGCCGGGTCCGATGCTGGCGCCCGGATGGATGTCGATCCCGGTCCTGGCATGGGCGATCTCGGCCATGAGGCGGGCGACCAGCCTCGCGTCCAGGCGGTCGAGAATGTGCGCCAGGCGGTGATGGATGATGGCCCTCATTCCGGGATAGCCGATCAGAATTTCGGGAAAATTCCTCGCCGCGGGATCGCCGACGAAAGCGGCCCGCAAGTCGTTGATCAGCAGCCCTCGCACCCCTGGCAGTTGTGAGGCAAACCTGCGCGTCAACTCGATCGCGTCCTGACGCTGAAATCCCGACAGCAACTCATCGCCGACAAACAATGCGCCGCGATGGATCTGTTCGCACAGGGAATCAAGTGCGATGTTCAGCGTGTTGCCGACAAAATAATCGATATTTTCGCCGTCGAGATCGAATTGCCCGTAATGCCGTGGAAACAGCGCTTCTGTCAGACCGTTGAGGATACTTTCCAGTGCGTCGCGCGATGGCGCGCGCCGGGCTTCTCCGTCCCGCCGGATGCTGTGGGTCTCCTCGCGCGAGGTGCGTAATTCGGCGACGATCCGGTCGAGCTGCCATCGTTTCTGCGCGGTGTTGTCCTGATTGGACGCGACGATCTGGGAATTCGGCGGGATCTCTCGTCTCATGCTGCTTCGCCCCGTTGGTCTGCTGTCAAACCGGTTTGCTCATCGCACATGCGCCAAGGGGATGCTGACTTCGGCGAGGCGATCGAGATCAGTGTCGTGATCGATTTCGATGTATTGGCCGTTCCAGTACACCAGCCCCGACAATCGGTGCGACAGGTCGAAGCTCAGGAGGCTGCCCACGATAATCCCATGGGAGTGCCGTTCGATGATTTCCTCGACCCGACACTCGACCGTGGCAAGGGAATGTTCCAGCAGCGGCACGCCGGATGAACCGGCGGACCATGCGGCTCCGTCAAAGCGCTGTTTGCCCTTCAGCCCGCTATTGCTGAACCGGCCCGCGAGTTCCTGCTGGTCGGAGCCCAGGATGTTCACGCCGAACGATCGATAGAGCTGGATCAATGCGAACGAAGACGCCTTTCTGTCGATGCTGACCAGCAGCCGGGGAGGGGTCGCGCTGAGGGACGTCAGCGACGTAACCGTCATTCCCGTGATATCGTCGCCTTGGCCAGCGGTGATGATGCTGACGCCGCCGGCAAGACGACGCATGATGGAGCGAAACTGGCGTTCGACTTCGTCGGTTTCATTGACGAGATGAAGGTCCGGCTTGCTCATCTGTCTCTCCCGTCGTCCTACGCCACGTCGTCTTGCGACTGCAGTAAAAGCGCGGATACCGGCTTGTTCATTGTTCGACCTGGAGTTGGAGCGCGCCGCGGCATTGGCGCCAAGCCTTGATCGGCGCCAGGCCTTGATCGGTGCCAAGCCTTGATCGCACGCTGCAAACTGTCCCACGAATTCCGCAGAACAGAAATAGAGCGGTTTTTCAATTGTCGCTCGTTCGGGAGTTTTCTGATTTCTTTGCGCGCATAAGACGACAAACATTATCTTTCAGTGTTTCGTCGCTTGATCTCTCAACACGCTTTGGCGAAAACAAACCTGCCTTCGCTTGACGAGATGACGCGACCAACCGAAGAGAGATCACAAAATGACGGCACGACCACTTCGTTTCGGCATTTGGGCCCTGGTCCACGGACCGCGCGCCGCGCATCAGGATCCCGAAGAGCCGTATGATGCGTCATGGGAGCGCAACAGGGACCTGGTGCTTGCGGCAGAGCAACTTGGCTACGACTCGACGCTGATCGCACAGCACACGATCAATCCGCATCAGGAGGATCTCGATCAACTCGAGGCCTGGAGTGCGGCCGCTGCGATCGCGGCATTGACAAGCCGGATCGAGATCATCGCCGCCATCAAGCCTTATCTCTATCATCCCGTTGTGCTTGCGAAGATGGCGCTCGGGATCGAGAACATCAGCCGCGGCCGGTTTGCGATCAATCTGGTCAATGCGTGGAATCGTCCCGAACTCGACAAGGCGGGTATCGGCTTTCCGGAGCATGACGCGCGCTACGCCTATGGCCGCGAATGGATCTCGGTGGTCTCGCGCCTGATGCAGGGTGAACGCCTCACCTACAAGGGCGAACATTTCGACGTGCGCGACTATGCCCTGCGGCCCAAGGACCTCTACCGTCAGCGCCCGTTGATCTATGTCGGCGGGGAATCCGAGCCTGCGCGTGGACTGGTCGCCGACCATGGCGACGTATGGTTCATCAATGGCCAGCCATTGGAGGACGTCGCCGGTTTGATCGCGGACGTTGCCGCGCGTCCGCGTCTCTCCGCACCGCTGCGCTTCGGGCTCTCGGCCTTTGTCATCACGCGCGAGACCAAGGAGCAGGCGGAGGTCGCTCACGAAAGGCTGTTGCTTTTGGCGGCAAAGGACGCGCCGATGAAGGCGATCCAGAAGCAGAACACGGATCCGAAAGTCGTGATGATGCAGACGATGCAAAAGACCCCGCGCGTCGGCAGCAATGGCGGGACAGCAGCCGGCCTGGTCGGCAGCTACGACGAGGTGGCAAAGCGTATCTGCGCGTTTCACGCGGCGGGCATCGAATTGTTCATGCTGCAATTCCAGCCGTTCGAAGCAGAGATGCGGCGTTTTGCGCAGGAGGTGATTCCGCGCGTACGACAAGCGTAGCCTGCGCCTCGAAAGGGGCGGAAACAGGTATGTTCGAACCTAAAGCTACCGCGTCACACCTCGACTCTACGCTTCTAGCAACCGGAATAATTTCTCGCAGCGCCCTGCATAGTTTTTCTGCAGCAAGACTTGAATTGAAGCAACTCCCGCCGCAACAACGCGCTTGACATCATGGTCGATCTAAGGGAGCCTAAATTGCAAGCGTTGGGCAAAGCTGCCCAATAACGCTACAAGTTCAAACCATTTCCAACGCCGCGCTTGTAAATTCAAGCGTGTCCAGTTGGTGGCGAGGGCGCCCTCGGCTTCACGGCCGGCGGGCGCTTTTTTTGTTTGGATCGGGTGGATGGCGCGGAAGCACTATCGTATCGGCGTAATGTTTTCGACGACCGGATCTTACAGCGTCGTCGCGCGCTCGATGCTGAATGGCGCGTTGCTGGCCTTCCAGGAAATTGCCGAGGCAGGCGGTGCGGTGGCGCTGGAGCCGGTCGTGGTCAACCCGTCGGGCGATCTCGTGCGCTACCGCGCGCTTAGTCTGGAACTACTTGGCGCCGGCATCCGCCAGGTCGTCGGCTGCTATACGTCTTCGAGCCGGAAGGAAGTCATTCCCTGCTTCGAGAAGTTTGACGGGTTGCTCTGGTATCCGTCGCACTATGAGGGATTCGAGAGCTCGGACAATGTGATCTACACCGGCGCATCGCCCAATCAGCACGTGCTGCCACTGGTCGACTATCTCGCCTCGCGGGTCGGCACCCGCGCATTCTGCGTCGGCTCCAACTACATCTGGGCCTGGGAGAACAACCGCATCTTCCGCGAGGCGCTGACCGCGCGTAGAGGCACCGTGGTCGCGGAGCGGTATTTGTCCGTGGGCGACACCGAATTCGACCAGGTGATATCGGCGATCCTCGACCAGCGTCCCGATTTCGTCTTCAACAACCTGATCGGCACCAGTGCCTATGCCTTCTTCCGCGCTTTCCGCGCCGCCTGCCGCGCGCGCGGCATCGATCAGGTCAATGAAATTCCGGTGGCCAGCTGCACGCTGTCGGAGCCGGAGCTCGCCGAAATCGGCGCCGATGCCGTCGATGGGCACCTGAGCTCCAGCGTCTATTTCTCATCGCTGGAATCGCCGGCGAATGCGGCATTCATCGAGGCCTACGCCAAGGCATTTCCGGACGGGCCGGTGTCGTCGGCCGACGCGGAAGCGTCGTATATCGCGGTCAAGCTATTGGCCGCGACGCTGGAGCAGGCCGGCATCGACGATGCGCGCACCGTACGCGCCGCGGTCGCGAACCAGCGCCTGGCTGCGCCTCAGGGGGAGGTGCGCATCGATCCGCAGACCCATCACGCCTGGCTGACGCCGCGGATCGCACGCTCCGCCGTCAATGGGCAATTCGAAGTGCTGCTGGAGGCGCGGAGCCCGATCGCGCCCGATCCCTATCTCGTCCAGTCGTCGCCGCGCTTTGCGGGTGCAATGCGCTCTCCCGTGCTCAGAGTGGTGCAAACATGACATGTCGATTGCTGCAGAATTTCAAGGGCGGCCGCGCCCTTGTCGTCATCGGACGCAGCGGAAAGGAAGGCGCGCTCGAGTCCACCCTCGCCAAGCTCGGTGTGACAACTGAATATCCCGACATCGTCGGCGGCCGCGCGCAAATCGACGTCGGCAGCCTGCAGCCCGAGCGCGACATCCTGTTCGTCGACGGCGATCTCGAGGGCGCGGTTGCGATCGAGGTCAATCCTGCCTCGCGCCTGCCGCCGGTGCCGGTGATCGGCCTGGTCGGCGTCGAGGCGCCGAGCCGCCTCAAGGCGCTGGTCAATCTCGGCGCGACTTCCTTCCTGCGTAAGCCGGTCCATGGCGGCGCCGTCTACACGTCGCTGTTCATGGGCATCAACCAGTTCCTGCTGCGCAGTGACATGTATGCCCGCGTTCAGGATCTCGAAGGTCGTCGCCGCGGTCGCCGCGCGGTCATCCGCGCGGTCATCCTGCTGATGCAAGAGAACGGGCTCGATGAAGAGAGCGCCTATTCCCAGCTCCGCCGCGCGAGCATGCGTGCGCGGCAGAACCTGGAACTTTACTGCGAGGAGTTTCTGAGCAGGCGGGCGAATCCGCCCGACATTCCCGGCCGCGCGACCAGCACCACGCTGCAAGGCGGCACCAAGCAAGCGATGTAGGAGACACCGACATGACCAGGAAAGTATTGCGGGGGCTACGCGCCGTAGCCCTCATGGGGACGCTTGTCCTCGCGTCAGGCGCGGCATTCGCGGAGGATCCGATCAAACTCGGCTTGCTGGAGGATCAGTCCGGCGACTTCGCGGCCGCCACTATCGGCAAGGTGCATGCGATCCAGCTCGCAGCTGAGGAGATCAACAAGGCCGGCGGCATCGCTGGCCGGCCGCTCGAGCTCGTCACCTACGACACCCAGTCCGACAATACGCGCTACCAGGAATTCATGCGGCGGGTGCTGCAGCGTGACAAGGTCGACGTGGTGTTCGCCGGCTTCTCGTCCGCCTCGCGCGAGGCCTACCGTCCGATCGTCGACCAGTTCAACGGCTTCGCGTTCTACAACAACCAGTACGAAGGCGGCGTCTGCGACGGCCACATGGTCGTTACCGGCGCCGTGCCGGAGCAGCAGTTCTCGACCCTCATTCCCTACATGATGGAGAAGTACGGCAAGAACGTCTACACGCTCGCCGCCGACTACAATTTCGGCCAGATCTCGGCGGAATGGGTGCGCAAGATCGTCAAGGAGGCCGGCGGGAAGATGGCGGGCGAGGAGTTCATTCCGCTCGGCGTGTCGCAGTTCTCGCAGAGCATCCAGAACATCCAGAAGGCGAAACCGGATTTCGTGGTGACGCTGCTGGTCGGTACCGCGCAGGCCTCCTATTATGAGCAAGCGGCGTCCGCCAACGTCAATTTGCCGATGGCCTCGTCCGTCAATGTCGGCCAGGGCTATGAGCACAAGCGCTTCAAGCCGCCGAGCCTGAAGGACATGTACGTCACCACGAACTACATCGAGGAGATCGACACTCCGTCCAGCAAGGCGTTCTTCGACAAGTTCAAGGCCAAATTTCCCAGCGAACCCTATGTGAACCAGGAAGCCGAGAACTCCTATCTCGCGATCTATCTCTACAAGCAGATGGTCGAACGAGCGAAGTCGACCAAGCGGGACGACATCCGGAAGGTGATCGCGCTCGGAGACGTCTGCATGGATGCACCGGAGGGCAAGGTCTGCATCGACCCGAAGAGCCAGCACATGTCGCACACCATCTACTTGGCCAAGGTCGGGGCTGATCACTCGATCTCGTTCCCGAAGGTGTGGGAAGACATCAAGCCGTATTGGCTCGGCGAGGCCGGCTGCGACCTCACCAAGAAGGATCCGATGGCGCAGTACACGCCGTCGAACCCGCCGCCGAAACCCTGACCTCGGCGTCGGCGCCGCCCCGGCAGGTACTCCTGCGTGCCGGGGCGGCGTTCTCGAATCGTTGAAGCTTCACCGAATTTCGAATTTGCATCATCCCGGTTGGTCCATGAACATCGCAACGCTTGCATTCTCGGCGCTCTATCAATTCGGCGATGCCTTCGCCTTCCTCGTGCTGTCGGCATGCGGGCTCGCGGTGATCTTCGGGATGATGGGCGTCATCAATCTCGCCCATGGCGAGTTCATCATGTGCGGCGCCTATGTGACGGCATCGACAGTCCAGGCCGGTCTGCCGCTTCCACTTGGGATCATGACGGGTGCTATCGTCGCCGGGCTGGTCGGGTCGAGCTCGTGGTGATCCGTCACCTGTACGACCGGCCGCTCGACACGATCGTGGCGACCTGGGGCCTCAGCCTGATTGCCACGCAAGGCACCTTGATCATGGTGGGATCCACCATGGCCGGCGTCGGTACACCGTTCGGCAGCTTTCAGGTCGGCGGCTATTCCTATTCCATCTATCGCCTCGTGCTGTTCGCATCCGCGCTCGGTGTGCTGGGCGGTCTCTATATGCTGTTCAACTGGACCCGCTTCGGCGTGCTCGCCCGGGCGTGGTGATCGGCGGCGCCGACGTGTTCCTCGGCACGGCGCCGGCCGGTGGCGTGCTCGCAGTGGTGAAGTCGGCGATGACATCCTGGCAGGGGCAGTTGTTCGGCCAGATCGGCCTCTTGGTCGCCGTGATCATCGTCGTTCGGGTCCTGCCGAAGGGGATCTCCGGCTTCCTGCTGCGCGAACGCACCTGAAGGATCCGACGCAGTGAACGGCTTTCTTGCTCTTTTCCGCCGCCTCGAAGGTCCGCAAACCGCAGGCCGCGGTCCGGCGTTCTGGATCGTGTTCGCCATCGTGCTCGCGATTGCTTGCGCGTATCCGCTGTTCAGCGACGGATATACCGTTGGCAACACCGTTTATTTCTTTATCTGGGTGTTCATCGCGCTCAGCCTGTGCCTGATCTGGGGCTATGGCGGCTCGCTCTCTTTCGGCCAGACCGCGTTCTTTGGCATTGCCGGCTACAGTTACGGCATCCTCACCCTCAATTTCGGCTCGGCCTATGGGTTTACTTGGATCGCGCTGTTACTGGCGATAGCCCTCGCCGCGCTGTTCGCCTTGCTGCTCGGCTATTTCATGTTCTTCGGCCGCATCGCGGGCGTGTTCCTCGGCATCGTCACGCTGGCGGTGACGCTGATGCTGGAGCGCTTCATGGCCCAGACCGCGGGCCCCGAGTGGCATATCGGTGTGGCGCGCCTGAACGGCTTCAACGGCATGAGCGCGATGCCGCCGCTGACGATCCCGTGGCCCGGCGGCGACATCGTGCTGTTCGCCGACATCGGTCTCTATTACGCAGTGCTCGGGCTGCTGGTGGTGGTCTATCTAGGCCTGCGCATCCTAATGAACTCTGCGTTCGGCAATGTCATCGTTGCGATTCGGGAAAATCCAGAGCGCGCGGAGATGCTGGGCTACGACGTGCGCAAATATCAGCTCATCACCTTTGTAATTGGCGCCGCGCTGGCCGGTCTTTCCGGCGTGCTCTACACGGTATGGGGGCAATACATCACGCCGTCGAGCATGGGCATGACCGCAGCCGCGCTGCCGCTGATTTGGGTCGCGGTCGGAGGGCGAAGCGATCTCACCTCGACGTTGATCGGAACGCTGGTGGTCCTTGCGGCATTTCAGGCCCTGACCATCTACGGCAGCCAGTACGCGCTGGTGTTCATGGGCGTGCTTTTGGTGCTGACCGTGCTGATCGCCCCGAACGGGCTCGTGCTCGGCGTCATGAATCTGATTTCCAGGCTCGCCGCGCGCAGCAACGGTGACGCCTGATGTCGCTTCTGGAACTTCACGGGCTCAACAAGCATTTTGGTGGCTTGCACGTCACCAACGCGGTCAACCTCTCACTTGAAGCCGGCGAAATCCATTGCCTGATCGGTCCGAACGGTGCTGGCAAGAGCACGCTGTTCCGGTTGATCCTGGGCGAGCACCATCCCGGCAGCGGCGATATCTTCTTCGCCGGCGAGAACATCACCGCGCTGAAATCGTTCGCGCGTATTCATCGCGGCCTGTCGGTCAAGTTCCAGGTGCCCGGTGTGTTCAAGGGACTGTCGGTCCGTCAGAACCTCGAAATCGCCTTGCAGCGACAGCACCGCGGCGTCGAGCTCGCGGGCGAGATCGACCGGCTGCTGGCGTTCGTTAATCTCGAAGCCGATCAGATGCAGACGGCCGGCAATTTGAGCCACGGCCAGAAGCAGTGGCTCGAGATCGGGATGGCGATCAGCCTGAAGCCGCGGCTGTTGCTGCTCGATGAGCCGACCGCGGGCATGTCGCCGGAGGAGACGCATCTGACCGGCGAGATGGTACAGCGGCTGAACGCGGAGGGTATGACCGTGCTCGCGATCGAACACGACATGGCCTTCGTGCGCCAGGTCGCTCAGCGTGTCACCGTGCTGCATCTCGGCCAGGTGTTCGCGCAAGGCTCGATTGAGGAGATCGTCGCCGACGAGCGCGTCGTCGCCATCTATTTGGGGCAAGCCCATGCGTAAGGAAGTGATCCTTTCGACGCTGGCCTTGCGCGCCGGCTACGGCGGCAAGCCGGTGCTGCAGGACCTCGAAATCGAGGTGCGGGAAGGTGAGATCGTCGCCGTGATCGGCCGCAACGGCGTTGGCAAGTCGACGCTGATGAAGAGCCTGATTGGGCTGGTGCCGGCGATGAGCGGATCGATCGTCTATCGCGGCGAGGCAGTCGAGCTGGTGCCGGCGCACAAGCGGGCGCGACTCGGCATGGGGTATGTTCCTCAGGGGCGCGACGTGTTTCCGCGTCTGACGGTGGCGGAGAACATCGCCGTCGGCGCCGCGGTCAAGGGCGAAATCCCGGAGGCGGGACGGCGGCGGATCGTGGAAGCTTTCCCGATCCTCGCCGAGCGCTGGAGCCAGCGCGCCGGGACCATGTCCGGCGGCCAGCAGCAGCAACTCGCGATCGGGCGCGTGCTGATCGCCGATCCCAACCTCATTCTGCTCGATGAGCCGTCCGAAGGCATCCAGCCGAATATCGTCCAGGACATCGCGCGCTACATGGTCGAGCTCAACCGCACGACCGGTGTGACCATCATCCTGGTCGAGCAGAATCTCGACATGATCCGTGCCATGGCGCAGCGCTGCTACGTGATGGACAAGGGCCGCATCGTCGCGGCGCTCGATCGAACGGCGCTCGACGACCAAGCGGAAATGCGCCGACACCTCGCGGTCTGAAGCCATTCCACGGCGGTAACAACAGAGAAGGAGAGCATCGATGGCCTGGCAGGAGAATTCGATCATGGCGAGCAAGGGCGTCGCCAAGGGTAAACGCGGCATCCATCACATGATCACCGAGGCGGATCAGGGCAAGTACCACTACGTCTACGGCCCCTACGTCAAGCCGGTCCTCACTGTCGAGCCGGGCGCCGTGGTTTCCGCCGAAACCCACGATGCGTTCGAGGGGGCGATCAAGTACGAGACCGACATCCCGTCCAAAATTCTCAACTTTCCATTTCTTAATCCGCAGAACGGGCCGATGTGGATTAACCGGGCCGAGAAGGGTGATACGCTTGCGGTCTATATCGAGAGCATCGTGCCGCGGGGGCCGCAGCCGCGCGGCACCACCGTCATCATGCCGGAGTTCGGCGGCCTGGTCGGCACCGGCCAAACCGCGCTTTTGAATCCGGCATTGCCCGAGCGGGTCAAGAAGCTCGAGATCACTCTCGAGA
>WNFC01003791.1_pt1 | contig 18779 bp, 15 predicted proteins | sample 5400541 | NCBI WGS metagenome assembly WNFC01 (sample SAMN13153342, study PRJNA577476) | soil metagenome | isolation source: 120 cm saprolite under Douglas fir tree site 2 hole 2 replicate 1 | place: USA:California | collected 2015-04-18 | reverse complement strand
AAACCAGATTTTACGAAGTCCACTTTTGCGAAACCCGCGCTGGACAAGGGTTTCAGCCGGATCAGCGAAAATAAATTTGATCCAAAATCCGGCTGATCCGCCGAGCCCCTCCGGTTTAACCGGCTTCGGGCAGGATTTATTTTGTTGGAAAATTCCACAACCTCGGGTGGGCACACGGACGCAAGAACAAAAGTGTCATCCCGAGCGAAGCGAGGGACCATGGTTTGCCGACACCACGCGAGAACTCGTAGCGCGTTTACTTCGCCGACAGCACAGCGCTTTGCGCCAACAGCTTGGCGCAGTTGTACACAGCGCTTGTACAAGTCATAGGCAGCCCCACCCGCTCTCCCAACTCCACAGCCGCGCCGACCAAAGCCTCCAATTCCATCGGACGTCCCGCTTCCAGATCCTGCAGCATTGACGTCTTGTGACCTAGCGAGTTTCCTTATGTCCCAAATGACTCCGGAAGTTTCGAAGCTCCTCGAGCAGGCGCTGGCGCTCTCCATTGAAGAACAGGAAGCCCTAACCGCCTCCGTTATTTCGAACCTAGGCGGCAAAGTCGACGAAGGCGTTCAGGCTGCCTGGGAAACTGAAATCGCCAAGCGCATCGCGGAACTCGACTCCGGTAGAGCGCGGACAATCCCGTGGCAGGAAGTACGCCAGCGCAACCTGGCTAAACTGCCTCATGCGCACTGACCTTGCTGAGATTCACGAGGAAGCTGTGCGGCTGAGTACGACGCGGCATTTGACTGGTATCTGCAACGGAGTCCAGAAGCGGCTCTGGAATTCGACAACGAAGTGGATCGCGCCCTGGCCGAGATTGCTCAGGCCCCTCGTCGATGGGCAATTGGCGCCCACTCTACCCGCAGATTTCTTCTCAAGAAGTTTCCTTGTCTTGTGATCTACAGGGAACTTCTCCGCGGCGGCATCCAGATCGTTGCGATCGCTCACATCAGCCGCAAGCCAGGATACTGGAAGCAGAGGCTCTAGCCTCCCGCCTGCTGCATTCTCAATCACTTTCACTCGTTGGAACTCTTTCTGACTCATCGTCACCATCCTTGCAGGGTGACAGAGTCTCGTTGCAGTTAGGGGGTGACATTATCTTGGAGCATCTACAAGACCTTCCACTCTCCCTTTACACCAGCCCTTCGATTTGAGAAACTCATCCGTGGAATCCCAATCCAGACGCAGCCAGTCTCCACTGAACCAATCCATCGTTATCCTCGACTTTGGCGCGCAGTATACCCAGCTCATCGCGCGCCGGATCCGCGAACAAAATGTTTTCTCGGTTGTGGTGCCTTGCACGGCCGCGCTGAACGAGGTGAAGAATTGCGCGCCGGTAGGCATCGTGCTCTCGGGAGCTCCATGGTCGGTTTATGACAAAGACGCTCCGCCCGCCGATCCGCGCATCTTCGAACTTGGAGTGCCAGTACTGGGCATCTGCTACGGGCTGCAGTTCATGGTGCACACTCTCGGCGGCAAGGTTCGTCCCGCGGAGAAGCGCGAGTACGGCCACGCGGACGTCGAAATTGTCGCCGAGTCAAAACTGTTTCATGGACTGGCGAAGCGTCAGCCGGTCTGGATGTCGCATGGCGACGAAGCGCTGGAATTGCCTGCGGGATTTGAGTTGACGGCGAAAACCTTGCATGCTGTCGCGGGGATCCAGAACGTCGCGAAAAATTGGTTTGCCGTCCAGTTTCATCCCGAAGTTCATCACACCCGAAACGGGACGGAGATTCTGCGCAACTTTATTTTCCAGATATGTGGCGCCAAGCCCATATGGACACCGCAGCACTTCATCGACTCGACCATCGACCAGGTCAAGCAGCAAGTCGGCAGCGGACGTGCCATCTGCGCGCTCTCTGGCGGCGTGGATTCATCGGTTGCGGCCGTGCTGGTCGATCGCGCCTTACGCGGCGTAAGAGGGAAGTCGCGACTGACTTGCATCTTCGTGAACAACGGAGTGCTTCGCAAGAACGAATTCGAGAAAGTCCAGAAGACGTTGCGCGACAAGCTCGGGCTGCGGCTTGATGCCGTAGATGCGACCGACCGTTTCCTCGGCAAACTGAAAGGCGTGAGCGATCCCGAGAAGAAACGCAAGATCATTGGCAATGAATTCATCAGGGTGTTCGAGAGGGAAGCTCGCCGCATCGAGAAGGACGAAGGTAAAGTGAAGTGGCTGGTGCAGGGGACGCTGTATCCTGACGTCATCGAGTCGCGCTCGGTCCGCGGCCCATCGCAGGTGATCAAGTCACATCACAATGTGGGTGGCCTGCCAGAGAAGATGAAGCTTAAGCTGATCGAACCTCTCAAAGATTTGTTCAAGGACGAAGTCCGCAAGATCGGCCGCGATCTTGGCATGCCGGAAGAAATTTTGCAGCGCCAGCCCTTTCCCGGACCGGGCCTAGCGGTGCGGGTGCTCGGCGAAGTCACCCCCGAGCGTTTGGCCCTGCTCCGCGAGTGCGACGACATCGTCGTCAATGAGATTAAGAACGCCGGCCTATACACCAAAGTCTGGCAGTCGTTCGCGGTGCTGCTGCCGGTTATGTCCGTAGGCGTGATGGGAGACATGCGCACTTACGCCTATACCTGCGCCATCCGCGCCGTCAGTTCCGAGGATGGCATGACGGCCGACTGGGTTCCCTTGCCGCACGAAGTGTTGAAGGCCATTTCCACCCGCATCGTGAACGAAGTGAAAGGCGTGAACCGCGTGGTCTATGACATCACGTCGAAGCCGCCGGGGACGATCGAGTGGGAATAGAAGGCAGTCATCGTCCGCCCAACACGCAGCTTCGGCATACGCTTCGGTTACTATCGTTCGGTGACCGACGTAATCTAACTCCCCTGCAGCAAATTAGAAACAATTCATGTTGAGGCCTGTCTAGCAAGGACAGCTCGCATTCAAAGATTCCACACTTACTGGGGGAATTCCATGGGTTACAAATCACTCGTCCTGGCATCGATTTTGTTGGCGAGTACCGCGTATGCCAAAGAACCGAAGGCTTACCAGAGTGGCAAGTTATTGCAGATGGATTCGGTGCAATGTGGTGTAGACGAGAAAGATGCGAAAAGTTTCACCGGTGAACTAATTGGAACTGACTCCGGTCACAAGAAGACACAGGAGTTGCTCTGCCAGGAGTACTTGCTGCAGGCCGAGAGAGTGATCTATCGAATTCGGCCCAAAGACGCGAAGCATCCCGTACTTCTGCCGATAGGCGACCGGGCTCAATTTCGCCTGGAAAAAGACAAGATGCTGTTGCGAGTGGAAGATCTCGACAGCAAAGAACGCGAGTACATTGTAGTGTCCATGACGCCGCGTGCGGAAAGCACTGCCGACGCCAGCCCGGCTCGGCTGAATCACCTGCAGTAAATAACGTACCGATTAAAACCGAATGGCGCAGTCTTCCCGATTGCGCCATTTCGCCTCTTTGCGGCAACCCGCGCGGGTTCCCGGTCATCTGATCCTTCAAAGTTCCCGCATCGCGTCCTCCGCCGCGTCGTCTCTGCCGATCATTTGCAGGGAAGAGTTTGCGTGGACCCAAACCATAACCAGGAGTTCACCCGATGAAGCGTTATTTTGGATTCGGAATCATTGTTTTGTTGTTCGCTGCGCCGGCATTGCTGGCCCAGGAACACTCCGACCATGTTGAGGTTGGCGTTTTTGCCGACTACTTTCGGCTTAGCGACACATCGCCCTTCCGGAATTTTGTCGGCCTCGGCGCACGGGCCGCGGTCAACCTTCACCCCAGCGTCCAGCTGGAAGCCGAAATGGCGTACGATTTCAAGCGGAACTATACCCGGACGTTCACCGATGGCGTCAGCACTGAACTGGTGAACACAAGTTTCCGTACCTTGCACGGTTTTTTTGGTCCGAAGTTCCAGACGGGGTCGGGACCATTCCGTGTTTTCGTCACCGGCAAAGTGGGCTTTGACAATTTCAGCATCTCGAATGCTAACGCCACTGCCGGCTTCACCAGTGCGGTGGGCCTGACCAATGGGACCACTTTTTTCGCCGTGTATCCGGGAGCCGGCTTAGAAGCTTTCGCCGGTCCAATTGGCATTCGCGCTGAGATTGGCGACGATATCTACTTCAATAACGGCGCGCACAACAACATAAGGGTGACCTTAGGGCCACAATTCCGGTTCTAGTTTTTTGGCTTGATCTTTCCTTTGGCGGCCTTCAGAAGGCCGCCATTTTTCTGCCTGCCTATCCCGCGGGCTGACATGAATCCCCGGGCATTAAATCTTAGGCTGATGACCTGGATGTTGGTGTGGTAAAGTAATGCCGCCCAGCGAAATGGGCCCTCGCCACGTTCCCAAAGGAGTTTCCCATGTCTACTCTGCGCGACCTTGTGAAAGACCGCAAAGTTTACTCCATCGAAGCCGGACGGACCGTGCTGGAGGCGGCGCGTTTCATGATGGAACACAATATCGGAGCCCTGCCCGTTCTTCGCGACGGAGAACTAGCGGGAATTTTTTCTGAGCGCGACGTCATGAACCGCGTCGTAGCCGCCGGCCGTCAGCCCGCGTACACCGCCGTGTCTGAAGTCATGACTCCGAACCCGCGCTCCGTTAATTTGGACGAGACCGTGGAAGAGTGCCTCTTCATCATGGAAGAATTCGGCTTCCGGCATTTGCCAATTGTGGAAGGCAAAGAGCTCAAGGGACTGGTCTCGCTGCGCGACGTTGTGATGCGCCAGGCCGCCGAACTCGAGCGCCAGGGCCGCCGCGCTTCTTAAAGCCCGATTCACTATCGTTTTTGTAAAAGGAATTCTCCTGTCTGGGGCGGCAACTTAAAGGGAAATTCGAATACGTTGCCGTCGAGCGGGACATGCAGGACGAATTCCTCCTGGGCCTTCCATCCTCCGAGCCATTTCGAGTTGGTATCGAAGAAGACCCAGCCGCGCACTTCTGGAGTCGCGCGGTCCAGATGCGCCTCGCGCAAGCTGTTCTTGCTCAGAAACTCGATCAGTTCACTGACCGATTTCTGATAATCCTGCAGGCGCGTTTCGCGAACTTGTTTCTCTGCGGGATGCCTGGCGACGGCGCGCCTGGTCTCGTTGTCGAATGCATCCGCGTCAGCTTGAATTTTCTGGACGTAAGAGTCCGGGTCGAGCGCAGGCTGGGCGACTTTAAAGTGGTTCATGAATTGCAGTGTGATTCCGCCAGCCCCAGCGTCCAGGCTGTCAGTTCCGCGGTATCGAATGATCAGTAACACTCCAAAGATGGGCTCGATGCGATGGCGGATAATTTGCACCTCGCGTGCGTCCACAGCGAGGACTATTCCGACATCCCCCGACCACAGCCCGTAGTGATACTTACCATCGTCGCCGCGGGAAAATGTGCATCCGGGCTGTTGTTCGTCCCAACGCACGGCGGGCGGCGTAGGCGCGGCTTTATTTCCAGGTTTGTCCTGCTTGTTGTGTGGAACTGGTTGAGCGGCGGCCAGGAGTGATCCGATTATGGCGGATGAGATAAGCGCGGTACAACAAGAAGCCACTCTGGAAGAGAGCAGCCGCACTCTGAGACGACGCGATCCCGAACTTGCGAGCTGCCACATTGAGTCGCGAGTGTTTCAATTCACGGTGACGCTTACGGTGGCCGGGTTTGAAGTGGTGTTGCTCGGCGCAGCGCCGTTTTCGTCGGCACCGGTTAGCGTTAACGTATAGGTCTTACTCGGCGTGACGTTCGTGCTTTTGCTGGATGAGCCGCAGGCCGGCATCAAAAGTACTCCGCCCGATAGCAGCATAAGCAAGAGCGTTCCCAGCGCTCTTTTCCGGCGCGTGCCAGTTGCGCTTACCGCTATAAGCCCCAGCCCAGGAACGGCCAGCCAGAAAGCATAGAAGATTCGCCGCGTGCCCAGCCTGGTCGCCGGTCCTGTAGTGGTCAGAGTGAGAACGGAAGTTGGAGGCGGGCCGCCGGTTACGGTAACGGTCGGCGGATTGAACGAGCACACGGGGCCCAGCAGATCTACTGGGGAAATTGACAAACAGGAAAGTGTAACGTGTCCGGAATAGCTGCCGATCGGGGATACGGTCACGGTGGTAGTGGCGGCGCTGCCGGCCACTACCGGGTTCGGAAGCGCGGTGGTGGGGGAAACGGAGAGCGTGTAGTCCTCCGACAGAGGCTGAACGGTCAGGTTCAGCGTGGCGGTTTGGATGATAGATCCGCTCGTCCCCGTCACAGTGAAGTTATAGAGTCCCACGGCAGTGGTGTTGCTGGTGGTGATGGTGAGAGAGGCGCTGGCAGGTGGAACCGCGGACTGAGGGCTCGGCGGGCCGCAAACTGGCGGGCTGGTCGTGACTGGGCCGGAGGTTACGTCACAGCTCAGCGAGACTGGACTATTAAAGCCTCCGCTGGCCGTCAGTTCGATGGTGGCAATGGCGGAGCCTCCGGGATCGACTGCGGGACGGTTCAAGCCGGCAGGGATGCTGAGAACGAAACTTTGGCCGTAAGCGGACATGACTGACGCTGCGGACAGCAGCAAGGGCGAAGCGAAGACAAAGGCGCGTACAATTTGCCTGAGATTGAAAATCCTTCTATGAAACATTCTGCGATTGAACATGAGAGGTTGGGAACTCACTACTTCGATTCCTCCAGCGGCGCAAAAGCTGCCCGAGCTAGTCCGAATGAGTACCAAATGTTCTTCAGCCGCAAGAATAAATTAGTACGAGGGACCTCTCGCAGAAAGCGCCAGAGAGAATCTTAGACTAAGGCCGTTGATCGCGCCAATCGGCGGGCGTGAGGTAGGAAAAATCAGGCCGCCTGTAGTGGGAGGCGGCCTGGATTTTTAGTTTTGAAGTTAGTTGACTGTGAGCATCAAGGACGGTGATGTTCCCGTCTGAGATGCCCCGGTTGCCGTGCCCGAGACTGTGATGGTGTAGGTCCCGGCAGGGGTACCCGGGTTTCCGCCGGTCTTGCTACTACTGCCGCCGCAGGCTGGCAGCAAAAACAAGGCACCCAGGGCCAGACAAAAGAGCAAAGTGCTAAACAGCTTCTTCCTGCGCGGCCCAGCGAAGCCAAAGCTGAGTAGCGCCATTCCTCCGATCGGCAGGAACATCGCGAAGAAGACACGCGATGCGTTACCGGTCTGAGGATGTTGCAGCAGCGCGGAGGCGGCCGTGGTGCTCACGGTGAGCGTCCCGGGAGCGCCGGGAGTGGCTGATCCGCTGCAAGTGGGCCCGTGCGTCACCGACGGCGAAACCGAGCAGCCAAGGCTTACGGTGCCAGTAAAGCCATTTGTGGACGTCACAGTCACAGTCGAAGTAGCTGAGCCACCAGGACTGACCGAGGCTGGCGAAAGTGCTGTAGCCGCGAGCGAGAAAGTCGAACCGGTGGGCGACTGCGTAAATTTCGCGACGAAGGCGTCGTCGCCTCCACCTGTGCCTGCCTGGATCACTCCGGCCGTAGTTGGAAAATCCACGGAGCGGGTGGATCCAGCTACGTAAATGTTGGCGCCGCCGCTGTCGACCGCAATGGCCCCGAAATTCCCTCCGCTATTCTCGTCGCTTGTGCCGCCCAGGTAGGTCGAGAAGGTGATCTGCGATCCTGCCGCGTTGAGCTCGCTCACAAATGCGTCGAACCCTCCCGCCAGAGCCGTTTGCGTAGGAGTCACTTTCGGGAAGTTGGCTGAATTGGTTTGGCCTGTTATGTAAGCGTTTCCGCCTCCGTCAACCGCGATGCCCTTAGCCCCGTCATCTCCACTGCCGCCGAGATAGGTCGAGTAGACAAGGCCGCTTCCATCCGGCTTCAACTTGGTCACGAATGCGTCGGTATTTCCGCCACCAAAGCTGCCCTGCAAGGCAGACATACGCGGAAAGTCCGCGGATGTTGTCGAGCCTGTTACGTAAGCGCTGCCCGAAGTAGCGTCTACCGCTATGCCGAAGCCCACGTCAGAACCGCTGCCACCCAGGAAGGTGGAATAGACGTAACCACTGCCGTCGGGTTTGATGACGGTCACATATGCGTCGGAGAGACCGCCGTTGCAGGTTCCATCGGTGCCGCAGGTAAACTGGAACGCTCCAGGCGTTGCGTGGAAGCTGGGCCCGGATGCCGCACCCGTTACGTAGGCGTTGCCGGAGGAATCCACAGCGACCGCTTTAGCGGCATCGCCGGTGCCGCCACCCAGAGCCAGATAGGTGGAAAACACCAAGTCGCTTAGCCCCGTGCCCGCAGGATTCAGTTTGGTGACGAATCCGTTGTTCGTCCCGCCCGGGAAAGACTGAAGTGGACTCGTGCTGGTGGGGAAATCCGGAGACGAAGAGGATCCCACGACATAGGCGTTTTTTCCAGTGCTGTCCAAGGCGATACCCAGGGCAACATCTCCCACACTGCCACCCAGAAACGTACTGTAGAGCAGTGTTGCGCCGTCGGAACTCAACTTAAAAATAAAAGCGTTTTCAATGCCCTTCAGTGTGGTCTGAAACGCCCCGGAAGTTTTGGGGAAATCGCTGGACATGGTGCCGCCAGCGACAAACGCATTGCCGGATGTGTCCACCGCGATGCCGTTTCCGCTGTCGGATGCGCTGCCGCCGACATAGGTATAGTAGCCGAGGGTCTTACCGTCCGCGGCGATCTTGGCCACAAAGGCATCTGGGGATGAGCCGTTCAAGTTGTCCGTCGCGGATGGGTAGTTCGCGGACTGTGTTTCTCCCGTTACGTAGGCGTTGCCGCTACTGTCGAAAGTGATTCCAAGAGCATCGTCGGTCGACACTCCTCCCAAATAAGTCGCGTAGCTAACCGAGGGATCAATCACTAATTCGCGGCTGCGATCATAGTTGCCCAACTCGAAGCGGACCTGATTGTTTGCTTCGAGGACAAACCGTGCATCCACAGGTTGCCGCGCTCCGTCCTGTTGCTGGTAGGCGACCGGCTTGTGCAGCAACACGTCGCCTGCGGCAGAAGAGAGGATCAGGTTGCCGGAGTCGTCCGTTTTTATGCCCTGATTGCCGGAGACTTGAAATCCGATGGGCTCTGGATTTGCTCCGGGAGCCAGCACGAAGTCGAACTCCAGTTCGCGCTCGGCGCCGTGGAACGCCATATTCACTCCGGGATAGACATTCTGGTAAGAGACGCGGGCAAATCGAGCGACGCCGCTGCGCCATTTACTTCGATCGTTGCCAAGGAAGTAATTGGTCGTTCCGGCCACGGGGATTGTAGCCTCAACCATGGCCAGTGAGTTTCCGCCCAGGAGATGCATACGCAGAACAGCGGTCGAGTCCGCTTGCCCGGCGGCAGAGGGTCCGCTTGCAGATGACCGAGAGTGTAGCGAAAATACGGCATCGTCAGCGGTCAGGAACAAGGTATATCCATTGCCCCGCGCCAAGTATTTGACCTGAGGATCGGTCTGGCCCTGATTCTGCTCAAAGGCCAGAGGAAGCGCGGCATAGCTGGCCTGAATTCGACTGCGCTCAGGGGCTGTGACCCTGTGCGACAGAGATGCGGAGGAAGCGGCTGAAACCGTGGTTGCGGCGCTACCACGCTTTCCCGGGTAAAGAAAAAGCGAGGCTGCGGCAATCATGACTACGGTAAACATGGCTACGGTAAACATGGCTACGATGCAGAACGCGCGAACCCATCCTCTTGAGGCAGCTGGTTTCGACAAGACAATCCTCCTATGATGCACGGTGAAACCCCAGTCGAGGGAAAAATACTCGGCATACTCTTATTGCGGGATCATTGCGCGCCCCGAGAGAGATTATTAGTTGCAACTTTATGCAGCTTAGCCGCGAGTATGGCGCTCGAAGCTGAGGTTGTCAACGGGGTCTAGATAGCAATTTAGGTACCACCCGAACCCTTCCTCCGCATGCCGGAAGCGGAGGAAGTAACCGCTGCGATCACTGCCAAACATGGCGTGTGGCGCGGTCGCTGGTGCTAAATCTGAACCGTCGAATCGATGCAAAAAAGCATGCACAAAAAGAGAAAAACCTTTACTGCGGAGGCAGAGGTTGGGGATACGAAACGTTAGTTACCGAACCAAGACCTCAACCTTTAATTCGGCGGCTTCTTCTTGAACATGCCCGACACGCCACTGAGCGGGTTCTTCTGTCCATTCTTGTTTCCGGTAAGGGCGTTCTGCATCAGGCTCCCTGCCATGCCTTTTACGTCGGGAACGAATTTGGGATCGGAAGTGGTTCCTTGAATTAAAAATGGAATGTTGTCAGCTTTCATTTTGAAGTCGAGCGCGTTGCTTGGACTTACGGTGCCCGCTCCAGTGGCATTACCCAGGGTGGGTACGATCAAGCTGATGTTATCCGCGCGCGTTCCTTCTGGAGCAACGCGAACATTGGCGCTGAAATTCTGGATCGTCGTGTCTTTTTGTTGTGCCGCTCCCTTGCCCGAGAGCGCCGAAATGGCAGACAGTTTTGAGCCCAGATTGAAACCCGCGAGCGCGGAATTTTCCAAACGAACCGTGCCGGTCGTGACGAGTTTGTCCACGGGGCCGGTGCTGGAGAAATTGACCGCCAGCGTACCGCCTTTGAGCCGCGAGCCCGAGGGCAAGATCACACCGACGGCAGGCAGCATTGCTTCCAAATCATCCACTGGCAGGCCTTGTCCCTCCAGCTTCAGGTTCACAGTGGTTGTGGTGCCGTGCGCGTCGTAGGTGCCTGTGAGATGCGCCACGGCCTTACCCATGGTTATTTCGCCTTGAGTCAACCGTCCAGTTTGCTTCACCAGATCGTGCGTGACCGAATATTGCAATTGCACGGGCTTACCCGCCGGAGCTCCTTTCTGCACTACTTGCAACTTCTCGCCTTTAAGGGTGCCGCTGGTCTTTGCCTCACGACCGTCGGAGGCGACGGTTCCGTCGAAATCGGCGATGCCGGAGATCCCTGCAGCGGGGTCGATGAAGCCCGAGGCTGCCAGATTCATCTGCTTCACCGTCACCTTGGCTTGCAGCGGAGTATGCGCGGCGTTGTTGGAGTCGATCGGTCCGGCGTTGCCATCAAGTTTCAGGCTGCCTCCAGCCGGCAGGCTGGCAGTCATTTTGAAGGGGAAGGAGTTGGTGAAAGAAAACTTCGTGACCTCGATATCCACCTTGTCGTAAATCCGCGGTTGTTGCGAAGAGCCGACGCGGCTTACGGCAAGCCGACCGTCACTCACCTTCAGCTCGCCGACCGACAGATTTGGAGCGCCGCTCGAACTGGGCGCCGGCGTGGCTGTCTTGGCCTGCGTCGAAGCGCTATTCCCCAGGCTGGAAAAGTTCCACTTCTCTCCATTTTGCGAGTGCACCAGACTGATCTCCGGCTGATTGAGCGTCAGCTCGGTGACATTGAACGTCTTGGAAAAAATCAGCGGGATGAGCTCCACGCCTACCTTAAGCGATTTGGCCTGGACGAAAGCAGTTTTGCTGAAAGCGGGATCGTCGGCGATGGAAATATTGTCTGCCGTTACTCCGCCCGAGAGCAGAGAGAGCGAAAGATTGCCGACCTTGACCTGACGCCCCAGCGTGTCGGTCAATTCCGATTCCAGCTTTGGCCGGAATGCGTTCGCGTCAATGAAGAATGGAATAACGACGACGATTACGAGCAAAACGCCAATCACGATAGCGACGATTTTCAAGGTGCGGTTCATGGTTTGTTCCTCTCATGCCGGGATGGCGAATCGTTTCGTGCTGCGCGGGCACGCGGTGAAAGGAAGGCTGGTTCACTGTTCATCCTGAAGGAGCTCGGGCGAGGGGACAATGCCGCTTTCAACCTGCTTCTGTCGCTCTGCCCGGTGCTCGTTGTCGATGCGGATAGAGGCTTCCAGTTCCTTCTTGCCTTCTTCTTTGCGTCCCATGTGAATCAGAACTTGTCCTTTCAAGTAATGGATATCGGTGCGGTTGGGATCGAGCCTGCCAGCGGAGTCGATCGCCGTCAACGCCTGGAGGTATTTTTGTTCTCGCTGATAAGCCTTGGCCAGTCCGACGTAGGAATTCACCAGGCGGGGATCGCGCCGGAGCGCCTCGCGATAGCTTTTTTCCGCGTTGCTGTCTTGCTGCATAAGAGAGTAGACGTCACCGAGTTGGTCGTAATTGAATGCGAGATCGGGCTCCACGGCGGCGTCTTTCAGAAATTCGTCGCGCGCGTGCTCGTAGTCCTGCTTCTTCAAATATGCCAGCCCCATATTGAAATGAACGAAAGTGAGTTTCGGATTGACCTCCGCCGCGGCTTGGAAATCAGCCAGGGCCATGTCGTATTGTTCGAGATTGAGATGCGCTTTGCCCATGAAAAGATGGTACTCAGGTGAGCCGTCTCCAGTCTTGACGAGTTGCCCGGTGGCTCTCTCATCGAGATCCTTCAGCCCGGCCCGGTGGGCGGCGATCGAGAGCACGTATAAATAACTTAACTTCTGCGATTCCTGAGGCCAGAGTGGCTCCAGCATATGAGCCGCGTCGGCCCAGCGCTCCGCGAAGAAGTAGCAGAGTCCGAGAAGATGCCGGGACTGTTGCGCGTCCGGCTGGCCGAGCACCACGGATTCGAAAGCGGGGATAGCTTTGAGGAATTCATTCTGCCGATAATAGGCGAGTCCGATGTTCAGCCGGATTCCGGGGACCTGAGGCATCAAATGCTCAGCGCGCCGCAAGGCCTCCAGAGCCTTCGCCCACTGTTTGCGCCGCATGTACACCACGCCCAGGTTGGCGTAGGCGCCGCCCGACTGCGGGTTTACCGCCAGCACTTGCCGGAAATAGCTCTCGGCCTCATCCAGACGGCCCTGATTCAGTGCATCTTGTCCAGCTTGAAAAAGTCTTGCTGGGTCCGCAGTCGAAGAGGCAACTGGAGCGTCTTTTGACGTTCCAGCCGCAGATTCACGCGGGGAACTCTGAAATGGCATTCCAGCCGCCATCGCGGCCAGCAGCATCCAACCCATTAATCCTAGTCGCATGTGCGCGCTTGACACTCGGCTCACTCTCTGCTGTAGTGTCCGCCAACCTCCGCATGGAATTCAAGCGCGAGGTTTTCAGGATTTTCGCAGTGCGCCACTCCAAGGGCAACGCTTCGATGGTTACGATTCGCGATGTAGCGAAAGAGAGCGGTTTTTCTTCCACCACCGTCTCAATTGTGCTGAACGACGCTCCGCTGGCGCGCTACATTCCTCCGGTCACCAAAAAACGCATTGCACGCGCCGCGGAAAAGCTGGGATATCGTCCCAACCAGTTTGCCCGCTCGTTGCGCAGCAAGCGCAGTCATACCGTGGGAGTCATGGTGTTTGACATGACCGATCCGTATTGCACCCTGGTGTTGCGCGGCATCGAGAACACGTTGTATCAGGCCTCTTACCTGCCCATCCTCACCGACGTGCATAACGAGCGCAGCCGCTTTGAACGGTATCTCGAGATGTTGCTCGACCGCCGTATCGAAGGCCTGGTCGTTCTGGCCAACTGGCTGTTTCTCGACATTAACCTGCTCGCTGATCTGGAAAAGAGCAGCATCCCTACCGCTCTCATCGGTTGCGAACTCAAGGGCGACTCGATGAGTTCGGTCATCGTCGATAACGAAGTCGGAGGCTACCTTGCACTTGAGCACCTCCACTCGCTCGGTCATCGCAAGATCGCTTTTATTCGCGGCCCCAAGGCGTTGTCCGACAGTTCTCCGCGATGGCGCGGCATTCGCAATTGCGCGAAGACATGCGGCCTGGCACTCGATTCTCGCCTTATCGTTGACCTCCCTGAGTCAAGCGATCCGCTATCAAGCTTTGAGGCGGGGCAGAAGCTCACTGAATCTCTGATCAAGCAGAAGCGCCCATTCACGGCACTGCTGGCCTTCGACGATATGACCGCGTTCGGAGCGATTCGCGCATTGAATAGGGCTGGCATGCGCGTGCCGGAGCATTGCTCAGTGACCGGCTTCGACGACGTAGCAGTGTCGGCGCTCTATAACCCCCCGCTCACTACCGTGCGCCAACCTATGGAAGCCATGGGCGCGGGCGCAGTGGGCATCGTGCTTGAAGGTATCCAAGCAGTACTGGAGAAACGCGAAGTGGCCGCTTACCATCGCAAAGTGGCGCCGGAATTGGTGGTGCGGGAGTCGACGCGGAGCCTGCTGTAGACCGTGTGAGTAACCGGGCTTGCGCTTTTTTCTTGACAGAAGAGGCTGCAAAAAAGCACTATTCATACGATTTAATAGATGGTCTTTGGATATTAGCTACTTGCCGGCACCTTGGGTGTGCTCAAGAAACTGACGCAGTGCACGGGTTTAGGAATACGCGCGATCTTGCCGCGCAAAAGGGGAGAAGCATGACCATGAAATCTCATCGTGTGATCTTGTCGATCGTACTGGTCCTGACATTCTGTGCAGCGGGCTGGGCTCAGGACACCGGGTCTATCACCGGTACAGTCAAAGATCCCTCGGGCGCCACTGTTTCCAACGCCGCGGTCCTGGTCGCCAGTCCCGATCATGGCATTGCGCGTCACACAGTCACCAACTCTTCAGGCGAGTACAACGAGTCTGCCTTGCCGGGTGGAACCTACAACGTTCTCGTAACTGCAGCCGGCTTCAAGAAGTACCAGGCGAAGGGAGTCGTCCTGGACGTCGCCCAAAAAGCGCGAGTCGACATCACTTTGGAAGTCGGCGCGGCCACCACTGAGGTAGTGGTCGAAGGCACGCAGGTTGCGCAGGTCGAGACTCAATCCTCCGACCTCTCCGGGACGGTAACAGGAAAAGAGATTTCCCAGCTCGAACTAAACGGCCGCAACTTCACCCAGTTGGTCACCCTAACGCCCGGCGTCAGTAATCAGACAGGACAGGATGAAGGCACGGTGGGCGTTTACGGCAACGTCAGCTTCAGCATGAACGGCGGCCGCGTCGAATACAACAACTGGGAACTCGACGGCGGCGACAACATGGATAACGGCAGCAACTCGACGTTGAACGTGTATCCAAGCGTCGACGCCATTGCCGAATTTAAGGTCCTCACTTCCAACTACGGGGCGCAGTACGGCCGCAACGGGTCGGGGACCGTTGAGGTCGAGACTAAGTCAGGAACGAATCGGTTCCACGGCAATCTCTACGAATATCTACGCAATGACGCTTTCAATTCTCCCGCGTGGTTCCAGAGTGGCGTCGTGCCGGAATACAAGAAAAACGACTACGGCTACACCATTGGCGGACCGGTTTACATTCCGGGGCACTACAACACGGGCAAGCAGAAGACGTTCTTTTTCTGGTCGGAGGAGTGGCGCAAGGATATTGTTCCCGGCCAAAGCTTTAACCAGCCGGTTCCCAGCGTAGCGGAACGAACCGGGGACTTCAGTGATCTCTGCCAAGGAGTACCCACTCCTTTTCAGCGTCTTGATTCATCCGGCAACCTCCAACCGTGGGCCGACTGTCCGGGAACGCCGGTCGGGCCGAGTGCACCGAATTCGTGGAATCCGTACCCCTCCAACCAGGTTCCCTTTGATCCCACTGATCCCAACGTGGCAGGGTTGCTGACCATGATTCCAACACCTACTTCAGGGAACTCGTTTATCGCTTCTCCCGCCCAGGCAACCAACTGGCGGGAAGAACTGATCCGCGTGGATCATAACTTCAGTGACAAGTTGCGGGCTACCTTCCGCTTCATCCACGATTCCTGGAACACGACGACAGCAGTCCCACTATGGACGAACCAGGGGAGTTTCCCGACTATCGGCACTGCGTTTGGCGGACCTGGCGTGGGCCTGGTGGCGCGTCTTACGGCTACCGCTTCTCCTACACTGTTGAACGAGTTCGTCTTCAGCTACACCGTTGATCACATCATCCTCAACGACGTGGGCAACTGGAAGCGGCCTTCCAATTTCACGATGACTGACTTATTTCCCGGGAATGGCGGCGGCGTACTGCCAGGAATCAATCTCGTGGATCCATATGGCGCCTACGGCGACTTCGGCCAGGATTCAGGCTATATTCCCAACGGAATATACAATTCGAACCCCACGTACACTTTTCGGGACAATGTCAACAAAATCGTTGGCAAGCACAACCTGCAATTCGGGGCGTACGTTGCGGCCGCGCAGAAAAACGAGTTCGGCGGCGAACTGGCGGCCGGGTCATTCCCAGGTTACCTGACCTTTGATCCCAGTCAATTCCCTGACAAGAGTACTGGCAACCCGTTTGCGGATTTATTGTTAGGGAACATAGCCAGCTTCGGACAGCAGGATCACCTGCTCAAATACTACAACCGGTATAAGCTCTTCGAACCTTATTTTCAGGACGACTGGCGCATCACCAACCGGCTAACACTTAACCTGGGTTTACGCCTGAGTCTGTTTGAGACGTACCGTGAGAAACAGAAGCAGGCTTTCAACTTCGATCCAGCTCACTACATACAAGGGCAGACGAGTGTGAACTCCGATGACACCGTCAATTTCCTCACTGTTGACGGGGGCACGCCCAGTGTCACAAACTTGCCGAACGGGATCGTCTGGCGTGCCTGATGGTTGCATGAAATCCCACTGGTTCAACCCGGCTCCGCGCATTGGATTTGCCTGGGATCCGAAGGGTGACGGCAAGTGGGCCATCCGCGGCGGCTACGGCATTTTCTTCGAACACACCAACGGCAACGAGGCCAACACCGAGTCCCTGGAGAACTCGCCCCCGCTCGCCACAACCGAGCCGCAGACGAATATCCCCGGTTACACGAATATTGGCGGCGCAGTTTCAGGGACGCAGTTCCCGCTCAATGTTGTTTCCATACCCGGCAAGGTGACTTGGCCGTACATGCAGCAATGGCATCTCGATATTCAGCACGACATTGCTCACAACACTGTGGGGACGGTCTCCTACGTGGGCAGCAAGGGGACGCATCTGACACGGCAGAGCGACCTCAATCAACTACTTCCGACGCCTCTCAGCCAGAATCCGTATGCACCCGGAGAGGTGATCGGTGCTAACCAACACAACGACTGCGGCACTCTAGTAGATCCGACATATAGCGTACCCACGAATGCGACGACACCCAGCGGGGTGCCGATTCCCGTCACATTTGACGCTCAGGGTGTACCGTCTGGTCCTGCCGTTAACCTGGGCGTGGCCGCTTGTGGCGTACTGGCCGATCCACTGCGTCCCTACCCCGGCTACGGAACCATAACCCATCTGGAGTTGAGGTCGTCCTCTGTCTACCATGCATTGCAAACGTCATTGCGGCGTAGCGTGGGACAGCTCACGCTCAGCGGCGCCTACACGTGGAGCCATTCGATTGACGATTCCTCCGACCGCAGCGATGGCAGCCTGGTGAACGCGTACGATTTCGTTGGCAATCGCGCCAGTTCCAATTTTGATCAGCGCCACATCTTCAACTTCAGTTATGTGTGGGATGTGCCGCTCTTTAAGGGAGCAGGGCTTCGCCACGCTCTATTGGGTGGGTGGCAATTGTCCGGCATTGTAGGAATTTCCTCGGGGACGCCGTTCAGTGTGCTCAACCCTACCGACAATGGCGGCGTGGCTGCCGGTGTCGGCTCGGGTTCACGCGCCGACATTGTCGGTAATCCTAACTCTGGTTTTACCCGAGCGTCCGCTCCTGACACGGGTCCGCTGTGGTACAACCCGGCGGCGTTTGCTGTCCCGCGAGGACTGACTTTCGGCGATTCAGGTAGAAACAGTCTGCGCAATCCACGCCGCACAAACTTCGACATGGCCCTGTTCAAGCACTTCGCCATTCACGAGAGTGTGGCGGCCGAGTTCCGGGCAGAAGCGTTCAACGTCTTCAACCACACCGAATGGGGAGCGATTGCAGGGGAGTCTGGGTCGGCAGGCGGCGCTGGCGACAACACAATCAACGCCAGCAACTTTCTCTACATCACGTCGGTGCACAACGCGCGCATCCTGCAACTTGCCTTGAAGTTCTTCTTCTAGCCAGGCGAATGGCAGAAGCAAAACCCGCAACTCCCGGCCTCTTACGAGGCCGGGGTTTCTGTCGGATGATTCTGCCACGCGTTCGAGGGCGAGCTATTCGACTGGGACCCAGTGACTGACTCCGAAAGCCGAGAACTCGGAACGGAAGCCCTAACCCACCTGCACCTGCTGCGGCACCGCCACCGCTTCCAGCGCATGCTCCAGGTCTGCGATCAGGTCATCTGCATTCTCAATTCCTACGGAGAGGCGGATCATCTGTTCGGTCACTCCCATCTTCGCACGCTCTGCGGGTGGAATCATCGCGTGAGAGGTTAGAACCGGAATCGACACCAGCGACTCCACTCCGCCTAGGCTAGGAGCCAGCGTAAACAGACGCATGGCCTCGCTCACGCGGCACGCATCCTCACCTGTGCCCTCAACCTCGAAGGTGACCATGCCTCCGCCACCGCTCATCTGCTGGCGCGCTACGGCATGCTGCGGATGGTCCTTAAGAAAGGGATAGTGAACCCTCCGCACCTTGGCCTGTTCCGACAAGAACTCAGCCACTCGCTGCGCGTTTTCATTCTGCCGCGCCACCCGCACCGCAAGCGTCTTCAATCCCCGCACGAGCACCCACGAGGCATGCGGATCCATGCAATTGCCCAGAGTAGTCCGTGTCTCCCAGATCCTTTCGATCAATTCATGGCGCGCGGCCACCACGCCGCAGATCAGGTCCGAATGCCCGGCTAGATATTTGGTTCCCGAATGCATGACCAGATCGATACCGAAATCCGCGGGATGCTGATTGATGGGGGTGCCGAATGTGGCGTCGATCATGCTAAGGATTTTGTGTTGCTTCGCCAGCGCCGCCACTTTCTTGAAGTCGACCACGCGCAAGGTCGGGTTGGTCGGCGACTCAAGGTAGAGCAGTTTCGTGTTCGGACGGACGGCGCGCGCGTGCTGCTCATATTCGGTGGTGTCGACGAA
>WNFC01011595.1_pt1 | contig 18782 bp, 22 predicted proteins | sample 5400541 | NCBI WGS metagenome assembly WNFC01 (sample SAMN13153342, study PRJNA577476) | soil metagenome | isolation source: 120 cm saprolite under Douglas fir tree site 2 hole 2 replicate 1 | place: USA:California | collected 2015-04-18 | reverse complement strand
GCGGCCCTTCTCGAGATGCCGGATCGCGCGGCGGCGGATGTACGGCTCGGCAACCTCGGAGACTGTCAGCGCCGATTGCACGCGTGTGTCCGCGCCCTCGTGCTCGAGCGCGTCCTGGAGCGCGAGCGCGTTCAGGAGGGTCGCGAGCATGCCGGCGTAGTCGGCAGTCGCGCGCTCCATTCCCTCGGCAGCTGCGGCGAGCCCGCGGTAGAAGTTCCCGGCCCCGACGACGATGGCGACATCGACCCCCGACGAGCGCACGACCGCGATCTCGGCGGCGAGGGTCTTCACCACGCCGACATCGATGCCGTAGTCGCGCTCGCCCATGAGCGCCTCGCCGGAGAGCTTCAGCACGACGCGCCGGAAGCCGGGCTCGCCGGCCCCCGGCACGTCGATCGTCTCCTCGGATCGAACGCTCATCGCCGTCAGCCGGCGAGCGCGAAGCGCTGGAACTCGAGCACTTCCGCGCCGGCCTCCTCGAGCACCTTGCCGACGGTCTTACTGCCGTCGTGGACCCAGTCCTGGTCGGCGAGCACGTTCACCCCGAGGAAGCGCTTGCCGAGCATGCCCTCGACGATCTTCTCGCGCGCCTGCTCGGGTTTCGACAACACCTCGTCCGTGTTCGCATAGATCTCACGCTCGGCCGCGACCGTCTCGGCGGGAACATCCTCGCGACTGATCCACTGCGGGCTCGCAGCCGCGATGTGCATCGCGAGCTTGCGTCCGAGCTCCGCATCGCCGCCGCGCAGCTGCAGCAGCACGCCGAGCTTGTTCGCCGGCGGGTGCGCGTATGCGGCCACGAGGCCACCGCCGATCGCCTCGAAGCGGGCGGCGCCGACGATCGCAATATTCTCGCCAAGCTTCGCGACGAGCTCGGCCCGCTCCGGCTCGAGCTCGGCCTCCGCGCCGACGCCCCCGGCATCGACCGCGTCCAGCACCGTCTTTGCGAATGCCTGGAACTCGTCGTTCTTCGACACGGGCTCGGTCTCGCAGCCGACGGCGACCATCGTGCCCTTCGAGCCGTCGTCCGCGAGCCGGTAGCCGACGAGCCCTTCGGTCGTCTCGCGGCCGGCGCGCTTGGCGACGCCGGCCATCCCCTTCTCGCGCAGGAGGACGATCGCCGCCTCCATGTCGCCGTTGGTCTCCTGCAGGGCGCGCTTGCAGTCCATCATCCCCGCGCCCGTGCGCTCGCGGAGCTCCTTGACGAGTGCGGCCGAGATCTCCGCCATTACTGCGGCACCTCGGTCGCCTCGACGGCCTCGGGCTCGGCGGCGGCCTCCGGCTCGGCGGCGGCCTCCGGCTCGGGAGCGGCCTCGGCCTCGGCGGCCGTTTCGGGCGCTTCGGCGGGAGCCGGAGCGGACGCGCTCGCGCCGTTCTCCTGCGCGCTGCCCGCCACCATCTCCTTCGCCGTGACCTTCTGCTTGCCCGCGGCGACCGCGTCGGCGATCACGCGCGTGATCAGCGCGCACGAGCGGATCGCGTCGTCGTTCCCCGGGATGACGTAGTCGGCCTCGTCCGGGTCGCAGTTGGTGTCGACGAGCGCCACGACCGGCAGGCCGAGCCGCCGCGCCTCACGCACCGCGAGCTGCTCCTTCTTCAGGTCGATGATCCGGCCATCGCGATGCGCTCCTTCGCCGGCAGGAGGTCCATCTGGCCCTCGTCGCGCAGCCGCCGCATCTCGTGCAGGCGCTCGATCCGGTCGGACATCGTCCGCCAGTTCGTGAGCAGCCCGCCGAGCCAGCGGTGGTTGACGTAGGGCATGCCGACGCGTTTCGCCTCGGTCTCGACCGCGTCCTGGGACTGCTTCTTCGTGCCGACGAACAGCACGGTGCCGTTCCGCTCCGCGAGGTTGCGGACGAACTGAGCGGCCTCCTCGACGCGCTCCGCCGTCTGCGTCAGATCGATGATGTAGATGCCCGACCGCTCCGTGAAGATGAAGCGGCGCATCTTCGGGTTCCAGCGGCGTGTCTGGTGGCCAAAGTGGACCCCGGCCTCCAGCAGCTCGCGCATGGAGACGACTGCCATTGGTGCTCCTTCCAGGTTGGTTTGGGTCGTGCTGCCGGTGGGGCTCGGGGCGCACCGGCCGCAGAGGCCGGCACCACGCCCCGGCATGGTCCGCCGGGGAGAAGGGACTGGATCCCGGGAGTTTAGCGGCGGGCGGCGGAAAGGGCGGTCTCGAGGTCCGCCGGCAGCGGGGACTCGACGTCCACGGGCTCCCCCGTGAACGGGTGCGCGAAGGCGAGCCGGTCCGCGTGGAGGAACTGCCGCCGGAGCCCGAGCTCACCGGGGCGGCCGTAGAGCGGATCGCCGGCCACCGGCAGGTCGATCGCCTCGAGATGCACGCGAATCTGATGCGTGCGGCCGGTCTCCAGCGCGACCCGTAGGAGCGCGTGGCGACGGAGCAGCTCCTCGACCTCGAAGTGAGTCACTGCCTCGCGCGGCGTGTCCGTGTCGAGCGAGTGCCGGAGCGCGTCGTGCCGGTCGCGGCCGATCGGAGCGTCGATCGTCCCCCGACGCGACTGCGGCCGCCCGACGACGAGCGCGATGTACTCGCGCGTCAGCTCGCGCGCCTGCACGAGGTCCTGGAGCCGCCGGTGCGCCTCGGGTGAGCGCGCGACGACGAGCAGGCCGGATGTGTCACGGTCGAGCCGGTGCACGATCCCGGGCCGTTCCGGCTCATCACCACCCTCGACGTCGTATGCGAGCAGGCCGTGCACGAGCGTCCCCTGTGCGTGCCCCGGCGCCGGATGGACGACGAGCCCGGCGGGCTTGTCGACGACGAGCAGGTGCTCGTCCTCGTACGGCACGTCGAGATCCATCGCTTGCGGCCGGAGCGTGCTGGGAGCGACGGTCGGCGGCTCGAACTCGAGCTCCTCCCCACCCGCGAGCTTGTGGCTCTTCGGCCGCGTGCGCCCGTCGACGAGCACGCCGCCGCCGCCGAGCAGCCTCTCGGCGACCGCACGCGAGCCGATCTCCGGCAAGGCGGCGAGGAAGCTGTCGAGACGCCGCCCCGCGGCGTCGTCAGGGACGCGCAGCTGCGTCACGCACGTGCCGCGCGCGGCGCGGCTCTCGCTCCGCCGCGAGCAGCGCGACGAGCAGGACGCCGACGCCGATCACGATGAAGCTGTCGGCGAGATTGAACGCCGGCCAGTAGCGCAGGTCGAGGAAGTCGGTGACGTAGCCGAGCCGTACCCGGTCGAGCAGGTTCGACATGCTGCCCCCGATCACGAGGCCGAGGGCGACAGGCAGCACCGGATGCCGCGCGCCCGACCGCGCGAAGAAGACGAGCATCCAGACGACGGCGATGCCCGTGAGGACGATCACCGCCGCGGTCCTGCTCGAGAAGAGTCCGAACGCGATTCCCGAGTTCTGCACGTGATGGATCCAGAACGGTCCGACGATGTGGTCGCCCTGGTCGAGCGCGAGATGACTCGTGACGATGCGCTTCGTCAGCTGGTCCGCGGCGACTGCGGCCAGCGCGATCGCCGCCAGGCCGACCCACTGCATCGCGCCCGCACCGAGCGAGCGCTCGGCGACCGAGATGGGCGTCAGTCCGTCCGTCGACGACCCGACGCGCACGTCGAGCGAGCGCTCCGGCTCGCTCACCGGTGCTCGGCCTCCCGCGCATCCTCCAGACGCTCGGGGGCGATTTCGCGGCCGCATTTCACGCAGGTGCCGTACGTGCCGTCCCCGATGCGCTTCAGCGCCGCGTGGATCTCCGTGAGCACCTGGTTGGAGTTCTCCTCGAGCGTGAAGTCGATCTCCCGGTCGAGCGTCGCCGTCGCAGTCTCCGCGAGATGGTTGTCGCTAGCACCCGTGATCTCCTCGACCTCGTCCTCGATCGCGCCCGGATGGTCGTCACGCAGGTTCGCGATCGCCTTCTCGACCCGCTCGCGCTCCTCGAGAAGCGCCACACGGAACTGCTCGGTGTCGATGCTCATGAACGCCTGTCCTTTCTGCCGCGGTCGAGCGCAGATGCGGAAGCGAGGCGGCGCTCGGCGAGCGCCGGCCCCAGCCCGGTCAACTCCACGATCTTGTCCCGGCCGCCGTGACCCGAAACGAGCACGACAGCGTCGCGCGGCACGGCCAGCGCGTCGGCGAGCAGCCGCAGCACGGCCTCGTTCGCGCGCCCCTGCTCGGGCGCAGCGGTCACGCGTACCTTCCACGCGTCGCCGTGACGACCCACGATCTGCGCGCGGCCCGCGCCTGGGCTGACGCGCAACCGCAACCGGATGGACGCCGCCGTCATGACTCCAAGTGTACTCGCGCCGTTACGCGGCTTCGGCTTCGGACTCGGCTACCGGCTTGGTCTCGGGCCAGCTGTCCTCGACGTCTTCGATCCCTTCGAGCGCCGCACGGAGCTGCGCCTTCAGCCGGCGCGAGTCGGCGATGAGCCGCTCGTTCTCGGCACGCGCCTGCCGCTGCACCGCCCGCGCCTCCGCGTGAGCTTCGCCGAGGACGAGGTCCGCTTCGCGGCGCGCCTGCTCCTTCATCTCGGCCGCCGAGCGTTCGGCGGAGACGAGCGTCGCGCGCAGCAGTGCCTCGAGCTCGCGGTAGCGGATGAGGTCCGTCTCGAGCTGCTCGATCTTGTCGGCGAGGTCGGCGCGCTCGCGCCACACGTCCTCGAAGCTCGACGCGATCTCGTCGAGCAGCCGGTCCATCGCCGCGCGCTTGTACCCGAAGAGCCCCGTTCCCGGAGTCATGTGCCTGATCTCGACCGGAGTGAGTGCCATCGCTCCTCCCCTCTCTTAGTGGAACAAGTCCAGGATCCGGAACAGCAGCACTCTGATGACGATCAGAACGACGACCCCCACCATCGGGGAAAGGTCGAGCGGCCCCATCGACGGAAGCATCCGGCGAAAGAGCCTCAGGTACGGCTCCGATACGTCGTACAGAAAACGCTGGATCCTGTTCAGCCAGGGCGAGTACGGCAGCCGCAACCAGCTCGTGATGATGTAGCCGAGGATCACGAGCGTGTAGACCGTGATGAAGACGTCCACGAACCTCTTGGCCTGATCGATCGCGTCAGCGAGCAGAGTAAGGGTGGCTGTCACGCCCATCTCAGACGCGTTCGCGGCCGAGGCTGAGACTCCTGGCTACGCTTGATTGAAGAATCCGCCGCGCTCGAGCATCCGGGCGCGCTCCTCGGCGGAGACCTCGACGTTTCGCGGCGTGAGGAGGAAGACCTTGTCGGCCACGCGCTGCATGCCGCCGTCGAGTGCATACGTGAGCCCGCTGCCAAAATCGATCAGGCGCTTCGAGAGCTCCTGATCGCAGCCCTGCAAGTTGAGGATCACCGGCACGCCTTCCTTGAAGCGGTCGGCGATCTGCTGGGCATCGTTGAAGCTGCGCGGCAGGACGAGGTGCACGCGGGCGGAGCCGCCGCCCGGGACGCTCTCGACGCCGCGGAGACGGCGCGGCTCGGGGGCGGGGCGCAGGACGCTCGTCCGTGCCGACGACGCGGGTTCCGGGTCGGTCCAGTCGTCGAACTCTTCACGGCGGCTGCGGCGCGGCGCCAGCCGGCGGACATTCGGCCGCTCGGCGTAAACCCGCTGCAGCTCCTCGTCGGTCAGGTAGCCGTCCTCGTCCCAGTCCTCCTCCTCGGCGATCCCGAAATAGACGAGGGTCTTGTTCCAGACGTCGGCGAAGCCCATGGCGCGGAATGTTACTGGGGTCGGCGGTCGCCGAATAACGACGAGCCGACCCTGACATGGGTCGCGCCCTCCTCGACGGCAACCTTGTAGTCCTGGCTCGTGCCCATCGACAGCTCCCGCAGGCCGTGCTCGCCGGCGAGCTCGCGCAGGCGCCGGAAGTACGGCCGCGACGCCTCGGGGTCGCCGGTCGCAGGCGGCATCGTCATCAGACCGCGGACATCCGCGTAGAGCTCGAGGAACGCGCCGAGCGCTGCCGGTGCGACACCCGATTTCGTCGGCTCCCCCGAGAGGTTCACCTCGACGAGCGCCGGAATCTCGAGCTTGGCCGCCGCCGACTCCGAGTCGAGCGAATGACAGAGCTCGCATGTTGCATTCACGATCTTCGCCTTGCGGCTCTGCAGATGACCGATGAAATGCCACCGGAACGCATCGCCGTAGCGGGCGTGCTTCACCTCGAGGTCCTGCGCGCGGTTCTCCCCCACGACCTCGACGCCCGCGTCGGCGAGCAGCTGGAGCTCGTCGAGCGGCAGGTACTTCGTGGCGACGACGATAGTGACGCCGGAGCCGACCTCCTCCCGCAGCGCTACATAGCGCTCGGCGATCTGCTCACGTGACGTAGGCAATGACTCCCTGGCGACCGGTCTTGCCGTGTTCGCGGCGGTGCGAGAAGAACCGGTCGGCCTCGCACGAGGTGCAGATGTCGAAACGGTCGACCTTCTCTCACCCGGCCGCGCGCAGCGCGCGTTCCGCCGACGTCCACAGATCGAGCTTGCCGTCGCGAACGACGTCGTCGCCGAACGCCTCCCGGAACGGCGAAGCGACCTCGTCACCAACGTCGTAGCAGCACGGCCCGATGCTCGGCCCGATCGCGGCGCGGAGTCCGCGTGCGCCGACGGCGCGCACACCGACGGCAACGACGCCGGCGAGGAGCCCGCGCCAGCCCGCGTGGAGGATCTCGACGGCCGGCCTGTCGCCGTTCGTGCGCGCGATCGCGATCGGCAGGCAGTCAGCGGTGAGCAGCAGCATCGCGCGGCCCGGCTCGTCACTCCAGAGGCCGTCGCAGTGGTCGTAAACCGTGCCGGGCATGACGATGCCGCGCGGCTGCGCCCGCGTCACCGTCGCGCCGTGGCGCTGCCACGCCATGGTCGCTCCGTCGGGGTCGGCGCCGACCGCCGTGCAGAGGCGGGCTCGATTCTCGACGACGCGCGCCGGATTGTCCTCGGTGAGGATCCCGAGGTTGAGCGACGAGAACACGCCCTCGCTCACGCCGCCGAGTCGCGTCGAGAAGGCGACGCGGTACGGCCCCGGGGCATCCCAGTCGACGAGGTCGATGCCGCTCACGTGCGAGAGCTTCTCATGAGCCGTGCCGCCCGCCGCCGGAGCTCGTCCTGCGTATTGCGTGCCGGGTCCTCGACGACGTCGTGCAGGAGATCCTGGAGCACACGCCCGAGCTCGGGCCCGGGACGGAAGCCGAGCTCGATCAGGTCGTCTCCGTCGACGGCGAGATCGGCCAGCCGGTGAGGGCTCTTCCGCTCGTCCTGCAGCGTCTTCCGGAACCGGGCGAGCTTCTCGAGGTCTGCGATCGGCGCCTCGCCGGGCCCGCGCTTGCCGCGAAAGTCGGCTTCCTTGTGATCGGCGAGCTCGAACGCGAGCTCGTCGCCGTACTTCGCAAGAAAGCGGCGCGCCCGTAGAGCATCGCCGTTTCCGACCTGGAACATGTGGTGCCGGACGATCCGCACGACGCGGCTGCGCAACGCGTTCGGGTAGCGCAGACGGCGCAGCGCGCCGGCCGCGAGCTCTGCGCCCACTTGCTCATGGCTCTTTTTCGAATAGCCCGGCTTTGCGTAGTAGTGGAGCCGGCCGTCGGTTCCACGCCAGGCCACGTGCGGCTTGCCGAGGTCGTGGAACACGGCCGCGATCCGCACGGCGAGAGACATGTGTGCGTCGGCGGCAGCCTGGACGACTGCGAAGGTGTGCTCGTCGACGGTCAGGTCGTGGTAGCGGCTCTCCTGATCGAAGCCGACGGAGCGCTCGAACTCGGGCAGCATCTGCACGAGCACGCCGGTGTCGCGGGCGAGACGAAGCGCTCGTTCGGGCTCGGGGCCGAGCAACAGCTTCGACAGCTCCCCCATTCCGTCCGCGGCGAGCCCGCCGCCGATCCGCTCGCCCGAGACGAGGCGTACCGACTCCGCCTCCTCGTGCATCTGCCGTACCGTCGACTCGTCCGGCTCGAACCCCAGCTGCGAGACGAAGCGGAGGGCGCGCACGAGGCGCAGCGGATCCTCGGCGAAGCTCGTCGGCGACACGGTGCGCAGCACGCGCCGCTCCAGATCCTTGCGGCCCCCGAGTGGGTCGACGAGCTCTCCGGTGGAGAGGCGACGCGCCATCGCGTTGACGGTGAAGTCGCGGCGGCGCATGTCGTCCTCGACCGAGAGCGACGGGTCGGCGACGATCTCGAAGTCGTGCCTCCCCGGCCCGGTGCTCGCTTCCTTGCGGGGCGGCGCGAACTCGATGCCCGCGGGCGCGAGCCGGCGGACATTCTGCTCGCGCGGGTGGAGGCGCACGCCGACGAGCCGGCCCGCGACGACGAGGTCTTCGACGCGCCCGTGCTGCTCGAGTGCGCCCTTCAGCCCCTCCGTGTCGACGCCCATGACGAGGAAGTCGGCGTCCTTCGACGAGTCCAAGCCGAGGAGCTCGTCGCGGACGGCGCCGCCGACGAGATACGCGTCCAGCCCGAGCGAGCGGACATACTCCTCGATCTCCTGCCTCACCCGCGTATTCTCGCGGGGGCGGGAGGGTCTGGCGGGATGGTGCTCGTCGTCACGGTTCGCTGGTCGTCGCGAGGCAAGGACGCAGGAAGCCCCGATAGCGGCACTATCGGGGCGACCGAGGACGCGGCATCGCGGCGTCCAGCGAAGCGTGGGGGCACAGCTCTATCCCGCCAGCCCCTCCACCTAGACGTGCGCGATCGCCTCGATCTCGACGAGCGCGCCTGAGGGCAGCTTCGCGACCTCGACCGTCGAGCGTGCCGGCGGCCGCGCCCCGACGTACGCGGTGTAGACCGAGTTCATGCCCTGGAAGTCATCGAGGTTCTGGAGGAAGACCGTCGTCTTGACGAGCTTGTCGAGCCCGCTTCCCGCCTCCGCGAGGATCGCCGCGAGGTTCGCGAACACCTGCTCCGTCTGCTCCTCGATCGACCCGCCGGACAGTTCCTTGTCCCCCGGCTTCAGCGCGAGCTGCCCGGAGACGAAGATGAACTCGCCGGCGCGGATCGCCTGCGAGTAGGGCGCACCCTGGAAGGGCGCCGGGGCCGACTCGGGGTCTTCTCAGCCACTCTCAGCTCCTTTTGTCCGAACATGCCTGCGCCAGCGCGACGCCGAGCGCCTTGAAGATCGCCTCCAGCACGTGCTGCGCGTCCTGGCCGTTCAAGAGGCGGACATGCAGCGTGAGACCGGCGCCGTCGGTGAACCGCTCGAGGAACCGGCGCACGACGTCGGTGCCGAGCCCGCCGATGCGAGCCTCGGTGAGGTCGACGTTCGAGACGAGCAGCGGCGCCTCGGAGGCCTCGAGGGCGACGTTCGCGAGCGCCTCGGACGAGGTCATCAGCGCCACGCCGTAGCCACGGCCTTCGCGCAGCGGGCCGGCGAGCGCGCGGCCGAGCGCCGTTCCCGCCTCGGCCACCTCGACCTCGGCGCTGCCGGGCTCGACCTCGAGCACGAGATCGAAGCGCGCGTACTCCGCGAGACGCTCGAGCAGCCGGTCGAGCACCGGAAGGCCGGTATTGACGGTCGCGACGCCGCTGCCGCGAACCTCGACGCGAATCCCGCTGCGGCCGGCTGCCTGCTCGGGTGCTCCCATTGTCGCGGGCAGGCTACAGCCTTCCACCGGTGTCTGAACACCGATGGCCGCCGCGGGGCTGACCCGGCTACGCCTCGACGCGCTCGATCGATGCGCCGAGCGCGCGGAGGCGCTCGTCGATGCGCTCGTAGCCCTTGTCGATCTGGTGCACCGCGCCGATCCTCGACCGGCCCTCCGCGCAAAGCGCGGCAAGCAGCATCGCCATGCCGGCGCGGATGTCGGGACTCTCCATCCGCTGGCCGACGAGCTGCGACGGCCCGGTGACGACGGCCCGGTGCGGATCGCAGAGGATGATCCGCGCGCCCATCGACACGAGCTTGTCCGTGAAGAACAGGCGGTTCTCGAACATCTTCTCGAACATCAGCACGGTGCCGAAGGCCTGGGTCGCAATCGTGATCGCGACCGAGGTGAGGTCGGACGGGAACGCCGGCCACGGGCCGTCCTCGATCTTCGGAATCATCCCGCCGAGGTCGTCCTGGACGATTAGCTGCTGGCGCGACGGCACGTGCACGATCTGCTCACCAAGCTCGACGCGAATGCCGAGCCGCTCGAACGCAGGGATGATCGACACGAGATCCTTCGGAGCGGCTCCCTCGATCGTGACGTCGCCGCCCGTGATCGCCGCCATGCCGATGAAGCTGCCGACCTCGATGTGGTCCGGGCCGATCGTCCACGCGCCGCCGGCGAGCCGCTCGACGCCGTTGATGCGCAGCACGTTCGACTCGATGCCTTCGATCCGCCCGCCGAGCGAGACGAGGAAGCGGCAGAGATCCTGCACGTGCGGCTCGCACGCCGCATTGCCGAGCACCGTCTCGCCCGGCGTACACACCGCGGCCATGACGGCGTTCTCCGTCGCCATGACGCTCGCCTCGTCGAGGAAGACACTTGCCGCGCGCAGACCGTCGGCCCGCATCTCGTACATGTCGGCGCACTCGACCTCCGCGCCGAGCTCGACGAACGCATGGATGTGGGGATCGAGCCGCCTGCGGCCGATCACGTCGCCTCCCGGCGGCGGCATGGTCGCGCGGCCGAAGCGCGCGAGCAGCGGTCCGGCCAGTAGGAACGACGCGCGGATGCGCCGGCAGAGCTCGGGGTCCGGCGCCCACTTCGATACCGCCGTCGTGTCGACCCGCAGCTCGCTCGAGCCGGTCCAGCCGGCATCGGCGCCGAGCTCGACGAGCAGCTCCACCATCGTCTCCACGTCGCGGATGCGCGGGACGTTCGAGAGCGTTACCGACTCGTCCGCGAGCAGCGTCGCCGCGAGAATCGGCAGCGCACCGTTCTTGTTGCCCGCGGCGCGGATCGTGCCACTGAGCGGGTGCGCACCTTCGATCAGAAATGCGTCTGCGACGGTGTTGGTCACGGCCATGCGGCGGCTATCCTAGCCGCGTGTCGACGCCTACCCGCGAGCAAGCCTGGGCGACCCTGACGAAGTACACGACGAGCGAAGCGCTGCTCCGGCATGCGCTCGCCGTGGAGGCCTCGACCGCCGCGTATGCGCAACGATTCGGCGGCGACGAGCAGCTGTGGCGCATCTCGGCGCTCCTCCACGACTTCGACTACGAGATGCATCCGACGCTCGACAAGCACCCTCAGGACGGCGCCCCGATCCTGCGCGATGAGGGCTATCCGGAGGAGGTCGTCGAGACCGTTCTCTCACATGCCGAGCATCTCGGGCTTCCGCGCGACACGCCGCTGAAGAAGGCGCTCTTCGCCTGCGACGAGCTCTCCGGCTTCGTGCACGCGTGCGCGCTCGTCCGACCCACCGGGCTCGAGGGCCTTGAGCCGAAGTCGGTGCGCAAGAAGCTCAAGCAGCCCTCGTTCGCCGCGGGCGTGCACCGCGACGAGGTCTTCAAGGGCGCCGAGGAGCTCGGCGTCGACCTCGACGACCATATTCGCACGGTCGTCGAGGCGCTGAGGCCGATCGCGGCAGAGCTCGGGCTGCCTGCTTAGAGGTCCTCACGCTCGGAGCCCGTCGACGAGTCGCTGCAGGTCGTCGTCGCTCGTCCACCAGCCGCAGGACGCGCGCACGAGATTGCGGCCCGGCAGCTCGCGCACGATCACACCGCGGTCGGCGAGCTTCGCGACGAGCTCCGCCGGATCGGAAGGCGGGCGGAACGAGACGAGCGTCGAGTGCGCAGGCGGCGTCACGACCTCCACGTGCGGCTCGAGCACCTCGCGGCAGCGCGCCGCCGTCTCCGCCGCTCGCTCGTAGCGCCACTCCGGGTGGATGGCGAGCGCGTCCACCAGCCCGGCGAGGTTCGGCACGCCTATCCAGCCCGCGTCGAAGCGCGCGCTGCTCTCGCGCGCGACGAACGCGCCCGAGCGCTCGTACGACTCCTGCGAGAAGTACGACGGCGCACGCACGCGGATCATCTCCGGGTCGCGGACGTACAGCGCGCCCGCGGGGTCGGGTGCGCAGAGCCACTTCTGCGCCGACACGGTGTAGAAGTCGAGGTCACCGACGTCGACTTCGATCGCACCCGCCGACTGCGCGCCGTCCACGAGGACCCGCAGGCCGCTCTCGCGCTTGACTCGATGCAGGTCGAGGCGCCGACCCGTTGTCCAGAGCACGTGTGACGTCGCAATCAGCCGGGTGCGCGGCGTCACCGCCTCGAGGATCGCGTCCTCGTCGGCCTCGACGATCACGATCCGAGCTCCCGTCGCGTAGAGCGAGCCCGTCAGACCGAAGTGCTCCTGGTCGGTCGTGATCACCTCGTCGTCACCGGAGAGACCGAGTCCGGCGAGCACGACTGCGCAGCCGCGAGACGTCGACTCGACGAGCGCGATGTGCACCGGATCGACGCGGAGAACGTCGGCGAAGCCGCGCCGCGCGACCTGGCGAAGCTCGAGCATCCGCTCGAAGTACGGCGTGCTGCTGCGGCCCTCTGCGAGGTCGCGCTGTGCCTGCACGACAAGCGCGTCGATCGTCGTGCGCGCGAGCGGTCCGTTCGTGCCGGCGTTGAGATACGCGTAGCGCTCGAGCACAGGAAACTGCGCGCGTGCCTCCTCGAACGTCATCCGACGGTGAGTTCTACCGGCGCATGATCGGACAAGAGGCGGCCGTCGACGCGCCGGCGCTCCTCGGGCCAGACGGTCGGCGCGCTCGAGGGCAGGCCGCGGACGAGGATCTGGTCGATCCCCGGCGCCGGGTCGGAGAAGCCCCAGCTCTGGAGCTCGGCGTATGCCACGCCGCCGTCGGGCCGGAGGTTCGTGTCGCCGCACAGGAGCACGGGCTCGCCGGGCAGCGCCGGCCGGTCCGCCAGCGCGGCGGCGCGCAGCACCTGCTCGGCGGCATGCCCGGAGGTGGCGTGGAAGTTGGCGACGAGCGCGAGGTCTGCGAGCCGCACCGCCTGGCACACGCGGCGCTCACCCTCTCCACGCCGGCTGATCGGATCCGCCCACTCCGCCGTGACGCGGAGTCGCGGCGCGACGAGGATCGCGTTCGCCTGGCCCGTGAGCGCGGAGCGCAGCCACCCGTGATGCAGCTCTGTGACCAGACGCCCGAACTGGGCGCTTCCGAGCAGCGGCCGCGCCGCCACCGCGCCGAACGCGGCCATCCCGCTCCAGCCGCCGAGGTCCGGCAAGGCCCACACCGGCACCTCCTGGAGGCAGACGACGTCGGGCGCGTCTTCCGTCACGAGCCGCACCATCTGCTCGAGATACGCGCGCCGCTCCGGCGGGTCGGCGTTGCCGTGGTAGAGGTTCCACGTGCGGACGAGCAGCGGCACGGGCGTAGCCTACGGCTGCACATGCGCGTCCTCCTCGCAGATCCGCCGGCGTTCACGCCGGCGTACGACCATGAGCTCGCGGCGTCGCTCGCGCGCGCCGGCGCAGAGGTCGAGCTCGTGACGTCGCGCTTTCGCTTCGGCGAGGCGCCCGAGCCCGACGGCTACGTGCGGAGCGAGCTGTTCTATCCGCTCTCGTCGAGGCTGTTCCGGCGCTCGCCTCTGCGTCTGCCTCTCAAGGCGGCCGAGCACCCGCTCGGCCTCGCCGCGCTGCGTCGGCGGCGGGCGGATGTGCTGCACCTCCAGTGGCTCGCCGCACCGGAGATCGACGCGCGTCTCTTTCGCCCGCAGGTGCCGGCGGTGTTCACCGCCCACGACCTGCTGCCACGGCGCACCGCGCAGCGGTCCGATCTCTGGCGGCGCCTGCTCGGACGGTTCGAACGCGTCGTCGTGCACAGCGAACACGGCCGCAGCACCCTCGCCGGGATCGGCGTCGACCCCGAACGCCTGCGTGTCGTGCCCCACCCCGTCTTCCCGAGCGATCCGGAGCGCCGCGACGACGGGCGTACGGTGCTCTGCTTCGGTGTGATCCGTCCGTACAAGGGTCTGGGCGATGCGATCGAGGCCGTCAGGCGCGCGGGCGGTGCGCGCCTGCTCGTCGCAGGAGATCCGCTCGAGCCCCTCGAGCCGTACCGCGCGGCTGCCACCGGCCTCGACGTCGAATGGCGGCTGGGGTATCTCTCGCCCGACGAGGTCGACCGCGCCTTCGGCGAGGCGACGATCGCCCTGTTCCCCTACCGGCCGGAGCTCGACCAGAGCGGCGCCCTCCTGCACGCGCTCGGAGCGGGAGTGCCCGCGGTCGCGTACGACGTCGGCGGTGTCGCCGAGCCCGTGCGCCGGTTCGGCGCCGGCCGCGTCGTCCCGGCGGGCGATGTCGACGCGCTCGCGGCAGCTGTGCACGAGCTGCTCACCGACGCCACGGCGCTTGACGCAGCGTGTGCCGGCGCGCAGCAGGCGCGCGCCGAGCTCACCTGGGATGCAGCCGCGCGGGCCCACCTCGCGATCTATGAGGAGATCGTGTGATGCTCCGGCGCAAGCGCTTCTCCGACGTGATCGCACGCCAACTCGACGTCTTCGCCGAGGACGAGGCAAACGGACTCTTTGCAGAGGTGCGCGAGAAAAAGGAGCTCTACGACCGCGCCGACCGCAGCGAGGCCGAAGAGACGTACGGCGACTACGTCGACGTCGTCGAGGCGACGACGGAAGCGCTCGCCGACATGCGCTACCGCTTCAGGAGCACGCTCGACGAAGCGACCGGCGAGGAGTATGAAGAGGCGTTCAACCGCGCGGTCAAGAAACGGTGGCCGCACCTCGGCCTGGAGATCGACAACCGGTGAGCGGTCCGCGCATCGAGGACTACGCGTTGATCGGCGATCTCCAGACCGCCGCCCTCGTCGAGCGCGGCGGCTCGATCGACTGGCTCTGCTTTCCGCGCTTCGACTCCGGGGCATGCTTCGCGGCGCTGCTCGGAAACGCCGACAACGGCCGCTGGCTGATCGCGCCGGTCGAGGGCGGCACGACACAGCGGCGCTATCTCCATGACACGTTCGTGCTCGAGACGACCTGGAAGAACGACGAGGGCTCCGTGCGCGTGCTCGACTTCATGCCCCCGCGCGGGAAGGCGCCGGACGTCGTCCGTATTGTCGAGGGCATCCGCGGTCGAGTGCGCATGCGCTCCGAGCTCGTCATTCGTCTCGATTACGGCCGAGTCGTACCGTGGGTTCACCGCTCTCACGGCGCGCGCCTCGCGATCGCGGGGCCGGACGGGCTCTGCTTCCGCACCCCGGCCCCCACGCACGGCGAGGACATGCGCACCATCTCGGAGCTCGTCATCGAGGAGGGTGAGCGCGTGCCGTTCGTCCTGACCTGGTTCCCCTCGCACCAGGACGCGCCCGCGGAGATCGATCCCGAGGTCGCACTCGCCGAGACCGAGAGCTTCTGGCGGGAATGGTGCGATGCCAGCGAGGTCGAGCTGCCGGCCGACACACGTGACGTCGTCAAGCGCTCGCTGATGGTGCTGAAGGCTCTGACGTATGCGCCGACCGGCGGTATCGTCGCCGCGCCGACGACGTCGCTTCCCGAATGGATCGGCGGGGTGCGCAACTGGGACTATCGGTACTGCTGGCTCCGTGACGCGACGCTGACACTCCTCGCGCTGCTCAATGCGGGGTACATCGACGAGGCCGCGCAATGGAGGCAGTGGCTGCTGCGCGCGGTCGCGGGCGACCCGGCCGACATCCAGATCATGTACGGCGTCGCGGGCGAGCGCCGGCTCACGGAGCTCGAGGTGCCGTGGCTCTCCGGCTATGAGGACTCCGCCCCGGTCCGCATCGGCAACGCCGCGAGCGACCAGCTCCAGATCGACGTCTTCGGAGAGCTGATGGACGCCCTCTATCAGGCCCGCGTGCACGGCCTGGTGAAGGAGAAGCCCGCCTGGTCGCTGCAGAAGGTGCTGCTGGCCTACCTCGAAAAGATCTGGCACGTCCCCGACAACGGCATCTGGGAGATCCGCGGCGAGCCGCAGCACTTCGTGCACTCGAAGGTGATGGCCTGGGTGGCCTTCGATCGCTGCGTACGCGCCGTCGAGGCGCAGGCGCTGGACGGTCCGGTCGAACACTGGCGGGCGATTCGCGACGAGATCCACCGAGACGTCTGCGAGCACGGCTTCGACAACGAACTCCAGTCGTTTACGCAGTCGTACGGGTCGAAGGAGCTCGATGCCAGCCTTCTGCTCATTCCGCTCGTCGGCTTCCTGCCGGCCTCGGACCCGCGCGTCCGCGGCACCGTCGAAGCGGTCGAGCGGGAGCTTCTTCGTGACGGATTCGTGTTGCGCTATCGCACCCACGAGGCCGGCGTCGACGGGCTGCCGCCCGGGGAGGGCGTGTTCCTGCCGTGCTCCTTCTGGCTCGTCGACTGCCTCCAGCTTCTCGACCGCTCCGCCGATGCGCGCGCGCTCTTCGACCGCTTGACCTCGCTCGCGAACGACCTCGGCTTGATCTCGGAGGAATACGACCCGGTCGCGCGGCGCATGCTCGGAAACTTTCCGCAGGCGTTCACGCACATGGCGCTCGTGAACTCGGCGTTCAACCTCATTCCGCACCTGCCGTCGCCCATGCACCGGCGGCACGCTAAGCGCTAGCGATGGCCGAAGTGATGTGCGCTGGGCAGCGCACCGTGCACGTCGGCGCCGTCGGTGAGCTCGCGCGCGAGGGGACCCAGACCGACGAGCTCGCGCACGAGCACGTTGCGGTTCCGGTCGACGTGCTCGTAGCGTCCGCGGACGAGCAACAGAGGCTCGCTGCGCACGACTGCGCGATACGTGTCGTAGACCTGCGGCGGAATGATGAGGTTCAGCTGCGCGTGCTCGTCCTCGAGCAGCATGAAGACGACGCCGTTCGCAGTCGCCGGCCGCTGGCGTGCGACGACCATCCCGGCGACCTGGACATTCTTCCGGTTCGGCTGCTCGAGCAGCTCGATGCTCGACAGCGTTCCCTCCGGAAGATGCGACCGCATCAGCTCGAGCGGGTGCACGCCGACCGAGAGGCTCGTCGTCCGATAGTCGTCGAGCATCCGCTCCCACACCGTCGGCTCGGGCAGGTCGGGCGTCGCCACCGTCGGCTCGAGCGGCAGCGCGAGCTGCTTCTCCTCTCCCCCGGATCCCGGAACGCTCTGCGCGCGCGGAACGAGGCCGAGCTGCCAGAGGAGCTCCCGGCGCTTGACGCCGAACGAGTCGCACGCGCCCGCTTCGACGAGGGCCGCGACTTCACGTTCGCGCAGCGCTACGCGCTGCGCCAGGTCGCGGATGGAGATGAATCGCCCTACCCGTTGGCGTTCCTCCACCACAGCGTCGGCTTCGTCCTCGGAGAGACCCTGTACGTACTTCAGCCCGACGCGCACCGCGCCGTCCTCGATCGTGCAGCCCGCACCACTGAGGTTAACGTCTGGGGGACGCGTCTCGACGCTGCGGCGTTGCGCGTCGCGGACGAGCGTCGCCGGTGGGTAGAAGCCCATCGGCTGCGCGTTGAGCAGTGCGGCGAGGAACTCGGCGCTGTAGTGGTGGCGCAGCCACGCGGACTGGTATGCGAGCAGCCCGAACGCCGCAGAGTGGGACTTCGGGAACCCGAAGCCGGAGAACGCGACGAGCTTGTCGTAGACGGCGTGCGCCGTCTGCTCGTCGACGCCCTTTGCGAGCGCGCCCTCGACGAAGCGCTCGCGGTACGCCTCGAGCGCGGCGTGCGAGCGCTTGCGGCTCATCGCGCGCCGCAGCCCTTCCGCCTCGCCGACGGTGAAGCCGGCGAGATGGATCGCGACGTCGAGCACCTGATCCTGGAAGACGATCACGCCGAGCGTCTCGCGCAGCGGCGCCTGCAACAGCGGATGGTCGGCAGGCGGCTCGTACGACGGGTCCTCGCGCAGCAGCTGCCGCCGCTCGATGTACGGGTGGACAGCCTTGCCCTGGATCGGTCCAGGCCGGACGAGCGCGACCTGGATCGTGAGGTCGTCGAGGTTCTCGGGACGCGTACGCAGGATCGTCTGCATCTGCGCACGGCTCTCGATCTGGAAGCAACCGACGGTGTCGGCGCGCTGGATCTCCGCGTAGACGTCCGGGTCGTCGAGCGGCACGCGCGAGAGATCTATCTGCTCGCCGCGCGTGCGCGCAATCACGTCGACGCACTCCTCGACCGCGGAGAGCATCCCGAGCCCGAGCAGGTCGATCTTCAGGAAGCCGGCGTCCGCGCACGAGTCCTTGTCCCACTGGCACATCTGGCGGCCCGCCATCGCGGACGGCTGCACGGGGACGATCTCGATGAGCGGGCGCGTCGAGATGACCATGCCGCCGGGGTGCTGTGAGATGTGGCGCGGCAGGCCGGCGATCTCCGTGCAGAGCTCGGCGAACGCGCGCCAGCGGGGCGAGGCGAGCTTCTGCGCGGCGTCCGGGAGCATCAGCACCTCCTCGCCGACGCGGGCGGCGTTCCAGCCGTCGGAGAGCTTCGCGAGCCGCTCGAGGTCGGCGAACGGCAGGCCGAGCGCCTTGCCGACGTCGCGGATCGCGCCACGCGACCGGTACGTCGAGAAGCTCGCGACGAGCGACGCGTGCTCGCGCCCGTACTTCTCTGTGACGCCGACGATGAGCTTCTCGCGGATGTCGCGCGGGAAGTCGAGGTCGATGTCCGGCACCGACGAGAGCTCGCGGTTGAGGAAACGGCCGAGCGAGAGGTTGTTGGCGACCGGATCGACGTGCGAGAGGCCGGTCAGGTAGCAGACGAGCGAGCCGACCGAGGAGCCGCGCCCGCGGCCGGGCGGCAGGACGTGCCGCATCGAGCCCGGCCCGCGCACCTCGAGCGCCACCTCCCGTGCGAGCTCGAGCACCTCCCAGTGGAGCAGGAAGAAGCCGGCGAGACCGAGCTCGTCGATCAGCACGAGCTCTTCCTCGAGCCGCTCGCGCACGCGGCGCTGGTGGCCGTTGAGCCCGGAGTACCGC
>WNFC01002803.1_pt1 | contig 18785 bp, 16 predicted proteins | sample 5400541 | NCBI WGS metagenome assembly WNFC01 (sample SAMN13153342, study PRJNA577476) | soil metagenome | isolation source: 120 cm saprolite under Douglas fir tree site 2 hole 2 replicate 1 | place: USA:California | collected 2015-04-18 | reverse complement strand
TGCCCAAAGAAGCGCTCACGGCGCTGCTGCAGTGCCTGACCGCTGGTCAGATGCGCGCCTCGGTCGCTGCGTCGGCCACGCCGTCAAAGTAAACCTCGAGCACCTGCCCGAACACCTGCTCCTCCGGCGCCGCGCGCTGGAAAAGCGTCATCGACGAACGCAGCTTCTGCGCGTCGATCGAGCCAAAGATCTGCTCCGCCGTCCGCCCGTCCGTACCAGCCACAATCCGGGCCGATTCGATGAGCCGTGGCCCAAGCACCGCGTGCTCCAGATAAGCCCTCGCCTCCGCAAGCGACAAGATCGCGAAGAATCTCGATGTCGCGCTCTGCCCCAGCCCGGCGATCTGCGGAAACACGAACCACATCCAGTGGCTCGTCTTCTGCCCCCGCCGCAGCTCGTCGACCGCGCGTTGATACGTCCCACCTTCATTTTGCGCGGTAACGAAGCGCTCCAGGTCGTACGGATTAGCCGTCATGTGAGTGTTGCCTTCATGTTCGTCGCACAACTGCGACCCCTCGCGGCGAAGGCCGCCGACACGACGCAATGCGGCCAGGAGCACGATCTCGAATCGAATCGCGGCAATGCGCGCGTCAGGGGAGCAGTGTCGGATCAGGCGCCACCGAGCCGTCGCTGTAGGCCGGCGGTGGCTCAGGGAGCGGGATATCGGCGGGCGGAGCCACCCCGGGGCCGGGTTCCTGGGCAACCGCGGGATTGATTGCCGGCTCGAGGGACTCAGGCGCAGGTGAGGGCACGACGGACTGCGGCTCCGTCGCCTGGATCGGCTCCGCTCGTGCGGCGCTAGGGACCGAAGCGTTCGGAGCCTGCGGTCGCACCGTCACAGTGTTCGGTGTCGGGACAATGCTCGGTGTCGAGATAGGACCCGGACGGAGCGAATCATTCGGTGTCGAGATGGACCCCGGACGGAGCGCTTCGATCGGTGTCGGGATGGGAACCGCAGGGAGCGCTTGGATCGGTGTCGGCATGGGACCCGGCGGGAGCGCTTCGTCCGTGTGAGCAACGACGGGGCTTGCCGCGCGGGCAGGTGTGCTGGTGGGTGACGGCTTCAATACTGGTCCGCTCGGGGCCTTCGCGGGAAGATGTGGCGGCGCGGCGGGCCTGACGGTTGGCACCACGGCTGTGGTAACTGACGGGGCCACAAACGGCGCCGGATCCGCCGCATGCAGGAATGTCACGGCTGCGTTTCTCATCTCGGCGGTGAGGGTGTGGTGCGCGTCCGCAAAGACCGACAGCTTTGCTTCCGCACCGGCCAACACCAACGCTGCGGTAAAGGAGCGTGCACGCTCGAGCCGCGTTGGGCCGATGTGCACGGTCCATGACTGCGGCACGTCCTTGGCGTCGTCGTCCCGGCCGCCCACCCCGACCCACCATCGAATCGATCCGAACTCTTGTGCGTTGAAGTCTCGACCGGTGTAGTTCCCGAGATCCGCGACCCCGAAGGGGAACAGCACCGGCGCTTCGCTCGAATCTTTGGCCAGCGGCAGCGTGTAGGTGCTCGAGCTCAGTGCGGCCGCCGCCACCACGCGTTCGGGCTGCATCAATGCGATGCGATCCATCAGACCGGCTCCACGTGAGTAGCCGAACAGCAGCATCTTCGACTGAATGGCGACGCCGCGTTCCTTCTCGAAGTTGTCGAGATACTCGCGCAGCCAGCGGCTAACAAGCACGTCCTCATGGGCGACTACCTCGGTATTCCACCAATCGCCGTAGCGCAGCGTGGGGGCGATGATTACCCAGTGGTGGCGGTCCGCTTCGGCGATCAATTGACGACCCAGACTCGGACCGTTGCCGCCGATACCGTGAAATGCCACGAGCACGCGCGCGGGAACGTTCGCCGCCAATCCGTGAGGTACGTGAACGAAGACCGACTCAATCAGCGCCTCACTGGCATGAGTGGTCAGAGGCGGTCTGGTGAGCGTGATCAGCAGGGCCAGCGCACAGGCCAGCGCCAGGCTCGTGAACCGACGGCCGATCGTTGCGTGGTTACTCAACGGGGCACGACCCGAAACAGGATTCGGCGTCGGACCAGGACCCACATGGCCAGCACCAGCCCGATCTGGAGTGTCGTCCCAGACATAACCGATGACCACCACATGGGGCCGGCGATGGGTGCCCCTCTCACTGCGTTGATGATGAACAGGATGACGAACAGGTGGAGCGTGTAACAGTACAGCGCGTGTTGGCCGAGCGGGAGCAAGAGCCAACCGGTCGCCCGTCGGACGGGCAGCCAGGCCAACGTCACCGCCGTGTATAGCAGCAGCGCGGCGGCAGCGAACCCGGCCAGGCGGACCGGTCGTTGGGCCACCTTGTCAAATAGGCCTGGCGCGCTGTCGCCGAAGATAGCGGAGGAAGACGCGACCCCGATGGCGACCGCCACTGCCAGGCCAATCAACACGGTGCGCAGCGCTGGCCGCCGCTCCAACCAGCGCGTCAGGGCCGGGCCTCGAAAGCCGATGACCAGGCCGGTCATGAACAGCACCCTGCCAGGCGGCAAATGGAAAGTTCTCGCTGTTGCGGACGTACCAGGGCACCTGCAGCGCGGGCTTGAACTGGTGGCCGAGCCAGGTGAGCCAGGATGCACCCAGGACCCACCGCCACTTGCCGAACGCCAGAGCAGTAAGTCCGATCGCGGCCGCGAGGACGCAGAAGACGTACAGCGCCAGGATGTCGGTGCCATGATAGGTGAGATGCAGCGTCAAGGCGCCTACCAACAGGTCGGGCAAAGACTCTGCGCCCGGTGAAAAGGTGCGTGGGACCCACAGCGCCAGATCTGTGTAGAGACGCATGGTCGAGAAAGTCAGCGTCAATACCACCGTGACGAGGTACAGCGTCCGCGCCCGGAGCAATGCCTTCTCGATGGCGCTTTTCAAACCCAGACGCTGGATCTTGGATCCGTACGCCTGACCCATCACGAGGCCACTGATGAAGACGAAGCCTTCGGCCGCCGAAATGAACGAATGGTTGCCGCCGGTGACGGCATACAGCCAGGAGTCACCGCCAAGGTGGTCGGCGATCATCGCGAACACGCAGAATCCGCGCAACAGATCGATCCGCAGGTCACGCCGAGTACCGGCCGCGGCCGACGCGTAGGACCATGTCCGAAGCCACGTCGTGAAGACATCCGCCGGACGTCGCACGTGCTGGGGCGTCCATACGTGCGCGGGCAACCAGCTGGGCGCGGATTGCACTGCCATGAAGGTTGCCTGGGGACAAGCGGGATTACGCGGGGGCGTCCGTGGACACGAGTGCCGAGCTGTAGAAGCTCAGGTAGTCCGGGACGTGCGAGGTCCAGTAGGTGTCCTCGTGGGTACCCGGGAACTCGCGCCACGTCGTGGCGATGCCCTGCGCCTGGAGGTTCGCCCCGAGCGCCTCGATATTCGGTCGCCAGCCATCGTCGAGCCCGACGTCAACCCAGATCTGCAGGTGCTCGCCGGTCTGCCAGCGATGTTGCACCAACCAGATCGGACTGAACTCGTAGAACACGTCGCCCATAAGCGAGTCCGCTACGCGCGGATCGGGCTCCACCCGCACCGAAGGACTGTGCCCACCGACGACGCCGAAGATGTCCGGATGATGTAACGCGGTGTGCAGTGCCCCGAGCCCACCCATCGACAGCCCGCCAATTGCGCGACTGGCAGGAGTCGGCAGGGTCCGAAAGTGGGCGTCAATCTCGCCGACGACGTCATACGCGAGGTAGTCGGCCCACCGCAGCCCACCCGGCCAGTTCGCCCAATAGGTCCGATCGCCGCCGCTGGGCATGACCACGATCATGGGCTGAATCAATCCGTTTCGGATCATGTCGTCGGCGCGCTCAGGCAGGAAGGAGTCGCTCCACTCGGTGTAGCCGCCACCCGCGCCATGCAGCATGTACAGCACCGGGTAGCGCCGGCTACTGGTGGCGTAGTCCGGCGGTAAGTACACGCGGTACGGCTCCGCCTGGCCGAGCGTTGGACTGTAAAATTGCGTTTCGACGAGCGTGCCGACGATTGGCGTCGGGGTTGCGACAAGCGTAGACATCGGCTCAGCGGCGGCGGAGTGGACGGCCAGCGCCGCGATCCATCCGACGAGCGCGCACATCGTGTGCCAACGCCCAATCCATCCTGCAAACGCTCTCATCGCTCTCATCTTTCCGACCCTGCTGATGGGTTGTCCTCCCAACAATCGGCCGGCTCGCCCCGAACTTGAGGCCGCGAGCGTGCTTACGCGGGTGACTCCGGCGCGGGGGTCGGATCCTCGAGCGGTGGCACGGTCGTCTCGACCAGCGGTCCCACTTCCGGGCTGAGGGGCACGATCGGCGTCGGCAGAAGCTGAACAGGAGTCGAAGTGGGGAGCGGCGCCGGCTGAGCAGCAGTCGAAGTGGGGAGCGGCGCTGGCTCAGCGCGCAGTGCCTGGCTGTAGAAGCGCAGATACTCGGGCGCGTGGGCCGCCCAGTAGGCGCCCTCGTGACCGCCGGCGAACTCGTGCCAGGACGAGTCGATGCCGCGGTCTATGAGCACCTGATGAAACCGCTCGACGTAGCCGCGATAGCCGTCGTCGAGGCCGACGTCCAGCCACATCACCAGGCGTTGCGTCGGCGGCCACTGATGCTGGACTAGCCAGATCGGGTTGTAGTCGTCGAATGTTTGGCCCGTCAGCATGGGCACGACACGCAGGTCAGGCTCGGGACGAATTGACGGGCTGTGTCCGCCCACGACGCCGAAGATGTCCGGGTGGTGGAGTGCGCTGTGCAGCGCGCCCAGGCCGCCCATGGATAGTCCGCCGATTGCGCGGCTCGTCGCAGCTGGCAGTGTCCGGAATTGGGTGTCCACCTCCTTGACCACGTCGAATGCCAGGTAGTCGGCCCAACGCAGCCCACCCGGCCAGTTCGCCCAGAACGTGGGCCCGTGCGCATCCGGCATGACCACGATCATTGGTGGGACGTCGCCCCGCTGGATGAGGCCGTCGAGAGCGTCCGGGAGCAAGTCGCGCGTCCACTCGGTGTAGTCGCCGCCGGCGCCGTGCAGCATGTACAGCACCGGGTAACGCTGGGCACCACTTGCGTAGTCCGGTGGAAGGTAGACGCGGTACGGCACGTCGTGCCCGAGGATCGCGCTGAAGAAATGGGCGTCGGCCAGGCTGCCGGCAAGGTGCGCTGGTGTGGTCACCGGCGTTGTTGCCGCCGCCATGACCGCGGGAGTCCAGGTCTGCAGCACCGCGGTGGTGATGCACGCGGTGAGGAGAACCTGCCGAGCCGCGCGCACGGATCCCTGCAGGAACGAGTGCATGCTCCTAGAGTCGGTCCGGCGCGGCGAAAACTTGAGGTTGGCTCCGCGCCGATGATGCGCGATGAGGGTCTATCTCGCCAGACCGACTGAAGCGAGATCTGCCCTGGGCCAGAATTTAGGGATTCGTTGGTGTTCCGTACAGCTCGAGATATTGCCTGTAGTTTTCGTAAATGCGTTGGACGTAGGGGTACGTTTCGGTAAACGGGATGGCTTCGGCGAAGGTGTCGATGTCGGCCTCGCCGGCGGCGAGTAGCCAGCCGTCGACGGCGAACTGGGCGGCGTTGTAGGCGGCCAGAGCGGGGAAGATCCGCTGATCGTAGCGGGTCAGGCGTTGGCCGAACGTGAACGCGCCCAGGGTGATGCTGACCTTGGGCTTGAACAGGTCGGAGCTGCGGAAACCGTACTGGCCCAGGGCGCGCGCGGCGTCGTAGCCCGTGCTGGCGATCAACTGCGACAGACCGCGCGCCTGGGCGGCGCTTTCGACCGACTGGTCCATCAGGCTTTCCTGGAGCATCAAGCCTGAAAACAGCAACGGATCGACGTGCAGTTGCTGGGCCGCCGCTGCTAGCACGCCGGGATGTGGCAGCGGGTACACCAGGCGGCGCACACCCGCAGGTCCACTGACCAGCGACACGTTGGCCATACCGGCCAGGTCGTAGCCCAGGATCAGCGCCGCGTTGTACAGGCCGCGCTGCTGCTCCCATGCGCCGAGCAAGGCCACGGCCGCCTGGTTGTTGCCGAGCCGACTCTCAACTGAGCCAAGCTCCCACACCGCGGCCTGGCGCAAACCCATGGCCAGCAGCGCGTCCGCCCGCGCCAGACCCGGATCGTTGGCCAATTGCTGCTGCGCGGCATTCAGATCGCCGCGCGTGGCAGCCCAACTCTGGATTGAAGCCACGGGATCATCGGCGACCGATTGGGTCTGCTCAACTCGGGCGCGTGGATCAGCCTGGCCGGCTAGCTGCTCGGCGCCCCGCAGACCGTAGAAGCCGCGCGGGTCGGCGTCACGCGCGGATGTCCAGGCGGCGCGTGCGGCGCCCTCGTCGCCGGCTGCGTGTAGGGCTTTGCCCAGCCAGAAAAAGGCCTGGGCGCGATCTTCGGGCGCGCTGAGCCGACCGGCCAGGTCGCGCCAACCGGCGATCGCGGGTCCGTAGCTGCCTTGCTGAAACTGCACGAACGCGAGCCGGAACTGGGCGTCGGTCCCACGTAAGCCGGCGCCGGGCATGGCCATGACGCGCCGATAGTTCGAGGCCGCACCGACCAGATCAGCCAGGCTCTCGCGAATCCGACCACCACGGAAGATGCCGTCGGCGGCATCGGCGCTGTTCGGGAACCGATCGGCCATGCTCTCGAGGACGACGATGCCGGCGCGATCCTGGCCGAGGCGGACCAGCGACACCCCGCGTCCGTAGTAGGCCCTGGCGGCGCGCGGATCGACCGGATTCTGCTGCAGAAAGCTGGTGTACGCGGCCAGGGCTTCGCGGTAGCGGTTCTGCTCGAAGCGGGTGTCGCCGGCTTCGAACGACAGCGCGAAAGGATCGTTCAGCGCGAGAAGTTCGTCGAGTGCCGCTTGGGCGGCGCGGCTCTTGGGGTCGAGCTGAACCGACGATCGGAAGTAGTTCGCAGCGGTCGTCGGGTCGGCGGCGAGCACGCCCAGGTCGTAGTTGAGCTCGGCGCGGTAGCTGGCCGAACGGGCACTGGCGAGCAAGCCGGCGTAGTCGGCGCGAGCACCCTCGACGGCGCCGGCGCGCAGGCGGGCCAGGGCGAGCTTCTCGCGGAAGTCGAGCGCTTGCAGGCGCGCCGTATCGGCTGTAGCGGCCGCTCGTTCTGATAGTCCGACGCCGTCGGCCGGCCGACCGAGATCCTGCAGGCAGGATGCCGCCGCGGCCTGCGCCTGCGCGGCCAGTACGTCGGCGGCTGCGGCGCCATAACGATCGAAGTACGCCAGGGCATCGTCGCAGCGGCCCAAATTGGCCAGGGCCCGCCCGACCAGGAACGTGGCGGGCGATGCGCCGGGTTGCGCGGTGGCGGCTGCCTGCAGCGGCGGCAAGGCCTCGGCAGGCCGGCCGGCGCCGAGCAGTGCCTGGCCCAGGCGCAGGTTGGCCGCAGCGGCAATGGTGGCGTCGGAACTCTGCGCCGCGGTGCGGAAGACGTCGGCAGCGGCGTCGAAGTCGCCATCGCGCTGCAGTGTCGTGCCCCCTGCCGCCGTCGGTTCTGACATCGGTGGCGACAGCGGCGCATCGGGCGGCACGTCACCCGCCAGCCGCGCAATCTTGATCCATGGTGAAGTCGGCTCCGGCTTGACACTCAACGGCGTGATGGGGTCGGCGGGCGTCACGCTGCCAGCGGGCCGGCCATAGGCCAGCGCGTAGCTCATGCGTGTCGCCAGCACGCCGCGTAGACCAGCGCGGACGCCTTCGAAGTCGATCAGCTCGATGTACGCGTCGGGATCCGCCGAGCCGGGGCGGACTGCCCAGCTATCGACCAGCCGATCGGTCGTGCTCAGCGCGCTCAGCGCGACTTCCGGCCGGCCGTCAAAGCGGCGGATGCGGCGGGCCAGCAGCCAGGCTTGTTGGTCGATGGCCGACGTCGTTTTCACCTGGTCGTTCGGATCGGCATGTAGGCCGAGCACTGCTTCTTCGGCGTGGACCGGGCTCATCTGCGCCAGGCCGCGCGCGCCGGTCGCCGCGTTTTCCGCCCACGGGTCGAACTGGCTGGCGTCGCGCAGAATCGATTCGAGCAAGAGTTGATCGACCCCGTAGCGCGTCGCGGCGGCGTCGGTCAGATTGGCGAACGGCCGCGGGTAGGCGACCTTCAACAACGCGGCCGGGGCGTCCTGGGGCGTCTGAATGGACGCCGCGCTGTAGGCGGCCTGGCCGAGCTTGGTGGCGCCGCCGGCCAGGCCCAGGTCGGCAAAACGGCGTGCCAGGGCGTACAACCGGTCGGCTCGGTCGGGGTAGCGCTGCAGTAATTCGTCGGCTTCCCAGTTGCCGGCGCGCCACAGCCCGAGACTTGCCTCGGCCTGCGCACGCTGCAACGCTGGATCCGTCGCCACGGTCGCATTGGCCGCGGCCAGGTCCTGGTTGCGCCCGGCGAGCCACTGCGACAGTTGCTGCTCGTCGGTGGCGCTTATCCGCGGATCGACCGAGCCTGTGTCGCCCTGGCCGAGCGCGAACGCCGACCGCAACGTGTAGTAGTTGACCGGCTTGACCGCCGCCCCGTCCGTAAAACTGGTGCGCGCATCGGCATCGCGGCCCAGGCGTGACATGGCTTTGCCACGCCAGTACAGCGCCCGGCTGACGTCCTCCGAGCTCAGGTTGCCGCGTCGGGCCAGCAGCGCGTCCCAGGCGGCAATGGCGTCGGCGTCAGCGCCGCGCGCGTAGCGCACCAGACCGAGGCGGAAGCCGGCGGTCGCGGCGGCATCCAGACGGGGAAATTTGTCGAGCAGCTTCTGGTAGCGCGTTTCGGCCTGGTCTGGTTCGGACAGGCCTTCGAGCGCCTGGCCGGCTTCCAGCAGCGCTTGGGCGGCGATCTCGGAATCCTGATCCGGATCGTCGGCGAGCGCGTCGAGCTCGCGCAGGGCGTTCGGCTCGTTGCCGGGGGTCAGACTCGCCAGCGCCCGATACAGTCGGGCCGCGGGGACGTCGGGACCGTTCGGGTCTGCAGCCAGGTACCGATCGAACGCAGTCACGGCGTTGCGGTAATCCACGGCAAAGTAGCGCGCCCGACCCAGCACAAAGGGGTCGATCTCGCCGGCGGCGCCCAGGTCGTCGAGCAAACGCAGGGCGTCGGCGGTGGTGCTCGCCGACGGAAACTGGTCGAGCGTGGTCTTCAGCGCCAGGACCGCGGCATCGCGCTGGCCCAGGTCGCGGCTGACCTGGGCGAGGCGGAACAGCTGCTCGCCGAGCGTTGAGTTGCTGGTGGCCAGGGCCAGTACCTGGCGGTGGGCGTCGAATGCCGATTCGTTGTCGCCCAGGCCGGCCAGCGCCTGGGCGCGCACCTCCAGGAGACGTTGCTTGAGCGGCCGGCCGTTTGCAGAGTCCAGGGCGCGAGCAGTGGCTTCGGCAGCTTCGCGTGAACGCCGGGCAGTCAGCTCACGCTCGGCGATCTCGAGCCAGACGGCTGGGGCGACGAGCGGATTGGCGTCGGCATAGGCGGCCATGGACTGCATGGCCTGAAGGTGCTGGTTGGCGGCATCGAGGGCGAGGCCGCGCACGAACGGGTCGCGACTGTCAGGCGCGCCAGCGTCGAGCACCTGGATGGCCTCGGCGCCACGGCCGGCTTGGGCCAACCCCAACCCAATTGCGAAGCGGATCTCCCCTTGGACCGCCGTCGGCAAACTCGATTTTGCGAGGAGCTGAAATCTATCGATCGACGATTGGAAGTCACCCTCGACGAGCAGCAGGCGCGCCTCAGCGAATGCCGCGCGCTGCTCGGCCGAGAGCGCATCGAGGCCACCACCAGCGGCAGGTGTCGCCGCGCTCGACACGCCCCCCGCACTTGGCACGCCCCCAGAAGTAGATATGGCGTTGGCCGGCGCAGCCGCGGCTGTCGGCGGCGGTGTCGCTGCCGCGGGCGCCGCAACTGGTGTGGGGTTCGGCGGACTGGGCGGCGGCGCGGCGCACGCCATCAGGAGAGCCAGAACCAGAAGTACTGCTGGCCTCACCCTAGGCACAGGCGTGGACCGCAGCCGAAGGTGCCGCTTTGTCACGAAATTGAGAGCCAACGTTGCCAAACCGCAAAAGGCCACGCTCAAGTTTGGCATTTCGGCTGCGCTCTAATGTCACCGAAGCGCCGTGAACCACATCTCGTTACGCGATCTGCTGCTACCAGTCGCCGATCTGTGGCAGCTGCTGCTGACCTACGGCCAGCGCGATTCGGCTCCCGCGCTGGTACCCGTGGTCATCCCCGAATTCAACCCGCGTTTAGCCGACTGGCGCTCGGCGCCAGTCGAAAGATGCGTGAGGTGATCCGTTAGCGGAAGAGGAATTACCAGTCTGGACGCGGACCGAGCTCGATCAACGGTCCACCCGGGATGCCCTGGTCGATCAGGTTGAGTGAATCGACCTGGCGCATGCGCCGGACGCTCTCGACCGCCGCCTGAGCGCTCTCGAGCACCTGCCGCGCCATATCGCGCAGTCGCTCGGGTAACTCAGGATCCTCGGCGATGAGCTCGGCGTAACCAACCGTCAACGTGAGGTGGTTGGTCAGGTGATGCTCGAGCGTGCGCGCGGCAAGGCGCACACCTTCGAGTATTCTCGCCTGGCTCTCGGCGCGGGTTAGTTCTAATTCTGCCTCTTCTTCGGGCATTGGGATCACCATCGCGGGTGTCTTATCCACCTGCGTGGGTGGTGAAATGTTGTTTCAGCATGTTCGCTGGGTTGAGTTGTGCAGGGGCTCAAGAACAATGCAATCGGGCTTAGTCGAGGTGCCCGTACGCCGGCAGCGTCAGGAACTCGACGAACTCGTCGCTTAGCGCGACTTCATCAAATAGGCCGCGGGCCTCGTCGAGCCGATTATTGGGTGCTGCCGCGGCACCCTGGCTCGCGCGAATCTTCTCCAACTCCTCTTCTTCAAACTGTTCAACGAGCTCGCGGGTGACGCGTTGCCCGTTGCTAAGTGTCGCGCCGTGATGGATCTGCTGCCACACCTGCGACCGAGATATCTCGGCCGTGGCTGCATCCTCCATCAAATTGAAGATGGCTGCAGCACCTGTGCCGCGAAGCCACGATTCAATGTATTGAATCCCAATGCTGATGTTGCTGCGCAGGCCGGCTTCGGTGAGCTGACCGCCCGGAACGCGTAAATCGAGCAACTGCTGACTGTCGACTGACACTTCCGGACGTTGGCGGTCGATCTGGTTGGCCCGATCGCCCATGAACTCAGCGAACACCTCGCGGGCAACGGGCACCAGGTCTGGATGAGCCACCCAGGTGCCATCGAAGCCGTCGCGCGACTCGCGCTGCTTGTCGTCGCGTACCCGCGGCAGGGCGACTTCGTTCACCTGCGGGTCGCGCCGGCTGGGGATGAACGCGGCCATGCCACCCATGGCGAATGCACCGCGCCGATGGCACGTCTTGACCAGCAGCTCGGTATAGGCGCGCATGAACGGCACGGTCATGGCCACCTGGACGCGGTCAGGCAGGATGAAATCGGGTCGGCTGTGGAACTTCTTGATGATGCTGAAGATGTAGTCCCAGCGGCCGGCGTTGAGCCCGGCCGAGTGATCGCGCAGCTCGTACAGGATCTCGTCCATTTCGTACGCCGACGTGACGATCTCCAGGAGCACCGTCGCTTTGATGGTGCCGCGCGGAATGTTCAGGGCGTCCTGGGCGAGTTGAAACACGTCGTTCCATAAACGCGCCTCGCGGTGGCTTTCGAGCTTCGGCAGATAGAAGTACGGCGCGCTGCCACGTTCGAGCAGTTGGCGGGCATTGTGGAAGAAGTACAGGCCGAAGTCGAACAATGCGCCTGAAATAGGACTGCCATCGACCAGGACGTGTTTCTCGGGCAGGTGCCAGCCCCGCGGACGTACCAGCAGCGTCGCGGTACGTTCGTCGAGCTGGTACGTGCGGCCGTCGGGATTGGCGAAGGAGATGGTGCGCCGGATGGCGTCGACCAGGTTGATCTGGCCTTCGACCATGTTCTCCCAGGTGGGCGTGTTGGCGTCCTCGAAGTCGGCCATGTACACGTCCGCGCCGGAGTTGAGGGCGTTGATGAGCATCTTGCGATCGGTCGGCCCGGTGAGCTCGACCCAGCGCTTCTGCAGATCAGGCGTGGTGATCGGCGCCACGCGCCACTCGCCTTCACGGATGTGGCGCGTCTCGGGCAAAAAGTCGGGCAGCTCTCCCGCGTCGAAGCGAGCCTGACGCTCGTGGCGGGCCGCCAGCAGCGCTTCACGTGCCGGGTTGAACTCGCGCTGCAAGCGCGCGACGAAATCCAGTGAGGCGGGCGTCAGCATCTCATCGAAACGGGGGTGCCGGGTGCCGCGCACCTCGACCCCGGCCGCGGAGGAAGTGGTCAGTGACACGGGCGATCTCCAGTCAATGTCATCTCGGGCGAAACTGAGCTCACGGGGTGGACGGCGCAACGTACGTAAACGTCGTGCCGCGACCCATCACCAGGACCGACAACGCTGGGAAATTGTCGGCGACGAATCCGACGAGGTGCTCGGGAAAACCGCGGTTGTGCGCAAACAACTCCCAGTGCATTGGTATTAACAGGTGGGCGCCGCCGTCGCTAGCGACACGGGCGGCCTCGCGATAATCCATGTTGCCCACGATGTTGCGCTCGGTCTCGCGAAAGAAATCGCGGCCATTGATGGGCAACAGGGCAACGTGGGGCTGCAAGGCACGCAGTCGCTCGACCTGGCCCGCATACGGGATGCAATCGCCGGCGTGGTACACGCGCACCCCGCCCAGGTCGACCACGTACCCGAGATAGCGCACCATGCCGTTGGAATCGGTCAAGTCCTCACCAAAAGTGTAGGCGTCGGCGACGTTGATTCCATGGCAGGCCGGCAACGGTGAGATGTGTACGCCGCTGCGCTCGATGGGCTCGTCGGGTTGGGCACCGACGATGCGCTCGGCCGGCAAGCCGAGCTCGCTGGTGAGTTGGGGGACGAGTGGCCGCGGGACGATCAGCGTAAAACGCGACCCAGGACTCGCGGCGGCGGCCTTTAATGCGGGGCGATCGAGGTGATCCGTGTGCTCGTGCGAGACGAGCACCAGGTCGGCCTGGGCGAGCGCCTCGGGCGTGATGGGCGCCTGCCAGGTGCGCCGATCGCTCGGGGTAATGAACGGGTCGCAGAAGATGGTCGGACCGCCGGCGGGATCCCGCAGGCGAAAACCTGCCTGGCCGAGCCACCATAGCTCGAGACCGGCCATCGCTCAGTGGTCGGCCGCGGCGGGCGTTGCGAACGCAGCGCGGATGTCCTCAATATCGGTGCGCTCGACGAGGTCCTGGCGAAGAGCATCCTTGCGATCGTGCGGCACGTTTCGAGGCTAGGCCCTGAATGGCCGGCAGTCAACGATTGCCTGTCAATTCCTTTTCCTGAAGGGGGTCGTCCCTCGATTGTCCGTGGCGAAAAGTCCCCGTCACCGCGGCCCGCACACATCCTCGGGGACAGCGATATTTCCTTCCAAAGATGGGGGTCCCGTCCGGGGAATGCGCCTTCGCTCACGTAACAATCCGTTACTGCGGACGGCTGGCACGCCACTTGCTTTGGTGAAAGAGACGAAAGCGGAGGTTTTCGAAGATGACAATCATCGGTTGGATCGTTCTTGGATTGGTCGCCGGGTGGCTAGCTGGCATGTTGATGCGTGGCGGCGGCTACGGCATCGTTGGCGACATCATTCTCGGTATTCTGGGCGCCATCGTCGGCGGCTGGCTGACCGGCCTGCTGCTCGGCCGAGACATGGTCAACGGCTTCAACATCGAGAGTTTGATCGTGGCCGTGATCGGTGCCGTCGTCCTGGTCGCCATTTCGCGCCTGTTCACCGGGCGTCGGGCTAGCGACCGCGTCTAGCGCGTAGGCAACCACAAATACCGCTCGAGGTCGATGCGTCCGTCCGGTAAAAACTGGACGCCTTCGGCCTCGAGCTGCGCCCGCCGAACTTCTATGCCCCCAGCGGCAGACCCAGAAAGCTCGCCGCGTGCGTTGATCACCCGATGCGCCGGCAGGGGTGGCGTCCGCTCTGGCGTTGCTGCCATCGCCCAGCCCACCTCGCGCGCCTTGCGCGGATCCCCCAGCAAACGCGCAATCGCCCCATAGGTAATCACGTGGCCATACGGCACGCTCGCCACAATTTCGTACACCCGATTCGGGAAGCTGGCAGTCTGCGCGAACATATGTTCTAATAGGCCGGGTGAGCCCGCGGCCCGAGTACGTTGAGATTACCTGCAAATCGGCGATCAACCGCGTCCAGGGGATGCCCTATTTGAAGTGGTCGCTCAACCCCTACGGCGGATGCGTCCATAAATGCCGTTTCTGCTTCGCGGTCCAGTATCGGGTCGTGGCCGACCAGGGCACACAGCAGGATTTTGGGACGCGGCTGTTCATCAAGACCAACTTGCTGCACGTCCTGAGTCAGGAGTTGCGCCGGCCGGGGATGCAGGGTGAGCACATCACCCTGGGCACCGCGACTGACCCGTATCAGCCCGTCGAAGGGCGCTACAAGCTCACCCGCGGGGCGCTCGAGCGACTGCGCGATCACGGCAACACCGTATCGCTGTTGACCAAGTCGCCGATGATCGTGCGCGACGTCGACGTGCTAGCTGAGCTCGCCCGTCAAACCTCGGCGGAAGTGTTCTTCTCGATCACGACTGTTGACCTGGATCTGTGGCGGACCGTCGAGCCCGGGACGGCCAACCCGTTTCATCGGCTGAAAGCCATGCGCACGTTGCGCGAAGCCGGCGTCCCCGCGGGCGTGATGATGGCGCCCGTGCTGCCCGGCCTGACCGATTCAGCTGCCTCGATCGAGGCCGTCGCCGCCGCGGCACGCGAGCACAAAGCCGCGTACTTCTCCGCGACTGCGCTACGGCTAGCGCCGCACGTCAAGGAGTTCTACCTGGGCTTCGTCAAAGACGAGTACCCCGACCTGCTGCCGCGCTACAAGCGCGCCTACCCTGGCACCTACGCGCCGCTCGACTACCGCGAAAAGCTGGACGAACGAATCCAAAAGATCCGCAAGCAGTACGGTTTTGCTGGCCACGGTGAGCGCCGCCGCGACCAGTCGGACGCAAGCGTAGCCCGCGCCGTCGCCCAGCTGTCACTCCCGCTGTAGAGGCCTTAAACCATCGGCAGCCAGGCCGCGGGACTTTAGGGCTGTGGGGCCGTACCAAACGGCTATGGATCGGCCCGCCTCCCACCCCTAGACTCCGCAAACATTTGCGCCAGTAGCGGACAGCTTTAAGGAGGCGGCAGCGTGCCGATTATCGCGGTAGCCAATCAAAAAGGCGGAGTGGGCAAGACCACCACCACGCTGAACCTCGGAGCTGCCCTTCAGGAGGCCGGCAAACGTGTCCTCCTGGTCGATCTCGACCCCCAGGGCAACCTGTCAGTCGCCGCCGGTATCGCCGACATCGACTCGATCCACCCCAGCATCGGCGACCTGCTCGCGCTCACCGCGCGCGGTCGCGCATCCAGCGGCCCAGGCATCGACGACGCGGTCGTCACCAGCGCCAGCGGCATGAGTGTTGTGCCCTCGAACTCAGCCTTGTCAGCCGCCGAGCTCGGGCTGGTGTCGGCGCTCAACCGCGAGTCGGCCCTCGCCAGCATCTTGAAGCCCGCCGAAGCCAACTACGACTACATCTTGATCGACTGTTTGCCCAGCCTCGGCTTGCTGGCCATCAACGCCCTCCGCGCGGCCAGTGGCATCGTCATCCCGGTGCAGGCCGACTTCCTGGCGGTGCAGGGTCTGGCGCAGATCTTCGAAACCATCGCCGCCGTACGCGAGCAGCTCAATCCTGACCTGAACATCCTCGGCGTGCTGTTGACGCTGGTCGACCAGCGCACCGCGCACTCGCGCGAAGTGGTCAAGACCGTGCGCTCCAGCCTCCTAGGTCAGGTCAACGTCTTCGAGACGGACGTGCGCCTGCACGTCGCACTGAAAGAAACCGCCAAAGCTGGCCGCACCATTCTCGACTACGACACCAACAGCCCGAGCGCGCAGGCTTACCGCCAGCTCGCCCGCGAGGTCCTCAAGGTGTGTGGCGACGAGGCGGCTGTGGCCGCGCAGGAGCCCGTCGCGCCGTCCGCCGTAAACCTGCTCGAGCTACCAGTGCTGGTCGCCACCGAACCCGAGCCCGAGCACGCCGTCGTGGCTGCACGCCAGCCGCGTGCTGCCGCCCCAGCCTTTGAGAGCTTCATCGTCGAGGAATGGCAACGATGGCTCGGCGCCTCCAATTGAGGGCCGGCGTCGGCGAGCGCATGCTGACGTCGAAGCTTCAGGTGCTGAACGGCACGGCCAACCGCCGGACGAGCCTCGCGTTGCGCATGCTCACCGGTCGGGTCCTCGAGCCCCTGGCGTTGGTCCCGGACATTGAGACCCTGTTCAGCATTGGCGACGACGAACCAGTCAACCCGCCCGTGATGCTCGCCGCCCACCGCCACGGAAGACACTACGCAGCCCGAACGGTCTATCTGTCCGAGCGGCACTTGCGCGAGGTCGACCACATCATCAAAACCTGGCAGCAGACCGACTCTAAACGCTTGACCCGCTCGGCTGTGCTGCGCCGAGCCATCGAACATCTGCGCGACGCCGTCGAGGCTGATCCTGCCAAGTGCACGCTGGAGAACGACTAGCCATGCCTGAGATCCTTCACCTGATCGCCGAAGCCCGTGGCGCGGCGTTCGAACACCGCTTCGACCAGGCTGCCCGCCTCGCTGGAGACGTGCTCAACCGACTACCCACCTGCCTGGCCGCCTTGCGTATCCTGGGCTGGGCGCAGCTCGAGCTCGACGCAGACGACGAACCGACGGCACTCGCCACGTTCCAACAGTGCGCTGCCCTCGATGCGGAAGATCCGTTGGCCTATGTTGGCCAGGCGATCTGGTATCAGCAGCGCCACGACAACCCGGCCGCGATTCGCCAGTGGGTCCACGCCTGGGAGCTCGATCCACAGAATCAGTCGATCCGGCGTGCGCTGGTCAAGCTGACCGGCGAGCTGCCGGAGTCAGTGCTGGCCGATGCGGTCGCGCTGCTGCGCGCCCACCGCGCGGACGAGGCGGTCCCATTGCTGCGTCAAGTGCGGCGCGAGCGGTCCGACTCGGTCGTGGCGCTGAAATTGATCACGGCGTTGTGGGCGAGCGGCGCCCAGCGTGAAGCTTTCGACGTCGCGGTCGCGGTGCACGCTAGCCATCCCCAAAGCGTGAAGGCGGCGTTATACGTTGCAGCATTGGAAGATCGGGCAGGCCGAACGTTGCGTAGTCGAGAAGCCATCGCGCGCGCCGAGCAGGTCGATCCAGGTCTGACCTTGTTCGCGGACCTCGTGCGCCAGGTTGGGTTGGAGAACGCGCTCGACCAGCATCGAGCGAGCCGCACGCCGCTCGCGGCGGCGAGATAGGAAGGAACACTGTGATGGTCGCCGTGGCTACCGTTCGTCCCCATACACCGCTCCCGACGGGGACCTCGAATCTGAATCTGAGTTTGCGCAAGGCGCGGCGATCGGCGGGCAGCTGGGTCATGATTGGCGTGCCGATCCTGCTCGTGGCGTTGTTCGCCTGGCAGATCATTTCGCCGATGCTGCGTGCTGACGTCACCATCCGCGGTGCCGTGGGCTTCTCACGGGTGAGCCTCGAGGCCGACGCGGTGGGCTCGCGGATCGACTTTGCGGTCGTCGACCGCGTGGGTCAGGAGACCACGGTTAGCGGCGACGTGAACATCAAGCTGCGCGAGCCCGATGGCACCGTGTGGCAGACCACCCGCAGCCTGACCCCCGCTGATTTCCGCATGCTGCCCGATGGTGGCCTCCTGGCGGGTCGGACTGGCTACTCGGTGGTGATCCCCGCCTCAGATTGGCTACGCGCCCCCCGCCGCGGCGGCTCGGCCACGGTAACGGTCAGCATCCAGCCGACGGACGGCACGCCATTCTCAACGGTGGCCGAAGAGCGCTTCCCGTAGGGTAGACTCAGACAAAGCGAAGACGGAGACAACTAGTCGTCCGCGGCTGCAGTCCAGAGAGCCGCCCATTGCTGTAAGGGCGGTCTGAGATCGGACGACGAAGACCCTCCCGAGCGCGGGGAACAACGGCTGGTCCTCTGGGTCGGCTCAGTAAGCTCCGACGGCCCGCCCCCGTGATCGGGCGCCAAGGTCGCGGCTCGCAAAAAAGAGGCCGCGACGAAGTGCGGTGGCACCACGAACGCGCCTCCTCGTCCGCATAGTTTGCGGAGGCGCGCGAATTCGAGGTGTCCATATGGGACGGGTATGGTCGGTTGACCTACCGAACCACGTCGGCCAGAACGTGGTCGTCGCCGGGTGGCTGCAGCGCCTGCGGCGGCTGAGCCAGGTGTCGTTTTTGATCGTGCGGGACGGCCGAGGGCTGGTGCAGGCCGTCCTGGATGATCCTGCGCTGATCGAACAGGTCGCCGCCCTGCCCGCGGAGTCCGTCCTGCGGCTCGAAGGCGAGGTCGTGTCGACGCCGCAGGCACCGCGCGGCGTTGAGCTCCGCGTTTCGAAGCTAGACGTCGTCTCGGAGGCAGTTGAAGCGCCGCCCTTCGAGCTCCACCGCCCCGAGATTGCCGCCCAGCTGCCGACGTTCCTGGACCATGCTGCCGTTGGCCTGCGTCATCCGCGCCATCGCGCGCTATTCCGCCTGGCTGCGGCCTCGGTCGAAGGATTCCGCCGAGCATTGGCAAAAGAGCACTTCGTCGAGATCTTCACGCCCAAGCTGGTGGCCACCGCCACCGAAGGCGGCGCCAACGTCTTTGCCGTCGACTACTTCGGCCGCCCGGCGTACCTGGCCCAGAGTCCGCAGTTCTACAAACAGACCATGGTCGGCGTC
>WNFC01000542.1_pt2 | contig 18785 bp, 19 predicted proteins | sample 5400541 | NCBI WGS metagenome assembly WNFC01 (sample SAMN13153342, study PRJNA577476) | soil metagenome | isolation source: 120 cm saprolite under Douglas fir tree site 2 hole 2 replicate 1 | place: USA:California | collected 2015-04-18 | reverse complement strand
TCGCCTTTCCGCCACAGGCGCGGCGGGATGTCCTCGACTTGGCGCGCGCCAACGATCTGCTGGTTACGGGGGCGAGCGACAACCACGGATGGGGGAAGGTCACGTGTGTCTGGAACGTGACGCACCCCGGCGAGCATGGCTTCAAGGCCAACCACGTCCTCGCGCGGCCGTTGGCGCTCGCCCAAGGGGACCTCCCCGCCTGGAACGCCGCCATCAGCCAGACCTGGCTGATGCTGCGCGGTCTGTCCGCTGCCGAGCGCGTGAGCTGGCTCACCTGGATTGCCGTGGTCACGCTCTACCTGGCACAGCCCCGGCGGCAGGGCCAGCCCGCAGGGCTCGGCATTCTTGCCCGCTCGGTCCTCGGCCCGGAGCCGAGAGTAGAGCCAACAGCTGTCAGCTAGCAGCCATCAGTATTGGCGGCTGAGGGCTGACGGCTGTGGCTCGTCAAAGTACTTGTGACCGCCTATTCGGGAACGCCGCTGGTCCAGAAGCTCGGACTCAAGCCGGGTCTCGCCGCCGCGATTCTGCATCCCCCGCGTGGCTACCGTGGTGTCCTGGGCGGCCTGCCGCCCGGCCTCAAGCTCCGCGGCACGTCCCGCGGGCCGCTCGACTTCATCCAGTTCTTCACGAAGCGGCGCCGGGACCTGGCGACGAAGCTCCCGGCGCTGAAGCGCGCCCTCGCTCCGGCCGGGGTCCTGTGGGTCTCCTGGCCCAAGCAGGCCTCCGGGGTCGACACCGACCTCGCCGAAGACGTCATCCGCGCGTTGGCGTTGTCGCACGGTCTGGTGGACGTGAAGGTGTGCGCCGTGGACGACATCTGGTCCGCCTTGAAGCTCGTGCGCCGGCTGCGGGACCGGCGCTAAGCGCGGAGACCACTTTGCATTACAAAGTACTTGTCAACTACCCTCCCCTCCGGTAGATTATCTCCCATGTCGGCGCCCCGGCCGCTGCACGACCGCGCCATCGAAAACCTGCGCTTCATCCGCGACACGATGGAGCGCGCCAGCGCCTTCACCGCCGTGCCCGGCTGGGGGCAGGTGGCCATCGGGCTCACCGCACTCGGCGCGGCGGCGGTCGCGGCCCGGCAGCCCTCGCCCCTGGCGTGGATGGCGACCTGGCTGGGGGAGTGCTGCGTGGCGCTGGGGCTCGGCGGCTGGGCCATGGTGCGCAAGGCGCGCGCCGCCCACGATCCGATCCTCTCGGGACCCGGCCGGCGCTTCAGCCTGAGCTTCCTGCCGCCGTTCGTCGCGGGCGGGCTGCTGACGTTCGCGCTGTATTTCGGCGGCGACACGGCTCGGCTGCCGGGGACGTGGCTGCTGCTCTACGGTGCGGGCGTGACGACAGGCGGGGCGTTCTCGGTGAGGGTCGTGCCCGGTATGGGACTGTGCTTCATGCTCCTCGGCGCCGCCGCGCTGTTCACGCCCGCGGCCTGGGGCAACTGGTGGATGGCCGCCGGATTCGGCGGGCTCCACCTCGTCTTCGGCGGCATCATCGCCCGGAGGTACGGTGGCTAAGACAAGCGTAGTCCGGAACTCGGAACCTGGAGCGGCCACGCCGAGCGGCGCGCACCGGCGCGCGGCGCACGCGGCCCAACTCGACCGGCTGATCCACGAACGCGTGCGTTTGGGCATCGTGAGCGCCCTGGCGGTCAATGAGAGCCTGACCTTCAACGAGCTGAAGGCGCTGCTGAAGACGAGCGACGGCAATTTGAGCGTGCACGCGCGCAAGCTGGAGGACGCGGCCTACATCACGTGCACGAAATCCTTTGCGGGCCGCGTACCCAAGACACAGTACCGGCTCACGGCCGCCGGGCGGCGCGCGCTGCAGCGCTACCTCGACCACATGGAGGCGCTGATCCGCGCGACGCGCGAGCGCTGAGCGCGGCCCGTCTCTTTTTTTGAGGATTAACTTTATGCGACAAAGTACTTCCCCGCACGTGGCGATCATCATGGACGGCAACGGCCGCTGGGCGTCACGCCGCAGCCTCCCGCGCACAGCCGGCCACCACGCCGGCGCCCGCTCCGTACGCCGGGTGGTCGAGGCCGCCTGCGCTCAGGACATCGGCGCCCTCACCCTCTACGCGTTCTCCAGCGACAACTGGCAGCGGCCATCCGCCGAGGTCGCCGCGCTGATGCGGCTGTTCACGCGTCACCTGCGCAGCGAAACCGCCCGACTGCTCGAAGCCGGCGTCCGCCTCTCTGTCATCGGCCGCCGCGACCGCCTGCCTGCCACCCTGGTCGCCGCGATCCGCGCCGCCGAGGAGCGAACCGCCAGCGGCACCTCTCTCCACCTGCGGCTCGCGGTGGATTACTCCGCGCGCGAGGCGATCCGCAGTGCCCTCCTGCTGCCGTGCAGCGGCGCGTTGCTCCCCGACGTGGACTTGCTGATCCGCACCGGCGGCGAGCAGCGGCTCTCAGATTTTCTCCTCTGGGAGGCCGCTTACGCCGAGCTCGTATTCACCGACACGATGTGGCCGGATTTCAGCGCCGCCGACTTGGCCGCCGCCATCGCGACGTTCCAAGCTCGGGATCGCCGCTTTGGCGGTCTCCCCACCCGGGCGGCAGGATGAGCGCCCCTACGACGCTCGCCCCGCGGACCCGGTTCGGGCTCGCGATCCTCGGCGCCGCTCTGGGCCTGGGCGCAGCTGGCGACCTGCTGTTGCGCGCCATGCCATGGGGACTCAACGTGACTCTGTGCGCCGTGGCGCTCGTCGCAGCCGGGACCGCGCTCGTGCGCTGGCGTCGCATCCCCGTCGGTCCCGACGCCCCCTGGCTCGCCCTCACGATCCTGCTGCTCGGAGCAGCGTTCGCGCGCCACGACTCGCGGACGCTCGCGGGGTTCGATGTGGTCGCTCTCGTGCTCACCCTCGGTCTCGCCGCAGCCAGCCTCCAGGGCGTTCGCATCCGGGTCCTCGACACCGCTGGCCACGTGCGAACCCTCGCAACCGCTGCCCTCAGCGCCGCGTTCGGCTCCCTGCCCCTCGTGACGCGCGATATCAACTGGCCAGAGATCCTGCAAGGCGGCCGTCTGCATCGGGCTCGCGCCGTCGCCCTGGGCCTCGTGCTCGCCCTCCCACTGCTCCTCGTGTTCGGCGCGCTGCTCACGGGCGCCGATGCGGTATTCGCCAACGTCGTCTCCAACCTGTTTGCCCTCGACCTACCGCAACTCGTGTCCCACACGCTGCTCATCGCCTTCTGGGCGGCGCTCACCGGCGGCTATCTGCGCTTTGCCCTTCGGGAGGGGAGAGCAGAGGGAGAGGATCGATCCTCCCTTGCCAACGCCACCGCCCCCCCCCCCCCCCCCCCCCCCCCCCCCGGCCAAGGGCTGGGGATCGTCCCGGTCGCAACCGCGCTCGGGCTGATCGATCTGCTGTTCCTGCTCTTCGTAGTCGTCCAGGCGCGCTACTTCTTCGGCGGAACGATGTTGATCGAGCAGACCACCGGTCTCACCTACGCCGAGTACGCGCGTCACGGCTTCTTCGAGCTGGTCACGGCGAGCGGCCTCGCCTTGCCGGTACTGCTCGGCAGCGATTGGCTGGTCCGTAGGGAGACGGCGGTGCACCGGCGCACCTTCCGGCAGCTTGCCGGCCTCCTGGTGATCCTCCTTGCCGTGGTGATGGCCTCGGCGCTGGAGCGCATGCGCCTCTACGTGGCTGCCTTCGGGCTGTCGGAGATCCGGCTCTACGCCACGGCCTTCATGGGATACCTGGTCCTGCTGTTCGGCTGGTTCGCCTGGACGGTACTGCGGGAGCGGCGCAGCCGCTTCGCGCTCGGGGGCCTGATTCAGGGATTCGCCGTGCTCGCGGGGCTCCATCTGCTGGATCCCGACGCGTTCATCGTACGCCGCAACCTGGCGCATCCGGGATCAGAGCGCCCCTTCGACGTCGCCTACGCAGCGAACCGCCTCTCCGGGGATGCCGTGCCGACGTTGCTGGCCGGGCTCCCGGGCCTACCGGCGGAGGGGCGCTGCAGCGGCGCTCGCTATCTGCTGGCCCGCTGGAACGGCGAGGGCGACTGGGACTGGCGCAGCTGGAACTGGGGCCGCGCCCGCGCACGGGGGACCGTGCGCTCCCATGAGGCCCAGCTCCGGTCCTGGGCCTGTCCGGCCCGCCCAGCGCCCGCCAAGGCGTCGCCCTGACCCATGGACACGCCGATCGTCGGGATCTTCGGGATGTTGCTCACCGTCGTCGCCATGTTTCTCGGCACGGTGGGCGTGATTCAGGCACTGCTCAAGCAGAGGCGCGATCTGCTCAAGGCGATTCTCCTCGGCGCGGCCATCTGGATCGCCGCCTACCTCTTGCTGCTGCTCTCGGTCTCCACCGTCAGTCACGCTCAAGTGCTCCGACCGGGCGCGGAGAAGCGGTTCTGCGGCTTCTACCTCGACTGTCACCTCGCCGCCTCCGTGGACCGCGTCGACACCGCGCACGTCATCGGAGGGGGGAATGGGAAGCAGCCGCAGCTCCGCGCGGACGGCACCTGGTGGGTCGTGACGGTCCGGGTGTCGAGTAACGCCCGGCGCGCGCACCTCGGTCTGCTCCGGCCGCGCCTCACGGTCGTGGACGATCTCGGCACCGAGTATCCCCGCGCTGCCGCGGCGGAGCGCGAGCTGGGCGACACAGCCTCGCTGGAGCGCAACCTCGGACCAGGGGAATCCCTGGTGCGGCGCGTGGTGTTCGATCTGCCGCGTAGCGTGCGCCGGCCACGCCTGCAGTTCACCGAGGGGTACTGGATTGACCGACTGATCGAGCTCTTCCTCATCGGGGACGAGGACAGTCTGCTGCACGGGAAGACGACCTTCCTGCTTCAAGAATCAGGATAGGTGTCATCCACGTAGCCCTGACACCAGAGACCTGGCACCCATGACGGGAGCGGACGGCCAGCCGTTAGATTGATTGGCTATGGGCCTGCCGATCCTCCAAGTCGACGCCTTCACCGACCGCCCGTTCGCGGGCAATCCCGCCGCCGTGTGCATACTCCCCGGCCCGGCCAAACCGGCTTGGATGCAGAACGTCGCGCGCGAGATGAATCTCTCCGAAACCGCATTCCTACACCCCGAGCGGGACGGCTACCGCCTCCGTTGGTTCACGCCTGCTGTCGAGGTGGATTTGTGCGGCCATGCGACGCTTGCGGCAGCGCACGTGCTGTGGGAGGAGGACCATCTCGCGCCGGAGCGCCAGGCGAGGTTCCAGACCAACAGCGGTCTGCTCACGGCCGACCGCACGGAGAGCGACTGGATCGAGCTCGACTTCCCCGCCACCGGCCCGACGCCAGCCCCGCCCCCGCCCGGCCTGATCGATGCGCTCGGCGTGGCGCCAACCTATGTGGGGAAGACGCGCTTTGACTACCTGCTCGAAGTCGCCTCCGAAACGGCAGTCCGCGCCCTCCAGCCTGACATCCACGCGCTCGCAGGCGTCGAGGCGCGCGGCATCATCGTCACGGCGCAAGCCACGACGCCGGGCTTCGACTTCGTATCGCGGTTCTTTGCGCCGCGCGCCGGCGTCGCCGAGGATCCAGTCACCGGGTCGGCACACTGCGCACTCGGCCCGTACTGGCAGGGCCGGCTCGGCAAGGCCGAATTCGTCGCCTATCAAGCCTCTGCGCGGGGCGGCACCGTCCTGGTGCGAGTCGTGGGAAGCGCCGGGGGGGGGAGGGGGGGAGGGGGGAACCGCGTCCGGCTCGGCGGCCGCGCCATCACGGTGCTGCGAGGCGAGCTGGCCGCGGGGGGAGGGGGGGGGGAGCAGTCGTGAACCGCCGCCTCGTCGGATACCTCTGCGCGATGGCCGCCGGCGCCACCTGGGGAACGACTGGCCCCCTCTCCACGGGACTATACGCGTTCATGCCCGCGACGAGCATCGGGTTTTGGCGCGTGCTGATCGGGACCGTGTGCCTCGCGATCTGGGCGCTCTTCTTCCGACGCGATCTGTTTCGAGTGGATGCGCGTGGCTGGCTGCTAGTCGGCCTGGGCGGCGGGATGCTCCTCGCCGTCTTCGAGATCGCCTACCAGTTCGCGATCGCGGGCGCTGGGGTTGCAGGGGCCGCGGCCCTGTTGTACACCGCTCCGGTGATCGTCGCAGTGCTGGCCCGCGTCATCCTGCGCGAGGCGCTCACGCCCGTCCGGCTGGCGCTCGCTCTGGTCGTGATGGTCGGCGTGGCGCTCACCGTAACGCACGGCAGCAACGCCGGCGCCGAGGCGGCCAGCTTAGGCATCGGCGCAGGGATCGTGGGCGGCTCGCTGGCCGCGCTCAGCTACGCGCTCACGACGCTCCTGGCCCGCTACGCCGTCCCGCGCTACGGCGCTGCCCGCGTCCTGTTCCTCGAGGCGTTGGGTGGCGTCGGGATCCTCGCGATCGTGCTCCCGCTGGCGCATCACACGCCGACGCCGCCGCCTAGTGCCGCAGCCTGGCGCGGCCTGCTCGGCCTGACCGCCGGCTCAGTGCTGGCCGCGAACATTCTGTTCTTCACCGCTGTCAAGCGGATCGAGGCGGCTCCGGCAGCGGTCGCGGCGACGATCGAGCCGGTCGGGGGGGGGGAGGGGGGGGAGGACCCGGGGAGATGAGTAAGCACAGTCTGCAGTCTGACTCGACGAGCGGGTTGTCCCTAGCCGCTGCGCTGCATTGTGCGCGTAGGCAGGTCCGGTTCGTCGCGTCAGGGAAAACTCTAGAAAACCAGCTCCATCCCCAGGCGAATCAATCGCGGTGGTCCGTACTGAAAGTAGGGCTGGGTGAAGTCGCGCGCCGCCGCGAGATACAGCGGCATCAGCTCCCCGGGCCCCTCGATCCGCCCATTGCCGTCGAGGTCCGCCCACCGGCGGTAGCGCGGCGACTCGTAGGGGATCGCTTCGGGGTGCGCCTGGTAGGCGGCCTGGGCGAGCGCGTTGATCGTCGGATCGCCCACGCCAGGCTCCCCGGTGTCGCGCCGCACGCTCTGCACATTACGAAAGTTGAAGAGGTTCCGCACGTCGAGGTATAGCCCTCCCTCGCGACTCGCGACCCGGATCGGTCGCCGCACCAGCAGGTCGAGCGTCTTCTCCGCCGGCAGCCGGTAGCTGTTGGGAAGACCGATGAGCGTATCGCCGCTGGCGTTCGTGCGGGAGTAGGGGAGGCCCGAGTTGTAGCGCGCGATGGCTGCGGCCTCGAGCCCCTCGATGAGCCGCACCCCGCCGACGCGCGGCCCGGCGCCCTGCCTCACCCGCGCCTGGGCGATCACCGTGAGGCTGTGGCGGCGGTCGTAGTCGAGCGGGAACTGCACGCGGGCCGGGTAAATCGTGTCGCCGACAGTGCCGATGCGCACGCGACGCAGGATCTGGAAGGCGTTGGTCGCGGTGGCGACCGCGTCCTGCAGCGTGTAATTGACCCGCACGCCCCAGCCGCCCGTGATCTCCCGCTCGACGAGGAGCTCCAAGCCCCGCACGGTGCCGAAGTCCCCATTGGCGAAGATCGCCGAGTCGGGATTGAGGCCAAGCGTCGCGGACGCTACCAGCCCGTCGAGTCGCTTCACATACAGGTTGGCGCGGACCGACGTCCGCGCGCTGGGGCGGGTGCGCAGGCTGAACTCATACTGCATCGCCGACTCGAACCCGAGATCCGGATTGCCGCGGCGGAACCGGCCGGTGCGCAGCGTATCGTCGAAGGCGGCGTCCACGAGGTACTGGTAGTCCGGCGGCTGGCTGAAGCGGCCGATGCTGGCGACGAACGTGGCGTCCTTCAGCACCGTGGACACTGCGATCCGCGGGTTGAGGCTGCGCTGCGCCCCCAGATTGGTGCGCGGCTCGAACTGGTCGTAACGCAGGCCCAAGGTGAACGCCAGGTCTTCCACCCGCAGCTGCGTCTCGGCGTACGCCGCCGCCGTGCGCGGCTGAAAGCTCGACGTCGTCGGCCTTGGGACGGTGTCCTTGCCGGTGATGCCCACGGGGAGATAGGCAAAGACGCGCTGGAACGTCTCGACCCGCGGCCAGGAGACGTCGCCGCCGAGGTAGAAATCCGCGTCCTTGCCGCCGCTCAGGGTGACGTCCAGCTGCGTGCGCAGCTCGCGGAAGCGGTTCCAGGAGATCTCGCCCCGGGGCCCCGCCCCGAGAAAGAAGGCCGGCACCCCCCACGGCGTGCGCTCGCTGAAGTCGGGCCCACCGAAACCCGGCACCGCCTGCGTCGCGGCGGCGGTGTCGCGCGCTCGGGCGATCTCCTCCCCCAGGAAATGGAAGGTCTGACCGGTGAACGCCCCGAACTTGAAGTTCGGCTCGCCGGACAGCGTCCCGCGTTGGAACTCGCGATCGAAGTAGCCGGCGCGCAGATCCACGGTCAGCGGGTTCACCGCGCCCGGCCCCGAGGTGTGCTGCAGGTGGCCGCTCAGCAGCGTCCCGCGCACGCGACTTGCCGGCGCGAAGGCGAGGTCGTACTTGTAGGTCGGGTCGAACAACAGCCGCTGCTCCACCGACCGCAACCCCAACACGCGCAGCGTCTGCCGAGCGCCGAGGGGCAGAGTGAGTTTGCCGCTGGCGTCGAGGCGCTCGCCGCTGTTGTGCGGCAGCAAGCCGGGGGCTCCGAACCGCGGATCACGCGGATCGCTGGGTGGCGGCGCGTTCACAGGGTCGGCGTCGAGACGCCCCTGCGCGTCGAGCACGCCGACAACGCCGATGCCGTGGCCGATGGGGCCGTCCCCGGTGATCAGCAAGCGGTCGAGGCCGTAATCGAGCCCCCCCCACAGCGGGCGGTCGGTCTCGTAGGCGGCCCGGCCCTGCCACTGGTCCCCACCATCCTTCGTCACCACGTTGACGAGTCCGGACAGCGCCTGCCCGTACCGGGCGGAGAAGGCGTTAGTGACGAGCGACGCCTCTGTGAGGATGTCGGGCGGGATGCGCAGCCCCAGCGTACCGGTCGACGCGTCGAGCTGGTTCTTGACGCCGAGCCCGTCCAGCACGAAAGACTGCTCGCCGAGGCGCCCGCCGCGGTAGCTCTCGCCCACGGCGCCAGCCGAGAGTGCGATCGCCTCCTCCAGCGTCGTGACCGGCAGGCGCCGGATCTCACCCGCGGTGATGCGCTGCATGTCCATCGGCGCGAGCGGATCGAGCACGCGGTCGGGCGTGGCCTGCACCAGGATGGAGTCGATGCGCAGCGCGTGGGGCTCGAGCTGGACGTTCAGCGTGACCGTCTCGCCGCTACGCACCAGGACGCTGTCGTAGACTACCGGGCGGAAGCCGATCGCGGAGATCTGCACCCGGTGCCAGCCGCTGCGCACCTCCCGCACGCGGAACGCGCCCGAGGTGTCCGTGCCGGCGCCCGCGCGTCCGCGGTCCACCGAAATCACGACGCCGCCGATGCCGCGCCCGCCGACGGCATCCCGCACTCGGCCACCGATCGCGCCGCTCGTCTGGGCGGCGAGCGGCGCCGTGGCGGCGAGCAGCAGCAAGAGCGCACTGCCGCACGCCCCGCTCACGGCAGGGAGACCGCCCAGAGATCAGTCGTTCGGCCGGTCACGAGCTCCGCGACGACTTGCTTCCCCGAAGGCGCCAGCGCCGGGTGACGGAACGCCAGCGCGGTGTCCGTCAGCGTCACGTCGATACCGGACGACAGGTCAACGAGGTGGAGCACGCCTCCTCCGTCTTGCTGCAAGGGGCCAAGCGTGGGACTGGACGTATAGGTGACGTTCCCTCCGACCACGGCCACGAGCCGGCTCCCCACGATTTGCACGTCGCGCGCGATCGGCCCTCCGAAATCATGGGCGACCGTTGTAGCGCCGGTGGAGAGGACGAGGCGGAAGACGCGCGAGTCCCCGTTGCGCGTGTAGTAGACGGTGTCGTCCCCCGCGACCGCGACGGACGAGGCCTGGTCTGTGCCCGGAAGGGTGTCCAGCAAGGGGATTGGCGAGCTTAGGTCCATCTTGACCAGTTCCAGGCCGCTGGGGACGGTGTCGGCCAGGCAGCTGCCGCAAGCCCTGGGATAGGCGACGCGCTGCCCCACGTACACCAGCGTGGTGGCGTTCAGCCAGCGGATCTGCGCGACGGCCTCGTGGCCGCGCCCGCTGGGGCTCTGGTAGGGAATGCTGCGGAGCACGCGCACCGCCGCTGATCCGTCGAACATCCCGAGCACCAGCTGTTGGTCATGGGGCGCGAGGCTCCCGAGGGCGGTGAGCGAGCTCGCCCGGGTGTAGACCAGGCGGCCATCGGCCGCGGGGGCCGGCCACGCAAACGCGTCGGTCGAGTCAGCGGCGGCTGGGATGCGGTCACACAGCTCCCCGGTGATGGACCCGCCACCGGCCGGCAACCGGGCGATGCAGCGATCCCGGTCGGGACGATCGAGCCGCTCCCGCGCGTACAGGATCGCACTGCCATCGGGGAGCCAAGTCGGTGTGAGATCCTGGCCCGGATTGTAGGTGAGCCGAAGCGGAGAGCCGGAGCCGAGGGGTCCGGTAGGCGCGTACAGGCCGGGGTGGAACGGGCTGGTGTGCTCGCACGCGGCGAGAACGGCGATGAACAGCAGGCCGTGGCGAGGCGTCATGAGGATGGTCGCAATGTATTCCGCCCGCGATGGTCGGCTACCGACCGGTTTGCGTCGTACCCGAGTCCGGCAGCGGCGTTCCGACGTCACAACCGCACGCCGTGGAGGCTATCATTCAAACCGCCGTCGCCACTCTCACCCGAGGGATATGCTGATGCTCGTCGTTCCCCTGCTCCTCGCCGTGTTGCAGCAGCCGACGGCTCCTGTGCAAGCTCCGCCTTCGGTGCGCGTGCCGCCGAGCACGGGCGACACCTCGCCCTTCCGCCGGCTAGAGCTGCCGGCCCCCACACTGATCCGCGAAGGCTCCGGGATGCCGGGGCCGCGGTACTGGCAGCAGCGCGTCGATTACACGATCCAGGTCTCGCTCGACACCGCGGCGCACACCGTCGGCGGTCGCGAGACGATCCGCTACACGAACCACTCGCCCGACACCCTGCGCTACGTGTGGCTGCAAGTGGACCAGAACATTTACCGTGAGGACAGCCGCGGCGGTGCTGTTCGCCCCGCCGACGCCCGCTGGGCCGCCCGCGGCTTCCAGGGCGGCTACACTATCTCGGCGTTCGACGCCGTGGCCAGCGCTGCGGGCGGCCAGGCCGGCACCCGGCGACCGCTTTCGACCACAGTCAACGGCACCGTGCTCCGCGCCGACCTCGAGCGGCCCCTGCCGCCCGGCGGGACCGCGACGTGGGACGTCGCGTACTCGTTCCAGATCCCTGGGCACGGCTCCGATCGCATGGGTCGCAGTCAGTACGGGGGCCGCTGGCTATACGAGATCGCGCAGTGGTTCCCCCGTATGGCAGTCTATGACGACGTCCGCGGCTGGAACACCGAGCAGTACCTCGGCCAGGGCGAGTTCTACCTCGAGTACGGCGACATCGACTTCACCGTCACCGTGCCGCGCAGCTACGTGGTCGCCGGTACGGGGACGCTGCTCAATCCGGTTGACGTGTTGACCGGGACCGAGCGCGCGCGCCTCACCCGGGCCCAGCACGCGGACTCCACGGTCGCGATCATCTCGCGGGAGGAAGCCGGCCAGTCCACGACCCGGCCGGCCGGGACGGGCCCCACCCTCAGCTGGCACTTCGGCGCCAAGAATGTGCGGGACGTGGCCTGGGCCGCCGCGCCCAACTTCGTTTGGGACGCGAGCTCCTGGAACGGCGTCCTCCTGCAGTCCTATTATCCGCCGGACGCCAACCCCGACTGGGCCAACGCCACGGCGTACGCGCGGCACACCATCAAACACTACAGCGAGAAGTGGTTCCCCTATCCCTATCCCACCGCGATCAACGTCGCCGGTCCGGTCGGCGGGATGGAGTATCCGATGATCGTGTTTTGCGGATCGCGCGCGGGCGGTCGGAGCCTGTTTGGTGTGACCACCCACGAGCTCGGCCACCAGTGGTTTCCCATGATGGTGGGCAGCAACGAGCGGCTGTACGCCTGGATGGACGAGGGCTTCAACACCTTTATCAACGTGTACTCGGCGCGCGCCTTCTATCATGACACGACCGGCCTCGGCGGTAGCGGCATAGACAATTGGGCCCAGTTCGCGGCGCGCGGGCGCGACGAGGCGCCCTCCATCCTCCCCGCCGATCGCCTGCCCGACTACCTGCTCGGCGCCGCCGCGTACGGCAAGCCGGCCGTCGGCCTGTTCGTGCTGCGCCAGTCCATGCTTGGCGATTCGACCCGGTTCGATACGGCGTTCCGCGAATACATCCGGCGTTGGGCGTTCAAGCATCCCACGCCTGCCGACTTTTTCCGGACGATGAACGACGCCCTCGGCGAGGATCTCTCGTGGTTCTGGCGCGGCTGGTTCTACCGCACCGACGTAGTTGACGTGGCCGTGGATTCCGTCAAGACACGCAGCGATTCCGCCGGCACGAAATCAACCGACGTGTTTCTCTCGAGCCCGGGTCAACTCCCCGTGCCCGTCGACTTGAAGCTTGGCTTCGCGGACGGCACGAGTGAGCAGCTCCGCCTGCCAGTGGAAGTGTGGTACCTCGGCAATCACTACGTCTACGTCCGGCAATTCCGGAGCGACCTCACGAGAGTGGAGGTCGACCCGGGCCACTATTTCCCGGACGTGCGGCGGGAAAACAACGTGTGGGCTAAGCCGTAACTGGTGCGCGGTGAGCGGCGCGAGGGCAACCGATCCCCCCCCCGTACCACGCATCGCCCACCCTCAGGACCCGCCCGCTCCGCGGCTGTAGTAGTTGGGCTTGCCCTGGGCGCGGAGCATCGCGTGTAGGAGGAGCTCGAGGACGACGAAGAATGCCCCGCCCCACACGAGGGGCGGCAAGTCGAGCGTGCTGCGCCCATACAGCAGCCAGAGCCGCCGCCCGATCTCGTAAACCCACATCCCGCCGCCGAACCACCCGGCAAGACGCACGACGCGCCCGATCCCCACCTCGATATCGGGGATCATCAGCAGGATCACCTCGATGTAGTGGCCGAGGAAGGCGAAGCAGAACGCCAGCGTGAAGGCATCGAGCAGCCCCCACCAAGCGCTCACTTGCCGCGGCAACACGAAGTAGATCGGCACGCTCAGCACGGTGGCGAGGACGGTGCTGCGGGTCAGGGTGGTGAAGAATCGCTCGCGCATCACTTCCTCAAGTATTGGTCGATCCAGTCTAACACGACCGCCCACCAGAGGCGACGGTTGCGAGGCCGGAGCACCCAGTGCCCCTCGTCGGGAAAATACAGGAACTTGGCCGGCACACCCAGCGTCTTCAACGCCGTGAACGCCTGATAACCCTCCGACAGGTCCACCCGGTAATCAAGCTGCGAGTGGACAATCAGCATGGGGGTCTTCCAGTTGCTCACGAAGTCGAGCGGCGACCACTTCTCGTACAGCGCGCGGTTCGCGTACACGGTGCCACCGTATTCCCAGTCCACGAACCACAGCTCCTCAGTCGTGCCGAACATGCTCACCGGGTTGAACACGCCGTCGTGAGCCACAAGCACCTTGAATCGGTTGGTGTGGCCCGCGATCCAGTAGATCATGTAGCCGCCGTAGGACGCCCCCGCGGCGCCCAGGCGGGTCGAGTCCACGTAGGGGAGCCGCGCCACCACGTCGAGGCCCTTCATCAGGTCCGCGTAGGGATAGTCGCCCCAATGCTGGGAGATGGCGTCGGTGAACTTCTGGCCGTAGCCGGTCGAGCCATGAAAGTTCACCGCCGCGACGACGTACCCGCGCGAGGCGAACAGCTGGTAGTTCCAGCGGCTACCCCAGTAGTCGGTCCACGCGCCCTGCGGCCCGCCGTGGATCAGATAGATCACCGGATAGCGCTTCGCCGGGTCGAACCCGGGCGGCTTCTGGATCCAGCCGAAGACCGAGTCGCCGAGGGCGCCGACGAACCCGTACGCCTCCAGCGGTAGCAGGTCGAGGGCCGCGAGCGCCTGGTCGTTCACGTGCGAGAGCGGCTTGCCGCCAGCCCACACCTCGGGAGGCTGCGTGTCGGTCTGATGCAGGTAGACGAGCATCTTGCCGTCAGGCCCAACGCCCACGTTGGTATTGAGGCCGCTGCCCGAGACGGCGACGGAACGACGGAAGGACGGAACGTCGATTCGGTAGATATTGTCCCTCCCGCGCTCTTCAACGACCGCGTAAACGCACTTCGAGTCCGGGCACCACGTGTACGAGCCGACCGACAACGTCCACCCCACGGTTGCGTCGACCGGCTGCCCAGTCGTCCGGCCGTCCGACCGTCCGACCAACATCAGGCGCTGGCGGTCCGCCTCGAACCCCGCCCGCTCCATCGACAGCCACGATAGCCATTTGCCGTCCGGGGAGAAGCGTGGCGTATTATCAGCGCCCTTGCTTGCCGCCGTGAGATTTCGCATGCCTCCCCCCCCTCCCCCTCCGCCGCCACCCTCCCCCGGCAGCAGGTAAATGTCGACGTTCGTATTGTCGGCCACAGTCGAGTCACCGTGGAAGGCGAGCGCGATCTCCTTGCCATCGGGCGAGATCGCCACGTCCCCGTCGCCGCTTGTCGCGATGGTGGGCACGTCGTGATCCAGGGGGGTGAGATCGCTAGCCTGCCCGCTCGCTAAGTCCACGCGAAACACGTGCTGGCGGCGTCCGGCGCGCCAGTCGTCCCAATGCCGCCACAACAGATCCGTCCACAGGCGCGCGTCGGTGGGAAAGCTCCCGTTGCGCCTGTCGATCTCCTGGTCGGCCGGCCACTTGATATCGCTCACCGCCAGGAACCCCTTGCCGTCGGGGAGCCAATACAGCTCGCCGACTCCGTCGGGCAGGCTGCTCACGCGGCGCGCCTCGCCGCCCGCCAGGCTCAACACCCAGATTTGCGAGCCGTTCTGGCGGCTCGAGAGGAACGCCAGGGTCTGTCCGTCGGGCGACCAGCGGGGCGAGCGGTCCGAGCCCGGGCCTTGCGTGACCTGGCGGCTCTGGCCGCCGCTTGTAGCGATGTCGGCCAGCCAGATACGCGCTACGCCGCGATTGTCCTGCAACGAGTTGGTGGTGACCGTGTAGGCCACCCACTTGCCGTCGGGGGAGAGCTGCGGATCGCTCACGGCCTTTAGGGCGATGAAATCGTCGAACGTAATCGCGCGTTTCTGGGCGGCGAGTCCGGGAATGGGGAATGGGGCAAGGAGAAGGGCCAGGAGCGCTGTCCTCCAACGAGTACGCGTCATGTTTCGCCTTTCAGTCCGATCATCCGACTGTCTGTCAGTAGTCGGGATGTGTGAGAATCGCTCGCACCAGCTCGTCGTAGATCCGCGAGGGCGCTGTCACGTTCCCCGCCGGGTCCATGTGGACGTTCCAGGCGCACAGCTCCTGGAGCGCGGTGGCCTCCTCATAGGTGAGGTGGAGCACCACGCCGTCGCTCGACGTCTTCGCGTGCTCGAGCACGGCCTTAAGGACATCCGGGAGGTGCTGGGCGCGACCGATAGCGTCGAACTGCGGGCGGGTGATCGCGAGATCCATGACTCCCTTGCTTTGGCGGTGCCGGGGCGAAATCTTCCCCCGTTCCCCCGATCCCGCAACAGCGGTTGGGCACTCGACTCGTCCGAAAGGCCCTGATGCCCCGCACCGAGTTCATCGCTACGGGCTTCCACGTGCCGGCCCGCGTCGTCACCAATGACGACCTGGCGGAGTTGATGAACACCTCGGACGAGTGGATCGTCCAGCGCAGCGGCATCCGGACGCGGTACTGGGTGGCAAACGGCGACACGGGCGCCTCGCTGGCTAAGGAAGCCTCGCTGAAGGCGCTGGCCAAGGCGAACCTCACCCCCGCCGACCTCGACTGCATCGTCTACTGCACCTGCACCCCCGATCACTTCGAGCCCGGCAACGGCGTGTTCCTGCAGCGCGAGCTTGGCGTCACCGACATTCCGGCGGTTGACGTCCGCAACCAGTGCAGCGGGTTCATTTATGGTCTCTCGATCGCCGACGCCTGGATTCGAACTAGCCAGTACAAGCGCATCCTGCTCGTCGGCGCCGAAGTGCACTCGCGAGGACTCGACAAAACGACGCGCGGTCGCGACACGGCGGTGTTGTTCGGCGACGGTGCGGGGGCCGTGATCCTCGGCCCCACGAGCGATGGGAAACGCGGTGTGCTGTCGACGCACATCTTCGCCGACGGCCGCCACGCCGAAAAGCTATGGGTGGACGGCCCCGGTCTGGCCCACGACCCCTACGTGAGCGCGGAGATGCTGGAGCGGGGCTTGCACCGGCCGGTCATGGAAGGCCGCGAGGTCTTCAAGTTCGCCTCGGTGAAGATGCCGGAGTCGATCGCCGTCGCGCTCGAGGCCAACGGGCTCACCCCCGCCGACATCCGGCTCCTAGTGCCGCACCAGGCCAACCTGCGCATCCTCGAAATGGTGCAGAAGGCGGTCGGACTGCGCGACGATCAGGTGTACGCGAACATTCAGAAGTACGGCAACACGACTGCGGCGTCGATCCCGATCGCGCTGGACGAGGCGCTGGCGGAGGGCCGTCTGCAGCGTGGCGAGCTCCTCGTCCTCACAGCGTTCGGGTCGGGGTTCACGTGGGGCAGCGCCGCGATCCGATGGTAACGCGGCGTCGCGCGAAACCCCGCGTCCCCAAGGTGCGTATGGCGGTAGGAAAGGAACACTCATGATCATCGGACTGCTGGTCGGCGCGGCCGCTCTCGGCGCCGGTTTCGTTTTCACGCGGGGATTTGTGCGGCGGCGCTTGCGCTACGTGGACGCCATCCAGAAACCGGCCGCACCGTGGATCGCGGGAGCAGTGGCGACCGCCATCGCGCTCCCAGTCACTGCCCTGCCCGTAATCACGCTGGGGACGGCCATCGCCTTCGGTGTGGGAGTCGCCGGCGGCGTCGCGAGCGGCCGCAAACAGCCCGGGTTACTCCCGCCCTCCTGATCAGACGACGCGCAGCTCCTGGGAGGCCGTGACCTCCGGCCGCCCGGCCACCACCCGCAGCGCCCGGACCGCCTCGCGGTCGAAGGTCTTCCCCGCCCCTTTCTCCACTTCCTCAAGCGCGCTCCATTTGGGAAACGCGGCCCGCACCGGCGTCGCCATCTGCAGCGTCTCGAACGCGTCGGCCACCGCGAGGATGCGCACCGTCTCGGGAATCGGCAGCGCCTCGATGTCCCAGTCTTCCCCCACGATCTCGTAATAGTGCCCGTACTCGGCGATGATCAAGGCCGCCCCGCGCATCGCCACCGCCACCGGCACCGCCCCGCTCGTCACCGACTTGGAGAGTAGCCGCAGCAGGCGCTGGTCCTGCGTCCCGACTTCGTGGAGCAAGGCCGCCACGCGCAAGTTCTCGACGTCTTCCTCCGGGAGCTTGCGCTCGCGCGCAATCGCCGTCGCCACCAGGGACACCCGGTGACTGTGCCCCTGCTGGTGTCGTTCCGTCGACTCGATGTGGAAGGTGAGTAGTTCCAACGTCGCCAGATACGCGTTCTTCACCTCGTTGAGCCGCTGCTGCCGGTCTTCCGCGAGCCGCCCCACGACGTACCCCGTAAGGATGAGAAACCCGGCCCACGGGACCAACGTGAGCAAGGCGTCCGGGTAGAAGCCGGGCAGCATCTCCAAGCCGACGATCCCCTGGAAGAAAAACACCAGGACGACGATGAACACGCCCGACATCACGGCCAAGCGACGTCCACCGTAAAACCCCGCGATAATCGTCGCCAGATAATAGAAGCTCAGGAACGCCAGCTTCTGCTCGACCGCGTAGTGGATGCCGAGTAGTGAGGCGACCAGCAGGAGGACGAAGATCCGCTCGAAGTGGCGGAAGAAGAACGATTTGGCGCGATCTAGCGCACGCGTCTCGACCACGTGTGCCTCGGGATGTGGGGGGGCGGGCGCGCATCAAGGTGGGGACTGCGCTGACACATTGCAATAGGGCGACTTTAACCGACGGCGCCCACGGTACATAGAATGCACCTTCTGGATCTCCGCTACGTGTGCAGCGCCCCGCGCACGTTCTGCTGTGGAACCTCCACGATCTCGGCGACCACGACGCCGGCTCGCACATACGGATCCTCGGCCACCACCGCTTCCAGCGTGGCGCGATCCGGCGCGGTTGCGATGAACAGCCCGCCGGTCGGGGGCTCGCGTCGCGCCCAGGCGTGGATTACACCGCGCGCCGCGTACGCCTCCAAGTGGCGGAGGTGCTCGGCACGCACCGCGTTGACGGCGTCCAACGGCTGGGTGTACTGCAGCAACACCACGAATAGCATCGCGTCCTCGTAGCCGGGGCAGTCACGCACCGGCAGGGCCGGGTACCGCACGAACCGGGGGTCGGCCTCAGCGCGGGCGCACCGGAAGAATGTGGAGCCGCGCCGGGTGGTGGTCGAGCGCATCCAGCGGCAGGTGAAGCATTGACCGACCGCGTCGGGGGCGGAGCCGGCGGGCATCGGGCCAGCATACGCCGCAACTGGCTCCGGGGGAAGCGGCGGTCAGGCGCGCTATGGCATTTCGGCGGCCCCATTCCCCATCTTAGGCTTGTGAGGGACCCCTTGGACGCGGGCGACCTGCCCCCTGGGCTCCGGGAGGAGTACCTGGCGGGGATGCGGACCGTGCTGGGTGCACTTGCCGCGATCGCAGAGCGCCTTGCCATCGCCGGGAACGATCGCGAGGCACTCGAAGCCCTGCAGCGGGAGTCTCACAAGATCCACGGCTCCGCCGGGTCGTACGGCTTCATGGACGCCTCCCGCCTTGCGGCCGGCATGGAGGTCACCGTCAAAGACTGGATCACCCATTCTGGCGACCGGGAGGTCGACCGGGGGTCGACCACTCAATGGTTTGTCGCGCGGCTCGCCGACATGCTCGGACTCCAGGTCCCCC